>Ga0308157_10000546_pt1 | contig 118386 bp, 102 predicted proteins | sample PhyBR1_FD_201035 | JGI IMG/M metagenome (GOLD analysis project Ga0308157, IMG submission 201035) | Phyllosphere microbial communities from UC Gill Tract Community Farm, Albany, California, United States - DLSLB.R1 | ecosystem: Host-associated > Plants > Phyllosphere > Unclassified | place... | reverse complement strand
AAATACTGCGAGGCATGTGCGGTTCTCCCTATCAGCGCTTCTTGCCGGTCCGACGACGGCGCACGATGAGCTTGTCGCTCTCCTTGCCCGGCTTTCGGGTACGGCCCTCGGGCTGACCCCAGGGCGACACCGGATGACGACCACCCGAGGTGCGGCCCTCGCCGCCACCATGGGGGTGATCGACGGGGTTCATGACGACACCGCGGACGTGGGGGCGCTTGCCCTTCCAGCGCATGCGGCCGGCCTTGCCCCAGTTGATGTTGGACTGCTCGGCGTTGCCGACCTCGCCGATGGTGGCGCGGCAGCGGGCATCGACGTTCCGGATCTCGCCGGAGGGCATGCGCAGCTGGGCGTAGGGGCCGTCCTTGGCGACCAGCTGCACAGAGGCGCCGGCCGAGCGAGCGATCTTCGCGCCGCCGCCGGGGCGGAGCTCGATCGCGTGGATCACGGTGCCGAGCGGGATGTTCTTGAGCGGCAGGTTGTTGCCGGGCTTGATGTCGGCGCCGGCGCCGTTCTCGATCCAGTCGCCCTGACGCAGCTTGGCCGGCGCGAGGATGTAGCGCTTCTCGCCGTCCAGGTAGTGCAGCAGCGCGATGCGCGCGGTGCGGTTGGGGTCGTACTCGATGTGAGCGACCTTGGCCTTGACGCCGTCCTTGTCGTGACGGCGGAAGTCGATCACGCGGTAGGCCCGCTTGTGGCCGCCGCCCCGGTGACGGGAGGTGATGCGACCGTTGCTGTTGCGGCCGCCGGTCTTGGACAGCGGGCGCACCAGGGACTTCTCCGGCGTGGACCGGGTGACCTCGACGAAGTCGGCGCCACTCGAGCCGCGACGACCGGGAGTGGTCGGCTTGCTCTTACGAATTGCCATGTGGGTTTCCCTCAGACTCTCTGCTCCTCGGAGATCGGACGCCTCAGGCGACCGACCCTCCGAAGATGTCGATGGCTCCGTCGGTCAGGGTCACGATGGCGCGCTTGGTGTCCTTGCGCTTGCCCATCCCGAAGCGCGTGCGACGCGCCTTGCCCTGACGGTTGATCGTGTTCACCGAGGAGACCTTGACGTCGAAGATCTTCTCGACGGCGATCTTGATCTCGGTCTTGTTGGCGTCGGCAGCCACCACGAAGGTGTACTTGCCCTCGTCCATCAGCCCGTAGCTCTTCTCGGAGACGACCGGGGCCAGCAGGACGTCGCGGGGATCCTTGTTCAGCGCGCTCACTTGGCGGCCTCCTCATCGGACGAGGCGGACTCCTTGACCGCGTTCACGAACCCGGCGGCCTTGGCGGCCTCCTCCGTCGCGAACCAGACCTCGGCCTTGGTGCGGCCGTACCACGGGGAGTCCGGGGTATGGAACTTCATCGAGCCCTGGTTGCCCTTGATGTCGAAGCCCTCGGGGGCGGAGCCGTCGGCCAGCGGGGCCGCGGAGCCCTCGCCGAACGGGGCATCCTGCGCAGCGGGAGCGGCAGCAGCGGCGGCCGGGGCCGACGCGGCGGCCTTCGCCGCGGCGAAGGTCGAGGTGGGCAGGGTCAGGGAGGCCTGCGCCACGAAGTCCTCGAGCGCACCGGCGGTGAAGACCACGTCGTCGGACAGCATGACGTCGTAGGTGTTCACCTGGTCCGCGTACAGGACGTGGGTGGCGGGCAGGTTGCGGGTGCTGAGCGCGCCCAGGTCGTCGTCGCGACGCACGACCACCAGCAGGTGGCGGCGATCGGAGACGTGCGCGAGGGTCACCTTCGCGGCCTTGGTGGAGGCCGCCTCGCCCGCGAGGAGCGAGGAGACGACGTGCACGCGGCCGTTGCGGGCCCGGTCCGAGAGGGCACCGCGCAGGGCGGCGGCCTTCATCTTCTTGGGGGTGCGCTGGCTGTAGTCGCGCGGGACGGGCCCGTGGACCGTGCCGCCGCCGGTGAACTGCGGGGCGCGGAGCGAGCCCTGGCGGGCACGACCGGTGCCCTTCTGCTTCCAGGGCTTCTTGCCGCCGCCGCGCACCTCGGCGCGGGTCTTGGCCTTGTGGGTCCCCTGGCGTGCCGCCGCCTGCTGGGCGACGACGACCTGGTGGATCAGGGCCACGTTGGTCTGGACGTCGAAGATCGACGCAGGCAGCTCGACGGAGCCGGACTTCTTGCCGGCAGGGTCGAGCACGTCGACGGTCAGATTCGCTGCCATCGGGCTCAGGCCTCCTTCGCGGGAGTCTTGACGGCCGAGCGGACCAGCACGAGGCCGCCCTTGGGGCCGGGAACGGCACCCTTGACGAGCACGAGGCCCTTCTCGACGTCGACCGCGTGAACGGTCAGGTTCTGGACACTGGTGCGGTCGCCGCCCATGCGGCCAGCCATGCGCTGACCCTTGAACACGCGACCGGGGGTGGAGGCGCCACCGATGGAGCCGGGCTTGCGGTGGTTGCGGTGCGCGCCGTGGGAGGCGCCGACACCGGAGAAGCCGTGACGCTTCATGACACCCGCGGTGCCCTTGCCCTTGGAGGTGCCGACGACGTCGACCTTCTGGCCGGCCTCGAAGACCGACGGGTCGATCTCCTGGCCGAGCGAGTAGTCGGCGGCGTCGACGGTGCGCAGCTCGACGAGGTGACGGCGCGGGGTCACGCCGGCCTTCTCGAAGTGGCCCTTGAGGGGCTTGGACACCTTGCGGGGGTCGATCTGCCCGTAGGCGATCTGGACCGCGTCGTAGCCGTCGGTCTCGACGGAGCGGATCTGGGTGACGACGTTCGCGCCGGTCTGCACGACGGTCACGGGCACGAGCTTGCCGTTCTCGTCCCAGACCTGGGTCATGCCGAGCTTGGTGCCGAGCACGCCCGCGACGGGGGTGGCCTTCTGGCCGGTCAGTTCGTTGCTCATCTCCACCACCCTCAGAGCTTGATCTCGATGTTGACGTCCGCCGGCAGGTCGAGACGCATGAGCGAGTCCACGGCCTTGGGCGTGGGATCGACGATGTCAATCAGTCGCTTGTGCGTGCGCATCTCGAAGTGCTCACGGGAGTCCTTGTACTTGTGGGGCGACCGGATCACGACGAACACGTTCTTCTCGGTCGGCAGCGGCACCGGGCCCACCACAGTCGCGCCCGCGGAGGTCACCGTGTCGACGATCTTGCGCGCCGAGCTGTCGATCACCTCGTGGTCGTACGACTTGAGCCGGATGCGGATCTTCTGTCCCGCCATGGCGTCCTGTCTCTCTTCTCGTCTGGCATGGATGCGGCCGCTCCCCGGTACCCGAGGACGGGCGTGTCGGCCTGTGCGGGGCACATGAGCCCAGCACGGGACCGCCGAGGATCGGCTGCTTTCTGCGTCGGATCCCTACCTGTGATGCGCGCTCTGCACGCTGGTGCAGTTCGCATCCTCGGGACGGGCCACATCCGGTGATCATTCGCCGAGGAGATCCTCGGAGAACGGAACCGGGCATGTCGGCCCGCGCAGACAACTCGAACAGTCTGCCAGAGAGGCGTGTCGTGCCACAAGGGACGGTGCCGTGCACCCGGTCACAGCCGAGAGGCGCACGACGGGCTGCCGAGGTCCCGGGACCAGCCGAATACGGAGTGCGGGACGCGCTGCCGGCACGCGTGACCGGGCGCGGGCATGGACGACAACGGGCGCGTGGCGTTCCGGTACGGATATATGACCGTACCGGAACGCCACGCGCCAGTACCCGACCATTCGGCCGTCGCGCTCGACGCGAGGGCGGGTGCCGTGTGTGCACAGGGTCGGGGCGAGGGCAGGTGCGCCGCCCCACTGCCTCGGGGCGAGGGCGGGTGCGGTGCGCGCACAGGGTCGAGGTGCCGGAGCTGCTCGGACGGCCCCGGCGCGACGGCCCGGTCGCTACTTGTTCGCGCTGGGCCCGAGCCCGCCCTGCAGCTGGCGCTGGAAGATCACGTAGACGATCAGCACCGGAAGGATCGTGATCGTGACCGAGGCGAACATCGCCCCCCAGTCCGACTCGTAGCCCTGCTGCGCCTGGAGGCTCTTCAGCCCCTGGGCGAGGACGTACTTGTCCTCGTCCGTGTTCAGCACGACCGGCAGGAGGTACTGGTTCCACAGGCCCAGGAAGTTGAAGATCGTGACGCTCATGAGGCCCGGCGTCGCCAGCGGCACCATGATCTGGAAGAAGGTGCGGAAGTCCCCGGCGCCGTCGATCGCGGCGGCCTCGGCGATCTCCTCCGGCAGCTGACGGAAGAAGGCGTAGAGGAAGAACACCGTGAACGGCAGCGCGAAGCCGACGTAGGTCAGGATCAGCCCGATGTAGGTGCCCCGCAGCCCCAGGTTCATCAGCACGAAGAACAGGGGCACGACGGCGAGGAAGATCGGGAACGTGAGGCCGGCGATCATCCCGTAGTAGATGATCCGACGCCCCGGGAACTCGAAGCGCGCCAGGACGTAGGCGCACATCGCCCCGAGCAGCATGACCAGGAGCAGCGCGCCGCCCACCACGATCAACGTGTTGAGGAAGTACCGCCCGATGCCGGCCTCGGTCCACGCGGTGATGAAGTTGTCCAGGTTCAGCGAGCCCGGCATCGAGAACGGCGAGGTGAGGATCTCGCGGGAGGTCTTGAACGAGCTGTAGATGGTCCACAGCAGCGGCAGCACCACCACGAGAGCCCACAGGATCAGGACGACGTGCGCGACGCTCGCGAACGCCTTGTCCCCCGCGCTGCGGTGGGGACGGCGGGGCGTGAGGGCGGTGCGCTGCGGCTCGGAGCCCTCCCGGACGGGGGCTGGGGTCTGCGAGGTGCTCATGCGTCCTCCTTCGACCGGGTGCCGAACAGGACGAGCACGGCCATCAGCATCGTGACCAGGGCCAGCACGACGCCCATCGCGGAGGCGAGGCCGAACTGGGAGCGCGCGAACGCGGTCTCGTAGAGATAGCGGGAGACGACCTCGGTGCTCCTGGCAGTGCCTCCCGAGGGGGTCATCACCGAGACGTAGACGAACATGTCCAGCGCCATGATCCCCATGTAGACCAGCGCCGTGGAGACGTTCTCGCGGATCTGCGGGAGCACCACCTGCACGGCGAGGCGGAGGCGCCCGCAGCCGTCCAGCCGGGCGGCCTCGATGATCTCCGAGGGGATCGCCTTGATCGCCGCGACGAACAGGACCATGTAGAAGCCCACCAGCGACCACACCACCGCGACGACGATCGCGGCGAGGGCGAACCGGGGCTCGCCCAGCCACGCCGTGCCCACCAGGCCGATGTCCGCGCCGAGCGCGTTCAGCGCCCGGATCGGGATGTTCAGGATCCCGTTCAGGAGCCCGCCGTTGGGCGAGTAGATGAAGGCGAACAGGATGCCGATCACCACGGCCGGCAGCACGTAGGGGAAGAAGCTCACCACGCGGTAGATGTTCGACCCGCGGATGCCGTGGATCTCGCCCTTGGTGTCGCCGCCGATCGTGACCATCACGGCGAGGGTGAAGGAGAGCGTGATCGTCACCGAGGGCAGCACGATCATCAGCAGCAGGTTGTTCAGCAGGGCCTTGCGATACACGGGATCGGTGAAGATCCGGACGTAGTTGTCCAGCCCGATGAACTCGGCGTTCCCGCTGACCCCCTTCCAGCTCGTCAGCGAGTAGTAGAACGCCTGGAGGAACGGCGAGACGACGAAGACGATGTAGACCAGGAGCGGGACGCCCAGGAAGACGGCGAAGAACAGCAGGCGCGACGGCGCGGGGCGCCGGCCGCGCCGCGCACGAGGTGCGTGCGGGGCGGCCGACGGCCCGGAGACGGTCGTGGTCGGAAGGCTCATCCCTCGACGTCGAACTTCTCGATGCTGTCGTCCTCCCGCACACGGTCGAGCACTGCCTGCGAGCGCTCGCGGACCTCGTCGGCCTGGATCCCGCCGCTGAGGAACTCGTTCCAGATCGGCTTGAAGTCGGGTCCGAGGCCGTACCAGTCGGTGAAGTTCCAGGTGAAGACGTTCTCCCCGGCGGCCTGGATCATCTCGTTGGCCGATGCCAGGGCCGTCGAGCCGAAGGCGTCCTCGGGCACCGAGTCCTTCACGACCGTGGTCGAGGAGGTGACCTTCGCGAAGTTCTGCGCCTGCTCCTTGGAGAGCATCACGCGGAGGAATTCGAGACCGCCGGCGCCGTTCTTGGCCTGCGCCGGCACCTGGAAGGGCTCGCCGGCGGTGCCGTGGATCGCCTCGGCGGGCAGCGCCGCGTCCTGGCCGAGCAGCGGCTCGGGACAGCCGGTCATCGCATAGTCCTCGGGGGTGACGCCCTTCTGCTCGTTCTCGATCCACGAGCCGGAGGGGTACAGGACGGCCTTGCCGGTGACCCACTGCGCCTGGGCCTCGGTATGCTTGATGCCGGCGCCGCCGGGGAGGAAGTAGTTCGCCGCGACGGCCTCGCCGATCGCGTCGATGGCCTGGACCACCGCGTCCTGCTCGTACGCCCCCTCGTCGAGGGAGTCGAGCGCGGACGCGACCTCCTTGCCGCCCTGCTTCACCGCCATGGCGATCGCCATGGTGTGGTAGTAGTCCGCGGCGTTCTGACCGCCGAAGGCGAACAGGGACAGGCCCTCCCCCGCCGCGTTCTCCCCGATGGTCATGACGTCGTCCCAGGTGACCGGGGCGCTCCAGCCCATCTCCTCGAACTGCTTGGCCGAGTACCACAGCGCGAACACCGTGTACACGTAGTTCAGGGAGTAGAGCTTGCCGGAGTAGGTGCCGGGCTCGAGGGCACCGGGCAGGAGGCTGTCACCGACCGTGCCGCCGTCGATCGAGGGCGCCGCGATCAGCTCGTCGAGCGTCGCCAGCTGCCCCTCGGAGATCAGCGCGGCCGAGTTCATCGCCTGCGCTCCCGAGTTGTCGAAGAGGTCCGGCGGCTCGCCGGCGACGAAGCGGGGCTGGAGCTCGGGCTGGATGTCCACGGTCGAGGACACCTCCACCTCGATGCCCTCGTGCAGCTCCTGCATCGCCGTGCCGGCGTCCTTCGCGTACTGGTCGCCGTAGCCGCCGTTGAAGATGACCACCTCGACGGGCTGGGAGGGGTCGACGCCGAAGGGATTGTCGTCGCTGACCTCGCCGCCGCCCTCGGCCACGCCGCCGCCGTCGGAGCCCTCGTCGTCGCCGCCGCTGCCGCCGCCCGTCGCGCAGGCGGCCAGCGCACCGGCGCCGACGCCGGCCCCGGCCAGGGCGAGGAACCGACGGCGAGAGGCCGCGAGCCGATCGAGCGGGGTCAGCGGCGTCGTCGTGCTGTCACTGGGAGTGTCCATGAGATCTCTTTCGTCCTTGAAAGGCTCGGGGTACGCCGTGCCGAGCACGCGCCCGAGAGTGTCGTGGCCCACATGCTACGCCGCGCGGCGCGACGCATCGGAGCGACTCGACCTCGCCGACGTCACGTTTTCATATACGCGGCCAGAAATCCCGGGACCCGCACAGGGCCGGAAGAGACTCGTCGGTAACGCCCCGCGACCTGGACCGCTCCCGCGCGTCCAGGAACCGCTCCGCGAGCACCCAGGTGAGAGTGCATCTCGGGGGCTACCGTGGCCCCATGAGCCAGAGCCCCTACCCGCGACAGAGTCCCCCGGCCTCTTCGCCGCTGACCGCACGCCTCTACGACCTCGAGTACCCGCGATCCCTCGGCGTCTACAGCACGTACCAGGAGGTGCAGTCCGTCGTCGACACCCTCGCCGACAACGAGTTCCCGGTGCAGTCCACGCTCATCGTCGGCACGGACCTCAAGCTCATGGAGCGGGTCACGGGCCGACGCACCTGGCCGAAGGTGATCGGCCAGGGAGTCCTCTCCGGGCTCTGGATGGGCCTCTTCCTCGGGCTCCTGTTCATGCTCATCACTCCCGGCGATCTCATGATCGTGATCTCGAGCGTGCTGATGGGCATCGTGTTCTTCACGGTGTGGTCCGTGATCGGCTACGCGATGACCGGCGGGAAGCGCGACTTCACGTCGATGACCTCGACCATCCCGATGCAGTACGAGCTGCTGGTCGAGCACAAGCACGCCGATCAGGCGCGCCGGATCCTGGCGGAGTCCGGGGCCGGGCCGGCCATCGCCCCGACGGGCTCCGCCCTCGGCGCCCAGCCGACGCCCCATGCGGCCGGGCGCTTCGGCAGCCCCGCGACGTCCCAGATCGGCGGGCAGCACGGTGCACCGTCGACGCAGCAGAACGGCGCCGGCCGGTACGGCGCACCCTCCCCGCAGCAGAACGGCACCGGCCGGTTCGGCGCACCGTCGCCGCAGCAGGCCACGTCCCCGTACGACGTCGGCGCGACCGCGTCCGCCCCCGGCGCCGCCGAGCCGCAGGCCGCGGAGTCGCAGCGTGCGTCGCGCCCGAGCTTCGGTCGCCCCGCGGATCAGAAGCAGCAGGCCGCGCCCTCGGACGGGACAGCGGACTCCCATGAGTCCTCGCCGCACACCGCTGCGCACGGGCAGGACGGCCCTGCGACCCCCGAGCAGCAGGGCGGCGGCCACCCCGAGCGCTGACCGACCCGATGCAGCCGGAGCCCCCGCGCCGATGCTCCGTCGGCCGGGGGCTCCGTCGTCCCCCGGCCCGCTGTCCCGCCGGGCCCGGGCATGCGAGAAGGCCCCGCACCGGCGAACCGGTGCGGGGCCTTCCTCTGCGCGGAGCTCCCTGCAGGGAGCGGGACCGCGTCGGCGGGGTCGCCCCCGCTCAGATCACTTGGTGATCTTGGTGACGCGGCCGGAGCCCACGGTGCGGCCACCCTCACGGATGGCGAAGCCGAGGCCCTCCTCCATGGCGATGGGCTGGATCAGCTCCACCGACATCTCGGTGTTGTCACCGGGCATGACCATCTCGGTGCCCTCGGGCAGCGAGATGACGCCGGTGACGTCGGTGGTCCGGAAGTAGAACTGCGGACGGTAGTTCGAGTAGAACGGGTTGTGACGGCCGCCCTCGTCCTTGGACAGGATGTAGACCTGCGCCTCGAACTCGGTGTGCGGGGTGATCGTGCCGGGCTTGGCCACGACCTGGCCGCGCTCGACGTCCTCACGCTTGGTGCCACGCAGCAGCAGACCGCAGTTCTCGCCGGCCCACGCCTCGTCCATCTGCTTGTGGAACATCTCGATGCCGGTGACCGTGGTCTTCTGGGGCGCACGGATGCCGAGGATCTCGATCTCGGAGTTGATCGCGAGCTTGCCGCGGTCGACCTTGCCGGTGACGACGGTGCCGCGACCCTGGATCGTGAAGACGTCCTCGATCGGCATCAGGAAGGGCTGGTCGAGATCGCGGACCGGGTCCGGGATCTTCTCGTCCACGGCCTCCATGAGCTCCTCGACGGACTTGACCCACTTCTCGTCGCCCTCGAGCGCCTTGAGGGCGGACACCTGGATGACCGGCGCGTCCTCGTCGAAGCCCTGAGCGCCCAGCATCTCGCGGACCTCCATCTCGACGAGCTCGAGGATCTCCTCGTCCTCGACCATGTCGGACTTGTTGAGGGCGGCGAGCAGGTAGGGGACGCCGACCTGCTTCGCGAGCAGCACGTGCTCACGGGTCTGGGCCATGGGGCCGTCGGTGGCGGCGACCACGAGGATGGCGCCGTCCATCTGCGCCGCACCGGTGATCATGTTCTTCACGTAGTCGGCGTGGCCGGGCGCGTCGACGTGCGCGTAGTGGCGCTTGTCGGTCTCGTACTCGATGTGCGAGACGTTGATCGTGATGCCGCGCTGCTTCTCCTCGGGCGCGTTGTCGATCGTGTCGAAGTCGCGCTTCTCGTTGACGTCGGGGAAGCGGTCGTACAGGACCTTCGAGATCGCGGCGCTCAGCGTGGTCTTGCCGTGGTCGACGTGACCGATGGTGCCGATGTTGACGTGCGGCTTGGTCCGCTCGAACTTGGCCTTGGCCATTGTGGTGTCCTCCTAGGACTTCTTCTCGTGGTACTTCTGGATCGGGATCGGATCGCCTCCGCGAGGAGGGTCACCGAGGGAGGCGGGGGATCAGGAGAAGGAGCCTACCTGCTCCCCCGGCCTCTCACTCGCCCCGGGTCTTCGCGATGATCTCGTCCGCGATGGTGGACGGGACCTCCGCGTAGCTGTGGAACTGCATCGTGTACATCGCGCGCCCCTGGGTCTTGGACCGCAGGTCGCCGACGTAGCCGAACATCTCCGACAGCGGGACGAGAGCACGGACGATCTTGACCCCGCTCGCGTCCTCCATCGACTGCACCTGCCCGCGACGCGAGTTCAGGTCGCCGATGACATCTCCCATGTACTCCTCAGGAGTACGGACCTCGACGTCCATGAGCGGCTCGAGGAGGACGGGCTGCGCCTTGCGCAGGGCCTCCTTGGCGGCCATGGAGCCGGCGATCTTGAAGGCCATCTCCGAGGAGTCGACGTCGTGGTACGCGCCGTCGAGCAGCGAGGCCTTGACGTTCACGACCGGGTAGCCGGCCATGATGCCCGACTGCAGGGCGTCCTGGATGCCCGCATCCACGCTCGGGATGTACTCGCGCGGGATGCGACCGCCGGTGACCTTGTTCTCGAACTCGTAGAACACGCCGTCCTCGGCGTCGGTCAGCGGGCCGAAGGTGAGCTGCACCTTCGCGAACTGGCCGGAGCCGCCGGTCTGCTTCTTGTGGGTGAAGTCGTACTTCTCCACGACGCGCTTGATGGTCTCGCGGTAGGCGACCTGGGGCTTGCCGATGTTCGCCTCGACGTTGAACTCGCGGCGCATGCGGTCCACGAGGATGTCGAGGTGCAGCTCGCCCATGCCCTTGATGACGGTCTGGCCGGTCTCCTCGTCGAGCTCCACCTGGAAGGTCGGATCCTCCTTGGCGAGCTTCTGGATGGCCACACCCAGCTTCTCCTGGTCGCTCTTGGTCTTCGGCTCGATCGCGACCGAGATGACCGGATCCGGGAAGCTCATGGACTCCAGCTGGATCGGGTTCGCCGAATCGGTCAGGGTGTCACCGGTGGTGGTGTCCTTCAGGCCGATGAACGCGTAGATGTGGCCTGCGAAGGCCTCATCGACCGGGTTCTCCTTGTTGGAGTGCATCTGGAACAGCTTGCCGACGCGCTCCTTCTTGCCGGTGGTCGCGTTCAGGATCTGATCGCCCTGCTTGACCTGGCCCGAGTAGACGCGGACGTAGGTGAGCGCGCCGAAGAACGGGTGCGCGGCGACCTTGAAGGCGAGCGCCGAGAAGGGCTCGTCCCAGTCGGGCCGACGGGTGAGGACGGTCTCCTCGTCGCCCGGCTTGTGACCCTCCATCGGGGGCACGTCGAGCGGAGAGGGCAGGTAGTCGATCACGCCGTCGAGCATCGGCTGGACGCCCTTGTTCTTGAAGGCGGAGCCGCAGAAGACGGGGTACGCCTGCGAGCTGACGGTGAGCTCGCGGATGCCGGACTTGAGCTCCTCGAGGGCGAGGTCGCCCTCCTCGAGGTACTTCTCCATGAGCTCCTCGGAGCTCTCGGCGACGTCCTCGACCAGCTTGGAGCGGTACTCGTCGACGGTGTCCTGCAGCTCGGCGGGGATCGGGATCTCCCGCTGCCACTGGCCCAGGGCCGGATCGCCCTTCTTCGAGTTGATCGCGGGCATGTCCTCCTCGAGCGTGTCCGGCCACTCGTAGGCCTTCATCTCGACGAGGTCGACGACGCCGCGGAACTCGTTCTCCGCACCGATCGGCACCTGCATGACCAGCGGCTTCGCGCCGAGGCGCTCGATGATGGTCTTGACGGTGAAGAAGAAGTCGGCGCCCAGCTTGTCCATCTTGTTGACGAAGCAGATGCGGGGCACGTCGTACTTGTCGGCCTGGCGCCAGACGGTCTCCGACTGGGGCTCCACGCCCTCCTTGCCGTCGAACACCGCGACGGCGCCATCGAGCACGCGGAGCGAGCGCTCCACCTCGACCGTGAAGTCGACGTGCCCGGGGGTGTCGATGATGTTGATCTGGTTGTCGTGCCAGTAGCAGGTCGTCGCGGCCGACGTGATCGTGATGCCGCGCTCCTTCTCCTGGTCCATCCAGTCCATGGTGCCGGCACCGTCGTGGGTCTCGCCCATCTTGTAGTTCACGCCGGTGTAGAAGAGGATGCGCTCGGTCGTGGTGGTCTTGCCGGCATCGATGTGAGCCATGATGCCGATGTTGCGGACCTTGTTCAGGTCGCTGAGCACTTCGAGTGCCACGGGCTTGTGCCTTTCTGGAGAACGGGTGCTGCAGGAGCCGCCGGTCGGCGATCGGTGGGGCCCACCCGGACGGGCGGACCCCACCGTGCTCTCACCAGCGGTAGTGAGCGAAGGCCCGGTTGGACTCGGCCATCTTGTGAGTGTCCTCGCGACGCTTCACAGCGGCGCCGAGACCGTTGCTGGCGTCGAGGATCTCGTTCATCAGACGCTCGGTCATGGTGTTCTCACGACGGGCGCGGGCGTAGCTGACCAGCCAACGCAGCGCGAGCGTGGTCGCACGGCCGGGCTTGACCTCGATCGGGACCTGGTAGGTCGCACCGCCGACGCGGCGGGAGCGGACCTCGAGCGACGGACGGATGTTGTCCAGCGCCTTCTTCAGGGTGACGACCGGGTCCTGGCCGTTCTTCTCACGGGCGCCCTCGAGCGCGCCGTAGACGATCCCCTCGGCGACGGTCTTCTTGCCGTCCAGGAGGATCTTGTTGATGAGCTGGGTGACGATCGGCGAGCCGTAGACCGGGTCGACGACGAGCTGGCGCTTGGGAGCGGGGCCCTTACGAGGCATTACTTCTTCTCCTTCTTCGCGCCGTAGCGGGAGCGCGCCTGCTGGCGGCCCTTGACGGCCTGGGTGTCCAGGGCGCCGCGCACGATCTTGTAGCGGACGCCGGGAAGGTCCTTCACACGGCCGCCGCGGACGAGCACGATCGAGTGCTCCTGCAGGTTGTGACCCTCGCCGGGGATGTAGGCCGTGACCTCGACACCGGTGGAGAGCTTCACGCGCGCGATCTTGCGCAGCGCGGAGTTCGGCTTCTTGGGGGTCTGGGTGTAGACGCGCGTGCAGACACCGCGGCGCTGGGGCGAACCCTTGAGCGCGGGCGTCTTCGAGGCGGAGGACTTGGCGTCCCGCCCCTTGCGCACCAACTGCTGAATAGTGGGCACAGCTTCTCTTCCTGTTCGGCCACCGAGACTGTTCGTCCCGCTGGATCGACATCTTCGGCCGTTCGCACGGCCGGCGACCCGATCCGCCCCTCCCATGGCCCGGGAGCTGGACGGCTCGACCCGCCCGGCAGGTGATGGCACCGGCCGGGCGTCCAGGAGGACCGTGATCGGTGCCCGCGGTGAGGGGCCGGGCCTGGCCGCCTTCCCGCTTTCGGGCACGCCGCGAGGATCCGCTCCTCGCGGGGGACGCCTCCCGCCGGCTCCGAGGAGCGGCGGGTCTGTCCCGGGTCACGACCAGAGGGCACTCCGGACGCGGGTTCGATTCTACTGACGCACGCGCGGCGTGGTCAAAGCTTCGGGTGCCATCCGACGCAGATCACATGACGCCATGTGGCCGAGAACTTGCGTCGAGCCGAATCCGCAGGGTACGCACCCCGGAACGCGACGAGCGCGCCGCAGGTGCGGCGCGCTCGTCGGAGGCGGGGTGGGCCGAGGATCAGCGGAGCGTTCTCGCCGATCTCCTACCGCTCGTCCCTCGCAGTACGTCGATCAGCGGAGCCTTCTCGCCGATCTCCTACCGCTCGTCCCTCGCAGTACGTCGATCAGCGGATCCCCAGCTTGGAGGTGCAGGCGGGCCAGGCGCCCCAGCCCTGCCCGGCCTGGACCTTCTTCGCAATGTCGATCTGCTGCTCGCGGGTGGCCTGGTGGGCGACCGGGGCGTACTTGCCGCCGCCGAAGGCGAGCCAGGTCGACTTCGTGAACTGCAGGCCGCCGGAGAAGCCGTTGCCGGTGTTGATGGACCAGTTGCCGCCGGACTCGCACTGGGCGAGGCGGTCCCACACGCCGCCCGAGGCAGCGGCGGGGGCCGAGGCTCCGGTGTTCCCGGAGTCGGACGACTCCGAGGAGTCCGAGGACTCAGAGGACTCAGAGGAGCTGCGCTCGGAGCTGCGGTTCGACTTGGTGCCGGACTCGCGCTTCTCGGTCTTCTGCGGCGCGGGAGCGGCCTCCTCCTCGGGCTCCGGCTCGGGGGCCGGCTTGGTGCCCTTGGCGACGACCTCGGTGACCGGCTCGGAGACGACCTTCTCGGAGACGAGCTCGGACTCGGTCACCTCGCCGTCCACGACGGTGTCGGTGTAGACCTTCTCGGTCGAGCCGGCCTTGCCCTCGGTGGTGGTCTTCGTGGTGCCCTCGGTGAGGGAGTCGTCCTCGACGGTCTTCGTCTCGAAAGCGACCTGCTCGGTCTCCGTGCGCTGCTTCTCGCGGACGCGGTGGATCTCATGGGTCGCGCCGTCCTCGAGGACGGTGTCGAGCGGGACGTCGGAGGTGTCGGTGTCCTCGACGTCGCCGAGGACCTTCTTCATCGCCTCGCCCACGGTGAGGGCGGTGACGTCGAAGGTGTCCTGGCCGTACTGGCCGACGAAGGTGACGGTCTTGCGGGTGACCACGGAGACCTCGCCGTCGACGTCCTCGAGGGAGGTCTCGGGGGCGGGGCTGATGGCGGCGCCCTCGGCCTTGTACTCGGTCTCCGCCAGCGCATCGGCGACGGTGTCGCCCGTGGTAAGCAGCTCCTGCTCCTCGCCGTCGACGGAGACGGTGACGGGGGTGCGCTGCACGACCTGGATGTCCATGCCGTCCGTGACGAGCTCGTCGAGGCCCGGGGTCACCAGATCGGTGTCCTGCACCTCGATGCCCTGGGCGGAGAGGAGGTCGCCGACGGTGGGCTGGGAGAAGACCCGGACGGCCGTCTCCTCGCCGTAGGCGGAGATCTGGGCCTCGTTGGACATGGCGAAGGCGGTGCCGCCACCACCCACGGCCACCACGCACACGGTCGCGGCGCCGACGATCCACGGAGTCTTCTTCACTGTTCCACCTGTTCCCTGCCGCACCTGCGGCGATCGCATGTCGTTCCCTGAGCGTCGGATCCCGCGGGGCGGGATCTGCAGCTCCGGCACGCGCGCACCGTCTCGAGGAGGTGCAGCAGGAAGGTCGCGCGGGAACTGCCGTACGCCATGCTTCCGTTCTTCTCGACCTGACGTAAGGGGAGCGACCGGACTTTGGGGAAGGGGCCACGAGGGCTTTACCGTCTCGTGAACCTCGGCGTCCGACAGATCACTGCGGTGCGCCGACGGGGCGACCTGGGCCACTCCCCCGGCGCCTCCGCACCGGCCCGGAGGCGACCTGGATCACCCCGGCACCTCTGCACCAGCCCGGAGGCGGCCTGGCTGCTCCCACGGCGCCTCTGCACCTGCCCGGCCGCGGCCCCGCGGCGACACCGCCCCCACGACGCCGCGGGGCGGCCCCACCTGAGTGGGACCGCCCCGCGGCGTTCTCGGTCAGAAGGCGCTCAGCGCCTCCTCACCGGTGCTCCGCTCACCGGAAGTCGGTGCGGAAGGGATCGGCGTAGTCGATGTCGTCGAGGTTGACCGCGCCGGTCTGGCCGAAGCCGGAGAAGTCCAGCTCGTCGTAGCCCGGCACCTGGTACATCTGCGCCTTCGCCTCGTCGGTGGGCTCGACCGCGATGCGGCGGAACCGCGACAGGCCGGTGCCCGCCGGGATGAGCTTGCCGATGATGACGTTCTCCTTGAGCCCCATGAGCTGATCGCTCTTGCGGTTCAGGGCGGCCTCGGTGAGCACGCGGGTGGTCTCCTGGAAGGAGGCCGCCGAGAGCCACGACTCGGTCGCGAGCGACGCCTTGGTGATGCCCATCAGCTCCGGACGGCCCGAGGCCGGCTGACCGCCCTCGGAGAGGACCCGACGGTTCTCCCGCTCGAAGGTGACGCGCTCGGCGAAGTCGCCCGGGAGCAGATCGGTGTCGCCCGACTCGATGACAGTCACGCGGCGGAGCATCTGCCGCACGATGACCTCGATGTGCTTGGCGTGGATGTCCACGCCCTGGGAGATGTACACCTTCTGGACCTCGTCCACGAGGTGCTGCTGCACCGCGCGGGGCCCGAGGATGCGCAGGACCTGCTTCGGGTCGACCGAGCCCTGGGTGAGCTGGGCGCCGACCTCGATGTGGTCGCCGTCGGCGACCAGCAGGGTGACGCGCTTGGAGACGGTGTAGGTGACCTCGTCCGAGCCGTCGTCCGGCGTGACCGTGATACGACGCTGCTTGTCGTTCTCCTCGATCTCGACCCGGCCCGAGAACTCGGAGATCGGGGCGAAGCCGGCCGGGGTGCGGGCCTCGAAGAGCTCCTGCACACGGGGCAGACCGTGGGTGATGTCGCCGTCGGCGCTGGCCACACCGCCGGAGTGGAAGGTACGCATGGTCAGCTGCGTGCCGGGCTCGCCGATGGACTGGGCCGCGACGATGCCGACGGCCTCGCCGATGTCGACCAGCTGACCGGTCGCCAGCGACTTGCCGTAGCACCGGGCGCAGGTGCCCACCGCCGAGTCGCAGGTCAGCACGGAGCGGATCTTCGCCTCGCGCACCCCCGCCGCGACGAGCTGCTCGATGAGCACGTCACCGAGCTCGGTGCCCGCCGGCGCCGCCTCGGTGCCGTCGGCACCGATCGCCGCGGTCGCGAGGACACGGCCGTAGACGGTGGACTCCGCGTGCTCATGAGCGCGCAGCGCGCCGGCCTCCTCGACCGCGATCGGCAGGACCAGCCCCTTGGTGGTGCCGCAGTCGTCCTCGCGGACGATGACGTCCTGGGAGACGTCGACCAGACGACGGGTCAGGTAGCCCGACTGCGCGGTCTTCAGCGCCGTGTCCGCCAGGCCCTTGCGGGAGCCGTGCGAGGCGATGAAGTACTCCAGGACCGAGAGCCCCTCCTTGTAGTTGGAGAGGATCGGGCGCGGGATGATCTCGCCCTTCGGGTTGGTCACCAGACCACGCATGCCGGCGATCTGACGGATCTGCATCCAGTTGCCTCGAGCGCCCGAGTCCACCATCCGGTAGATGGTGTTGGTCGACTCGAAGTTCGACCGCATCGCCTGGTCGACCTCGTTGGTCGCCTCGGTCCAGATGTCGATCAGCTCCGCGTTGCGCTCGGACTCGGAGATGAGTCCCAGATCGCGGTTCTCCTGCACCTGCGCGGCCTTCGCCTCGTACGACGCGATGATCTCGGCCTTGCCGGGAGGGGTCACGACGTCGGACAGCGCGAAGGACGCGCCTGAACGGGTCGACCACGAGAAGCCGTAGGCCTTGAGCGCGTCGAGGGACGCGGCCACCTGGCCCTTGTCGTAGCGCTCGGCGAGGGCGTTGACGATCCCGCCCAGACGCTTCTTGCCGACCTGGCCCTGCACGAAGGGGTAGTCCTCCGGCAGCGTCTCGTTGAAGTGCACCGCACCGAGGGTGGTGGTCAGGACGACCGGGTCGCCCTCGGTCCAGCCCTCCGGGGCCTCCCAGTCGCTCGGCGGGACGATGTCCTCGAAGCGGATGGAGACCGGGGCGTTCAGGTGCAGCTCGCCGCGGTCGTGGGCCATGATCGCCTCGGCCTCGGAGGCGAAGGAGCGGCCCGCGCCGGGGACCTCCTCGCGCACCGTGGTGATGTGGTACAGCCCGATGATCATGTCCTGCGCCGGCATGGTGACCGGACGGCCGTCGGACGGCTTGAGGATGTTGTTCGAGGACAGCATCAGGATGCGGGCCTCGGCCTGCGCCTCCGCGGACAGCGGCAGGTGCACGGCCATCTGGTCGCCGTCGAAGTCCGCGTTGAACGCGGCGCACACGAGCGGGTGCAGGTGGATGGCCTTGCCCTCGACGAGCTGCGGCTCGAAGGCCTGGATGCCCAGGCGGTGCAGGGTCGGCGCACGGTTCAGCAGCACCGGGTGCTCGGTGATGACCTCCTCGAGCACGTCCCAGACCTCGGGACGGGCGCGCTCGACCATGCGCTTGGCGGCCTTGACGTTCTGGGCGTGGCTGAGCTCGACCAGACGCTTCATGACGAAGGGCTTGAACAGCTCGAGCGCCATGCCCTTGGGCAGACCGCACTGGTGCAGCTTCAGCTGCGGGCCGTTGACGATCACGGAGCGGGCGGAGTAGTCCACGCGCTTGCCCAGCAGGTTCTGGCGGAAGCGGCCCTGCTTGCCCTTGAGCATGTCGGAGAGCGACTTCAGCGGACGGTTGCCCGGCCCGGTGACGGGGCGGCCGCGTCGGCCGTTGTCGAACAGCGAGTCGACCGACTCCTGCAGCATGCGCTTCTCGTTGTTCACGATGATCTCGGGGGCGCCGAGATCAAGCAGCCGCTTGAGACGGTTGTTGCGGTTGATCACACGGCGGTACAGGTCGTTGAGGTCGGAGGTCGCGAAGCGGCCGCCGTCCAGCTGCACCATCGGACGCAGGTCCGGGGGGATGACCGGGACCGCGTCCAGCACCATGCCGACAGGCGAGTTGGTGGTGGTGAGGAAGGCGGAGACGACCTTGAGGCGCTTGAGCGCCCGCGCCTTCTTCTGCCCCTTGCCGGTGGCGATGACCTCGCGCAGCGAGGTCGCCTCGGCCTCGAGGTCGAAGTCCGCCAGACGACGCTGGATCGCCTCCGCGCCCATGCCGCCCTCGAAGTAGGTGCCGTAGCGCAGCTTCATCGCGCGGTAGAGCTGCTCGTCGCCCTCGAGGTCGGCGACCTTGAGGGACTTGAAGCGCTCCCACACGCGGGTGATCCGATCGATCTCCGCGTCGTACTTCTTGCGGATCTGGGCCTGCTCGCGCTCGGCGGAGTCGCGGACCTTGCGCTTCGCGTCGGCCTTCGCGCCCTCCTCCTCGAGCTGGGCGAGATCCTTCTCGGCCGTGACGGCGCGCTGGTTGATCGCGGCGTCGCGCTCGTTCTCGAGCTCCTTGACCTCGAGGTCGAAGCGGGCCTGGAGATCGGGCATGTCGTCGTGGCGGGCCTGCTCGTCCACGTCGGTGATCATGTAGGCGGCGAAGTAGATGATCTTCTCGAGATCCTTCGGCGCCAGGTCCAGCAGGTAGCCGAGACGGCTCGGCACGCCCTTGAAGTACCAGATGTGGGTGACGGGGGCCGCGAGCTCCACGTGACCCATGCGCTCACGGCGCACGGAGGACTTGGTGACCTCCACGCCGCAGCGCTCGCAGACGATGCCCTTGAAGCGGACGCGCTTGTACTTGCCGCAGTAGCACTCCCAGTCCCGGGTGGGACCGAAGATGCGCTCGCAGAACAGGCCGTCCATCTCGGGCTTCAGGGTGCGGTAGTTGATGGTCTCGGGCTTCTTGACCTCGCCGTGGGACCAGCCGCGGATGTCATCGGCGGTCGCGAGGCCGATGCGCAGCTCATCGAAGGTGTTGACGTCGAGCACAGGTGTCCTTCTCTCGATCGGAAGTCGTGGTGTCTGAGGGAACGGGGGTCGAGGGCGGGGCCGGGAGGAGAGGGATCAGGCGTCGCGCGCCTGGTGCCCTCAGTCCCGGTCCCCCGTCCGTCAGACCTCTTCGATGGAGCCGACGCCCTCGTGGGGCCGGCGGGACAGGTCGATGCCGAGCTCCTCCGCGGCGCGGAAGACCTCCTCGTCGCTCTCCTGGACCTCCTGGGCGGTGCCGTCGCTGGACAGCACCTCCACGTTCAGGCACAGCGACTGCATCTCCTTGAGCAGCACGCGGAAGGACTCCGGGATGCCGGGCTCGGGGATGTTCTCGCCCTTGACGATCGCCTCGTAGACCTTCACGCGGCCCGAGATGTCATCGGACTTGATGGTCAGCAGCTCCTGCAGGGCGTAGGCGGCGCCGTAGGCCTCCAGGGCCCACACCTCCATCTCGCCGAAGCGCTGGCCGCCGAACTGGGCCTTTCCGCCCAGCGGCTGCTGCGTGATCATCGAGTACGGGCCGGTCGAGCGGGCGTGCAGCTTGTCGTCCACGAGGTGGTGGAGCTTCAGCATGTACATGTAGCCCACCGAGATCGGGTCCGGGAAGGGCTCGCCGGAGCGGCCGTCGAACAGGCGCGCCTTGCCGTTCTCCTTGATCATGCGCTCGCCGTCCCGGTTGGGGCGGTGGTTCTTGATCAGGCCGGTGACCTCGTCGGCGGTGAGGCCGTCGAAGACCGGGACCGCGACCGGGGTGCCGGGCTCACCGTGCAGGGCGCTCTCGGGCAGGTCCGCGGCGGTGGCGTCGGAGGCGTCGAGGTCCCAGCCGGCCTTGGCCACCCAGCCGAGGTGGGTCTCCATGACCTGGCCGATGTTCATTCGGCCCGGCACGCCCATGGGGTTGAGGATGATGTCGATCGGGGTGCCGTCCTCCAGGAACGGCATGTCCTCGACCGGCAGGATCTTCGCGATGACGCCCTTGTTGCCGTGGCGGCCGGCGAGCTTGTCGCCGTCGGTGATCTTGCGCTTCTGGGCCACGTAGACGCGGACCATCTCGTTGACGCCGGTGGGGAGGATGTCGCCGTCCTCGTCGTCGGTGAAGACGCGCACGCCGATGACGGTGCCCGACTCGCCGTGGGGGACGCGCAGCGAGGTGTCGCGCACCTCGCGGGCCTTCTCGCCGAAGATCGCGCGCAGCAGGCGCTCCTCCGGGGTCAGCTCGGTCTCGCCCTTCGGGGTGACCTTGCCGACCAGGATGTCGCCCGGCTCGACCTCGGCGCCGATGCGGATGATGCCGCGCTCGTCGAGATCGGCCAGCACGTCGTCGCCGACGTTCGGGATGTCCCGGGTGATCTCCTCCTTGCCGAGCTTGGTGTCGCGGGCGTCGACCTCGTGCTCCTCGATGTGGATCGAGGTGAGGACGTCGTCCTGGACCATGCGCGAGGACAGGATGATGCCGTCCTCGTAGTTGTGGCCCTCCCACGACATGAAGGCGACCAGCAGGTTCTTGCCGATGGCGAGCTCGCCCTGGTCGGTCGAGGGACCGTCGGCCAGGATCGAGCCGGCCTCGACCCGCCCGCCCTCGTCGAAGAGCACGCGCTGGTTGTAGGAGTTGCCGGCGTTGGAGCGCTGGAACTTCCCGATCGGGTAGGTCTGACGGGTGCCGTCGTCGGCCATGACCACGATGAGGTCCGCCGACAGCTCCTCGATCACGCCGCCCTTCTCCGCGACGACCACGTCGCCCGCGTCGACCGCGGCGCGGCGCTCCATGCCCGTGCCGACCAGCGGCATCTCGGAACGGAGCAGCGGCACGGCCTGGCGCTGCATGTTCGAGCCCATGAGCGCGCGGTTGGCGTCGTCGTGCTCGAGGAAGGGGATCATCGCCGTCGCGACGGAGACCATCTGACGTGCGGAGACGTCCATGTAGTCGACGTCCGCGATCGGGACCAGGTCCGGCTCGCCGCCGGAGAGGCGCACGAGCACCTCGTCCTCGAGGAAGCGGCCGTCCTCGTCGATCTTCGCATTCGCCTGGGCGATGACGTGACGGTCCTCGTCGTCCGCGGTGAGGTAGACGATCTCGTCGGTGACGATGCCGCCGGTGACCTTGCGGTACGGGGTCTCGACGAAGCCGAAGGGGTTGATGCGCGCGAAGGTCGCCAGCGAGCCGATCAGACCGATGTTCGGACCCTCAGGGGTCTCGATCGGGCACATGCGGCCGTAGTGGCTCGGGTGGACGTCGCGGACCTCCATGCCGGCGCGGTCGCGGGAGAGACCGCCCGGGCCGAGCGCGGAGAGGCGCCGCTTGTGGGTCAGGCCCGACAGCGGGTTGTTCTGGTCCATGAACTGCGAGAGCTGGGAGGTTCCGAAGAACTCCTTGATCGCCGCGGTGACCGGACGGATGTTGATCAGGGTCAGCGGGGTGATCGCCTCGACGTCCTGCGTGGTCATGCGCTCGCGGACGACGCGCTCCATGCGGGACAGGCCGGTGCGGACCTGGTTCTGGATCAGCTCGCCGACGGCGCGGATGCGACGGTTGCCGAAGTGGTCGATGTCGTCGGTCTCGACGCGCACGGCGCGGTCGTCGACGCTCGTGTACTCGGAGACGCCGTCGTGCAGGGCGACGATGTACTTGATCGTGGCGACGATGTCCTGCAGGCGCAGGGTCGACTCGGAGAGGCTGCCGTCGAGGCCGAGCTTCTTGCCGATCTTGTAGCGGCCGACCTTCGCGAGGTCGTAGCGCTTGGCGTTGAAGTAGAGGTTGTTCAGCATCGCCTCGCCCGCATCGCGCGTGGGCGGCTCGCCCGGGCGCTGCTTGCGGTAGATGTCGATGAGGGCCTCGTCCTGGGAGGCGATGCGGTCCTTCTCGAGGGTGGAGCGCATCGACTCGAACTCGCCGAACTCCTCGAGGATGTCGCTGTGGGACATGCCGAGGGCCTGGAGCAGCGTGGTGACGGACTGCTTGCGCTTGCGGTCGATGCGCACGCCGACCTGGTCGCGCTTGTCGACCTCGAACTCGAGCCAGGCGCCGCGCGAGGGGATGACCTTCGCGGAGAAGATGTGCTTGTCCGAGGTCTTGTCGATCGACTCCTCGAAGTACACGCCCGGGGAGCGGACGAGCTGCGAGACGACGACGCGCTCGGTGCCGTTGATGATGAAGGTGCCCTTGTCGGTCATGAGCGGGAACTCGCCCATGAAGACCGTCTGGGTCTTGATCTCACCGGTCTCGTTGTTCATGAACTCCGCGATGACGTACAGCGGAGCCGCGTAGGTGAGGTCCTTCTCCTTGCACTCCTCGACCGTGTACTTCGGGTCGTCGAAGGTGTGATCGCGGAACGACAGCGACATGTTGCCGGCGAAGTCCTCGATCGGGGAGATCTCCTCGAGGATGTCCGCGAGACCGGAGGTCTGCGGCACGTCCTCGCGGCCGGCGGCGGCGGCCTCGGCCGCACGCTCCTGCCAGCGCTCGTTGCCCAGCAGCCAGTCGAACGAGGTGGTCTGCAGACTCAGCAGATCCGGGACGTCGAGAGGGTCGCCGAGCTTCGCGAAGGTCACGCGAGGAGAGGCGGTGCGAAGTGCGATGTCGGTGGTGCGATCGGTGCTCGAGGCAGCCAAAGGGGGGTCCTTCCACAGGCCGATGACGGAATCCCAGGCGCGGCGAACACCCGTCAGGCAGTGGAGCGAACGTTGTCGAGGTCAGGCGACAGAACCCACGGGAGACGCACAGCGCAAGGACCGAGCATACATAAAATCGCGGATGGAGACAAGACCCCGTGCAGGGCCGTTCCATCCGCGTCGGCCGCTATATGCCTGGCGCGGGGATTCGTCGTCGGTGCTTCCTGCCCGTCTGGCTCGACCGACCCGGCGGTGTCTTCACACCGGGCACGTGCGGCAGGAACAGCCCCGTACGGGAAAAAGTGTGGACGGAAATCCGTCCGCAGTCAAGCAGGTGGGCGTGGAGTCGGGGTGTCGGGGCACGTCAGAGCACTGTCCGGGCGGGTCGCGCGGTGCGTCCGACGACCCTGTCCACGACCGACGCGGGCCTTCCTGCCTCGCATCGCCGACGGTCCCGCGGACGGCGCCGACGACGAGATGTCGGGACGGCGGCCCGGGGCGCCGCTCCCCCGGGCATGCGGAAGGGCCGCCCCGCGCGATGCGGGACGGCCCTTCTCGGAGCAGTGCGACTGCCGTCAGGTGAGGCGCATGCCGGAGCATGCGCCGGAGATCACTTGACGGAGACGGTCGCGCCGGCCTCCTCGAGCTTCGCCTTGGCGGCGTCGGCATCCTCCTGCTTGACGCCCTCGAGGACGGGCTTGGGGGCCTCGTCGACGAGCGCCTTGGCCTCCTTCAGACCGAGGGAGGTGAGGCCGCGCACCTCCTTGATGACGGCGATCTTCGCGGAACCGGCCGACTCGAGGATGACGTCGAACTCGGTCTTCTCCTCCTCGACAGCGGCCTCGCCGCCGGCGGCGGGGGCGGCACCGGCCACGGCCACGGGGGCGGCGGCGGTGACGTCGAAGACGTCCTCGAACTGCTTCACGAACTCGGAGAGCTCGATGAGGGACATCTCCTTGAAAGCTTCGATGAGCTCGTCGTTGCTGAGCTTCGCCATGAGGGCGTTCCTTCCTGTTGGCGGGACCTGCGTCCCTGCGGTGTTGAGCGGCGCTCTCGCGCCAGGTCATGCGGTCCGGATGCTCCGACGGGGCAGCCGGGGACAGCGCTGAGGCTGTGGTGCGGAAGCCGGTGAGCCGGTCGGCTCAGGCGGCTTCCTGCTTGGCCCGCAGCGCGTCCACGGTGCGCGCCGTCTTCGACAGCGGCGCGGCGAACACTGCGGCGGCCTTGGACATCGACGCCTTCATGGCGCCGGCGGCCTTGGCCAGCAGGACCTCGCGGGACTCGAGGTCCGCGAGCTTCTGGACGTCCTCCTGCGAGAGCAGCTTGCCCTCGAAGTAGCCGGACTTGACCACGAGGCTCTCGTGGGTCTTGGCGAAGTCACGCAGAGCCTTCGCAGGCTCCACCGGCTCGCCCTTGATGAAGGCGATGGCGGTCGGCCCGCTGAGCGTGCCGTCGAACACGTCGATGCCGGCCTCGCGGGCGGCGATCTCCGTGAGCGTGTTCTTCACCACGGCGTAGGTCGTCTCGGCACCCAGCGCACGACGGAGCTCCTTGAGCTCCCCCACGCTGAGCCCGCGATACTCGGTGATGACGGCGGCGTCGGAGGCACGGAACATGTCCGCGATCTCCGCGACGGCGTCCACCTTCTCGGGATTCGCCATGGCCCTCCTTCCAGAGGTCTCTCGCCGCCGGGTGAAGGAGTCCTGGAACGGAAAAGGCCTCGACACGCAGGTGTCGAGGCCAGCACGCACGATCCGGCTCCCCGGGAGCTGCTGCTCCGCGGAGGGCGCGACCGTGCGGGTCGCGTTCGTTCGCCTGCGCAGGCCGTCCCGTGGGGACTTCTTCGGTCGCTCTCCGGGTGGAGGGCGACGACCGGCGGTCTTCGGTAGGCACCACAGTAGTGCAGGAGCGCCTCCCGGCGCCATGGGCGAGGCGGCGGTCTCGGTCACATCCAGTCGCGTCGCGCAGCACGTACGCCCCGTCGTCAACTCGCAGCGGCCCGGATCAGGCCAGGGCCAGGGCCATCAGCCCACGGCAGGGTCCTGCCGGGTCGCACGCCATGCCTCGGCGAACTCGCCGACGGTCGCATGGCGATCCGATCTCGTCGGCCGGGTCGCACGCTCGACCTCTGCCGCCGCTGCCGCACCTCCGCAGAAGCGCTCGAGGTCCTCGGAGAGCCCGGTCCCGAAGTGCTGCAGCAGACGGCCGAGCGTGAACACCGTCGTGCGCGCATCCAGCGGCGCCCCGAGCGTGAACTCCTCAGGAGCCATGAAGCGGCTCGATCCGAACATCCTGCCCATGTCGTTGGCGGACGGTCCGCGACGATAGGTGTCGAGATCGATCAGAGTGAGCCGACCGGTCGCGAGGTCCACCATGAGGCAGCCGTCGTAGAGGTCGCAGGCCACCCAGCCGGCCTCCTGCAGAGCGCGATGCGCATCGAGCAGCTGGTCGAAGACCGCGAGACGCAGCCGCGGAGGCGCCGCGGCGAAGCGGCGGTAGGCGGATTCCGGGTCATCACGAAGCCCCGCAGGGACTCCTACCAGCTCGCCTGGAGCGCGGTCGTAGACCAGGACCGGGCCTTCAGGGGTCTCTCTCACCGCGCGCAATCTCGCGAGGGCGGAGTGGTCGACGGAGCGGGCGATCGCGGCCGCGGTGCGGAGGAGCTCCACCCGCGCCGACCGGTCGAGGTGCGGTCGGGCGGACCCGGGCGGGGGCTCCGCCTGTCCGGCGGACTTCACGAAGAGGTCTCCGGACGGCGTCGACACCAGCCAGGAGACATTGCCGGAGTCCTGCGTCCGGTGATCGAAGCGTGCGAGCACCTCCCCCGCCGAGCGGACGAGCTCCTCGGGGGACAGATCGCTGTCCGTGGACGAGAGCAGATCGGTCACGCTCCCACAGTAGGTCAGCCGTCGACGCCCGGCCCCGCCCCGGTGCCGGATCCGCAGGCCCGCCCCATGCCGGGTCTGCGGGGCCCGCCCCATGCCGGATCCGCAGCCCCGCCCCGTGCCGGGCCGCGCTCCCCGCCGTCCGCGCGCAGTCGATCGACGGTACGTACCAGTTTGGGGGAGACGTTCGACGATATGCACCACTGTTGCGGATCGTTTCGTCGAAGAACACCTGGTCGGGTGCGCTGCGCGGGCACCGGGAGCTGCTCCGGGCCCGGACAGCACGACGCCCCGCCCACCGACAAGGTGGACGGGGCGCCGAGGACGAGGAGCGAGCGACCGATCAAACGGTTCTGGTCGCCTGATCTCCTACCGCTCGTACCTCGCGGTACGTCGATCAGGCCTCGTCGGTGTCCTCGAGGAGGTTGCGGGTGCGGTTCACGTCGATCGGGATGCCGGGACCCATGGTGGTGGACACGGTGATCTTGGTGATGTAGCGGCCCTTGGACGCGGACGGCTTGAGACGCAGGATCTCGTCCAGCGCCGCGACGTAGTTCTCGACGAGCTGCTGGTCGGTGAAGGAGACCTTGCCGACGATGTAGTGCAGGTTCGCCGCACGGTCGGTGCGGAACTCGATCTTGCCGCCCTTGATGTCGCCCACGGCCTTGGTGACGTCCATGGTCACGGTGCCGGTCTTGGGGTTCGGCATGAGGCCGCGGGGGCCGAGCACGCGGCCCAGCTTGCCGACCTTGCCCATCAGGTTCGGGGTGGCCACGGCCGCGTCGAAGTCGGTCCAGCCGCCGGCGACCTTCTCGATCAGGTCGTCGTCGCCGACCTCGTCGGCGCCGGCCTCACGGGCGGCGTCGGCCTGCGCGCCGGTCGCGAAGACGATGACGCGGGCGGTCTTGCCGGTGCCGTTGGGCAGGTTGACGGTGCCGCGCACCATCTGGTCCGCCTTGCGGGGGTCGACGCCGAGGCGCATCGAGACCTCGACCGAGGCATCGAACTTCGCCGGGCTGGACTTCTGCGCGAGACGCAGCGCGTCCAGCGGGGAGTACGCGCGACCCTCTTCGATCAGCGCCGCGCCGTTCTTGTAAGCCTTGCTACGGAATGCCATCGTTCTCAGCCCTCCACCGTGATGCCCATGGAACGAGCGGTGCCCTCGACGATCTTCGCCGCGGCCTCGATGTCGTTCGCGTTCAGATCAGGCATCTTGGTCTCCGCGATCTCGCGGACCTGAGCCTGGGTGATCTTGCCGACCTTGTCGGTGTGCGGCGTCGCGGAGCCCTTCTGGAGGCCGGCGGCCTTCTTGATGAGCTCAGCGGCCGGCGGGGTCTTCGTGATGAAGGTGAACGAGCGGTCCTCGTAGACCGTGATCTCGACCGGGATGATGTTGCCACGCTGATCGGCGGTGCGATCGTTGTAGGCCTTCACGAACTCCATCATGTTCACGCCGGCAGCGCCGAGCGCGGGACCCACGGGCGGCGCAGGGGTGGCCTGGCCGGCCTGGATCTGGAGCTTGATGATGCTCGCGATCTTCTTCTTGGGAGCCATTGCTCTTCCTCACTGTGGTGTGGTCCGGGCGGAGCTCATCACGCGCTCCTCCCACTGCGGGACCCGTCTCCGCACGGGGCGGCACGGGTCCGGGATGCGACGTTACCTGCACGTCGCGGCGGCGTCGACCGGGATCGGGAGTGATCTCGGTCGTACTCCCCCACCGGGGAGCCCGCCCGGCCGGAGCCGGGCGCGCCGCGGGAACTCGGGGCGGACGCGGCCACGGGGCCGTGTCCGGCGGGTCCGCGCGAGGCGGACCGGGCGCTCAGATCTTGGCGACCTGATCGAAGCCGAGCTCGACCGGGGTCTCACGGCCGAAGATCGACACGAGCACCTGCAGCTTCTGGGACTCCGCGTGGATCTCGGAGATCGTCGCCGGCATGGTCTCGAAGGGGCCGTCCATGACGGTGACGGACTCGCCGACCTGGAAGTCGGGGACCTTCTGCGCGGCCGCGGGCTTCGAGGAGGCTCCGCTCCCGCTCGAGGAGCGCTTCTTCTCGGGAAGGCCGACGGACGGCGCGAGCATCGAGTAGATCTCGTCGAAGGTGAGCGGGGTCGGCTCGGTCGCGTTGCCCACGAAGCCGGTCACGCCGGGGGTGTCCCGCACGACGCGCCAGGACTCGGTGGTGAGGTCCATGCGCACCAGCACGTAGCCGGGGATGCGCACGCGGCGGACGATCTTCTTCTGGCCGTTCTTGACCTCGGTCGCGTCCTCCATCGGGACCTGGACCTCGAAGATGAAGTCCTCCATGTCCATGGTCTCGGTGCGCGTGGCGAGCTGGGTCTTCACGCGGTTCTCGTGACCGGAGTAGGAGTGGATGACGTACCAGTCGCCGGGAGAGGAGCGCAGGTGCATGCGCAGCTGCTGGACCGGGTCCTCCTCGGCTTCCTCCTGCGCGGGGGCGTCGTCCTCCTCAAGCGCGGAGTCCTCGTCCGCGGCACCCTCCTCGTCGGCGGCGTCGGAAGCGTCGGCCTCGTCGGCCTCCGCGTCGTCGGCCTCGAGGTCCGCGGCGGCGTCCTCGTCGGCGGCGTCCTCGACGGGCGAGACCTGCCCGGCGGCACCCGCGTCGGCGAGCTCCTCGGCGGCGACGTCCTCGTCCGCGGTCTGCTCGGCCGGGGCCGAGGCGGAGAAGGAGAGGGTGTCGTCGACGTCGTCGAAGGACTCGTCGGGGGTAGAGGTCGTCTCGCTCATCGGCGGGAACCTGCCTTCCTGGCGGCGGTGGACTGGTCGGTCACGGGGCGGTGCGAGGTGCGGATCAGGCGCTCGCTCACACGTCGGGGACCGTGAAGGCGATCCGCGAGATCCAGCTGAAGGCCGCGTCGAGCCCGAAGATCAGCAGGATCATGAAGGCGACGAACAGCAGCACGGTGATCGAGTACAGGATCAGCTCGCGCCGGCTGGGGACGACCACCTTGCGCAGCTCGGCGATCACCTGGCGGATGAACAGACCGATGGCCAGGAACGGGTTCTTCGACCCGGAGCCCTGGGCGTCACCGGTGTGCGGTGCCGACGGGGCGTTCTGGCTGGAGTTCACGTGAAGGCTGTCCGATCTCGTCGAGGTCATCCGCATCCGGCCGGGTGACCCCGGCCGGACCGGCAGGGCAGACAGGGCTCGAACCTGCAACCTGCGGTTTTGGAGACCGCTGCGCTACCAATTGCGCCACTGCCCTTCACGGGGACGCACCCCGTGCGGCCGTCTCGCACAGCTCCGGGACGTGCCCGGAGAGGCCTGAGCGATTCTGACCAGCGATCAGCATACAAGCCGACGGGGGCTCGTGCGAATCGGTCCGCGCCACATCACATTCGGCGCCCCGTCGGAGCCTCCGGGAATCCGGCGCCGGCGCGTCGCGCCCCTCCGTGCTCGGGCTCGCGAGAGGACCGCGCCCGGGCTCGTCCGGGGTCCGTGCGCGGGCCTGTCCGAAGGAGGGCGATCCTGGCGGCGCACGGCGAGCTCTGCCACGATAGGCGGGTGACCACCGACGACGCCCGCACCCCTGCCACCCGCTCCCGAATCTCGCAGCGCATCGACGCGATCGAGCCCTCCGCGACCCTCGCGGTCGACGCGACCGCCAAGGCGCTCAAGGCCGCCGGACGGCCCGTGATCGGCTTCGGCGCCGGCGAGCCCGACTTCCCCACCCCCGAGCACATCGTCGAGGCCGCGGTCGAGGCCGCGCGCGACCCGCGCAACCACCGCTACTCGGCCACGGCGGGGCAGCCGGAGCTGCGCGAGGCGCTGGCCGCCGCCGTCTCGGCGACGACGACGCTCGAGATCGACCCCGCCCAGGTGCTCGTGACCAACGGCGGCAAGCAGGCCGTGTTCCAGGCCTTCGCGACCGTGCTGGACCCGGGCGACGAGGTGCTGCTGCCCGCTCCCTACTGGACCACCTACCCCGAGGCGATCCGCCAGTCCGGCGCGATCGAGGTGCCCGTCCTCGCCGGCGCCGACCAGGGCTACGTCCCCTCGGTCGCGCAGCTCGAGGCCGCGCGCACCGAGCGCACCCGCGCCCTGGTGCTGTGCTCCCCCTCGAACCCGACCGGTGCGGTGCTCTCCCCCGAGCAGGTCGGCGAGATCGGCCGCTGGGCGCTCGAGCACGGCCTGTGGGTGATCACCGACGAGATCTACCAGTCCCTCACCTACGGGGACATGCCCTTCACCTCCGTGCTCGCCGCGGTGCCGGAGCTGGCCGAGACCACGATCCTGCTGGGCGGGGTCGCGAAGTCCTTCGCCATGACGGGCTGGCGGGTCGGCTGGATGGTGGGGCCGAGCGATGTCATCAAGGCCGCCTCGAACCTGCAGTCCCATCTCACCTCGCACGTCAACAACATCGCCCAGCGCGCGGCGCTCGCGGCGCTCACGGGGCCGACGGAGCCGGTCGAGGAGATGCGGCAGGCCTTCGACCGCCGTCGCCGCCTGATCGTCGAGAAGCTCTCGGCGATCGAGGGCTTCACGGTCCCGACCCCCACCGGTGCGTTCTACGTCTTCCCCGACGTCTCGCAGCTCCTGGGTCGTGAGATCCGGGGCCGGAAGGTCACCACCTCGACCGAGCTCGCCACGGTGATCCTCGAGGAGGCCGAGGTCGCGGCGGTCCCCGGCGAGGCCTTCGGCGCGCCCGGCCATCTGCGCTTCTCCTACGCCCTCGGGGACGAGGACATCGTCGAGGGCATCGACCGGGTGGCCGCGCTCCTGGCGGGATGACCCCCTCCCCCGCCGGCGCCAGGGACCTGCGCACCCTGCCGAAGGCGCATCTCCACCTCCATTTCACGGGGTCGATGCGCCCTGCGACGCTGTGGGAGCTCGCCGAGGAGCGGGGCAGGCGACTGCCCCGCTCCCTCACCGACGACGTGGCGCTGCAGGTCGAGCCGGACCGACGCGGATGGTTCCGCTTCCAGCGGCAGTACGACACCGCCCGGGCGGTGGTCGACTCGGAGGCGGCGATGCGCCGCCTGCTCCACGAGGCGGTCGAGGACGACGCCGCCGAGGGCTCGGGCCGGCTCGAGCTGCAGGTCGACCCCACCAGCTACGCGCCCTTCGTCGGCGGCCTGACCCCGGCGGTCGAGATCGTGCTGGACCAGGCGGAGCGCTCCGAGTCGGCGACCGGGGTGAGCGTCGGGATCGTGGTGGCCGCCTCCCGCACCCGACATCCGCTGGACGCCCGCACCCTCGCCCGGCTCGCGGCGCGCAGCGCGGGGCGGGTGGTCGGCTTCGGGCTCTCGAACGACGAGCGGCGCGGCGACACCGGGGCCTTCGGCCCGGCCTTCCGCATCGCGCGCGAGGCGGGTCTGCTGTCCGTGCCGCACGGCGGAGAACTGCTGGGACCCTCCCACGTGCGGGAGGTGGTCGAGCACCTGCGACCGGACCGGCTGGGGCACGGGGTGCGGGCCGCCGAGGACCCGCGCCTGCTGGAGCATGTGGTCGAGTCCGGGATCGGGCTCGAGATCTGCCCGGCCTCGAACGCCTCCCTGGGGGTGGTCGAGCGAGCCGAGGACGTGCCGCTGCGCCGCCTGCTCGCTGCGGGGGCGCAGATCGCGCTCGGCGCCGACGACCCGCTCCTGTTCGGCTCGCGGCTGCTCGACCAGTACGAGACGGCGCGGAGGATCGGGCTCGACGACGAGGAGCTCGCCGCCCTCGCGGCCTCCTCGATCCGCCTCTCGGCCGCGCCGGAGGCCGTCCGCGAGCGGCTCCTGGCCGGGGTGCGGGCGTGGCTCGCGGCCCCCGCCTCCTGAGTCCGGCTCAGCGGTCCTGTCCGGCGCCCTCGGACGGCAGGGCCAGGAAGAACTCCGGTGCCGTGGCGCCGCGCTCCTGGAAGGCCGCGGCGATCCGCTCGGCGATCCGCTGCGCCTGCGCGGCCTCGACCAGGGCGATCGTCGAGCCGCCGAAGCCGCCGCCGGTCATGCGGGCGCCGTGCGCCCCGGCCTCCCGGGCGGTGTCGACGGCGAGGTCGAGCTGCGGGACCGTGACCTCGTAGTCCTCGCGCAGCGAGTCGTGGGAGGCGTTCAGCAGCGCACCGAGCTCCGCGACGTGCTCGCGCACGGTGCCCGCCTCGAGCAGGGCGTCGACGTCCCGCACGCGCTGGATCTCGGTGATCACGTGACGGGCACGACGGCGCACCACCTCGTCGTCGATCGAGGCGAGCAGCTCCTCGAGCCGGGCCGGGTCCGCATCGCGCAGGGTCGGCACGCCCAGCGCCTCGGCGGCGCGCTCGCTGTCCGCGCGGCGCGCGGCGTACTCGCCGTCGACATGGGAGTGCTCGGCCCGGGTGTCGGTGATGAGCAGGGCGAGGCCCTGGGAGGCGAGGTCCCACGGCACGGCGCGGGTGGAGAAGTCGCGGCAGTCCAGGAGCAGGGCGTGACCCTCGCGGGAGAGGACGGAGGCGGACTGGTCGAGGCCGCCGGTGGAGGCGCCGGCGAAGTCGGTCTCGGCGGTGATCGCGGCGCGCACCCGGTCCAGCGGCGTGGTGCCGAGGGTGAGCAGCGCCTCGATCGCCTCGGCGGCGGCGCACTCGAGCGCGGCCGAGCTGGACAGGCCCGCCCCGAGCGGCACCTGACCGTCGATGAGGATGTCCATGCCCTGGGTGACGGCGCCGGAGATGAAGGGGCGCAGCGCCCACAGCACGCCGGCGACGTAGGCCGGCCAGCCCTCGACCGCACCGGGCTCGAGATCGGCCGCGTCGAGGTCGAGCTCGAGCGCGTCCTGGGCGGAGCGCAGGCGCAGCCGCGAGGTGGGGGTGCGGGCCGCGGCGGCGAAGCAGCGGTGCGAGATCGCCATCGGCAGGCACAGGCCGTCCTGGTAGTCGACGTGCTCGCCGATGATGTTCACCCTGCCGGGCGCGGACCACACGCCGTCGGGCGCGTAGCCGAAGGACTCCTCGAACCTCTCGGCGGCGCGATCGGCGGCCGCGGAGCGGTCCGGCGCGGCCGAGAGCTCGACGCCCTGCGGTGCGGGAGCGGCCTGGGAGTCAGCGGCTGCGGTCATCGGGGAGGGTCCTTCCGGGACGGGGCTCGGGGCGTGCAGGAGTGCGCGAGGGCGCGGCGGAGCCCGACCGTCCGACCGGTTGGGCGTCGGCGAGTCTATCCCGCGGCGTGGCCACGGGCGGCGACCGGTCCGCGGCGGGGGTGTCCGCGCCGGTCGCGCCGCCGCTCAGCGTGTGGGGCGCACCGCGAGGCAGGCGGCCGACGGGGCGGTGATCGGCTCGCCCGCGTGCTCGAGCTCCTCGCCGCGTCGCCGCAGCACGTCGATCCGATCGCCCTCCTGCGCGGCGACCAGCACGAGCTCGCCCCACTGGGTGAAGTGGCGGGGATGCGCGCCGACCTCGACCTCGGCCACGCGCTGCGGACGCATGGGGGCCAGGGAGAGCAGGGAGACGGTGTCGGGGCCGCGGCTGGCGACCAGCAGCGCGGACTCGTCGGCGACGAGCTCGATGTGCGAGAGCGCGGCGGGGACGTCCCGGCCGCTCGCGGGCATCATCGAGCGCACGGTCCAGCGGCGCGGGGCCTGGGGCATGACGGCGGGGACGGAGCGGGCGGGGGCATCGCTCGCCCGCACGGCGGTGGCGACCATGCCCGAGAGCTCGCAGGCGATGTGGATCTGCTCGGACTCGTGATCGGCGACGAGGTGCCGCGGTCCGCTGCCCCGGTTCAGGGGGATCTCGCCGACGTGGTCGATCTCCCCGCCCTGACCCTGCCGGTACAGCAGCACGCGGTCCAGGCCGAGATCGGGCACGGCGAGGGCATCGGTGCCGGGCAGGGCCACGACCTGGTGCGGGTGCGGGGCGACGTCGGGCAGCCCGTCGACGAGGTCGTGGTGGTCGTCGAGGTCGATCTGCGCGCTCGGGAGCCCGTCCTCGTCCAGCAGCACCGTCGCCACCGAGCCGGAGCCGTACTGGGCGACGACGAGGGAGCGGCCGTCGCGGCCGGCGGCGAGATGGCAGCCGCCCGCGCCGTCCAGCGCGAGGTCGGCGACGATCTCGGCGTCCTCGCCCTGCTCGTCGATGCGCAGGGTGACCAATCGCGTCGGCGTCGTCTCGAGCACCACGTGCAGCAGCGCGCCGTCCTCGCTCCACAGCACGAAGGAGGGATCCGGCAGGTCGACGACGGCGCGGCGCTCGACCGCGAGGCCCTGACCGTCGACCCGCAGGTGCAGCAGCTGGATGCCGGGACCTCGACCGGTGCCGCTGGTGGAGTAGCCGCCGACGGCCAGCAGGGCGTTCATGCTCATGGGACCTCCTCGTCCTCGCCGCGGCGCCGTCGGTGGTCCTCGAGATCCGCGGGCGGCTCGAGGTCGTCGAGCAGGTCCGCGTCCTCGAACAGAGCCGGTGACAGCGCCGTCATCTCTCCGGTCATCGTAGACGGCTCGATCACCGGAGTGCCGCGACGACGCCGCATCGATCTGGTCCCGAGCGAGAGACGGCGCCGACGCAGCGTCGTGAAGGGCGAGGAGATCGCCGGGGTGTAGGCGATGCCGCTGCGGCGGAAGTAGGGCATGAGGCGCGAGGCGATCAGCTGGCCGAGCACGACGCCCGCCGCGATCGCGATCGCGATCTGCGCGGCCTCGAGCAGCTCGGAGATGCCCACCTGGAGGTCGTCCTGCAGCCCGAGCAGGCCGCGGTAGATCCGGCTGCCGGGCACCAGCGGGATCACCCCGGCCATGACGAAGGCGAGGGAGGGGGCGCGCACCCGGTCGGCGACGGCCGTGGCGACCAGGCCGGTCGCGAAGGCCGCGACGCCGACGGCGACGGTGCGGTCGTGCAGCAGGCCCGTGATGAGATGGGAGATCAGGCCCGAGCCGGCGGCGACCAGGGCGACCGCGGGCAGCATCCGGGCCGGGGTCTGGGTGCCGACCCCGTACCCGAGGCCCATCCCGAGGCCGGAGATCAGCACCACCAGCGCGGTGGTGAGGCTCAGCGGCATCGAGGCGGTCACGGAGATGTCCGCCCCCACCGCCGCGGCGATGAACAGACCCGCCCGCACGCCCACGACGATCCCGACGGTGAGCATGAGCGTCTCGAGCATGCGTCCTGCGGCGGTGACGTACCAGCCGGTGACCGCGTCCTGCACCGCGCTGATCGAGGACAGACCCGCCAGCTGCACGATCAGGCACGAGACGACGACGATCGAGGAGTTCTCGGTGGGGTCGAGCACGGAGACGCCGATCGCCGCGCCGACGGCGACGAGCCCGCCGAGCGCCTGGGCGTAGAAGGGCGGGATGCTCCAGCGGGCGAGCAGCTCGGCCAGGGCGATCAGGAGGCCGGCGGCGAGGGTCGCGGCGACGACGACGAGGCTCCCGGCGCCGAAGCTCAGCGCCGCCGCGCCGCCCATCACCGCGAAGCCGCTGATGACGAGCGCGAGGCGGTACTGCGGCTGACGCTGCGGGATCGCGGCGGCACGGTGCCGCGCCTCGTCCAGCGGCAGCTCCCCGGAGAGGTACTGGTGGGAGATGTCCTCGAAGGCGGCCAGACGCGCGAAGTCCTGGACCCGCTCCCCCGCCGAGCGCACCCTCGTGAACGGGGTCGCGGACTCGTCGGCGAGATAGGAGATCGTCACCTCGTTGAAGGTGACCTGCACGGAGACGTTGCGCAGGCCGGACGAGCTGGTCACCCGCAGCACCGTGGCGGTGACCTCCGAGGCGGCGGCACCGTTGGTGAGCAGGCCCTCCCCGATCCTCATCGCGAGGTCGAACACGGCATGGAGCCGGGTGGAGTCGGTGGGCACGGCAAGATCGTGCCACACCCCCGACGGGCCCCGCTCGCCCGGGCGGGGACGGGAAGCTCACACCGCCCCGGCAGGAGCGACTCCGACGCTCCGCGGGCTCCGGCTCAGAGGTTTGGCGAGGTGGACAGCACCGCGATCCCGAGGGCGAGGGCGAGCAGCACGGCGACGTCCAGGCCGCGGGAGCGCACGGCCAGCGCCCCCACCGCCCGCACCGGCAGCAGGGCCCGCAGCAGCGCGAGCACGAACAGCAGGGATGCCAGGAGCGCCCCGGCCAGCGGCGCGGAGTACAGCGCCCCGATCACCACGACGAGCCCGAGCGCGGGCAGGACGAGGGTGAGCACCGTCTGCCGCCGGAAGGCGGCGCGGAGCGTGTGGGGGGAACGGGGCGCGCGCACCGGGCCATCGTACGGGCCGCGCCCGGATACCCTGGCAGGGGCCGGCAGAGCCGTCGGCCACCGCGACATCTGGAGGATCCCACGATGACCACCCCCGGCGCGACGACGGTCGGCACCCGCCGCGAGCACGACCTGCTCGGAGACCGCGACGTCCCTGCCGACGCCTACTACGGCGTCCAGACCCTGCGTGCGCAGGAGAACTTCCACATCACGGGGGTGCCGCTGCAGCACTTCCCCCGGATGATCGAGGCGCTCGCCCAGGTGAAGCGGGCCGCGGCCCGCGCCAACCGTCGCCTCGGCGCCCTCGACGCGGAGCGTGCGGACGCGATCGAGCGGGCCTGTGAGGAGATCGCGGGCGGCGCGCTGCACGAGCACTTCGTGGTGGACATGATCCAGGGCGGCGCCGGCACGAGCACCAACATGAACGCGAACGAGGTCATCGCCAATCGGGCCCTCGAGCTGCTGGGCCACGAGAAGGGGCAGTACGACCTGCTGCACCCCAACAACCACGTCAACCTCGGCCAGTCCACCAACGACGTCTACCCCACGGCGGTGCGCCTGGCGATGATGCTGTCCTTCCCGGCGCTGGCCGAGGCGATGGACCACCTCATCACCACGCTGCGCACGAAGGGCCAGGAGTTCTCCTCGGTGCTGAAGATGGGCCGCACCCAGATGCAGGACGCGGTGCCGATGACGGTGGGCCAGGAGTTCCACGGCTGGGCCACCACGATCGAGGAGGACGTCCAGCGCCTGACCCGCACCGCGACCCTCTTCCAGGAGATCAACCTCGGTGCGACCGCGATCGGCACCGGCATCACCTCCGATCCCCGCTACGCGGCGATGGCCACCGCGGACCTCGCCGAGCTGACGGGGATCGACTTCGTGGTGGCGACGGACCTGGTCGAGGCCACCTCGGACACCGGCGCCTTCGTCACCTTCTCGGGGATCCTCAAGCGCATCGCCGTGAAGATCTCGAAGATCTGCAACGACCTGCGCCTGCTCAGCTCGGGCCCGCGCGCGGGCTTCCACGAGCTGAACCTGCCCGCGGTCCAGCCCGGCTCCTCGATCATGCCGGGGAAGGTGAACCCGGTGATCCCGGAGGTGGTGAACCAGGTCGCCTACGAGGTGATCGGCAACGACCTGACCGTCACCTTCGCGGCCGAGGGAGGGCAGCTGCAGCTCAACGCCTTCGAGCCGGTGATCTGCTTCAACATCCTGGAGTCGACGCGGATCATGACCCGGGCGATGAACACCCTCGCCGACCGCTGCGTCGCCGGGATCACGGTGAACGAGGACGTCCTCGAGAGCTATCTGCGCTCCTCGATCGGGATCGTCACCGCGCTCGTGCCGGTGATCGGCTACGCCGCGGCGACGGAGGTGGCGGAGGCGGCGCTCGAGACGGGCCGGCCGGTCGCGGACCTCGTGCTCGAGCGGGGGCTGCTGGACGAGGAGCGGCTGGCCCATCTGCTCTCCCCCGAGTCGATGACCCGGCCGGTGCGGCCCACCGCGACCGGCACCCTGCCGGTCGTGGAGTCCGAGGCCGAGGCCGCGGTGCGGACCGCCCCGGACTCCGGCGAGGTCGCACGGCCCGCCGGAGACCCGCAGGACTTCTGAGTCCCCGGATCCGGCCCCCCGGACGGGCGACGGGCCGGTCACCGAGAGGGGTGACCGGCCCGTCGTGCGAGACGCCGTCAGCGGCTCACTCGTCGGCCTCCTCCATCTTGCCGCGCATGACGAGCTTCGGATCCGGGGTGCCGACGACCTCGTGGTCCTTGTCCTCGTACTCGAACTGGGAGAGGAAGTAGCGCATGGCGTTGAGCCGTGCGCGCTTCTTGTCGTTGGAGCGGATGATCGTCCACGGCGCGTACTTCTTGTCCGTGCGGCGGAACATCTCCTCCTTCGCCTCGGTGTACGCCTCCCAGCGGTCGAGGGACTCGAGGTCCATCGGGGAGAGCTTCCAGCGGCGCACCGGGTCCAGCTGCCGGATCGCGAAGCGGGTGCGCTGCTCCTTCTGGGAGACGGAGAACCAGAACTTCGTGACGTGGATGCCCGAGTCCACGAGCATCCGCTCGAAGTACGGGACCTGGTTCATGAAGGTCTCGTACTGCTCGGGGGTCGCGAAGCCCATGACCCGCTCGACGCCCGCGCGGTTGTACCAGGAGCGGTCGAAGAGCACCATCTCCCCCTCGGTGGGCAGGTGCTGGATGTAGCGCTGGAAGTACCACTGGCCGCGCTCGCGGTCGCTGGGCTTGTTCAGCGCGACCGTGCGGGCGGTGCGGGGGTTGAGATGCTCGGTGAAGCGCTTGATGGTGCCGCCCTTGCCGGCCGCGTCGCGTCCCTCGAAGATGATGATCGACTTCTGGTCGTTGTCCTCGAGCCAGTACTGGTACTTCAGCAGCTCGACCTGGAGCTGGTACTTCTGCAGCTCGTACTCGTCCCGATCCATGCGGGTCTCGTACGGGTACCCCTCCTGCCAGGTGTAGACCGGGTTCCCCTGCGGGTCGATGAGGTCCGGGTCCGGGGTGTGGCCGTCCTGGACCGAGTACCCCTCCTCGCGCAGGTGCTCGATGTACTCGCGCAGGCTCTGGTTGTCGGGGATCTTCACGGTCACTCCTTCGACGCTCGCTGGTGTATGCGCTCAACTCTAGAGGTCGCGGATGACCTGGAGGTGAACGACGGTCCGGGCGGCCCCGACCGCTCGGCAGGGGATCGTCGAGCAGGGGCCGGCCGCGCCGGGACCTCGGTGGGCCCGGGCTGCCCGGGCGGCCCGAGCGGGTCCGGGGCCGCCGGGCGGGCCCGGGGCGACCTCAGTGGGCGAAGTGGCGGGTGCCGGTGAGATAGAGCGTCACGTCGGCGGCGCGGCACGCCTCGATCACCTCGTCGTCGCGGATCGAGCCGCCGGGCTGGACGATCGCCCGCACGCCGGCCTCCAGCAGGATCTGCACGCCGTCGGCGAAGGGGAAGAAGGCGTCCGAGGCGGCGACCGCTCCGCGGGCCCGCTCGGGCGCGGTCTCGCCCTCGGCGTGCTCGCCGAGGCTGTTGGCGCGGGAGACGGCCAGTCGGCAGGAGTCCAGGCGATTGACCTGGCCCATCCCGATGCCGACTGCGGCGCCGGCGTCGGCCAGGAGGATCGCGTTGGACTTCACGGCGCGCACCGCGCGCCAGGCGAACTCGAGATCGGCGAGGGTCGCCGGGTCCGCGGCCTCTCCCGCGGCGAGGGTCCAGCCGGCGGGGCCGTCGCCCTCGGCGTCGATGCGGTCCGCGTCCTGGATGAGCATCCCGCCCCAGATCTCCCGCATCTCGACCTCGCGGGAGTACTCCCCCTCGAGCGCCAGGATGCGGAGGTTCTTCTTGGTGCGCAGCAGCTCGAGCGCGGCGTCCTCGTAGCCGGGGGCGAGGATCACCTCGGTGAAGATCGGCTTGACCTGCTGGGCCATGGCGAGGGTGACCGTGCGGTTCGCGGCGATCACGCCGCCGTAGGCGGAGACGGGGTCGGTGCCGTGGGCGCGGGCGTGGGCGAGGGCGATGTCCTCGCCCTCGTCGACCACGGCGACGCCGCAGGGGTTGTTGTGCTTGACCACGGCGACGGCGGGACGGGCGTGGTCGTGGGCGGCCCGCACGGCGGCGTCGGCGTCGACGTAGTTGTTGTAGCTCATGGCCTTGCCGCCGAGCTGCTCGGCGCCCGCGATGCCGGGGGCGTCCTCGTCGGTGACGGCCAGGCGAGCCCGCTGGTGGGGGTTCTCGCCGTAGCGGAGGGTCGCGGTGATGCCGAGCTCGGCGGCGTCCGCGTCGGAGAGGTCGAGGATCGAGGGGATCTCCTCCTCGGCGCCCTCGTCGTCCGTCTCCTCCGCGCCCTCGCCCTCGGCGAGCTGGCCGAGCATCCAGTCGCTGATCGCCTCGTCGTACTCGGCGGTGCGGGTGAAGGCGATGGTGGCGAGCTCCTGACGCTCGGCGAGGGTGAAGCCGCCGGCCTCGGCGGCCTCGGCGGCGATCGGATAGCCCTCGGGGTCCACGACCACGGCGACGGACGCGAAGTTCTTCGCGGCGCCGCGCACCATGGTGGGGCCGCCCACGTCGATCTTCTCGATGATCTCGTCGAAGCCGCCGCCGGCGGCGACGGTCTCGGCGAAGGGGTAGAGGTTCACGACGACGAGGTCGAAGGGGGCGATGTCGTGCTCGGAGAGCTGCGCGCGGTGGCTCTCCAGGCGCTGGTCGGCGAGGATCCCGCCGTGCACGCGCGGGTGCAGGGTCTTGACCCGGCCGTCGAGCATCTCCGGGAAGCCGGTGACGGACTCGACCTCGGTCACGGCGATGCCGGCCTCGCGGATCGTGGAGGCGGTCGAGCCGGTCGAGACGATCTCCGCGCCCTGCTGCGCGAGGCTGCGGGCGAGGTCGACGATGCCGGTCTTGTCGAAGACGGAGAGGAGGGCTCGGCGGATCGGGCGGCGTTCTGCGGTGCTCACGTGGCGTGCTCCTGTTCGGATCTGCTTGCGCGGGCACCCAGGCGGTCGATGCCCCCGACGTCACACTCCCCGGTGGTCCCCCACCTTCGCCAGTCGTGTGCGGCCCAGCCTAGCGGGCGGCGCGGACCTCCTCGGACCCGGCGGACGGCGATGAGACGGCGATGCGGCGCTCGTCCGGGGACGACGGGACCGCGGCGCAGGTCGACCCCGGGGATCAGCTCGCGGCGGTCAGACGGCGCACGACCTCGACCAGCAGCGGCTGCTCGACCGCCTTGATCCGCTCGTGGAGGCTGTCCTCGGTGTCCTCCTCGAGGACGTCCACGGCGCGCTGGGCGAGGATCCTCCCGGAGTCGACGCCGGCGTCGACCTCGATCACGCTGCAGCCGCTGACCTTGACGCCGTGGGCGAGGGCGTCGCGCACGCCGTGGGCGCCGGGGAAGGCGGGCAGGAGGGCGGGGTGGGTGTTGATGATCCGGCCGCCGTAGGCCTCCAGCAGCGGGGGGCCGACGAGCTTCATGAACCCGGCGAGCACGACGAGCTGCGGGTCGTGGGCGGCGACGGCGTCGGCGAGCGCCCGGTCCCAGGCGGCGCGGTCGGGGTGGTCGCGGAGCCGCACGACCCGGGTGGGCACGCCCGCGCCGCGGGCATGGTCGAGGCCGCTCGCCTCCCGGTCGGCGATCACGCCGACCACCTCGTAGGGGCACTGCTCCTCCGCGGCGGCGGCGAGGAGGGCGGCGAGATTCGAGCCGGTGCCGGAGATCAGGACGACGACAGGGGTGCGGGTCACCGCTCCAGGGTAGTGGCCCGCAGGATCGGGCCGCGCCCTCGCCCGGCCCGGCCGACGGCGCACCCTGCGGGCACGGCACAATGGGAAGGGTGAACAGCGATACCGACTCCTCCCCGCGCTCCGACATCACGCCGGAGAGGCGTCACCGCCGACGTGTCGGCGTGCTCGCGATCGCGCTGCTCGTCTCGTTGCTGCTGACGTTGATGCCGCTGCCCGTCTCGCTGCTGGCGGGCCTGACCGCGCTCGTGGCGCTGGTGCTGCTGGTCCCGGTGATCGTGCAGTCGGCGAAGGACCGCCGCTGGTCGACGGTGGTCATCGGCGCGGTGCTCGGTGTCCCCGCGACCCTCATGATCATCGCGGGGGCGCTGCTGAGCACGTTCTTCTACGGTCCGCTCGCCGAGCTCGAGGACTGCCGCGCGACCGCGATCACGGAGCAGGCGCAGTCGAAGTGCACCGCCCAGATGGAGAACTCGATGCTCGACTGGCTCAGCGGTCTGTTCGGGGGCTGAGCGGGTCCTCGTCCGCGGGGTCCTCGGGGTCCTCGGGGTCCTCGGCGGTGTCGGCGCCGGTCTCGTCCCACGCGCTCTCCTCCAGCGCCCCCTCGTCCCCGGGGCCCTCGTCGTCGAGATCCTCGGGCTCCGCCGCGTCACCGCCGGTCGTGGCACCGCCGCTCGCGGCGTCGTCCGGGTCGACGCCTTCGTCGTCGTCGGCCGCACCGTCGTCGCCCGAAGCGTCGTCGGCCCGGTCCGCGGCGTCGTCCGTGACCGGGTCGTCGACGGCCCTCCTCGCGGACTCCCCACGGGCGCCGACGCCCCCGCGTCCCTCCTGCGACTCGGCGGCGTCGACCCGCTCGCGCAGCGAGGCGATGCTGCGCCGCGTCCACGGCACCAGGTCGGTCGCGAGCAGGGCGAGCACGATCCCGGTCGCGAGCACCACCACGCCCAGCAGCGGCAGCACGAGCGTGTCCATGGCCGGGCCGAGGTGGACGAGGCGGCCGTCGCCGATGCCGCCCGTGGACAGTCCGGCCAGCAGCAGCACGGCCACGATCACGACCAGCGGATAGGCGATCCAGGCGGTGATCTGCTCACGCCGCTCGAGCGCGGCCACGTCACGCACCAGGGCGACCGCGCCCAGACCGGCCGCGATGGCGGGCAGCAGCAGCAGCGCCCAGGTCCAGCCCGGCAGCGTGCCCGGCTCGGGCAGAGCGCCGAGGATCGGCAGGGCGGGCAGCACCCCGGTCTGGACCTCGCCGAGGGAGATCCCGGTCGAGGTGCCCACCACGACGGTCCCGCCGAGGAGCACCACGAGCGCCCACACCGCCAGCAGGGGCAGCAGCGCGAGCTGGAGCAGGACGAGCACGAGCCCGCCCACGATCCCCGGCGCGAGCTGGTCGAAGAGCGCGGACTGCGCAGGCACGTGCGTGGCCATGAGCACGAGCACGAGCAGCATGCCCGCGCCGAACATGGCCAGCACGGCGATGAGCGCGGACCGCGCGACCGCGCCGTAGGGAGTCGGCAGCAGCTCGAGCACCCGCACGCCGGGCACGGCGGCGGTCGGCTCGCGGCGCAGCGACCACAGCAGACCGATCAGGCCTCCTCCCACGGCGACCAGCGCGCCGGAGGCGATCGCGGAGGTCACCACCGGCGCGGCGTCGGCGCTGCGACCGACCGCGGCGAGCACCGCGAGACCGACCGCATAGGCCCCGGCGAAGGCGGCGAGCGCGACGCCGGCGTCACGCAGCGCTCCCGCGCGCAGCACGCCGTCGTCCCGCACCAGCGCGAGGCGGTGCCCGACCCGCCGCAGCGACAGCGCGGCGAGGAGCACCAGGAGGATCTGCAGGCCGATCGGGGTCAGCGTCACGGCCCCGTCGATCACACCGGTGCTCAGCACGATCCCGCCGCCGTGCCCGAGGACCAGGAGGTTCAGCGAGATCAGCACGGCGTCCAGCGAGCTCGCGCTCGAGGCGGTGCCGGCGACCTGCGCGGCCAGCGCCGGCACGACCACGACGGCCAGCGCGATCGCCAGCACGGAAAGCGCCGCGAGGAGGCCGCGCACCAGGGGCGTCGTGATGCTGTCGCCGTCTGTGCTCACGCGATGCTCCTCGGAAGGTGGGGGGAAGGCGCCCGGTCGGTGCCGGGCCCGCGGTCTCTCGCCGGACCATGGTCGCACCTCGTCGCGTCGCGGCGACGCATCCGGGGACGGGACGCGGGTCACGGCGCGGCGGCCCGGGGGTGTCGCATAATGACACGGATGTCCGCTCCGCTCACCCTCCCCGACCTCTCCGCGCCCGAGTCCGCGACGCCCGTCGTCCGCACGGTGCGGATCGAGGAACCGGTGGATCTGCTGGGCCACGTCCCGGAGGGGGTCAGCGGCGCCTGGCTGCGGCACGGACAGGGTGTGGTCGCCCTCGGGCGCGCCTGGTCGGTGCGCACCCAGGGTCCGGATCGCTTCGCGGCGGCGAGCGCGGCCTTCCGCGAGCTCGCCTCCCGCGCCCGGGTCGACGACGAGGTGCGGGTGCGCACGAGCGGCCTGATCGCGCTGGGATCCTTCTCCTACGCGAGCACTTCCCCGCGCCCTTCGACGCTGCTCGTCCCCCGGGCGCTGCTCGGGGTCCATGACGGCGAGGCCTTCCTCACCGTCGTCGGGATCGACCAGGAGCCGGAGCTGCCCACCTCCTGGCGGGACCTGTTCCCCTCCTCCCCCGCGGACGCGCCCGCGAGCTCCCCGCTCGAGCTCGAGGCGGATCACACGCCCGACGAGTACCAGGCCCTGGTGCAGCGGGCCGTGGACGAGATCCGCTCGGGCGCGGCCGAGAAGGTCGTGCTCTCCGAGCGCACCGCCGTGCACGCCCCGGCACCGCTCTCCCCCGCCCTGCTGCTCACTCGGCTCGCCCACGCCTACCCGAGCACCTGGGTGTACCACCTCGAGGACGTCGTGGGGGCGAGCCCCGAGATGCTCGCCCAGACCGAGGAGGGACGCGTGTTCTCCCGCGTGCTGGCCGGCTCCCGCCCGGTGGCCGACGACGGCGAGCTCGACGAGGCGGACCGCCGCGCGTTCCGCGCCGACCGCAAGGAGCGCTCCGAGCACGCGTACGCGGTCGACTCCGTGGTCGAGCGGCTCGGGGACCTGGCCGCGGAGCTCGAGGTCTCCCCGGAGCCGTTCGTGCTGCGCCTGCCGGGGCTCGAGCATCTCGCCTCCGATGTCACCGCCCGCCTGCACGAGGGGGTGACGAGCCTGGACGTGGCCGCGCGCCTGCACCCGTCGGCCGCCGTCTCCGGCACCCCGCGCGAGCGGGCCGACGAGATCATCGCGCGCCTGGAGCCGCATGACCGCGGCGGCTACGCCTCCCCCGTGGGGTGGATGGACGCGGGCGGCGACGGGCAGTGGGCGATCGCGCTGCGGATGGCGCACCTGACCGGGGAGAGCACCGCGGTGCTGCAGGCCGGGGGCGGGCTGGTCGCGGCCTCGGACCCGGTCTCCGAGCACGCCGAGGCGCTCGCGAAGTGCCGGCCGATGCTGCGGGCCCTGCGCGGCGACGCCGAGGCCTGAGGGGCCTCCCTGCGCCGGTTCAGCCCTCCCGCGCGGAGAGCGTGATCTCGATCTGCTGCACCGCGCCGTCGCGCACCACCTCCAGCTGGTGGACGGAGCCGACCTCGAGGCCTCGCACGACGCCGGTGAGGGCGCCAGCGCCGCCGACGGGGGTGTCGTCGATCCCGATGATGAGGTCCCCCTCGGCCAGTCCCGCCGCGGCCGCGGGGCTGCCCGGCTCCACCGCGACGACCTCCGCACCGCGGTAGCCGGCGCTGCCGTCGTCCGCGGTGCCGTCGGTGGTGGTCACTCCCACGAAGGCGTGCTCGACGGTGCCGCCCTCCTGGAGCTGCTCGGCGATCAGCGTCGCGGTGTTCGCGGGGATCGCGAAGCCGAGGCCGATGCTGCCGGCCTGGCCGGACTCGTTCGGGATCGAGGCGATCGCGGTGTTGATGCCGACGACCTGGCCGGCGGCGTCCACGAGCGGTCCGCCGGAGTTGCCGGGGTTGATCGCGGCGTCGGTCTGGATCGCGGAGGTGTAGGTGGTGTCCGAGCCGTCGGTCTCCTCGCCGGAGGCGGTGACGGGACGGTCCAGCGCCGAGACGATCCCGGTGGTGACCGTGTTCTCGAGGCCGAGCGGGGTGCCGAGCGCCATCACGGGCTGGCCCACGACCACGGTCGAGGAGTCCGCGAAGGTCGCGGGCTGGAGGTCATCGGGCGGAGAGTCGAGGCGGATCACGGCGAGGTCCGTGGTGGGGTCGGTGCCCACGACGCTCGCGGCGTAGCTGCGGCCGTCGCTGGTGGTGACCTGCAGGGACTGCGCGTCGCCGGCGACGTGGTCGTTGGTGAGGATCGTGCCGTCCTCGGCGAGCACGACTCCCGTGCCCTGACTCGCGCCGGAGCCGGTGGAGGCGAGGATCGAGACGGCGCTCGGGGAGACCTGCTCGGCGATCACGGCCCAGTCCGGGTCCTCCGCAGTGGTGGTCGCCGCGGGACGGGCCTCGGCGGTCTGCGACTCCTGCGCGGCGGCGACGGGCTCGTCCTCCTGCAGCTGGTCGTAGGCGACGACGCCGCCGAGGGTGAGACCGCTCGAGAGCAGCATGCCGGCGAGCACGAGGGCGCTGGTCCCACCCCAGCCCGGTCCGCGTCGCGGCGCGGCCGTGCCGGCCCCGGCGGGAGCGGCAGCGGCGGGCGGGACGGCGTCGTGCGGGGCGGCGGTGGCGGGGAGCGGCTCGGTCGTCTCGGCCGACGGGCTTCCGAGAGGTGCGGCGGTGCCGAAGGCACCGGCGCCCCAGAACGCCCCCTCGGACCCGCGGGGCCGCTCGCCGGTCGAGGGCGGGGCCTGGTCGTACCAGGACGGCGCGGGACCCGGACGGGGCTCCGCCGGGTACGGCGCGGCGGCCGGGGTGCTCCCGGCAGGGCCGGGTCCAGCAGGGCCGGGCGCAGCGGGGGTGCTCGCGCCCGGACTGGGCGTGACCGGGGTTCCGGAGGCCTCGTCGCGGGGCGGCTGCGGGGCGTGCTCGTCGTTCATGGGGCTCATGTCACCACTCGTGCTCAAGAGTTCCTCGGGACCGGGCTGGGCGACTCCTGGACGACCAGCACCCGCAGCCCCTGCGCGGGCTCGGCGAGGGCACCGGGCAGCGCGTCGGGGCCGAGACCGCGTGACTCCGCGCCGAGGGCGGCGGCGGCCGCGGCGATGTCGGCGCCGTGCGGCGTGGTGAAGAAGCGGCGCAGCAGCGCGGGGGGCGCGGCGGCGTGCTCGAGACCGGAGAAGATGCGACCCCCGCCGTCGTCGACGACGATCACGTCGAGGTCGGGACGGGGCTCCTCGGGGCCGATCAGCAGGCCCGTGAGGTCGTGGAGGGCGGTGAGATCGCCGACGAGCAGTCGGGGGCGGCCCTGCGACCCCGCCGGAGCGCCCCCGCTCCGCGAGGAGCGGGCGAGGGCGAGGCCGCCGGCCATCGCGGTGGTGCCGTCGATCCCGGCGAGGCCGCGGTTGGCGATGACCCGGGCGGTGGTCGGGCCGGCGTGCTGCTCGAGGTCGCGCACGAGGCTCGAGGAGCCCAGCACCAGCAGGCCGTCGGGACCGGAAGCCTCCCACACCGCGAGAGCGGCCCGCTGCTGCCAGGATCGCGGCAGCCGCGCGGCGGCGGCGTCGGCCGCGGTGCGCCAGGCGTCGATCCGTGCACGGCGCGCCGGGACGTCGGGGGCGCCGCCGGTCTCCTCCCCGACCGCGGCGGGGACGACGAGGCTCGCGCGGCGGGCGACGTCGGGCCAGTCGAGGTGCGGGTCCACCACGACCACCTCGACATCGGCCGCGCCGAGCAGCGCGCCGAGGACGGGACGGGACAGCGTGGGCCGACCGAGCACGATCGCGCGTCGGGGGCGCAGGGGGTGCGCGGGATCGGCCATGATCTCGCGCAGCAGCGCCGGGTACCGGGGCACGAGGCCAGCCGCGTGCAGCGCTCCGGAGCTCGGCTCGGCCAGCAGCGGCAGGCCGTGCGCGTCGGCGAGCGCTGCGGCGGCCTGCCCCGCTCCGTCCCCGGCGACGACGACGGTGCGGGAGTCGACCGGGACCGGCTGCGCCGCGGGCGCGGGGGCGGGGAGCCGGCGGGTGACGACGATCCGCTCCGGTGCGGCGCCGGCCCCGGCGGCCGCACCGGTCCCGGCGGCAGCGGGGCGGGGCACGAGCGGGTCGCGGAACGAGAGGTTCAGGTGGACGGGCCCGGGGTGCTCCCCGGTCGCCGCCGCGAGGGCGCGCGCCGCCGTGGACACGGCGGTGCGCAGCTCGAGCGGGCTCGCCGCCTCGGCCGACGGGGCGGGCAGGTCCACGGCCAGACGCACCAGGGAGCGGAACATCCCGGCCTGGCGAGTGGTCTGGTTCGCGCCGACCTCCCGCAGCTCGGCGGGCCGGTCCGCGGTGAGCACGAGCAGAGGGACCCGGGAGTGGTGGGCCTCCATCACCGCGGCGTGCAGGTGCGCGGTCGCGGTGCCGGAGGTGGTCACGACCGCGGCGGGGCGGGCGGGGTCGTGGCGGCCGATGCCGAGGGCGGTGAAGGCGGCGGCGCGCTCGTCGATCCTGACGTGGGCGCGGATCCGCCCGGCCACCTCGTCGGCCGCGAGGGAGTAGACGAGGGGTGCGGAGCGGGAGCCGGGGGCGAGCACCGCCTCGGCGAGCCCCAGCTCCGCGAGCGCCGACCACAGCGCGACCGACTGGTCCACGGCGCCGGAGCCCGTGGGGCGCGGGGCGGGGACCGTCAGCGGTGCGGGGTGCGGAGCGGAGTCGGAGGGCACCCCGTCAGGGTAGTCCCGCCCTGCTCGGCGACGCTCAGAGCTGGGCGGCGCAGGCCGCGAGGCGCTCCTCCCAGCGGGCGGTGAGCTCGGCGTCCGCGGCATGACGGGCCAGCAGCTCCTCATCGGGTGCTCGCCGCTCGACGGGGAGCCTCCCCCCGACCGCGTGCAGCGGCTGCTCGACGAGATCGCCGGTGAGCAGTGCCGCGGTCGCGAGCCCGCAGGCATGGGGCAGCTCGGGCAGGGCGGCGGCGAGCGCGAGCCCCGCGCCGAGACCCACGCTCGACTCGAGCGCGGAGGACACCACCACCGGCAGTCGGGCCTGCTCGGCCAGCTCGAGGCAGCGGGTGACGCCCCCGAGGGGCTGGACCTTCATGACGAGAACGTCGGCCGCCTCCGCCCGCGCGACCCGCAGGGGGTCCTCCGCCCGGCGCACCGACTCGTCCGCGGCGATCGGCACGTCCAGCGCGCGGCGCAGCGCGGCGAGGTCCTCGAGCGCGGCGCAGGGCTGCTCGGCGTACTCGAGCCCGCCCGCGGCCCGGTCCAGGACCGGCAGCGCCGCGAGAGCCTCGTCGAGGCTCCAGGCGGCGTTGGCGTCGATGCGCAGGCGGGCATCGGGGCCCATCGCGTCCCGCACCGCCTCGAGCCGCTCGGCGTCGGCCACGAGATCGGAGCCGGGATCGGCGACCTTGATCTTGGCCGTCCGCGCCCCGCCGACCCGTGCGAACCTCCCGGCGAGGACCGGGGGCACCACCGGGATCGTGGCGTTGACCTCGATCTCCGCACGCAGGCGCTCCGGGCGGGGCGTGGTCGCGTCCTCGAGCGCGGCACGGAGCCAGGCCGCGGACTCGACCGCGTCGTAGTCCCAGAACGGGGAGAACTCCGCCCAGCCCTCGGGACCGTGCAGCAGCAGGCCGTCGCGCTCGGTGATCCGGCGGAACCGGGTGGTCATGGGGATCGACCAGGCGTGGACGCGGTCGATGCCGCGCTCGCGCAGGGAGGAGGGGATGTGCATCCGATCAGCGTATCCAGCTCGCTGGCACCGTGCGTCCCCGCGAGGTCAGGTGCGGGGCCTGCGCCCCGCACGATGCGACGCGGCGAAGAGGTGCTGCGCATACACCGTCCCGGCCCGCCCCAGCGGGCCGACCACGCGATGGAGAGTCCGCCGATCGAGGCGGACGGGGCTCTCCACGGCGGCGAGCGACTCCTCGACCGTCGTCGCGGGGGCACAGAGGTCGAGGAGGTACTCGGGCACGTCGATCCCCTCCGCGAGGATGCCGACCAGCGGCGTGCCCACCGCGGCGATCTTCGGGAAGACGGAGCCCGGGATGCCGACCGCGACCTCGGCGCGCGCCGACGCCGCGAGGCTGCCCTCCTCGGCGATCTCGAACTCGCTCCACAGCGAGGGGTCCTCCCGCGGGTGGAGGCCGACCAGCACGCTCCTCCCCCGGTCCGCCAGCGCATGTGCCGCCTCGAGCAGCAGCTCGGTCCCGGGAGCGGATCCTCCGGTGTCGTCCGTTCGCGTCACCGAGGTCACGACCAGCACGGCGCCCTGCTCCGGGGCACGCTGCGGCAGCTCGTCGAGCTCGGGGATCCCCACCACGCGCAGGGACGACACCGGGACCCCCATATGGACCGCGAAGGTCTCCGCCTCGGCGTCGGAGCCGGCGGTGCCCGGCACCAGCCGGGGGCGGAGCGCGGCGGCGTGCGGCCCCTCGACGGCGTTCATGTACGCGAGGCTCGAGGCGAGCACCGGGAGCTCGGGAAGGGCTCGCGCCACCTGCCCGGGCCACTCGGTCGCGCCGTTGACCGCGAGGAGGTCGATGGCCGTGTCCTCGAGGCCCTCGAGGTCCGCGAGCGCGCGGACCGGGACGGTCTCGTCGGGAGCGATCCCCTCGAGATCGGGCACCACCTGGAGCAGCTCGCCGCCGCGAGCGGTCACCGCGTCCAGCAGCGGCCTGACGTGGTAGGTGCCCCACGGCTCGTTGGTGGCGACCGCGACCCGGAAGCGGGGACGGTCCCCGCGCGCGGGGGCGGCGAGCCCCGCGGTGGGCAGGAGGAGCGTCGAGGAGAGCGCCGTCGCGGCGAGCAGGGCGCGTCGGGAGAGACGGGGTTCCATGTGCCCAGGGTGCCGCGCCCGGGTGGAGGGTGCACGGCCTGGAGGTGGCCATCGCGTGACGCCTCGCGCCGGTGGCGCGCAGCGGGCACGATGGAGCGGTGCTCGAGAACTCCGAAGGCCCCGCATCCGGGCCCCGCCCCACGTCCCGATCAGCTCCGGACCTGCCCCCTCCCACCGGTCACCTCCTCCGTCCGGTGAGGGAGGACGACGCCGCCGCGGTGCTGGACGCCTTCCGCTCCGCCCCGGACATGGCCCGTCAGGGCGGGGTCGGGACTCTCGAGCAGGCGCAGCAGCAGGTGCAGTGGCTGCTCGCGCCGCAGCGTCGGGCGACCGCGATCGCCGACGCGGGCGACCGGCTCGTCGGGCTCGTCGCCGTCACCGTCGACGACGTGCACCGCAGCGGCTGGTTCTTCTACTGGCTCCACGCCGCCCACCGCGGTCTCGGCATCGCCTCCCGCGCCGCCGCGTCCGTCGCGGACCGGGCGCTGACGCCGTCGGCCGACGGCGGGTGGGGGCTCGAGAGGCTCGAGCTCGGACACCGGGTGAACAACCCCGCCTCCGCGGCGGTGGCGCGGGCAGCCGGCTTCGTCGACGAGGGGCTCGAGCGCGGGAAGTTCCTGATCGACGGGGAGCGCCTCGACGTGCGCAGCTGCGGACGGCTGCGCAGCGACCCGTGGCCCATCGGCCCCGGACTACCCTGGCAGGCATGACGACCCCGCCCTCCCCGCTGCCCCGTCGGGTCTCCGACACCTTCGACCCCCGCCGTTGGCGCGAGGTGCCCGCGAGCGAGCACGGCGGCCCCGAGCTCACCGACATCACCTTCCACCGTGCGGTGGAACGGATCGAATCGCCCGACGGGGAGCTGACCGCGCGGGACCTGGCGACGGTGCGGATCGCCTTCGACCGCCCTGAGGTGCGCAACGCCTTCCGCCCCCACACGGTCGACGAGCTGTACCGGGCGCTGGACCATGCCCGGCTGGACACCGGCGTGGGCGTGATCCTGCTGACCGGCAACGGCCCCTCCCCCAAGGACGGCGGGCACTCCTTCTGCTCGGGCGGCGACCAGCGGATCCGCGGGCGCTCCGGCTACGAGTACGACCAGGCGGAGGAGCTCGCGGACACCGCCTCCGTCCGGGCTCGCTCCGCGGGGCGCCTGCACATCCTCGAGGTGCAGCGCCTTATCCGCACCATGGGCAAGGTCGTGATCGCGGTGGTGAACGGCTGGGCCGCGGGCGGCGGGCACTCCCTGCACGTGGTCGCGGACCTCTCGATCGCCTCCCGCGAGCATGCCCGGTTCAAGCAGACCGATGCGAACGTCGGCTCCTTCGACGGCGGCTACGGGTCCGCCTATCTCGCCGAGCAGGTGGGACAGAAGCGGGCGCGGGAGATCTTCTTCCTCGCCGAGGAGTACTCGGCCCAGGACGCTTTCGACTGGGGCGCCGTGAACCGCGTCGTGGACCACGAGCGGATCGAGGAGGAGGGGCTCGCCATGGCCGCGACCATCGCCACGAAGTCCCCGCAGGCGATCCGGATGCTGAAGTTCGCCTTCAACCTCGCCGACGACGGGCTGATGGGCCAGCAGGTGTTCGCCGGGGAGGCGACGCGCCTGGCGTACATGACCGACGAGGCCGCCGAGGGCCGCGATGCCTTCCTCGAGAAGCGGGAGCCCGACTGGTCCGCCTTCCCCCATCCGCAGGGCTGAGATGACCGCGAACGCCGTCGACGCCTCGGCGCCCTGGCTCCTCCCGCCGCCCTACGACGCCTCCGCGGCCTCGCTCAGTGCGCACTCCGCGGCGATCGGCGAGGTCATGGCGGGTCGGGCCCGGCTGTGGCTGGGCCCCTTCCCCGCCCCCGCCGCGCTGCCCGCCGGCCTCGAGGACACCGCACTGGTGGTCCCGACCTCGGGCTCGACCGGGAGCGCGAAGGCGGTCGCGCTGAGCCTCGCCGCGCTGCGCGCCTCGCAGGATGCGACCGCGCGCCTGTTCGCGGCCGACGGGACCGCCGCGGACACCGCCGGGCACGGGTTCTGGCTGCCGCTGCTGCCGCCGACGCACATCGCCGGGGTGCAGGTCCTCGCGCGTGCCCACCGCACCGGGCAGGTGCTGGGTCTGCCGGGCCCCGCCCTGCCGGAGCCCCTGCCGGACCTGCGCGGCCACTTCGACGCGGCCGCCTTCGTGGAGCTCGCCGGCCCCGTTCTCGCGCAGGCCGAGCGGGCGGGGCTGCCGGCGCTGACCTCCCTGGTGCCCACCCAGCTGACCCGCATCGTCACCGGCGCGACCGGGGACGACGCCCGCGCCCGCGGCCTGCTGAAGCGCTTCGCCGCGGTGCTCGTCGGCGGGGCGGCGACCAGCCCCGACGTGCTCGCCCGCGCACGCGGCCAGCGGATCGCGGTGCGCACCACCTACGGCTCCTCCGAGACGGCGGGCGGCTGCGTCTACGACCGCCGGCCGCTGCCCGGGGTGACCCTGTCGGTGCGCGATCCGGACGAGGCCGGGGCGGGCCGGCTCGAGATCGCCTCCCCCAGCCTCGCGCTCGGCTATCTCACCGCCGACGGCGCGCCGGGCTTCTCGGCCCTCGCGCCGCCCGACGCGGACGAGCGACGCTTCGTCACCTCCGACCTCGCCGAGCTCGACGCCGACGGGGCGCTCACGGTGCTGGGCCGGGCCGACGACGTGATCATCACCGGCGGCCGCAAGGTCCTGCCGCAGGACGTGGAGCGCGCGATCGACCGCTCCCTCATGCTGCGCGGCCTGGTGCGCTCCGCCGTCGTGGTGGGGGTGCCGGATCCGGAGTGGGGACAGCGCGTCGAGGCGCTGGTCACCCTCGACGAGGGCGCGGACGCGGCGGAGGCGGCGGCGCTGGTGCGCTCCGCGCTGCGCACCACCGAGGTGCCCGCGCACATGATCCCCAAGCAGGTGCACGTCGTGGCGGAGCTGCCGCTGCTGGGGATCGGCAAGGTGGACCGCGCCGCCGCCCGACGACTCGCCGGGGGCTGAGAGGACCCGCTGCGCCGAACACCTCACCCGCGACGCCCGTGAGGCACTCCGGTGCGGCGTAAGCTCGTCGGGGCCGTCGACCGCCGGCCGCAGCACGCGTGAGGAGCACGATGGCCAGCCTGTCGCAGTGGGTGCAGGGCGCCCGCCCCAAGACCCTCCCCGCCGCCCTCGCCCCGGTCGCGGCCGGCACCGGCGCGGCGGTCTGGCAGCTCGAGTCCCTCGCCGGCGGGGCCGACTGGGGCCTGGTCGCCTCCCGGGCGCTGCTCGCCCTCGCGGTCTCCTTCTCCCTGCAGATCGGCGTGAACTTCGCCAACGACTACTCCGACGGGATCCGCGGCACCGACGACGACCGCGTCGGCCCCTTCCGCCTCACCGGCTCCGGGGCCGCCCGTCCCGCGATCGTGAAGCGCGCCGCGATCGCCGCCCTCGCCCTCGGCGGACTGTTCGGGGTGGCGCTCGTGGTGGTGGCGCAGCTGTGGTGGGCGCTGATCGTCGGAGCGGCCGCGATCGCCGCGGCCTGGTTCTACACGGGCGGGAGGAAGCCCTACGGCTATCTGGGCCTGGGCGAGGTGTTCGTGTTCGTGTTCTTCGGCCTCGTCGCCGTGAACGGCACGGCGCTCGCGATCTCCGGAGCGTTCTCCTGGGTGGCTCTGCTCGCCTCGATCGCGATCGGCCTGCTCGCTGTCGCGCTGATGCTCACCAACAACCTGCGCGACATCCCCACCGACGCCGTCTCGGGCAAGCGCACCCTCGCCGTGCGACTCGGCGAGCACGGCACCCGGACGCTCTACACCGCGACGCTGCTGGTGCCCTTCGTGCTCATGGTCCCGGTGATCATCGCGCACTGGCCCGCGGCGCTCGTGCTGCTCGCCCTGCCGCTCGCGATCGGTCCCGTGCGGACCGTGCGCGCCGGGGCCGCGGGCCGGGACCTGATCCCGGTGCTCGGCGCGACCGGTCGCCTCGAGCTCGTGTTCTCGGTGCTGCTGCTCCTGGGCCTGGTGCTCTGACCGCTGCCCGGACGCTGACGGCGGCGCTGGGCGTGAGGGGTGTTCAGGCCCGGTGCGAGCCGGGATCGCCGGCCGGGCGGTCCGGTGCGTCGTCCTCCGCCGTGTCGTCCGGGAGATGCGGCACCTCGGCAGGCCCGGCCGTCGCGGCGCGCTCTCCTGTCGACGTCTCCTCCACCTGGACCTCGACGTCGTCGGCGAAGAGGCCGTCCTCGTACTCGGCGTCCTCGTCCACCTGCTCGCCTCGCTTCTCCCGCCGACGCTCGTCCGCGGCCTTCCAGCGCATCGCCGCGGCGTCCCGCATCCGGTCCAGGAAGAGGATCGACAGCAGCATGGCGATCAGCGCCGCGAGCACGCCGGCGAGCATCACGCCCACCCCCACCAGGGTGAGCAGCCACCACAGGGCGATCCACAGGCCGAGTCGGAGGACGGCGTAGAGCAGGAACTGTCGCATCGCTCCAGCCTAGGTTCCCCGCCCGAGAACCTCCTGTCCTCGCGACCCGGGGCGGGGCCAGGATCACGCGCGCGGCCCGACCGGGGCGGGGCCAGGATCACGCGGGCGGCTCGACCAGCCCCGTCCCAGGCGCAGGACCTAGACTGTGACCATGGCCCGAGGCATCCTGGCAGTCCTCTCGATCGCCCTGACCGTCTTCGCACTCGCCGACTGCGTGCAGACGAAGGACGAGAAGGTCCGCGGCGTGCCGAAATGGGCGTGGATCGTGCTGATCGTGCTGCTCCCCTGGGTGGGACCGCTCACCTGGCTCTTCGTGGGCAAGGAGCGCTCCTGGGGTCGAGGTGCCGCCGGCGGCCCCGGCCCGCGGCGCGACGGTCCGCTCGCCCCCGACGAAGACCCCGACTTCCTGCGCAAGCTCGACGAGGACATCCGTCGCGAGCGTCGGGAACGACGTGAGCGCGGCCAGGACCACGGCGATTCCGACGGACTCGACGACGGCCCCGGCGACAGCGGGACGGACACCGGCCGCAGCGCCTGAGCACCACCCCACCGGGTTCTTCGACATTACGAGCCGGAGCCGTGGATCGTCTCGTCGATCCAGTGCACTCGCGGCGTCCGCGGCCACCGCTGAACGACCGCAGCAGGGCGTCCTTCGACGAAAAGTGCCCGACATGTGGATCGTCTTTTCTATCAACTCCACGCGGTGCAGTCGTCACCGGCGCTGCACCGAACCTGCCGGGCGTCCTTCGACGAAACGTGCCACCCGCATCGAGTTGATCGACGTTTCGTGCCACTTTCCTGGCTCGAAACGTCGATCAACCCGGGCGGCACGGCTCGAAACGTCGAACGACCGGGGCGGAATGACTCAGATCGTCGAGCGACCGGTGAGCATCGCCGAGGCAGACCGTCAGGGCCCGGAACGCGGCGACGGCACGCCCTGAGGGGCGTGCCGTCGCGAGGCAGGGCAGGGCCGGGGAATCCGACCCGGGGCCGTCGCCGAGCCTGGACCGGGGCCGTGGCCGGGGCCGTGGCCGGGGCCGGGGCCGTTGCAGTGGCCGGGGCCGGGGCCGTGGCCGGGGCCGTTGCGGTGGCCGGGGCCGGGCCCGTGGCCGGGGCCGTGGCCGTGGCCGTGGCCGTGACCGTGACCGTGACCGTGACCGTGACCGTGACCGTGACCGTGACCGTGACCGAGCCTGGACCGTGGCCGTCGCAGAGGCCGTGACGGAGCCGGACCCATGGCGGAGCCGGGCCCGGCTCCTTCACGCGGCAGGTTCAGCCGAGGCCGGAGTAGGAGTGCAGGCCGTTGATGACCGTGTTCACGATCGTGTAGTTGAAGATCACGGCGACGAAGCCGGCCAGGGCCAGGCCCGCAGCGCGCGAGCCGCGGAAGCCGCCGGTCGCACGGGCGTGGAGGTAGGCCGCGTAGATCACCCAGATGATGAAGGTCCACACCTCCTTGGGGTCCCAGCCCCAGAAGCGGCCCCATGCCTCACGCGCCCAGATCGCGCCGAAGATCAGGGTGAAGGTCCAGCACACGAACGCGATCGAGTGGATGCGGAAGCTCAGCGACTCGAGCGCGGACGAGGAGGGCAGGCGGTCCAGCACGTGGCCGAAGCGGCCCCAGTGCTCGGGGAACTCCTCGGTCGCGGCGCGCTCGGCGAGGGTCCGCTCGTGCTTCGCCTGGAGCAGCTGCAGGCTCGCGACGACCGCGCCGAGGATCGACAGGGCGGTCGCAATGATCGCGACGCCGATGTGGATGTAGATCCAGTGGGAGTTCTGCAGGCTCGGGGTGAGCTCGGCGGCGGGGACGATCCACAGGGTCTGGGCCAGCAGCAGCACCAGCAGCACGGGGCCGATCACGAAGGTTCCCAGCGCCCGCAGCTCCGTGCGGCGGATGCTGAAGACGAGGAAGGCGACCATCACGATCGCGGTGCTCGTGGTCGCGAACTCGTACATGTTCGCCCACGGGACGCGCTGGGTCGCGAGCGCGCGCGTGATCACGCCGACCAGGTGCAGGACGGTCGCGGCGCCGGCGAGAAGGAAGGCGAAGCGCTGCGCGGTCATCGCGCCCGGCACGGCAGGGGCCTCGTCAGGCCCTGCCGCATCGGACCCGGCCGCGTCGGACCCGGCCCCATCGGAGCCGGCCGCGTCGGAGCCGGCCGCGTCGGAGCCGGCCGCCGGGGCGTCGGCGACCGTCGTCCCGCTCGCGCCCACGGCGGCGGTGCTCATCTCCCGCGACGCCTCCTGGCGCTCGCGGGCGGCGAGCCGGGCATCGCTGCGGCGCTGCGAGGACGAGGCGAGATCGGCGCCGAAGCCGATCAGGGCGAGCACGTAGAGCACGATCGTCACCACGAGGGCGAGATTCGAGATCTCCGCCAGCTGCTGGTTGATCACTTGGCACTTCCTTCTCGGGGTCCACCCGCGGCATCCGCCTCGGGGTGCCCGGACGGAGCGGCGTCCGGGGGCCGGTTCCCATCGTGCGCCCCGGAGAGCCGGGACGCCAAGGCCTTCACGTCGTCCGCGAGCGAGGGATCGTCGCTGCGGGCGAGTCCGGCGACCTCCAGCACCGTGGTGCCGTCGACCTCGCGGACCCGCACCCACAGGCGTCGGCGCGGCACGAACAGGGAGAGGATGAGGCCGCCGACGGCGACCAGGGAGCTGATCAGGATCCACCGCTCGAAGGGGTTGTGGGCGATGTCGAAGGCGGCGTAGCGGCGCAGCCCGTCGAAGCTCACGGTGGTGCCGTCGGCGAGCGTGTACTCCTGGCCCGGGTAGAGCCGCATCAGCACCGGGTCGCCGTCCTCCCCCGCGACCGCGGTGAGGGTGGTGAGGTCGACCTCGTAGGCGTTCTGCGGCACGCCGGAGTCGAGTCCCAGGTCGCCCTGGTAGGCGGTGAGGGCGAGCTGCGGGTCCAGCGCGTCGGGGTAGAGGGAGCGCGGGCCCTGCTCGTCGATCGTGCCGGTGGGCAGGAAGAATCCGACGACGGCGGTCTGCTCCGGCTGGGCGTCGGGCGCCTTGAGCACGACCTGGGAGGTGTAGCCGGTGTCGCCCATCGGGACGGTGATCAGCGGCCCCTCGGCGACCACGGTGCCCTCGGGGTCGGTGACCGTGATCTCGGGGGCATAGCCGTTGCCGAGCAGGTACATCGACGCGCCCGGGACGTGCAGGGGCTTGTTGACCTGGATCGTGCGGGACTCGTCCTCCTCGCCGGGGGTGGTCACCTGCACGTCGGCCTCGAAGGAGCGGGGCTCGCCGACGGTCCCCGCCTCGCCGGGCTGGACGTAGGTCGCGCGGAACTCGTCGAGGGTGAAGCGGAAGTCGGGCATGTCGTTCTCGTCGAACCAGGCCCCGGCCTCGAATGAGTCGTACTGGGTCAGGGAGTTCGAGAAGCCGTCGCCCTCGATCACCGTGACCTGGCCGCGATAGCTGGTCAGGGTGCCGCCTGCGACGCACACGAGCACACCGACCAGCGCGATGTGGAACAGGAGGTTCCCGCTCTCGCGCAGCAGGCCGCGCTCCGCGCTGACGGACCGGCCGCCCTTCTCCTCCCGCACCTCGGTGCGGTACCGGGAGCGGCGCAGGCCGCGCCGGGCCGCCTCGATCAGCTCCTCGCCCTGCGCGCCGGGCAGCTCGATCCGGGTGTGGCCGGTGAAGCGGGTCAGGCGGGAGGGGGTGCGCGGCGGCCTCGCCCGCAGCTGCTTCAGGTGCACGCCGACGCGCGGCACGATGCAGCCGATCAGCGAGATGAACAGGAGCAGGTAGATCGCGGAGAACCACGGCGAGGAGAAGACCTCGAAGAAGCCCAGCGTGTCGAGGAGCTCGCCCCAGCGGCCGTTCTCCTCGAGGAACTGCTCGGTCAGCGCCGGGTTCACGCTGCGCTGCGGGTAGAGCGAGCCGGGGATCGCGGCGACGGCCAGCAGCATGAGCAGCACGAGCGCGGTCTGCATGGAGGTCAGCTGCCGCCACAGGAACAGCAGCGTGCCGCGCAGGCCGAGGGAGGGCGCCGCGGCGCGCGCGCCGTCGACCTCGGGCTTGCTGGACCAGCGGCCGGTCCCGGCAGGGTCCTGGGAGGGACGGGGGTTCTCGTCGGTCATCACACCACCGGCTCGAAGGTCGCGATCAGGCCCTGCAGCTCGCTCATCCAGCTCGCCCACACGCCCGTCATCAGGAGCACGCCGATCGCCAGCAGCAGCGCCCCGGAGAGCAGACCGATGGTGCGGCGGTGGGCGGAGAGCTTCCGGCTCAGTCCGAGCGCGCGCTCGAAGAGCAGCGCGAAGAGCACGAACGGGATGCCGAGGCCGAGGGAGTAGGCCAGCGCCAGCACCCCGCCGCGCACGGCCGCGCCGTCCCCGCCGCCGTCGAGGGAGAGCGCCACGATGGCGGCATAGGTCGGGCCGATGCAGGGGGTCCAGCTCAGGCCGAACACGAGTCCCATCAGCGGGGCGCCGAGCAGGCCCGCGTCGGGCCGCTTCGAGGAGATCGGCCTGGTCGCGGACAGGCCCGGGATCGCGCCCATGAACACCAGGCCCATGAGGATCACGATCGCGCCGGCGACGCGGTTGATCCACACCGCGTGCTCCTGGAGCAGGTAGCCGACCGCGCCGGCGAAACCGCCGAGCACCATGAACACGACCGCGAAGCCGGCGACGAACAGGAGGGACCCGGCGAGCATCCGCCCCGTGCCGGGGCGCGCGGGCCGGGCGGCGCGGCGACCGGTGCCGGACGGCGCGGGGCCGGGCCCCTGCCCGGCCAGGCCCGAGACGTAGCCGAGATAGCCGGGGACCACCGGCAGCACGCAGGGCGAGAGGAAGGCGACGATCCCGGCCGCGGCGGCGACGGCGATCGCGAGCAGCAGCGATCCGGACAGCGCGGTCGCCTGGAAGGCGGCCCCGATCTCGGCGAGCATCATTCGGCGACCACCGCGTCGATCATCGCGCGCAGCACGGAGGGGTCAGCGGCACCGGAGATCCGGGCGGCGACCCGCCCCTCGCGGTCCAGCACGAGCGTCGAGGGGACCGCGTTCGGGGAGACCTGCCCGCGCAGGGCGTACATGATCTCCGCGTCGGTGTCGGGCACGGAGGGGTAGGTGATCCCGTACCGCTCCTCGAAGGCCTGCGCGGGGCCGGCGGCGTCGCGCACGTTGATGCCGAGGAAGGAGACGCCCTGCTCGGCGTACTCCTCATGGATGGCCTGGAGGTCGGGGGCCTCCTTGCGGCAGGGCGGGCAGGAGGCGTACCAGACGTTGAGCACGAGCACCTCGCCGCGGGTCTCGGCCAGGTCCACCGAGTCGTCCTCGAAGGTGGTGCCGGTGAAGGCGATCTCCTCGCCGCGCTCGGCGGCGGGGATCTCGACGGAGACGCCGTCTCCGGAGACGTAGCCGGAGTCCCCGGAGGCGTAGCGGTCGGAGGTGTCGGTGCCGCAGGCGGCGAGCAGCACGACGAGGGGCGCTCCCCCGGCGACGGCGAGGAGGCGCCGACGGCTCAGGGCACGGCCCCGGCCGTGCGCGGTCCCGGGCGCGCTCACGTGAGCTTCCCCCCGGTCGCGTCGACGGCGCCGGCGTAGAGCTCGGCGGCGGGCTCGGCGTAGCCGACGTCGGCCAGGTGGGGGCCGACGAAGCGCAGGCTCGTCACGGAGCAGAGCCCGCACTGGCGCCGGCGGGGGTCGTGGAACAGGGGCTTCCCCTCGGCGCTGCGCCGGGTGACCCAGATCGGCAGCTGGTGGAGGACGAGCACGGCCTCGCGGCCCTCGGCCTCGGCGCGCGCCTGGTGCACGGCGGCGACGACCCGGGCGACCTGCTCGCGGTAGGGCTCGCCCCAGGAGGGCCGGAAGGGGTTGAGGAACCAGCGCCAGTTGCGCGGGTCGGTGAGCTTCGCGTCGCCGTGGCCCATGCGCTGGCCCTCGAAGCGGTTGCCGGACTCGATGAGGCGCTGGTCGGTGTCGGTCGACAGGCCGTGCGCGGCGGCGATCGGGGCGGCGGTCTGCTGGGCGCGCAGCAGCGGCGAGGAGCGCACGAGGGCGACGTCAGCGTCGGCGAGGTGCTCGCCCACGCGCTGCGCCATCTGCTCACCACGGGCGCTGAGCCGGTAGCCGGGCAGGCGTCCGTACAGGATGCGCTCCGGGTTGTGCACCTCGCCGTGACGGACGAGATGCACCGTGGTGGTGGTCATCGCAGGGGCTCCCTTTCGCTGGGGCGGGCTCGCGCCGAGCCGCCTCACGGTACCAACCCCACCTCCGGATCAGCTCCGAGCCGGGGCCTGCTCGTGAGGTGCCGGACATCCGATCGCGACCGGGGCGTCCTCGGCGATGGTCTTGCCGAGGATCCGGCCGAGCTCGAGCAGGTCGTCGTGCCCGATCACGTCCAGCAGGAGATCCCGCACGGAGCGCACGTGGACGGGCGCGGCCCTCTCGAGCAGGGCCCGCCCCTTCGCGGTCAGCTGGGCCTGGCGGCCGCGCCCGTCGGAGGAGCAGCGCACGCGCTCGACGAGGCCCCGCTTCTCCATGCGGGTGATGGTGTGGGTGAGGCGGGAGCGGGAGTGGACGACCTTGTCGGCCAGCTCCGACATGCGCAGGAAGCCGCCCTCGGCCTCGGCCAGGCGCACGAGGATCTCGTACTCGCCGAGGGCCAGGTCGATCTCGGGGTCGGACTGCAGCGCCTCGCCGAAGCGATCGGTCAGCAGCGTGGTCGCGTACAGGAAGGTGCGCCACGCCTCCTGCTCGGTCGAGGTCAGCCACAGGTCCTCGGGCCTCGAGGCACGGGCCGCCTCGTCGCGCGCGTCGTCGGCCGCGCGGCCCGTCGCGTCCGCGCGCTCCTCGCTTGACGTCGTGTCATGCATCACGTTTCCTCTTTCCAGGGGTTCTGCCTCTTGCCATCATCCCCCATTTTAGTTTAGCTTTCAAGCAAGACGATGCGGGAGGGCTTCGGCCCCTCGCCCGTCACCCCGGATCACCATCACAAGGAGACCTCGCATGACCGACCTGACCCCCGGCACCTGGACCCTCGACGCCGCCCACACCTCCGCCGCGTTCACCGTGCGCCACGCCGGCATCTCGAAGGCCCGCGGCCAGTTCACCGATGTCGAGGGCGAGCTCGTCGTCGCCGAGGGCGGCAAGGACCTCGCCTTCACCGCGACCCTGAAGACCGACTCCATCACCACCTCCAACGCCGACCGCGACGGCCACCTCAAGAGCGCCGACTTCTTCGACGTGGAGAAGTTCCCGGAGATCACCTTCCGCTCCACCGACCTCACGGGCGACACCCTGGTCGGCGAGCTGACCATCCGCGACATCACCAAGCCGGTCGAGCTCGAGTTCTCCTACGAGGGCGCCGCGACCGATCCCTTCGGCATCTACCGCGCGGGCTTCACCGCCGAGACCAAGATCTCCCGCAAGGAGTTCGGCCTGACCTGGAACGCCGCCCTCGAGGCCGGCGGCGTGCTGGTCGCCGACGACGTGAAGATCGCGATCGAGGCCGAGTTCACGGCGCCGACCGCCGCCTGATCCCCCGACCTCCGCGGCGCGCGTCGCCGCCGGGTCCGACGGGCCGTCCGCAGCATGCGGGCGGCCCGTCGTCGTCCCCGCAGTCGGGGCGGCCCCCGCCCTCGACCTCGTCATCCGGCTCCCCCTCCGCCCGATACAGTGCGGCCCATGGCCTCGCAGCACGTCCCCTCCCCCGCCGATCCCGACGCCCGCGTCCTGTACCTCACGCGGGAGGGATGCCATCTCTGCGACGACGCGCTGCCGGTGGTGCGGGCCGAGGCCGACCGGGCCGGCACCGCCGTCGAGGTGCGCGACATCGACGCCGACGAGCGCCTGCGCACCGACTGGGACCATGACGTCCCGGTGATCATCGTGGACGGGACGGTCCACGCCCGCTACCGGGTCGACGCCGACGCCCTGCGCGCCGCATTGCGTCGCCGCCCCTGGTGGCGCCGCCTCACCGGCCGCGCCTGAGCGCCGGTCGCTCCCGCGTCGTGGACGGGGACCGTCGCGCCCGAGCATGCGAGAGCCCCCGCCGTGCGGCGGGGGCTCTCGCAGGTCAGGCGTCGCTCACTTCTTGTTGCGGCGCTGGTGACGGGTCTTGCGAAGCAGCTTGCGGTGCTTCTTCTTGGACATGCGCTTGCGTCGCTTCTTGACGACAGAACCCATAGGTAGCCTCTGTTCTGCAGGACGAGCCTGCGGTGTGATGCTGCGGATCTCGGATGCGCGATCGGTCGGCGTGCGGGGCAGGCTGAGCTGACTTCCGGGCCGACGCCCGACCGACGCCACGGTCGACCAGCCACTCTACACCGTCCCGACGCCTCACTCACCGTGCGCGAGTGCGAGATCGCTCGCAGCCTCGCGGGCCCGCTGCAGCGTCTCGTCCACCGGGGCGACCACGAGCTCCTGGGCGCTCTCCCGGACCCGGGCGGTGAGCAGACGGCGCGCGCGACGACGGTGCCAGGCGCCGTTCACTGCCGCGATCGCGCCGCCGGCGACGCCCAGCAGGATCCCGGCCGCGAGGGCGAGCACCAGCATCACGGTGGGCAGCGGGATCGGGATCCACAGCTCCTCGACCATGGGCATGGGCGGCGGGGGCACGCCGAGGAAGGCGAGGGCGGCGTTCAGCCCCAGCCAGCCGAGGCCCACCACCCCGACCAGCAGCGCGAGCCACTGCAGCACGTCCAGCACCCGCCACCACCAGGAGGTCTCCCCGGCGCGCAGATCGGCGCCGGCGACCGCCTGGTCGAGGGCGTCCGGGAGCGCCTCCTCCTCGGAGCGGGCCGCGGACCGGACCGCGGCGCGCCAGGGATCGCTCCCTCCGTCGGAGGCGTCGTCGGCGAAGCGGCGCACGCCGCCGGAGGCGCGGGCGGAGGCCGCGGCGTCGGGCTCGGGCAGCGAGGTGCGCTCGAGACCCTCCCCGTCGCGGCCGCGACCGATCCCGAGACGGGTCAGGGGGTCGGCGCGCACCCGGCGGATCCAGCGCAGCGGCGGCCAGCCGACCCGGCGCGCGGCCCGATGGCGGTAGGAGCCGCCGACGGCGCGGGAGACGGGCTCGACCCGGGCGGCGAGCGCGAGGTCCTCGACGAGGGCATCGACCGCGGCGGGGGTCGCGCGCTCATCCATGCCGGCGGGATCCGCGGCCTCCCGCAGCTGTGCCGCCGCGCCGCGCACGTCGGCCCGATGCCGTGCGACCACCGCCTCGCGGCTGCGCGCGATGCCGAGCAGGTGCTCGCGCAGCTCCTCGACGCCCTCGCCGGTCTCGGCGGAGGTCGCGAGCACGGGGGCGCCCTCGAGCCCGTCCGTACGGGCGAGCGAGGTCAGGGAGGCGAGCACGCCCTCGCGCTCGGCCTCCCGCAGTCGATCCGCCTGGTTCAGGACCAGCACCGTGACGGCGTCGTGCCCGGCGAAGGGACGCACGAACTCGTGGTGCAGGAGCGCGTCGGCGTACTTCTGCGGGTCGGTGACCCACACGATCACGTCGACCATCCCGGTCATGCGCTCGGCGATCTCGCGGTGCGCGGACTCGACGGAGTCGAAGTCCGGCAGGTCCAGCAGCACCACGCCCGGGGTGCCGGTCTCGGCGCGGCGGGCACGACGGCCGCGGGCCGGCCGGGCAGCGGCGCGGGCGAGCTCGGTGTCCTCGGCGAGGGCGTGGCGCTCCTCGACCTCGAGCCAGTCCAGCAGCGCCTCGCTGCCCGCGTCCCCGAGCACCGCGGCCAGCGGCGCCGAGGTCGTGGGGCGGCGCACCGCGGCGCGGGCGATCTCGGTGCCGGCCAGGGCATTCAGGAGGGAGGACTTGCCGGAGCCGGTCGCGCCGAACAGACCGATGACGGTGTGCTCGGCGGAGAGGGCGCGGCGGCGGTCGATCCGCTCCAGCAGCTGCGCGGTGTCGGTCAGGGCCTCGCCGGGGGCGATCCCGTCGAGCGCGGCGAGCGCCCGCTCGAGGGCGTCGAGCCGCTCGTGCAACGGGGTGGGACGGGTGCGGCGCAGGCTCAGCGGACTCATCGGGGCTCCTCCCGGATCTCACGGGCGAGGGCGGCGAGCGCCTCGGCGTCCGCCTCGAGGTCGACGGCGGTCCCCTCCTCGCCGAGGGCGTCGAGCTGTTCGAGGAAGGGGGCGGAGCGCTCGGCGACCAGGGCGTCGAGGCGCTCGGTGAGGGACTCCCGGGCGGCCTTCGCCATGCGCCGCACCGCCTCGTCGCCGAAGATCGCCTCGAGCAGGCGCTGCCCCACGACCGCGGTCGCGGCCCCGGCCCCGACCTCGAGGCCGGTGGGGATGAAGGCGGTCGAGGCGAAGACCACGACCATCAGGGCGACGCCGACGACGTTCACGCCGAGGGAGAGCACGCGCGCCTTCGTGCGGCGATCGGCGCCCTCGGCGCGCACCAGCTCCAGCACGTCTCCCTGCCAGGCGCGGACCGCCGCACGCACCTGCTCGGCGTAGTCCTCGTCGATGCGGGTGAGGTCCCGGCCCTCGGCGAGGGAGCGGCCGGCGGCACTCGCGCGCCAGGCGGCGTCGGCCCGTTCGGCGCCCCGCGCGGTCTCGTCGACGACCACGTGCACGAGCCCGGTGCCGAGCGCCTGCTCGGCCGCGACCGCGGGGGCGGGGCGGCCCGAGAGCATCTGGCCGAGCCGGTCCCGGGCGCGCGTCACGAAGGACTCCACGCCGCGGAAGAACTCTCCCGTGCCGACCACGTCCTGCCAGCGGGCGAGCACCTCGCCGCGCAGCAGGGAGCCGTCCCCGAGCGCGGCGTCGATCCGCTCCCGGGAGCCGGAGAACGCCCCGAGCGCCTCCTCGCGCAGGCGCTGCCGCTCGCCGTCCTGGAGGGCGGCGTGCGCGGAGAGCTCCCGGGCGGAGGCGGCGAGGCCGTCGACGGCGCCGGCGAGGGTGCGGCGTGCGATCCGGCGTCGGCCCTCCCCGTCGGCCGCGAGCGTCGTGAAGTGCTCGGCGAGCTCGGCGATGACCTCCGGGGGCAGCATGCCGTCCTCGTCGATCGAGGTCTCGGGCACGAGGAACAGGCGATGCACCTCGACGCCCTGCCGTTCGAGCATGGCGGTGAGGTCTCCGGAGAGCTCCTCGGCGACGCCCTCGCGATCCGGGATGCGGTTCATGACCACGTCGACGGTCACGTCCCGCTCGGCGGCGGTGCGCAGCACCTCCCAGGGCACGGCGTCGGCGTAGCGGTTGGCGGTGGTGACGAAGAGCCACAGGTCCGCGGCGCGCAGCAGCTGGCGGGCGAGCTCGCGGTTGCCGGTGGCGACCGAGTCGATGTCCGGCGCGTCCAGGAGGGCCAGGCCCTGCGGGATCCGCTCCTCGCCGTGCAGGGCGAGGGACGTCGCGGGGTCGACGTCGCCCGTGGTGTCCTGCGGGCCGGGGGCCTCGGCGTCGCGGGCGTCGGGGCTCGTCCCGCCGTGGACGCGGGCGAGGCCGGGGAGGATCCGTGGCCCGGTGAACCAGGGCTCGTCGGCGGGGTGGTGCAGCAGCACGGGACGGCGGGTGGTGGGCCGGATCGCGCCGGAGCGGCTCACGGGCGCGCCGACCAGGGCGTTGACCAGGGTGGACTTGCCGGCGCCGGTCGAGCCGCCGATCACCACCAGCAGCGGGGCGTCGAGGGAGGCCAGGCGCGGGGTGACGTGGTCGGCGAGCTGCGACAGGGCGGCGCGCGCCTCCGTGCGGGCGGCGTCGGCGCCCTCGACGGGCAGCGGCAGCGTGAGCGTGCGCAGGTGCTCCGCGAAGGTATCGAGCACCTGGGTGGTCCGATCGGTCATGGCTCCCCTCCCCGGGCTGGTCGGGTGCGGGCCCCGGGCACGGGGCGTCACGGCGTCATTGTGGCAGGCGGGCGGGCGCTGAGCGATCAGTCCAGGAAGGGGTCCAGGCCCCAGTCGGGGAAGGCGGCGCGGCGCGCGGCCTGGACCGCGCGGTCCAGCGGGTCCTCGGGATCGTAGCCCCGCTCCCAGTCGCGCACGGCCAGCGGGCGGTCGTCCCCGAAGCGGAGGATGCCCGGGTCCGGGGAGAGTCCGTGCTCGGCGCGGGCACGGGCGGCGGCCTCGAGGAACTCCGGCGGGAGCGGATCGGCGGGGTCGATCGGCGCGCCCGTCGCGATCGCGAGCAGATGGGTCCAGGAGCGCGGGACCACGTCGATCACCGCGTACCCGCCGCCGCCGAGGGCGAGCCAGCGCCCGCCGCAGACCTCGTCGGCCAGCTCCTTCATCAGCGCCATCACCTCGCGCTGCGCCTCGAGGGTCACGCCGAAGTCGGCCAGCGGGTCGCTGCGGTGGGTGTCGGCGCCGTGCTGGGTGACCAGGAGGGTGGGCCGCACCGCCCGGACCAGCGCCGGGACGGTCGCGCGGATCGCCCGCACCCAGCCGTCGGCCGTGGTGCGCGGCGGGAGCGGGACGTTGATCGCCGTGCCCGGCGCGGAGGGCCCGCCGGAGTCCTGCACGAAGCCGGAGCCGGGGAAGAGCCGCTCCCCCGTCTCGTGGACGGAGAGGGTCACCGCGCGCGGCTCGTCCCACAGCGCGCGCTCGACGCCGTCGCCGTGGTGGACGTCGACGTCGACGTACATCACCCGCTCTTCACCGGCGTCGAGCGCCCGGCGCACGGCGAGCGCGGCATCGTTGTAGACGCAGAACCCGGAGGCGCTGCCGGGCTTGGCGTGGTGGAGACCGCCGGCGACGTTGACCGCGCGGCGCACCCGCCCGTCGAGGATCGCGTCGACGGCGGCGAGGGAGCCGCCGGCGATGCGCGCGGAGGCGGTGTGCATCCCGGGGAAGGGCGGGACGTCGTCCCCGCCGATGCCGAAGGAGATCAGCTCGTCGAGGTCCTCGGCGCTGAGCCTCTCGACGCCGACCGAGGACCGACGCACGGCCTCCACCAGGGCGGGCTCATGGACGGCGGCGAGCTCCGCATCGCTCGCCACCGGCGCGGGCAGGGTGCGCACGCACTCCCTGTCCAGCACCCCGGCGGCGCCCGCGAGGACGCGGGTGAGGGTGAGACGGATCGGCGCCATCGGGTGGAAGGGGCCGAAGTCGTACTCGCACAGGGCGTCGTCCCACACGATCCCGACCCCGTCGGGGGCGGGGGCCTGGGCGGGGGCGGGCTCGTCGGCGGGCATGCCCCGAAGCGTACCCAGCATCCCCGGCCGGGAGGCCATGTCGCGAGGTCCCGGCGGGAGCGGTCCCTGCCACCTGGGGGACGGGTCTAGACTGCCGCGGACGCGACCGCCGGTCGCCACGAGCACGAGGGATGCGATGACCGAACGGGGGAACCGGCCCACGCAGCGGCGCCTGTCGGGCCCCGCCCTGCGGGCCCGCCGTCCGGGCTGGCGCGACCATGCCCGATCGCTCGCGAAGGCGACCCCGGCCCGGATCGCGCTCGGCGTGTTCACCCTGCTGATCGGCGTGTTCACGGCACTGCTCTCGCTGCCGGTCGCAACCGAGGACGGTCAGGGCACCTCCCTCATCGACGCGCTGTTCACCGCGGTCTCCGCGATCTGCGTGACCGGGCTGGTCACCGTCGACACCGGCACCCACTGGTCGACCTTCGGGCTGACGGTGATCATGGTCGCGGTGAAGCTCGGCGGGCTCGGGCTCATGACCGTCGCCTCCCTGCTGAGCCTGTCGGTGATGCATCGCCTCGGCCTCGCCCAGCGCGTGATCACCGCGCAGGAGACCCGTGCGGAGCGGCTCGCCGAGGTGGGCGGGGTGCTGCGGGTCATCCTCATCACCTCCACCGCCTTCGAGGCGGCGACCTTCGTGGCGCTGACCCCGTACATGGTCATCACCGAGCACGGGATCGGCGAGTCGCTGTTCCTGGGCCTGTTCTACGCGATCAGCGCCTTCAACAACGCGGGCTTCGTGCCGGAGGCCGCAGGCACCGCGCAGTACCTCGGCGACCCGTTCTTCACGATCCCGATCGGGCTCGCGGTGCTCGTGGGCTCCCTCGGCTTCCCCGTGATCCTGGTGGTGGTGCGGAAGCTGCGCACGCCGCGGAAGTGGAGCGTGCACGCGAAGCTGACCCTCGCCACCACGGCGCTGCTGCTCGTGGTCGGGTTCGTGGGGTATCTGGCGATGGAGTGGTCCAATCCCGCGACCCTCGGCCCGGAGGGCGTGGGCACCAAGCTGCTCGCCGCGGGCTTCGCCGCGATCATGCCGCGCTCGGGCGGCTTCTCGACGCTCGACGTGGGTCAGCTGACCACCGAGTCGCGCCTGCTCACGGATCTGCTGATGTTCATCGGCGGCGGCTCGGGCTCGACCGCGGGCGGCATCCGCGTGACCACCTTCGCGCTGCTGATGCTGTCGATCTGGGCGGAGATCCGCGGCAACCCCGACGTCGAGGTGTTCGGCCGACGCATCCCCCACGACACCATCCGCCAGGCCATCGGCGTGCTCGTCATGAGCGCGACGATCGTGTTCGCGGCGACCTTCGTGCTGCTGCGCATGACCCCGTACTCGCTGGACCAGGTGCTCTTCGAGTCGCTCTCCGCCTTCGGCACGGTGGGGCTGTCCACCGGGATCACGTCGTCCCTGCCCACCGAGGCGAAGGCCCTGCTGGCGCTGTGCATGTACGTGGGGCGCCTGGGCCCGATGACCCTCGGCGCCGCGCTCGCGGTCCGCTCCCGGGTGCGGATGATCCAGTACCCCGAGGAGCGACCGATCGTGGGCTGAGCTCCTGCCGTCCTAGACTGGGCCGGCCCTGACCTCCCTCCTCCCCGCCCCCTCTCCGCACCGTTCCCGAAGGAGCCGTCATGCCCCGCACCGCCCGTGACGAGGGGGTCCTCGTGATCGGCCTGGGCCGCTTCGGCGCCGCGATCGCCCTGACCCTCGAGAAGCTCGGCACGCAGGTGCTCGCGATCGACACCGACGCCGACCTCGTCCAGAAGTACTCCGGCCAGCTCACCCACGTGGTGCGGGCCGATGCGACCCAGCCCGAGGTGCTCGAGCAGGTCGGCGCCGGGGACTTCCGCATCGCGGTGGTGGGCGTGGGCACCTCGATCGAGTCGAGCGTGCTGATCGCGACGAACCTCGTGGACCTCGGCAAGCCCGTGATCTGGGCGAAGGCGATCTCCTCGGCGCATGGCCGGATCCTGCAGCGCATCGGCGCCCATCACGTGGTCTATCCCGAGGCCGACGCGGGCAAGCGGGTCGCGCACCTGGTCAACGGCCGGCTGATGGACTTCATCGAGTTCGACGACGACTTCGCGATCGTGAAGATGCGCCCGCCGCGCGAGGTGCAGGGCATGACCCTGGCCGACTCCGACATCCGCCAGCGCTTCGGCGTGACCGTGGTGGGCGTGAAGTCGCCCGGCAAGGACTTCACCTATGCGGTGCCCGAGACGATGGTGGCCGCGCACGACCTGCTGATCGTCTCCGGCCGCACGGGCCTGATCGAGAAGTTCTCCCAGCGCGCCTGAGGCCCGAGGGCACGGGCCGGGGAGCGGGCCGGACGGGAGCACGAGCCCAGCCAGGCCAGCGGGCCGGATCGGGGCACGGGCCGGGGAGGGAAGCACGCCGGACAGGCATACGCACTGGTCAGGGGTGCAGGCCGGGCAGGGGGTGGCGGACCAGGCACGGCGAAGGACCAGGCACGGCGAGGGCCCAGGCACGGACTGCGGCGGAGGCCGTGGTCGACTACGGGCGTGTGGCGTTCCAGTACGGTCATATATCCGCAGTGGTACGCCATACGCCCGTAGTCGACCATCGCCACCAGGGGCCGTGGATCCTGGGCCCGCCCGCCCTTCGGCCTGGAGCCGGGGCTCGGCCGCCCCGAGGTCCGCCGTGCCGCGGTCAGTCCTGGCTCATCGCCCGGGACGCGTCGGCGGCGGCGGACATCGCGGAGGCGACACCGGAGCGCACGCCCTCCCGCTCGAGGGCGGCCAAGCCCTGCACGGTGGTGCCGCCGGGGCTGGAGACGCCGTTCTTGGCGACGGCCGGGTGCATGCCGCTCTCGGTGAGCAAGGTCGCAGCGCCGCGCACGGTCTGCTGCACGAGGGAGGCGGCGAGGTCGCGCTTCAGCCCCAGCCGGACCGCCTCGTCGGTCATCGCCTCGATGATCGCGAACACGAAGGCGGACAGCGAGCCGGCGGCGCCGATGAAGGCGTGGACCTGCTCCTCGGTGATGTCGACGGCGACGCCGGCGTGCGAGAACAGGGCGTGCAGCAGCGCATGCTGGGCGTCGGTCACGGCGTCGCCGCGCATCAGGCCGACGGCCCCCTCGCCCACCGAGATCGGGGTGTTGGGCATGGCGCGGGCGACCGCGGCGCCGTCCGGCAGGGCGTCCTGGATCCGGGCGAGGGTGGTGCCGGCGGCGAGGGAGAGCACGACCGCGCCCTCGGGGAGGTCCTCCCGCAGCTCGGCCACGAGGTCGAGGATCTGGTAGGGCTTCACGCCGAGCACGACGACGTCCGCGCCGTCGATCGCCTCGGCGCGGGAGTCGGCGGCGGTCGCACCGAGCTCCTCGGCGGCGCGACGGCTGCTCTCCGGGCTCGAGTTCGCGATCCGCAGATGCTCGGGACGCACGCCGGCGTCGAGCATGGTGCGGCCGACGGGACCGCCCATGTTCCCGGCCCCGATCAGGGCCACGCGGACGGCGGAGAGGTCGATGCTGTCGGAGCTCGTGTCAGTCATCCCGCCAGGGTACGGCGCGAGGACGACGACTGCCGCGCGGCGCGGGCGACGGTCCGCGACTCGACGAGCACGAGCAGCTGGACAGCCAGGACCCCGGCGAGCGCGACGGCGAGCAGCAGCGGCCAGTCCGCGGCCGGCGCCCGGAGCGCGCCCTCGGCCGACTGCCAGGGCCACAGGCTCCGCAGGGCACCGATCATCACGCCGGAGAGCACCACCATCGTGCCGCGGTGATGGTGCGTGAGCAGTCGTCGCATCAGCTTCACCACGACGACGAGGCCCACGCAGGCCCACAGTCCGAACCAGGCGATGTAGCCCAGGTCCCGCTCGTCGACCGCCTGCAGGGTGGGCTGGTACAGACCCACGCTGAGCAGGAGGAAGGATCCCGACAGCCCCGGCAGCACCAGCGCGCACACGGCGATCGCGGCGGCGGGGGCGATGATCCACGCGCTCGGCTCGAGCGAGGTGGAGGGCAGTGAGGTCAGGGCCAGCCCCGCGAGCACCCCCAGCGCGAAGCGCCAGAGCTCCGGTGCGCGCCAGGCCCCGCCGGAGAGCCGCACGGGGACGAGCACGGAGCCGGCCACGAGGCCGAGGAAGAGAGCGCGCATGGTCTGGGGATGCGTCTCGACGAGCCGGGCGACGGGGCCGGCGACCGTGAGGACGGCCCCGGCCATGCCGAGCAGCAGCGGGATCACGAGCACCCAGGAGACGGCGCGCAGGTGCTCCTTCATGCCGCCGAGCCGGTCGGGGCCGGTGAGGAGGCGTCGGGCGGCGGCGGTGACGTGGTGACCGGACTCGATCAGCTCGTCGTAGATCCCGGTGACCAGGGCGACGGTGCCGCCGCTGACCCCGGGCACGGTCTCGACCACGCCGATCAGGGCTCCGCGCAGCAGGTTGCCGAACGGATTGCGGTGGCGTGGGACGGTCGGGGCGGGCGTCGAGGCGAGAGTGGCGGCGTCCGTCATGCCTTCACCCTACGGAGGCGGTGCGTGCCGATCGGTGTCGTCACCGTCATGAGTGACCGATCCGGCTCGGCGACCTCCCGGCCCCGCCCTGCGGGCGTCGGCACGTGGGCGCCGGCGAGCCGCCTCAGCGTCCCCAGTGCGGGGGCACGTCGCCGCTGAGTCGGGCGTCGTTGGACTCGTCGACCCCGGGCTCGGGGGCGTCCTCGGCGAGACGGTCGGGGAGCACCTTCGGCTCCTCGCCGCGGGAGGTCGCGGGCGCGGGGCCCGCGTCGTCCTCCCAGTCGATCGGCTTCCCGGTCACGGAGGAGATCACGACACGCTTCGCGGTCACTGCCGTTCCTGGTAACGGCGGATCGCACTGGAGACGGAGACGTCCAGCAGCACCGAGCGCTGCTCGAAGCCGAGGAAGCTGCGCACCTCGGTGGCCAGGTGCTCCTCCAGCCGGGCCCGGCCGTCGGAGCAGATGTACTCGACCACCGCGTCGAAGTCGTCGCTCGAGTAGAAGGACAGCGGGTGTCCGGCGGGGATCTGAGGGCGCGGCAGGCGGTGGCGGATGGTGCCCACGCCCGACGGGGACTCGGAGCTCTCCTCGGCCTGGACCAGGCGCAGCGCGCGGTCCAGGGCACGGCGGATCCGCTCGGCCTCGCCGTCGGGGTCGATGAACAGCGCCCAGGACCAGACGCGCTCGGTCGCCCAGCCCGCGGCCTCGAGACGCTCGGCCCGCAGCCGGTCGCGCTCGCGCTGGCTGGGGGTGTCGACGTAGTGGGCGCCATCGGTGTCCACGGCCAGCAGCAGTCGACCGGGCATGTCGGGATGACCGAGCGCGAGCTCGATGCGGTCCGAGGAGAGCCCGAAATCGCGCTCGACCAGCAGACCCAGCCGACGCAGACGGTCGGCGAGATCCTGCACGAGGGCGTCGGTCTCGAGCTCGCGCGGGGCACGCTCGAGCTCAGGGTCAGGAGCGGCCTCGGGCTGCGCGCCGTCCTCGCTCCCGGGGGCATCGCTCCCCCGGCCCTGCCCGTCCTGCTCGACCTGATCGGTGTGCTCGACCTGCGCGGCGGCACCGTCGGCCGCCTCCGCCCCGTCCTCCGCCGGCTCGGGATCCGCGCTCTGCGGGGAGCCGCCGGCCTTGCGGGCGAGCGCCGCCTCGATCGCGGCGTCGAGGTCGTCGTCGGAGAGCTCCTCGGCGGGAGACGGGGCGGAAGCCGCGGGCTCCTCGGGGGCGACGTCCTGCCCCTCCTGCGCGTGCGCCGCTCCCCACCCCTCCTGCACGGGAGCGGCGGGCGCCGCCGCACGCGGCGCCTCGGGCTGCGGCGGAGGGATCTCCTCGTCGCTGCCGGTGAGCGCGGCGACGTGGGGGACGACGGGGACGTCGTGCCCGCCCTGCAGCACCCACAGCAGGGCGCGCAGGTCGCGGGCCCCGTCGGTGCGCAGTCGGGCGTGCTCGAGATCCTGCACGCCGAGGGAGGAGACCACGGTGGTGCGGCCGCGGGCGCGGGTGATCACGGTGGCGAGGGCCTTGCGGCCGCCCTCCTCGGACAGCGGGCCGAAGCGGTGCAGGAGCCGCCCGTGCGGGGTCTTGCCGAATCCGACGGAGACGATGATGTCGTCGCGCAGCACGGAGGTGGCCTGCGCGGCGGGCAGCACGGTGAAGACCTCGCGCGCGCCGGGGTCGAAGTAGTCGCGCAGGGCGGGGATCACGGAGACGGTGTTCATGATCCGCTCCATGAGGCGCCGGGCGTGCTCGTCGGTGACGGTGAGCACGGCGAGGGACCGCTCGGGCCGCGAGCGGGCGTGCTCGATCACGAGGTCGGTGACGCGGCGCAGCTCGGCCTCGGTGCTCTCGACGTAGTCCATGCCCTCGGTGACGGGACCGCGGCCGTTCTCGACCCGCACCAGCCGGTCCTGCTCGGAGGCGACGGGGCTCGGCACGGCGACGACCTCCCCCACCAGGGCGCGGCGCTGGGCGAAGCCGCGCAGGCCCTCGGTCGCGGGATGGGCGTCGCGCAGGATCTCCTGGTGCGGGGCGATGCGCAGCACGTCGTCGAGCAGGCTCGGCACGGTGTCGCCGCCGTACTCGAGCGGGTCGCCGACGACGACGGTCTGCCGGGCACGCACGATCGAGGGCAGCGCCGCGGCGGTGGGCAGGCGGCCGCCGTCGGCGACGATGAGCACGTCGAAGTGACGGCCCCGCGGGATCACCTGCGGGACGAGGTACGGGGAGGCGAGCCAGGCAGGGCGCGCCGCGAAGAGGATGTCCTCGTACTTCGCGGCGAGGTCGCGGATGGACACGGTCGAGGAGCGGGCGAGCTCCGCGATCGCGGCGCGGGAGGTGTCCGGGTAGCGCTTCATGGTCGCGACCCGGGTCTCGTCGGCCGCGGCGTGCACGCGCGCGGAGGCATCGGCGAGATAGGCGGCGTCCAGGCGGCGGAACCGCTCGGCGACCTGGGAGAGGGAGGTCCCGTCGTACTGAGAGATCGTCGGCTCGGCGCCGGCGATCAGCTCGAGCACGCTGCGCCACCAGGCGAGCTCCAGCTCGGCGCCGACCTGGTCGATCGGGACGCGCCGGGCACGGAGGTCCTCGACCAGGTCCCCGAGCCCGTCGAAGCCCAGGCGGCGCAGCAGCTCGGTGCGGCGCGGGAGGGTCTCGAGGTCGGCGCGGTCCCCCGCGAGCGCCTCGATGCGCCGCTCGAGCTCGTCGAGGTCGGTGCGGGCGAGGTCGGCGCCGGCGGGAGTGCCGTCCAGCAGCACCGCGAGCTCGTCGAGCACCTTCTGGGACCGTCCGGCGACGCGGTGGATCGCCTCGAGGTCCTCGGGGAGCGAGGGCCGGGAGGGGCTGCCCTCCGTCGCGGCGGCGCAGCGGCGCCACTCCTCGGCGACCTCGCGCGCCTCTCCGAGATCGCGGTGCAGGTCCGGGGAGAGGGAGGCGGGGCGCTGCAGCGCGGCCGCGTCCTTGCGCAGGCGTCGACGCGAGCCGAAGCCCATCTCCACGCCGCGCTCCTCCCGCCAGCGCTTGTCGGCGGTGGCGGCGACCAGGTCGGGCAGCGGGGCGGCGAAGACGGCGGGCTGGAAGGTGCCCAGCAGCGCCTGCACCCGGTCCAGCAGCGCGAGCCGTTCGACGAGCTGGGCGAGGGTCGCGGGCTCGGCGAGGCCGAGCTCGCCGCCGGCGCGGGCCCGGGCCCGGCGCAGCTGCGGGAGGATCTCGCCGCGGAGCTGGTCGACGAGCTCCTCGGCCCGCGCGGCCTGGGTGTCGGAGCTGATCGGCGCGCCGTACCAGGCCGTCTGCTCGGGACCGGTCGAGAGCACGCCCACCTCGGCGGCCTCGCGCAGCGCCTCGGCGTAGCGATCGCGCTCCTCGCCGACCATCTGCGCGGCGACGGAGGCGGGCAGGCGCACCGCGGTGCGGGGGGCGGGGTGGAGGCGGGTCAGGGCGGCGAGCGCGGAGATCGCGTCATGGGCCGACGCCTCCCACGGCTCCTGGAGGCGATGCATCGCCTCGACGTGGCCGACGAGGATGTCGCGGCTCTCGCCGAGCTCCTCGGGGGGACCGGCGTCGGGCCCGAGGCCGTGGGAGCCGGCGCGGCGCAGGCTGCGCAGCAGCGAGGCCGAGGCGTTGCGCTGCAGGGACGGGTCCGGGGAGAGGTCGAAGACGAGCTCGTCGAGGCCGCGTCCGCGCGCGATCTCGACGAGCTGGGAGAGGTTCCGGCGACGCTGCGAGACGACCAGGACGCTGCGGCCCCGGGCGTTGAGCTCCTCGGCGAGGTCGACGACGAGATCGAGGCTGGTGGTGCCGGGCGGGGTGGGGACGGCGAGGTCGCCGCCGGCGAGGACCCGCTCGAGCACGGCGCGGTGGCCGGGATCGACGGCGGCGACCAGCTCGTCCTCGGGCACGGCGGGGACCTCCTCCCCCGGTGCGCCCCTCACCTCGGCGCGGGCGGCCTCGTCACCGGCGAGGGCGGCGACCAGCGGCGAGGCGGCCCAGTCCTCGCGCACCTCGCCGAGGTCCTCGGCGACGGAGCCGGCGGCGTCCATGAGGTTGCCGACCACCAGCGCGTGCAGCACGCGGAAGCCGGTCAGCGGCTGCCCCAGGGAGCGGAAGGCGTCCAGGACGGGGTTGGGGTCGAAGCCGTGGGCGCCGTCGGTCGTGGCCAGCAGCGCCCGGGCGTCGACGGCCACGCCGGCCTCGCGCAGGGCGCGCAGCAGCACGGGATTGAGGTCCGCGGTCGCGTCGACCTCGAGGTCGACGTCCTCGCGGGCGTTGCCGCGCAGGCGCAGGGTCACGGGCCGCACGAGCACGGGGGCGTGGATCGGCGCGGAGCCGTCCTCCGGGTACCAGATCGCCTCGCCGATCCCGAGATGGCAGGTGGTCAGGCCCACCTCCTCCGCGTGCCGCTCGGCGACCTCCCGGATCGTGCGCGCGTGGGCGCGGGCATCGGCGAGCGCACCGACCTCGCGCACGAGCGAGGACAGGCGGGTCGGGCCGCGGCCGGCGAGGAGCTGCGCGAGGCCGGAGGGATGGGAGTGGGTGAGGTCCAGGACCGTGCCGCCGGCGCGGATCTGGGTGAGGAAGGAGGGGGAGGTGACGCCGCCGGTGATCTGCTGGGCCCAGCGGTCCAGGGCGTCGGCGACACGGTCCTCGCGGCTGAGCGGGCGGTGCTCGCGGCGGACCACGGGCACGCCGTCCTCGTCCTGCTCGGGGGCGATGCCGGCCCCGACCTCGTCGAGGTGCGGGTCGAGCACGACCTCGTAGGCACCGGTGCGGGTCGACCCGTCCTCGCGCTGCGTGCGGGCGGGGGCGGTGGGCTCGGCGTCCTGGCCGGTCTCGGACCCGGCCTCGGTGCCGGGGCGCTCGGTCGTGGACCGGTCGCCGCGGCGCTCGCGGGCCAGGGCCGACAGGGCGTCGTCGGCCGACGACGCCTCCTGGCCCGTGCCCTCCGGTCGCTTCTTCCCGCGCAGGAAACTCCACATGGGAGCCCACGCTACCGGCACGCCGGTGCTGGCCTGCGCAGGCGTGCCGCGCCCGCGCACCCCGACCTGCTCACACCTCGTGCAGGCGCACCGAGCTCTCCTCCAGATGGGCGCGCAGGTCCTCGGGGACCGGTCCGGCGATCACGAGGTCGGTCAGCACCGAGACCGGGCAGATCCCGGCGAGCGCACGGTGGCCGATCTTGTCGGCGGTGGCGAGGCCGACCACGCGCCGGGAGTGGCCGATCATGATCCGCGTGACCCCGGCCTCGGCATCGGAGTTGCAGGTCAGCCCGGCGCCGAGATCGAGGCCGACGGTGCCGACGAACATCGTGTCCAGCCACAGGTCGCGCATGGTGGCGGTGGCGAGGGGGCCGGTGAGCTCGAAGGAGTAGGGCTCGGCGACGCCGCCGAGCACCACGGTGCGGACGGAGGGTCGCAGCACGGCCTCGGTCGCGATGTTCAGCGCCGCGCACACGACGGTCAGGCCAGGGGCGCCGTCGCGGGAGTCCAGGTCGGAGCGGGAGACCGCACGGCGGGCGGCGGAGGTGGTGGTGCGCCCGCCGTTGAAGCCGATGATCTGTCCGGGCTCGACGAGGGAGGCGGCGCGGTCGGCGACCCGCTCGCGCTGGGCGGAGCCCTCGTCGGCCGCGCGAGGGACGCTCGCGAGCGAGTAGGCGACGTCCACGGCCACGATCCCGCCGTGGGTGCGACGGGCGAGCTGCGCCCGCTCCATCTCCATGAAGTCGCGCCGCACGGTCGACTCGCTGACGCCGAGGTCGTCGGCGACCTCGGCGACGCTGAGGCGCTTGGTGGTCGTCAGCAGCGAGAGGACGTGGTCCCAGCGGGCGCTGCGGCCTCTCGCCGGGGCGCGCGTCTCCGGCGGAGTGGGACCCTCCGCGGGGGGCGCCGACGGGGGCGGCATCGACGGGGAGTCCGTGGCGGGCGGGGACGGGCGTGGACCGGGTTCGCGCATAGTCACGCAGGCAGTATTGCGCACTTCGCGATCATCTCGGGGAGAGCCGCGCAGAACCGCCCAGATCTCGTCGGATCGTCAGGTCACGTTTGAGTCACGGGGGCGTGGCACATAGGTTGGTCGCGTCGCCCCGGACACGGGGTGGTTCCGCGAACGAAAGGACATGATCATGGGTTTCGATGACGCGCTGAACAAGGCCAAAGATTTCGCCGGCGAGAACTCCGACAAGGTCAACCAGGGCATCGACGGTGCCACCGACCAGGTCAAGGAGCGCACTCCGGACAACATCGACCAGCACGTCGACACCGGTGCGGACGCCGCGCGCGACAAGCTCGGCCTCGGCGGGGACGACAAGAAGGACAACTGAGTCCTCGCTCCCCCGAGCCGCGAAGAGCCCCCGAGGTGGTTCTCGGGGGCTCTTCCGCGTCCGGGCCCGGGTCCCCTCGCGTCAGTCGCGTCAGTCGCGGCGGCGGAGGGTCACCAGCACCGCGACCACGGCGCCGACGACGATCACGCCGAGCACCACGAGGATCAGGGCCATCGACGAGCCGCCCTCGTCCTCGGCGTCCTCCGCGGCGGCCGGCTGGGTCTCCTCGTCGGCGGCGGTCGTCTCCGCAGGTGCGGACTCCTCGGTCGGCTGCTCCTCGGCGGGCGCCTCGGTGGGGTCCGCCGCCGCGTCCTGCTCGACGGTCACGGTGAAGGTGCCCTCGATGGGGTGTCCGTCGCTCGAGACCACGCGCCACTGGATCGTGCTCTCCCCGGCCGGCAGCGGCTCCTCGAGGGGCGCGGTGGCCACGGGACCGTCCACGCTCGGGGTGATCTCCGCGATCTGCTCGCCGGACTCGTCGGTGATGCGGACCAGGGGGCTCACGTCGAGGATGTCCGCGGAGTAGGTGAGGGTGATCGCCTCGGGCGAGGTCTCCAGCGTCGCGCCGTCGGCCGGATCGGACTCGAGCAGGGTGTCGTGCGCCTGGGCCGGTGCGCCGAGCACCAGGAGTGCGGCGAGCATCGTGCCGAGGAGCGCGGCGAGCAGGGCGGGGCGGGCGGGGACGCGGTGGCCGAGCTGGGAGTTCACCCCAGCAGGGTACGTCAGCCGGTCAGAGCGGGGCTGTGCGCCCGCTCACCCTTGCCCCGCCCTCACCGCTCGGGCAGCGGCACCGCGTGGCGCAGCACGGGCAGCGCCGCACGGGCGGCCTCCACCTCGGCGAGGTCGAGGTCGACCATGAGCAGACCGGGCTCGAGCCCGAGCTCCTGGCGGATGCGTCCCAGGGGGCCGACGGCGGCGGAGCGCCCGATGCCGCGCGGCGCTCGGCCGGCGTAGCCGGCGGGCGGGGACTGATCCGCGGCGAGGATGACGGAGGTGGAGTCCAGGGCCCTGGCGCGCAGCAGGAGCTGGAGCTGCTCGCGCTTGCCGGGGCCTTCGGCCCAGGCGGTCGGCAGCAGGATCGCCTGGGCGCCGCGACGGGCGAGTGCCGTGAACTGCTCGGGGAATCGCATGTCGTAGCAGGTGGCGAGGCCGAATCGGGTGCCGGCCAGGTCGAAGCCGGCCAGTTCGTCGCCGGGGGCGACGGTCCGGGACTCGTCGGCGTCGAAGGCGTCGAAGAGGTGGATCTTGCGGTACTCGAGCGACGGCGTGCCGCCGGGTCCGCGCACGAGCACGGTGTTGTGGACGCGGCCGTCGTCGGCGGGGCTGAAGGAGCCGGCGACCACGACCAGCGAGTGCTCCTCGGCGAGCTCCTCGAGCAGGCGAGCGAACTCCTCGTGGCGGGCCTCGGCGGCCGCGCGCAGGTCCGTGCCGAAGGGGCTGAGGGTCGCCTCGGGCAGGAGCACGAGGTGGGCGCCCTCCTCGGCGGCCTCGGCGACGGCGCCGCGCACCACGGCGACCATCGAGTCGTGGTCGGTGGGCACCTCGATCTGGGCGAGGGCGATGCGGGGCCCGGCGGCGCGGCGCACCTGGTCCAGGGCATCAGGGGTGTCGATATCGGCGGCTTCGGCGCCGGTGACGGGCAGGCTCATGAGCTCGTCGTCGCCGAGGGCGCCGTAGAGGCGCCGGAGGCTGAGGTCCGCCCAGCCTCCGTCCTCGTGCTCGACCTCGGCGAGCACGGCGCGGAGCCGGCCGAGCGGCCAGGCGGCGCCGAGGAACTGCACGTGCCCGTCCTTCGACGCGAGGGCGACCACGCGGGAGGTCTCGGCGCTGCGGGCGGCGAGGGCGGCGAGGGTCTCGGGACGCAGCAGCGGCATGTCACCGCCGAGGACGAGCACGGTCGCCTCGTCGGGCGCCTCGGAGATCTCGGCGACGCCGCGGGCGAGCGCCGCGAGCGGGCCGGAGCGCGGCGGGTCCTCGAGCACGAAGCGGGCGCCGTGACGGGCGGCGAGGTCGCCGCCGTCGGCCCCGCTCGGTCCCACGACGATGCGACGGCCGACGGGCACCGCACGCAGCACCCGCTCGAGCACGGTCGCGCCCGCGATGGGCAGGCGGGTCTTGTCGGTGCCGCCCAGGCGCGAGGCCGCTCCCCCGGCCAGGATCACGGCGGCGACGGTGGCGGTGGTCTCGTGCGGATCGGTCGACATGGATCGATCCTGCCACGGGACGCTACGATGACCCAGGCCTTCGGTCACGGGGATGCCCCCCGCGACGGGACCGGAGCGCCTCCGTAGCTCAGGGGATAGAGCACCGCTCTCCTAAAGCGGGTGTCGCAGGTTCGAATCCTGCCGGGGGCACCAGTGACCTCCCTGGTCCGCGCGTGAGGGACGAGGGAACGCCGGGCGTCCTCCGCCGACAGCGCGCAGCTGCTCAGCCGACGGGACGCAGCCCGGGCTCCCGGGCCGGTGCGGAGGAGGTCGAGGACGTCCGCATCCATCCCCGTGTACGCCGCTGACGACGACGCCGGAGCGACCATCGGGGTCGTCGTGCAGAACGGCGTACATCAAGTACATGATGTACGCCGCTTTCTGCAGAGCACGAGTTCTTCGAAGAGCCGTGGAGGACGACTGTCGACCGCGGTGGAACAGGGGACATCGGTCACCCGAAGGGTGATCGACGTGCACCTCGCTCCTCAGGCGGATGGCGTGGAACGACCTCCAGCCTCGGTCCCGAGACAGCTCAATCGATGAATCCGACGGGGAGACGGTGCGCGCTCGCCTCTCTGGCGATCGCAGCGGCGGCGACGCCCAGCCCCGCGTAGAGCTCGACGATCCCCGCACCTCGCGACAGTGCTTCTCTGACCCGCGTCGCGAGATCGGCCTCTCCCGAGACACCTGCGAGAAGGACCCCGTCATGCTGCACCAGCGGCGTGGTCACAGCCGCGGAGTAGAAGAACGCCGCGTCACCGGGATCGCCGGACCGGAAAGCCTCCTTGTAGGCGGCGGCCTGTTCGAGCGACTCGAACCCGTATCGGTTCACCCGCACCTCCACCTCAGCAGGCACGGCCTCGCGGATTGCTGCGGCGACATCCACGGGCAGGCCGCCGCACAGCTCGATCCGATCCGCCGACGCCGCGGCGCGCGTCGCCGCCCGCACGACGTCGTCGAGGCCCGCTCCCTCGACGATGACCCGGTCGTCGCCGCCGATGGGCCCCGGCACTCCGTCGAACAGCACGTGTATCACCATGGGCGGTGCAACCCCACGGACGCTCCGGCCATTCCCGAGCCTCGACGTCCACGAGGTCCAGGCCGTGAGCGGCCGGTCGGTCGTCACGAGCGCCCAGTGGATCCTCGTCCCGCTCACGCCTCCTCGTCTGATTCCCGCATGGGACTCCTGCTGGAGCTGGTGGTCGACGTCATCGCCGAGTGGCTCAGGAAGCCGTGGCGGCCGCGCCGACCGCGCTCCGGCCGGGGCCGCCGACACGACTCCCCTTGACCGCGCGCCGCCGACGGCGAAGGATCCGAGCATGAGCACCGTCTTCGTCACCACCGCCTACGGCGGGCCGGAGCACCAGCAGCTGATCGCGCGGGAGGCGCCCGCGCCGCGTCCCGGCGAGATCGCGATCGAGGTGCGGGTCGCCGGGGTCAACCCGGCCGACGCCAAGCGTCGCGAGGGCCGCTTCGGCACCTCCGCACCGCTGCCCCTCGCGCTCGGCCTCGAGGCGGCTGGGGTGGTCACGGCGCTCGGCGAGGGGGTCGAGGGCTTCGCCGTCGGGGACGACGTGCTCGGACCGCCGGCCCGCGGGCTCGGCGCCTTCGCCGAGCACACTGTGCTGAGGGCCTCCGCCGCGGTGCACCGTCCTGCGGAGGTCGCGTGCGAGCAGGCGGCGACGCTCCCGATCGCGGGCACGACCGCCTGGGACCTCGCCGCCTCCGCCGCACAGGGCGAGACCGTGCTGGTGCTCGGCGCGGGCGGGGGCGTCGGCCGGATCGCGCTCCAGGTCGCCGTCGCCCGCGGTGCCCGCGTGCTCGGCGTCGCCTCGCCGGGCAAGCGGGAGCTCGTCGAGTCCGCCGGCGCGGAGCACGTCGCCTCCGGCGAGGGTGCCGCGGACGCGGTGCGCGCCCTCGCATCGGGCGGCGTGGACCTGCTGATCGACGTGGTCGGAGGGGAGCCGCTGCGGGCTCTCGCCCCCCTCGTGACGGAGCCCTCCCGGATCCTCTCCGCCGCGGACCAGGCCACGGCCGAGGAGCTCGGCGGCGCCGGCCGCCCCACCTCGCAGGACGCCCTCGCGCAGATCACCCGGCTCGTCGCCGAGGGCTCCGTGGACCCGCACATCACGGCGCGCTTCCCGCTCGTCACAGCGGCCGAGGCGATGGCCGCGGTCGAGTCCGGACACACCGGCGGGAAGATCGTGCTGATCCCCTGACCCGGCGGTAGCGTGGAGCGGGTGACCACCGCCGACGCCGCTTCCACCGACGCCCCCGCCACCGCACCCGCCGCTCCGCTCACCGACTTCTCGGATCCCGAGGCGCTGCTGCGCCTGCCGCGCCTCGCCGCGGTCACCGCGCTCCCGGGCGGTCGCGTGATCGCCGCGATCCAGCAGGCGGACGAGCACGGGGCGAGGACCCCGTCGGCCCTGTGGGAGCTGGACCCCGACGGCACCGAGCCCGCACGGCGGCTGACCCGCTCGGACACGGGCGAGAGCGGCCCGCGGCCCGGCCACGACGGGTCGGTGCTGTTCACCTCGTCCCGGCCCGACCCCGAGGGCGACGCCTTCGAGGACGCGTCGGCGATCTGGCGCCTGCCCGCGAGCGGCGAGGCGGAACTCGTCGCCGCGGCCCCGGGCGGTCTGTCGCTGCTCGCCGTCGCCGACGACGGCACGCTGCTCGCGGCGACGGAGGTGCTGCCCGGCGGCACCCTCGAGGACGACGAGGAGCGGCGCAGCGCCCGCAAGGACGCGAAGCGCACCACCATCTGGCACACCGGCATGCCGATCCGGCAGTGGGACCACGAGATCGGCGACCAGGAGCGACATCTCGTGCTGGTCTCCCCCGCCGGGGAGCTCACCGACCTCACCCCGGGCGTCGGCACGGTCGCGCTGACCTCCGCCTCGGCGGATCTCTCCCCCGATGCGCGCACGGTCGCGACCTCCTGGACGCGACGGGTCGCGGGCGGGGAGACCCGCAGCGACCTGGTGCTGCTCGACGTCGCCTCCGGCGAGCGCAGCACCCTGCTCGCCGCGGACGACGAGGCGCAGTACTCCTCCCCCTCCTTCTCCCCCGACGGCGCACGCCTGGCACTGCTGCGCTCGACCCTGTCCACCCCGAGCGACACCAGCTACTCGCGACTGGAGGTCCGCACCCTCGCCACCGGCGAGACGGTCACGGTCGACCTCGGCGACCTCACCCTCTCCGATCTCGAATGGTCCGGCCCCACGACGCTGCTGGTCGCCGGTGACCTGCACTCCTCGGGTGCGGTGCTGGTCGTGGACGTGAGCACGGGCGAATCCCGCACCCTCGCCGGGGGCGGGGTGCTCTCCTCCCTCTCCGCCGCAGAGGACGGCACGGTCCTCGCCCTGCGCAGCGACGTCGGCACCCCGCCCAGGCCGGTGCGGATCGCGTCCGACGGGACCGTCACGGAGCTGGTCGCTCCGGGTGCTGTCGGCGCGCTGCCCGGCACGCTCGAGTGGGTCGCGGCCGACGTGGACGGGGTCGAGGTGGGCGGCTGGCTGTGCGTCCCCGCAGGGACGTCGGCCGCGGAGCCGGCGCCCATCATGCTGTGGATCCACGGCGGCCCGCACGGCTCGTACAACGCGTGGAGCTGGCGCTGGTGCCCGTGGCTCGCGGTCGAGCGCGGCTGGGCGGTGCTCATGCCCGATCCCGCGATGTCCACCGGGTACGGGGACGAGGGGCTGAACCGCGGCTGGCCACGACGCCCTGACGTCGTCTTCCGCGAGTGCGAGACGCTGCTGGACGCGGTGCTCGAGCGCGACGAGCTCGACGGCACGCGCACCGCGATGCTCGGCGCGTCCTTCGGCGGGTTCATGGCGAACTGGATCGCCGGGCACACCGACCGCTTCGACGCGATCGTCTCCCACGCCGGGCTGTGGGCGCTGCCCCAGCAGCACCGCACCACCGACGCCGCCGCCTCGAAGATGCGCGTGCACCGCCACGAGGACGAGGACCCGGACTGGTACCGGGCCTTCTCCCCGCACCACGAGATCGACGCGATCACCACCCCGATGCTCGTCACGCACGGCAACCGCGACTACCGCGTGCCGATCTCCGAGGCGCTGCGGCTGTGGTGGGACCTGGTCTCGTCCTGGGACGGCTCGCCGGAGGACATGCCGCATCGCTTCCTGCAGCTGACCAGCGAGAACCACTGGGTGCTCACGCCGTCGAACGCGGTGGTGTGGAACCGGGCCGTGCTGGCCTTCTGCGAGCAGCACGTGCTCGGCGGTCCGAGCGCGGACGAGGCGATCAGCTGGTGAGCGCCTAGTTCAACGTCCCCGTGAGCCGGCCGTGGAAGTCGGCCGAGCGCTCGTCGAGTCCCGTGAACTCGACCTCGAGGCCGTGCTCGGCGTACTTGGTCCGCACGGAGTCGAGCACGGCCACGGTCGAGGCGTCCCAGATCTGGGCGGAGGTGAAGTCGACCGTGACCGGGGCCTCGCGCCGCGCGTCGGCTGCGTAGTCGAACTGCTCGACCAGGTCGTTGCTCGAGCCGAAGAAGAGCGGGCCGTGCACGGTGTAGCGGGTGGGACCGGCGTCGGCCGTGCGGCGCACCGTGGTCACGCGGGCGACGCGACGCGCGAAGAGCACCATCGCCAGCAGGGCACCGGCGGCGACGCCGACGGCGAGGTTGTGGGTGAGCACGACGACCACGACGGTCGTCACCATCACGAGGGTCTCGGACAGCGGCATCCGGCGCAGGGTCGCGGGGCGCACGCTGTGGACGTCCACCGTGGAGACCGCCACGACCATCATCACCGCCGCGAGCGCGGCCATCGGGATCTGCTCCATGAGGTCCGAGAGCACGGTGACCAGCACGAGCAGCAGCACCCCGGCGACGAGGGTGGAGATCCGGGTGCGCGCACGGCCCAGCTTCACGTTCATGACGGTCTGGCCGATCATCGCGCAGCCGGCGATCCCGCCCCAGAAGCCGGCGAGGATGTTCGAGACGCCGAGCGCCCAGGACTCGCGGCCCTTCGCGGAGCGGGTGTCGGTGAGGTCGTCGACGAGCTTCGCGGTCAGCAGGGTCTCCATCAGGCCGACGAAGGCGACCGACAGCGCGGTCGGGGTGATGATCCGCAGGGTCTCGAGGGTCAGCGGCACCTCGAGCGGGGTGATGCCGGGCAGGCCGCCGGAGACCGCTCCCTGGTCGCCGACGGTGGGGACGGCGAGGTGGGCGGCCATGGCGATCGCGGTGACCAGCACGATCGCGAGCAGCGGCGCGGGCACCGCCTTCGTCAGGCGCGGCAGGAGGAGCACGACCACGAGGGTGAGCGCGAACAGCGGGTAGACGGCCGCGGGCACGTCCAGGACGTGCTGGAGCTGGGCGGTGAAGATGAGGATGCCCAGCGCGTTGACGAAGCCGATCATCACCGAGCGCGGGATGAAGCGCATGATCCGCGCGAGCCCGACCAGTCCGAAGACGATCTGGACGAGCCCGGCGAGGATCACGGTGGGCAGCAGGTACTGGGTGCCGTGGGCGTGCACGAGCGGGGCGACGACCAGCGCGACGGCGCCCGCGGCGGCGGTGATCATCGCGGGCCGTCCGCCGAGGATCGTCATCGAGATCGCGAGCACCACCGAGGCGATCAGGCTGACCTTGGGGTCCACGCCCGCGATCACCGAGAAGGAGATGACCTCGGGGATGAGCGCGAGAGTGGTTACGGCGCCGGCGAGCACCTCGGTGGTGAGCAGGCGCGGGCTGCGCAGGGCCTGCAGCGAGGTGGGAGAGGAGGTGGGGGCGGGGGTCACGCCGAGATGCTATCCGCGCCCGGGGCGGACTACGCTGGCGTCCCATGTCACCCTCCTCCCGCCGCCGCTTCGACGCCACCTGGCTGCCCTTCGGCATGATGCTCGGCTTCGTCGTCGGCGTCGGCCTGGGTCTCGCGGTGGTGGACAGCCTGCTGATCGGCGCCGTCGTCGGGGTCCTCGTCGGCGCGCTGCTGGGCGTGCTGCTCGGTCTGCGCGGGGGCGGCGAGGCGATGACCCGGGACGAGGACGCGGAGGACGAGGAGTACCGCCGCCGCCACGGCGATCCCCGGCCCGGCGATCGGCACTGATCATGACCAGAACTTGACCATTCCTTGACCTTTGGGCAGGGTGTGTCGCGGGCCACCGCACCCCGGTCCACGACGGCGCACCCGCCGCACCGGGGACGGCCGGGACGGAGACCCCATGGGAACCCTCGCTGCACGCACCTCGACCACCCGTCGGCTCCGCCGCGGACTGGCGCTCGCCGCCTGCACCGCCCTGCTGGGCCTGACGGCCTGCGGCGCCGACGAGGAGACCGGGAGCGAGGACCCGGCCGCGCCGGCCTCCGCGGAGGAGGGGGATCCGGGCGCCGCGGGCGAGCGCACCGGGATCCTCCTGGCCACGGACCCGGAGATCGACGAGACCTCCGGCGACGGCGCCCCGTCGCTCCCCGCCGACGAGCTCGCCGCCCTGCTCACCGAGAACTACGGCGGCGAGTCCGCATGCACCGGAGATCTGGTGCTCGAGATCGGCTCCGAGGTCAGCTGCACGGGCCCGGAGAGGGTCGAGGGGGACCTCGGCTCGCAGGACTGGGTCGCGAGCGCCGTGGCCGTGCCCGGCGAGGATGGCCTCGCCGAGGGGTACCGGGTCGGGGTGCTGTTCACCACCGGCACCGGGCTGCCCGAGGCGGCGAGCGTGCTCGCCCAGGAGGACGTGACGCTGACCGGCCTGGGCTTCGGGTCGATGTTCGGTGCGGAGCCGCTCGACGCGGAGGAGCTCGCGGACTCCACGTTGCAGGTCCTCACCTCGGAGAACGCCTACGCGCCCGTGGACCAGGACGCCGACTGGTCCGAGGTCACCTGCGAGGACGGCTTGGATCTCACCGACTTCCGCGCCGTGGACTGCACGGCCACGACCTCCGAGGGCGATGCCTGGGCGCTGCACGTCGCCCCGGGGACCTTCTTCGGCGCCGACCAGGGCCTGCTGGTCGGCATCGTCCGCCCGAGCGGCGCCTGAGCCGCCGGGACCCGAGGACGGTCAGGTCGCTCACCAGGAGCTGACCGGGACGAGCGCGAGCCGCTACGGTGGACCCGCGTCGACAGCGGCTCGGCGCCCCGGCCGGGACGACCCGGCCCGCGGGAGCACGACGGGGACGGCCTCGGAGGAGACCCGATGACCCCGCAGACTCCGTCGCCCGCACCGCACCCCCAGCTCACGGGCCGCGCTCTCGCACGGACCGTGCTCGACCGCAGCGCGATGATCCGCCTGCTGCTCGGCTGGGCGGGCGTCGCAGCCCTCGCCCTGCTCTCCCCCCTCCCCTCCGCGCTCGGCTCGCCGCTGCTCGCACTGGTCCTCGCCGGGATCGTCGCCGTGATCGTGGTGGCCGCAGGCGGCGTGGTCGCCCAGGCGGAGGAGCTCGCGCACCGCCTCGGCGACCCCTACGGCACCCTCGTGCTGACCCTGTCGATCGTGGTGATCGAGGTGGTGCTCATCGCTGCGGTGATGCTCGGCCCGGGCGACCACGCGACCATCGCCCGCGACTCGGTCATGGCGGTCGCGATGATCATCATGAACCTCGTCCTCGGCCTGTGCCTCCTGCTCGCCGGGCTGCGCCGCGGTGCGCCGGCCGTGCACCGCGTGGGCACCTCGACCTATCTGGTGCTGCTGATCGCGCTCGCGGCGATGGCCTTCGCGGTCCCCGCCGCGCTCGGGACGGGAGGCACGTACTCGCCCGCGCAGGCGGGCGTGGTCGCGGTCCTGACCGTCGGGCTCTACGCATTCTTCCTGTGGCGGCAGACGGGAGCCCAGGCGGCGGACTTCCAGGAGGTCGGGCCGGCCGCCCCCGCCGCCCCCTCCTCGGACCCGGACCTCTCTCCCGGGATCGCCGAGACCCTCTCGCGCCACCGCGCGGAGATCGGCCTGCGGGTGCTGGTCCTGGTCGTGACGGTGCTGCCGATCGTGCTGCTCTCGCACGACATGGCCTCCCTGCTCGACGAGGGTCTGGACCGGCTCGGCGCCCCGATCGCGCTCAGCGGCGTGCTCATCGCCGCGATCGTGTTCACCCCGGAGACGCTCACCGCGATCCGGGCGGCGCTCGCCGGCGAGATGCAGCGGGTGGTGAACCTGTGCCACGGCGCGCTGGTCTCGACGCTGGCGCTGACGATCCCGACGGTGCTCGTGATCGGGCTGCTCACCGCGAGCCCCGTGGTGCTCGCGGAGTCGCCGGTGAACCTGGTCCTGCTCGGCGCGACCCTGGCCGTCTCCGCGGTCTCCGCCGCCGCGCCCCGGGTCACGGCGGTCCACGGCGCCGTGCACTTGCTGCTGTTCGGGGTCTACGCTCTCGCACTGCTCTCCTGAGCGCCCTCGCTGTCGGGACCCTCCCGCGGGGTAGGGTCGCGGCGTGAGTGCGACCACGCTGCAGATCCCCACCGACGCCGGCGACCTGCCCGGGCTGCTCTGGCTGCCCGAGAACCTCGAGGAGCCCGTCCCCGGACTCGTCGTGCTGCAGGAGATCTTCGGCCTCTCGGCCTACGTCCAGCAGCGCTGCGCGGATCTCGCCGCTCGCGGCTACGCGGTGCTCGCCCCCCAGCTGTTCGCCCGCCTCGACCCGCCGGTCGTCGGCATCCCGGACCGCGATGCGCTCGAGCCGTGGCTCGAGGAGGGGATGGCGCTGACCGCGCGCCTGCCCTGGGAGCGCGCGGAGGCCGACGCGATCGCCGCGATCGGGGCGCTGCGGGTCCACGGCGCGGTCGATGCGGAGCGGGTGGGGCTGGTCGGATTCTGCTACGGGGGCGGGCTCGCCGTCGCCGCGGCCGCCTCCGCCGCCGAGGAGGACCGTCCGGTCTCCGCGCTCGTGAGCTACTACGGCTCCGCGCTGCCGACGCTCCTGGACCGCGCCGCGACCGTGGAGGCGCCGAGCCTGCACCACTTCGGCACGGCCGACTCGTTCATCCCCCTCGGGACGGTCGAGCAGATCCGGGCGGCGGTCACCGCGAGCGGCACGCGGGAGCAGGTGCGCTTCCTCCTCCACGAGGGCGCGGGCCACGCCTTCGACAACCCGCATCCGGGCCTGCACCACGCCGGCGCCGCCGAGGCCGCCTGGCAGCAGACCCTCGGCTTCCTGGCCGAGACCCTGCCCGTGCGCGGCTGAGCTCCGCGGGGCCCGGAAGCGTGCCCGTCGACGCCGACCGGCCCGGCGACACCGCACGTGACCGAATAGTTATGTCCTGATTGTCGGACACCCGGATGATCCGGTGCGCCGATCCCCGAGGAGGCTCATCACCGCAGGCCATGGCGCGAGTCCCCGGGGACCCGCCTACTCCCCGAGCTGTGCCGCAGGCGCGCCGCGCACCCGACGGGAGAGCAGAACAGCCTGTTCCGAGCCGCTTTCTCCAGCCGACGGGGCCTAGGGTGGAGCAGTTGTCGAGCGCCCACCGGCCGCCGCTCCGCCCTCCGCCGCGGGGCCGGGACGACGCCGACGGCGCACCGTTCCGCCGTGAGGAGCCCCCGTGCCACCTGTGATCTCCGCCGAGGGTCTGTACAAGATCTTCGGCCGCCGCCCCCAGAGGGGAGTGCGCGACCTCCGCAGCGGGAGCTCGCGCGAGGACCTCCGCGAGCAGGGCCTCACCGCCGCCGTGATCGATGCGAGCTTCAGCGTCGACCCGGGGGAGATCTTCGTGGTGATGGGGCTGTCCGGCTCCGGCAAGTCCACGCTCATCCGCATGGTCAACGGTCTGCTCCCCGCCACCGCCGGCGAGCTCCGCATCGGCGACGAGGTGCTCTCGCAGATGTCTCCCGCGCAGGTGCGCGAGGTGCGCCGCCGACGGATCTCGATGGTCTTCCAGCACTTCGCCCTGCTCCCCCACCGCACCGTCGGCGAGAACGCCGCCTACGGGCTGAAGATCAACGGCGTCGGCCGCAGCGACCGCGAGGCGCGCGCGGAGCGGGCGCTGGAGATGGTGGGCCTGAAGGGCTGGGGCGGCTACCGGCCCGACGCCCTCTCCGGCGGGATGCAGCAGCGCGTGGGGCTGGCCCGCGCGCTGGCCGCCGACACCGACGTGCTGCTCATGGACGAGGCGTTCAGCGCCCTGGACCCGCTGATCCGCCGTGACATGCAGGACCAGCTCGTCGAGCTCCAGCAGCAGCTGGACAAGACCATCCTGTTCATCACCCACGACCTCAACGAGGCCATGCGCCTCGGCGACCGCATCGCGATGATGCGCGACGGGCGGATCGTGCAGATCGGCACCTCGGACGAGATCCTCAACGAGCCCGCCAACGACTACGTCGCGAGCTTCATCAAGGACGTGGACCGCTCCCGCGTGCTCACGGCGGGCACGGTGATGGAGAAGCCCTCCCAGACCCTCGGCGCCGATCAGGGGCCGCGCACCGCGCACAAGCTGCTGCGCGAGACCCAGAACCCCTGGCTGGTCGTGCTCGGGCGTGACCGCGCCCCGCGCGGCGTGCTGTGGGAGGACGACGTCGCCCAGGCCGTGAGCGCCGGGCGCGACGACCTGCCGTGGTCCGACACCCACGAGATGCCCGTCGTCTCGCACGACACCCCGATCGCCGAGCTGTTCACCCTCTCGGCGCAGCACCTCTGCCCGCTCGTGGTGGTGGACGACAAGGGCCGCTTCGCCGGCGTGGTCCCGCGGGTCACGCTGCTCACCGCCGCCGGGGTCGGAGTCGGGGCCGACGCTCCCGAGAGCGCCGAGCCGGACGACCCGCCGGGGGCCGGGGCCGATGCCTCCGACGCCGCGCACGGCCTCCGCACCACCGACGCCCAGGGAGGTGACCGATGACCCCGCAGGACGACAGCCTCATCCCCCGCATCCCGATCGGCGACTGGACCGACAGCGGCATCGGCTGGCTGAAGACGAACCTCTCCTGGCTCTTCGACGCGCTGCGCTCCGTGATGAGCTTCCTGGTGGACAACCTCACCGATCTGCTGCTGCTCGTCCCCGCCCTGGCGGCGATCCCGCTGTTCGCGCTGCTCGCCCTGACCCTGCGCTCCTGGAAGCTCGCCGTGGGCACCGTGATCGGCTTCCTGCTGGTGCTCTCCATGGGGCAGTGGGAGACGATGATCCAGACCATGGCGCTGGTCCTGGTCGCGACCGCCTTCGCCGTGCTGGTCGCGGTCCCGCTGGGCGTGCTCGCCGCGGTCAACAGCACCGTCAGCGCGATCGTCAAACCGGTCATGGACTTCATGCAGACCATGCCCGCCTTCGTCTACCTCATCCCCGCCGTCATCTTCTTCTCGATCGGCGTGGTCCCGGGCATCTTCGCGACCATCATCTTCGCGCTGCCCCCGGGGGTGCGGATGACGGAGCTGGGCATCCGCCAGGTCGACTCCGAGACCGTGGAGGCCGGCGAGGCCTTCGGCGCGACCCCCTGGCAGATCCTGCGCGGCATCCAGCTGCCCCTGGCCGTGCCGACCATCATGGCGGGCGTCAACCAGGTCATCATGCTCGCGCTGTCCATGGCGGTGGTCGCCGGGATGGTGGGCGCGGACGGCCTGGGCAAGGAGGTCGTCCAGGCGATCTCGACCCAGAACCTGCCCCTCGGCGTCGAAGCCGGCCTGAGCGTCGTGATCCTCGCGGTCTTCCTCGATCGCCTCACCGCCGCCCTGGGCAGCCCCGGCGAGTACCGCACCTCCCTGCTCTCCCTGGCCCAGCGGGCGATCGCGCAGCGCGCGACCACCGGGGTCTGACCCGACACAGCACTCGACCGCCCGATGATCACCCCACGAAAGGAACACTGATCATGACGACCAGGCACAACCCCTTCGCACCCCGACCCCACGGCGCCCGCTCCGCGGCCCGCCGTCCGCTGCTCCGCCGTCCGTCCGTCCAGCGCCCCGTCACCCGCCGCTCCGCGATGCTGGGCGCCGCGGGCCTGATGGGGATGGGCCTCGCCGCCTGCGGCGGCAGCGGCGACGGAGGCGGCTCCGGGGGCGGCGGCGACACGATCACGCTCGGGTACATCCCGTCCTGGACCGACGGACTGTCCACCGCCTATCTGCTGGACAACCGCCTGACCGCCATGGGCTACACCGTCGAGCACGAGCCCATCACGGAGGCCGGCGTGCTCTACGCGGGCCTGTCCCAGGGCGATGTGGATATCTTCCCCTCGGCCTGGCCCGAGGTCACCCACGCCTCGTACATGGACGAGTACGGCGACTCCATCGAGGACCTGGTGGCCTACTACGAGGGCGCGGTGCTGAACCTCGCCGTGCCCCAGTACGTGGACATCACCTCGATCGAGGACCTCGTGGGGCAGGCGGACCGCTTCGGCGGCCGGATCGTCGGCATCGAGCCCGGCGCCGGCCTCACCGAGGCCACCCAGGACAAAGTCATCCCCGGCTACGGCCTCGAGGACTACGAGCTGGTCACCTCCTCCACCACCGCGATGATCACGGAGCTGGAGAGCGCGATCGACGCCGAGGAGGACATCGTCGTCACGCTCTGGACCCCGTTCTGGGCGATGCCGGCCTACGACATGAAGGCGCTCGAGGACCCCCAGGGCCACTTCGGCGAGCCGGAGGCCCTGCACCACCTCGGCCGCGAGGGCTTCGCGGAGGACTTCCCGGACGCCGCCGAGTGGATCTCCGGCGCGGTGCTGACCGACGAGCAGTTCGGCTCCCTCGAGGACAAGGTCGTCAACGAGTTCGGCGAGGGCCAGGAGGCCGAGGCCGTGGAGGCATGGCTCGAGGAGAACCCCGACGTCCTCCCGCCCGTCGAGGGCGAGTGAGCCCGACCCGCTCGCCTCGCTGAGCGGAGGGCACGAGACGCAGCGCCCCCGGCACCGGATGGTGTCGGGGGCGCTGCTCGTCGGGCGGAGCGGTCCGGCTCAGCCCTCGACCGCGAGCTCCCGGCCCGCCTCCGCCGAGGCGTAGCAGGCGTCGATGACCCGGGCGCGGCGCAGCGCGAGGGAGCCGTCGTGCGCGGCGGTGTCCCCGGAGAGGACCTTCTGCAGGAACTGGGCGACGGCGCCGGCGTGGCGACCGTCCTCCCCCACCTGCGGCGCGAGCTCGGCAGGGATCCCGGCGACCTCGGTCCACACGGTGATCCGGTGGTTGCCGGCCCCTCCGCCCCACTCGATCGTCGCGCCGCCGTCGGCCCCGTAGAGGGTGACATAGCAGAGGTCCTCGGGGATCCACTGGGCCCAGCTGGACTCGAGCAGCAGGGTCGCCCCGCCGTCGAGGCGGAGGAAGGCGGTGGCGAGGTCCTCGACCTCGAAGGGAGCGCCGTCCTCGACCTGGGAGATGCCGAAGCCGGAGCCGCCGCGTCCGCGCGGACCGAACTCCGCATGGGTGGAGGCGGAGGCGGCGGTGACCGCGGGCTCCCCCAGGAGGTGGAGGGTCATGTCGAGCATGTGGATGCCGATGTCCATCATCGCGCCGCCGCCGGAGCTCTCGGCCTTGGTGAACCAGGTGCCCAGGCCGGGGATGCCCTGGCGGCGGATCCATCCGGTCTTGGCGTAGTAGATCTCGCCCAGCACGCCCGAGTCGATCACGGACTTCAGCGCCGTCACGTCACCGCGCTGACGGTGGTTGAAGGACACGTCGAGCACGCGTCCGGCGCGGCGGGCCGCCTCGACCATCTCGGCCGCGGCCTCGCCGGTCTCGGCCATCGGCTTCTCGGTGAGGACGTGCACCCCGGCCTCGAGGGCGGCGATCGCCATGGGGGCGTGGAGGAAGGTCGGCGTGGCGATCGAGACGACGTCGAGCTCGGCCTCGGCGAGCATCTGCTTCCAGTCCTGGTAGCGGCCGGGCACCCCGTGCGCGTCGCCGTGCTCGGCGAGCAGGTGCTCCTCCATCGCCGAGAGCGCGACGAGGTCGACGGCGGGATCGGCGGCGTAGGCGGCCACGTGCTGCTGGCCGGCCCAACCCAGGCCGATCACTCCGGCACGGAGTCGGGCGGTGCTCTCCTGGGGTGCTGCTGAGGTCATGCGGGTTCCTCTTCTCGGTGGGGTTGTCTCTGCAGGGTCATGCGGTGGGGGCCGGGTGCGGCGACGCTGCCGTCGCCGCATCGGTCCCCGCCTCGCGCCGTCCCGGTGACGGTTCGAGGAGTTCGAGGGGGTCGCGCCGCAGGCGGTCCAGGGCGAGCTGGATCGCGCCGTGCACCACCACGTCACGGCCGAGGGTGCTGGCGACCACCTCGGGGAAGGGGGCGCGTGCGATCTCGGGCAGGGTCTCGCGGGCGCTCGCGAGGACCGGCGCCATCGACTCCGCGACCGCGCCGGCGACGACGACCCTCTCGATGCCGAGGAGGCTCACGAGGGTCGCGGCGATGCGGGCCAGGCGCTCGCCGAGCCGGTCGAGGATCTCTCCGGCGAGACGGTCGCCGTCGTCCGCCGCCGCGAAGACGTCGACGGCGCTCAGCCGCGCGGGATCGAGGGCGGAGAGCGCCGGCGACTCCTCGCCGTGCGCGAGCGCTTCGAGGGCCCAGCGTCGCGCCAGCGCGCCGACGCCCTCCGCTCCGGCGTCGTCCTGCAGCACGGCATCCAGGAAGCGCATCTCGCCGGCGCCCCCGCGCGCGCCGTGCAGCAGCCGACCGTCGACGATGAGCCCTGCGCCGATCCGCTCCCCGACCAGGAGCGCGGCCATGTTGTCGCTGCGATGCCGCGCGTGCTCGGCGAGGGCGGTGAGGTTCGCGTCGTTCTCCACGCGGACCCGTCCGGCGAGGTGATCGGGGAAGTCGGCGTTCATCAGGTGCCAGAAGTCGCTCACGTCCACCGGGGAGACGCCCAGCTCGTCGACCGGCGCGGGGATCCCGACGACGGTGAGCAGCGGCGGGCCCTCGAGCGACATCGGTGCGAGCACCTCGGCGACGAGCTCCTGCACCGTCCGGACGCGCAGGGCGCGGTCGACCTGCTGGCCGGCGAGGTCGCGGTGCGCCGAGGCGAGCAGCGTGCCGCGCAGATCGGCGGCCACCGCGGTGAAGCCGCTCCGGCCGGCATCGACGCCGACGAGGATCCCGGCGCGTTCGCGCAGCCGGTGCCGTCGGGCCGGGCGGCCGCGACGGGAGAGCCCCGCGGCGCGGCTGTCGTCGATCTCCTCGAGCCAGCCCGAGGCCGTCAGCTCGTCGCAGAGCCCCAGCACCGTCGCCCGGGTGAGGCCGGTGGCGGCCATCGCCTCGGCGGCGGTGAAGTGCTCGGCGTCCAGCGCATGGCGCAGCATCGCGCGCCTGTTCTGTCGGCGCAGCTCGCTCACCGATGCCGCCATGCTCGCCTCCTCATGGGGTGCTTGACGTCCGCTGGGGTGGACCCCATACTTTCTCCACGCATTAAATCTAGCAACTGAATCTATTGGTTCGCCACCCCAGTCGTTGCGATGCCGTCGAGGAGACAGAGTTGTCACCCAGGACTCAAACGGTCGGTCGACCGTCCCGTCGTTCCCTGTTCACAGCCGGCGCGGCCGGCGCTCTCGCCGTCGGCGGACTCGCCGGGTGCGGCGGGTCCGAGCGCCCGCGAGTGACCTTCTACCAGTCGAAACGCGAGGTGGTCCCGCACTTCCGCGAGCTGATCGGCGAGTTCAACGCGGCGCAGTCGGGCTACACCTACGTGCACGACATGGCCACGAACCTGCAGGCCGGGTTCGTGCGCTCCTCCCCGCCGGACATCGCCCTGCAGAACTACAACCTGGACATGGCGAGGTTCATGGAGCGCGGTGCGCTCTCCGACCTCGCGGACCTCCCCGAGGCGGGCCGCATCCGGGGCGACGTCCTCGAGCTGGCCGAGTGGTATCCGGGCTACGAGGGGCGCACGAGCGTGATCCCCTTCTCCGTCGCCGCCGCCTCGGTCATCTACAACAGGCGGATCTTCGCCGACAACGGCCTCGAGGTGCCGACCACGTGGGACGAGCTCCTCGGCGTCTGCGAGGCGCTGCTGGGGGCCGGCATCACGCCCATCTACGGCACGTTCCCCGAGATCTGGACGGTCACCCAGGGGCTCTTCGACTACGTCGTCGGCGGACGGATCGACGTGCGGGACTTCTTCGACCGGCTGGGCGAGATCGGCGAGGACGTCGGCCCGGACTCGGAGGTCTCCTTCCAGCGCACGCTGCAGGAGCCGGTGCAGCAGATGCTCGAGCTGCTCCCGTACTTCAACGAGGACGCCTCGGCGCGCTCCTACGGCGACGGGAACACCGCGATGGCCAACGAGGCGGCGGCGATGTACCTGCAGGGGCCGTGGGCGCTGGTCGAGATCGAGAAGGCCGGCACGGACATCGAGCTGGGCTCCTTCCCGCTGCCCGTGACCGACGATCCCGACGACCTGCGGATCCGCGTGAACATCGACCTCTCGCTGTGGATCCCGGAGCAGGCCGACCAGAAGGAGGGAGCGCGCGAGCTGCTGCAGCACCTGATGCTCCCCGAGATCCAGTTCCCGTACAACGAGCTGGCGCTCGCCTTCTCCACCACGGACGACGCCCCCGAGGTGAGCGACCCCCGGATCTCCGAGATGCAGCCGTTCTACGACGAGGGCCGCTTCTACATGGGCGCCTCGCAGTTCGTGCCGCCCACGATCCCGTTCGGGAACTACGTGCAGTCGATCGTGCTCGGCGCCGATCCCGAACCGGTCCTGGCGCAGCTCGACTCCGACTTCTCCCGTCTCGCCTACCGCGCCTGACCCCTCCCCCGCCGTCGACCTCGAGGACGCCACCATGTCAGTGCAGACATCACCCGCTGCGAGGACGCAGGAGGGGCGCGCATCGACCCTCCGAGCCTCCGCACCCCGGTCCCCGCGCCGCCGCGTGGACCCCGTCTACTACCTGTTCCTCTTCCCCGCTCTCGCGATCTTCACGCTCGCGATCACGCTGCCCGCCGTGATCGGCTTCTTCTACAGCTTCACGAACTCGGTGGGCTTCGGGGACTTCGAGTTCATCGGGCTGCGCAACTACGTCGCGCTCTTCCAGGACCCGAACATCCTGCAGGCCTACCTGTTCACCCTCGGCTTCGCGCTGGTCACCGTGATCGTGGTGAACGTGATCGCGTTCTCGCTCGCGGTCGCGCTCACCTCGCGGATCCGCTTCCAGACGGCGCTGCGCACGATCTTCGTGATCCCGATGGTGATCTCCGGGATCATCATCGCGTTCGTGTTCAAGTTCCTGCTGGCGAACTCGCTGCCCGCCCTGGGTCAGGCGCTGGGGCTCGGGGTGCTCTCCGAGTCGATCCTCGCCAACGAGGACCTCGCCTGGATCGGCATCGTCGTCGTCACCGCCTGGTCCTCGATCCCGGGCGCGATGCTGATCTACATCGCAGGTCTCGTGACGATCCCGAGCGAGCTCTACGAGGCGGCCGCGATCGACGGCGCCTCGGGTCGCCAGCGACTTATGAGGATCACGCTGCCGATGGTCTCGGGATTCATCCTCATCAACACGATCCTGGGCTTCAAGGGCTATCTCAACGCCTACGACGTGATCGTGGGCCTGACCGACGGAGGACCCGGCACCGCGACCACCTCGATCGCCATGTCGATCTTCAAGGGCTTCGGCGGCGGGGACTACGGCTACCAGATGGCCAACGCCGCCGTCTTCTTCGTCATCACCGTGATCCTCGCCGGGATCCAGCTGCGGCTCACCGCCGGGAAAGCGAGCTTCGGAGCATGAGCACCGTCCAGCCCACCGTCCCCCGTCCCGACACCGCCGAGGTCCGACCGCGTCGACGACGCACCGGCATCGGCACCGACCGCCCCAACTGGCCGTTGACCGCGACCCTGCTCGTGTGCTCGCTCGCCGTGCTGGTGCCGCTGCTGGTCACCGTGAACATGTCGCTGAAGACCACCGCGCAGGCGGTCGACGGCTCGGCGTTCACACCGCCCGCGCCGTTCTCCCTCGAGGGCTTCGCCGAGGCGTGGCAGCTGACGAACTTCCCGCGGGGCCTCGCGATCTCCGCGTTCATCACCGCTGTCGCGGTGATCGGGGAGATCATCATCTCCTCGCTCGCGGCCTTCGCCATCGTGCGCAACTGGGACCGGCGCCTGTTCCGCTGGTCGTTCTTCTACCTCCTGGCGGCGATGTTCATCCCGTTCCCGGTGGTGGCGCTGCCGCAGGTGAAGCTCACCGGCATCGTCGGGCTCGACAACCCGATCGGCGTCGCGGTGCTGCACATCGTCTTCGCGCTCGCGTTCAACACGCTGCTGTTCACGGCGTTCCTCCGGTCCATCCCCCTCTCCCTCGAGGAGTCGATGCGGGTGGACGGCGCCTCGACCTGGCAGGTGTTCGTCCGGCTGATCTTCCCGCTGCTGGCGCCGATGTCCGCGACCGTGGGCATCTTCGCGTTCCTGGGATCATGGAACGACTTCATGATGCCGAGCCTCATCACCACGAATCCCGAGCTGCAGACCCTGCCCGTGCTGCAGCAGATGTTCCAGACCCAGTTCAGCAACAACTACAACATCGCCTTCGCCTCGTACCTGATGGCGATGGCACCGGCCGTGGTCGTGTACGTGCTCACGCAGAAGTGGGTGATCTCGGGCTTGACCCAGGGCGCCGTCAAGTGAGCGATGCCGCCCCGCCGCCGGCGGGCACCGGCGGCGCCGCCCTCGCCCGCCCGTGCCCGCATCCGCCACCGGTCGAGCTCGACGCGTGACGTCCCATCCCCCGACCCTCGATCCCGGCCCCGACCCTCGACCCTCGACCCTCGACCCTCGACCCTCGACCCTCGACCCTCGACCCTCGACCCTGGAGGTTCCCTCACCGTGACCGCTGCCCGTCCGACCCTTCCCACCGCTGTGCACGCCGACGCCGACTGGTGGCGTCAGGCCTCCGTCTACCAGATCTATCCGCGCTCCTTCGCGGACGGCAACGGGGACGGGATCGGGGATCTGCGCGGGATCATCTCGCGCGTCCCGTACCTGAGGTCGCTCGGGGTGGACGCGGTGTGGCTGAGCCCGTTCTACCCCTCGGCCCTGGCCGACGGCGGCTACGACGTGGACGACTACCGCGACGTGGACCCCCGGATCGGCACGCTCGAGGAGTTCGACGAGATGGTCGCGGCACTGCACGGCGCCGGGATCCGCCTGATCGTGGACGTGGTCCCGAACCATTCCTCGGACCGGCACGAGTGGTTCCAGGAGGCGCTCGCCTCGCCGAAGGGCTCCAACGCCCGCGAGCGGTACGTCTTCCGCGACGGGCGCGGGGAGCACGGCGATGAGCCGCCGGCGGACTGGACCTCGATCTTCTCCGGCCCGGCCTGGACGCGTGTGCCCGACGGGCAGTGGTACCTGCACTCCTTCGCGACCGAGCAGCCGGACCTCAACTGGAAGCATCCGGAGGTGCACGAGGACTTCCTGCGCACGCTCGCGTTCTGGTCGGACCGCGGTGTGGACGGCTTCCGGATCGACGTCGCCCACGGCCTCGCGAAGGACCTGCCGGAGGAGCTTCCCTCGACGGCGGAGCTGAAGGAGATGCCGAAGGACGGCACGCATCCGCTGTGGGACCGGGACGACGTGCATGCGATCTACGCGGAGTGGCGCGAGCTGTTCGACCGCTACGACCCGCCTCGGATCGCGGTGGCCGAGGCGTGGGTGGAGACGGCGGAGCGTCGTGCGAAGTACGCGAGTCCGGAGGGTCTGGGGCAGGCTTTCAACTTCGACCTGATGGAGGCGGACTTCGACGCCGCGCACTTCCGGGAGATCGTCACCGACAACCTCGCGCAGTCGGCGGTCACGGGTTCGTCCACCACCTGGGTGTTCTCGAACCACGACGGGGTGCGCCATGCGACGCGGTACGGGCTGCCGCCGCGTGCGGGCAGGGACGTGAAGCAGGGCGCGGAGTGGGTGCTCGCAGGCGGCCCCGAGGAGGGCATCGACCGGGAGCTGGGGCTGCGCAGGGCTCGAGCGGCGACGCTGTTCGAGCTCGCGCTGCCCGGCAGCGCGTACCTGTACCAGGGCGAGGAGCTGGGCCTGCACGAGGTCGCCGAGATTCCGGACGCGCAGCGGCAGGATCCCGCGTTCTGGCGCACCACGGCCGAGGACCGCGGCGTCGACGGCCTGGGCCGTGACGGCTGCCGGGTGCCGCTGCCGTGGACCCTCACCGGCTCGTCCTTCGGCTTCGGCGAGGGCGGTGCGCACCTGCCGCAGCCCGCGTGGTTCGCGGACTTCTCGGTCGAGGCCGAGGACGGGATGCGCGGCTCGACGCTCGAGATGTACCGCGCGGCGCTCCGGCTGCGTCGCGAGCTGCAGTCGGAGGAGTCCCTCGCCTGGGACGAGACGCTCTCCACCGGCGACGTGCTGGCCTTCGAACGTCCGGGCGGCTGGCTGTCGGTGACGAACTTCGGCGAGGCACCGGTCGCGCTGCCAGGGGGCGAGCTGCTCATCGCCTCGAGCCCGCTCGAGGGCGGGGAGGACGGCGAGGTCCTGCTGCCGGGGGCGAGCACCGCCTGGCTGCGTCGCGCGGGTCGCTGAGCCGCGGGCCGACGAGTCTCGGCCGACGCGGCCGGCCTTGTCGACGCGGCCGGCGTGGTCGGCGTGGTCGCCGCTGCGCCGTGCCGCGCCGCGTCGGCCCCCGTGGAGGGCGGGATCGTGCAGGTCATCGACGACGTGCGCACCGAGCCGGGCATCGCGCAGGCGTCCACGGCGGCGGTGCCGCTGGTCTCGGCCACGGGACCGTCCGCGAGACCGTCGGCCGTGGCAGCCAGCGCGGTCTCGGCCGCGCCGGCCGGGGCGATGGAGTCCCGGAGGTGACGGAGCTGCGCCGGGGAGGCGGGCGGTCCGAGCCGCTCAGCCCGGCGGACGACCGTGTCGCCTCCGTGCCCGGTCCAGGCGACCTGATGCCCCTCGACGCGGTCCTCGCCCGCCCCTGAGCCGTCGGACGCGGCGCCGGCGGCCAGGACCCCGCCCGCGGCGCTCCTTCCGGCGGCACGGTCGCTGACGCGCTCGACCCGCGCGTACGCCTCCTCCTTGACGAGGTTGTGGTGCTCGCACATTCCCTGACCGTTGTCGAGGCTGGTCGCGCCCCCTCGGCTGCGCGGAATGATGTGGTCGTACTGACGGATCGGGGCGTCGCAGAAGGGTGCGCGGCATCGTCCGTCCCGCACGCGCAGGAAGCGTTTCAGCGCCCTCGGGAACTCTCTCGCCCTCGACTCGACGGCGACGACCTCGCCGACCGTGGGGTGCGTGAACAGCTTGCGCAGCACCGCACGGAGACGTGGCCCGTCGGGGCCGCAGCGGTCACGGGCAGGGTCCTCCGGCTCGGCGAGGGCTCGGCGCAGCTCGTCGCGCAAGGCCTCGGCGGGCACAGGGCCGTAGCCCTCGATGTGCGCGGGCTCGCCGTGCTCGGGCGAGAGCAGGGCCCGGTCGGTGATGATCACGCCGATGTCGAGGGTCTCGAGCTCGAGCCCGCTGTCGCGGCCGAGCAGCGTCCCCACCAGGGCGTCGGCCATGATCGCGCCGTGCCCTGCCCGGTCGCCCTCGGCACGGCGTCGCTCCGCCTCGAGGGACAGTCGCTTGTGCACCCTCTTCGCGTCGAGGGCAGGGAGGTGGGCGCTGAGGGTCGCCATGCCGTGCTCGCCGGGCGTGAGCGTCACATGGCGTGACTTGCGCGCCTGGCGATGACGGCGCGCGGCGCCGTCGGGGTCGAGCTCGCCGATCGCGGCGGCGACCGCTCCCCGCCAGGCCCTGACCCCGGCGCCCTCCATCTCGGGCAGGCGCTCGTCGAGCACCTCGTCCACCTCCCGGCGCTGCTGGTCGGTCAGCGGCGCGGAGGAGGCGGCCGTGGCATGGGCGACGTCGGGGGTGACCGCGCCGCGGCCGAGGGCAGAGAGCATGCGCGGCATCGATCCGACGAGTCGACGGGCGGAGGCCAGGCTCGAGGTCGCTGCCGAGGGCGAGCGATGGGTCGCGAGGGTGATATCGGCGGCGGTCCGCCGGTCCGCCTGCCGGATGAGACGTTCGAGAGGCGGGAGGAGATCCTCCTCGTGGGCGACATCCTCGCGTGCGGCATCGATGACATCGCGCCGGCCCGCCTCCGCGAGCGCGACGAGGGTGCGTGTCTCGAGCGCGGCGAGGGAGCCGAGTGCTCCATAGATCATGTCCAGCAGGTTCTTGATCTCCTGACGCGGCCGGGTGCCGACCTCGAACATCCTCTGCGGAGCGACGGCCACGGAGGTCAGCAGGTGGTCGACGTCCCCGAGCAGCTCCGCGAGCGCGGACGGGCCACCCGCATGCAGCGCGGCGAGCGCAGCTTCCGGAGCGGGCTGCTCCGGTGCGTGCGGCGGGGGCGACGTCGTGGACATGGGCCCATGCTTCCTCGCCCGACCGGCTCTCGAAAGGCCCGACGGAAAATGTGGACAGAGTCGACGCCAGATTCCGCGAGCGACGATGCGGCCCCTGAGGAGCTCCGTGCGATCGACCCACCAACTGGCCATGACCTGCGAAACCACCCGAGCCCTCGGACTCCGGTGGTGCACAGGAGCACCCGTGCGACAGCCAGAACCTTCCCTCCACATTCGCATTCCCAAGATATTCCTCGAAGAATTCACTGTGGAGGGAAGGTCGGTGGCAGGCCTCCGTCCGCCGAGCCGCACCGTGGCCCGCCGCATCGTGCGGATCCCGCCCCTCGAGGAGCACTGGCACGGCACGGAGGATGGATCGAGGACGGCGCACGTCGCCGCACAGGAGACGGGCGGGGACGACCGGACCGTGACCCGGCTCGAGCCCGAGGGCGACAAGGACCTCGCCCGCACGCACGAGGCAGCGCAACAGGTCTGAGGACAGGATCTGTCCTCCCACCGGGACAGGATCTGATCGCCGGCACACCCTGCACGGTCCCTTCGACGACGGAGCCACCATGAGCGCCACGGTCCAGATCACCTTCGACGCCCACGACCCGGGCAGCCTCTCGATGTTCTGGAGGGAGGCGCTCGGCTACGTGCATCCCGGTCCTCCGGGGTTCGACCCCGGGACGGACGGGGAACCGCTCGCGGCCTGGGACGGGTTCCTGGAGCGCATGGGGGTGCCGACGTCCGAGCGCAACTCCGCCTCGGCCCTCGAGGACCCTGACGGCACGGGGCCCCGGCTGTTCTTCCAGAGGGTCCCCGAGGAGAAAACCGCCAAGAACCGCGTCCACCTCGATGTTCGCGCCGCCCCCGGGCTCGAGGGCGAGTCACGGATGGCCGCGCTCGAGGCGGAGTGCGATCGACTCCTCGCCCTCGGTGCCGCGCGGGTGCGACGCCATGAGCCGGATCCGCCCATGAGCGGGGGCTTCATCGTGATGACCGACCCGGAGGGCAACGAGTTCTGCCTCGACTGACCCGCCCCGGCAGGGCGGCCGGACGACAGGGCGGCCGGACGACAGGGCCGCCGGGCCGCGGCGGGAGCGCAGGTCGGAGCCTCGGGAGCGCAGGCCAGGGCCTCGGCAGCGCAGGATCCGGACAGCGCCGCACTTCCGCGACGGCGCACGGCCGGGATCCCGGCCGTGCGCGGGGGTGTCAGCGGATCCGCTGCACCTGCGCGGCCGCGTCGTACAGGGCGCGATGCGCGGGGCGGAGTGCGGCATGCGCGGCGGCGGCCGAGGGATCCGGCAGGGTCGTCCCCGCGTCCTGCCGGTCTCCGAGCGGCGTCAGGGAGTGGTCGAGACCCAGCGCCTCCGCAGCCACCAGGGCGCAGCCGAGCAGGGCGGCGTCGGCGTCGTCGACGGTGCGCACGGGACGGCCGGTGACATCGGCGAGGATCCTCCGCCAGGGCGCGGAGGCCGCTCCCCCACCGGTCACCGGCAGCGGGCGGAGGGCGCCGTCCCCGTCGCCGGCGAGCTCGTCGTCCAGTCCGTGCGCCAGACCGTGCGCGACCCCCTCGAGCATCGCCGTGTACAGGTCGATCCCCCGGGTCGCCGCGTCCATCCCCAGCACGGCGCCGCGCAGGCTCGCATCGCGCACCGGGAACCGCTCCCCCAGGATCGATGGCAGGGCGAGCAGTCCGCTCGGCCCGCGGCCCCGCTCCTGCGCGCGCGCCGTCAGCAGCGCATCGGCCCGGGCTGTGCTCGCCCCGTCGAGGAAGGCCCGTCGTGCCCAGTCCGCGGCGGCGCCCGCGGCGAGCAGGGCGGAGATCCGCAGCACCGGGGCCTCCGCGCCCGCGGAGGTCCCGAGCGCGAGGTGGTGCGAGGTGCCGACGGCCGCCTCGGCCGACGCACCGCCGCCGGGCGGCGCACCGCCGCTGGACAGTGCACCGCCGCCGAGCAGCACCGCGGCGAGCCATCCGCTCGTGCCGAGATAGGCGTAGGCGTCCCCGGGCGCGAGGCCGACGATCCCGCAGGTCGTCGCACCGGCGTCCCCCGGCGCCAGCACGACGGGCAGACCCTCGGGAAGCCCCAGCAGCGCGGTCCCGTCGGCGCCGACGCGCCCCACCACCTGGTCCGCCGCGCGGGTCAGCGCCGGCAGCAGCGCGGTGTCGATCCCGGCGGCGCCGGCGACGGCGGAGGACCACTCACGGGTGCGGGCCTCGAGCAGCCCCGTCGTCGCGGCGGTCGTCGGATCGCACCAGAGCCCGAGCCCCATCCGCGCCACCAGGTAGCCGGCGGGCCCGAAGGCGATGCCCTGCAGGCCCTCGAGCCGCTCCGAGGCCGCACGGCGCAGCCGCAGATGCATCGCGGCACAGCTGGTCGCATCCTGCAGGTTCCCCGTCAGCTCGTCCCACGCGACGCCCTCGGCGGCGAGCGTCCGGCGCAGCTCGTCGACCTCGGGGCCCGCGCGGGTGTCGGAGTACAGGATCGCCGCGCTCGCCGCGCCGACCTGCGGGACGGGCACGAGGTCCTGCATCTGCCCGGTGAGCGCGAGGGCCGACACCTCGCCTGCGGGCATCCCGGTCAGCAGCTCCGTGATCACCGTGCGCGCGGCGCGCTCCCAGTCGCGGGGATCCTGCTCGGCCGAGCCGTCGGCCGCATGCCGGGTCGGGTAGGCGGCGTCCGCGCGGCGGTGGACGGTGCCGTCGAGGTCGAGGAGGGCGGCCTTCGCGGCGGAGGTCCCCAGGTCGAGGCAGAGCAGGAACGGCATGGCTCTCAGAGTAGGCGTCCTCCGGTCGCCGACCAGCAGGCCGCCCGAACCTGTCGCCGGCGCCCGAGCCTCAGCGCTGCGGAGGCATCGTCCGCACGGTGAGCACCTGCTGCACAGAGCCCACGGGGCCGTCCGCGTCGTGGAGCACGGAGCTGGTCAGGCCCTGCCCGGCGGGGCCGAAGGAGACCGTGGTGTCGAGCCCGATCCAGCGACCCCGCGGCTGACGCAGCAGGTGGATCGTGAGGTCGAGGTTCGGGTACATCCACTCGCGCGGATGCTCCCGCACGCCGATGCCGTTGGCGGCGTCGACGGGGAGGAGGAAGGTCGCGAGCTCCGAGACCTCCTCGCCCTCGACGAGGGGGTGCTCGGCCCGAAGCCAGGAGCGGGCGCGGCCGGGCTGAGGCGGCTCCGCATCGCGCAGGCTGATGCTGTGGATGAACCCGCCGGTCCAGACCTCGGCCATGCTCCGCTCGGGCAGCCCGTCGGGCCCCGGCAGGGGCGGGAGATCCGTTCCGGCGACCTGCGCGGACTCCCCCGCGGACATCGCCCAGCTGCGCGCCCGGAGCGTCTCGCGGCCGGCGATCACGGCGGTGGTCTCGAGCAGCTCGATGGTGCGACCGGGGCGGAGCATCCGGGTGCTGAGCGCGATCTCGCCGCGACCGAGCCTGCCGAGGATGTCGATCGAGATCCTGCCGAGCAGCTTGTCCGGGTCGGAGTGCTCTGCCCGCCAGCGCTCGAGGTGCTGCACGAGCAGCGCGCCGACGGGGCTGATGTGCAGCTCGTCGTCGCTCCACGCGCCGCCGACGTGCTCGGTGGGGAGGTAGGTGTCGGGCCCGACAGGGACGAAGTACGCGTCGGAGCCCCTCCCGTCGGTCGCGGCCCGATCCGCCGTCGCCTCGTCCGTCATCCCTGCTCCTCGTGCTCGTCGTGCGGTGCGACCCCATCCTCCCCGACGCAGGGTCGCGGTGCGGGCGATGCACGGTCCTGCCCTGCGCACCCGCGCCGTCGGCCGGCGCACGACGACCCCGCGCCCTCGAGAGGGCACGGGGTCGCTGTGCGACGCGGTCGTCGCGGCGGGCCGGCGGAGCGGGCTCGTGCGGGCTCGAGCGGGCTCGAGCGGGCTCGAGCGGGCTCGAGCGGGCTCGAGCGGCTCAGAAGCCGTCGTAGCGGTAGGCGTTCTGGTTCCAGAAGTCGGAGCCCCAGGTGTGGGTGCGGGCGACGCCGCCGACCCCGCCTGCCTGCTCGATGACGGTGAAGGAGGTCCGGGAGTCGTCGGTCCAGCCGGTGAAGATCACGACATGACCGGCGGCGCCCCCGGAGCCCGGGCCGAGATTGCCGATGATGTCGCCCGGCTGCAGGTCGTCCTTCGGGATCTCGGTGAAGTGCTCGGTGAGCGTCACCGTGGAGTAGCTGGTGTCCAGGCCGTAGGCCATCGAGACGAAGCCGGAGCAGTCGGTGCGGTACTGGCGACCGTCCGGTCCGTGCGTGTACGCCTCCATGGAGTAGGGCACGTTGCGGTCGACCCAGGTCTGGCCGCGGTCGAGCACCTCCTGGCGGTCCGCCGAGAGGCCGGGGTCCTCCGGTGCGGGCTCGCCCTCGCACTCGCCGAGTCCGGTGGCGTCGGGGACGGTGACGTAGGCGCGGGAGACGTAGCCGTCGACTCCGTCGTAGCTGACCTTCGCCCAGTATTCGCTCGCGTAGGTGCCCTGGACGGCCTCGCCCGCGGTCTGGCACTCGAGGTCCAGGGTGGTGCCGGCGGGGATCTGGCCGAGCGAGGCCGAGCCGGTGCTGGTGCCGGAGCGGATGGTGAGCTGCTCGGTGGTGGTGCCGGGTGCGGCCGCCTGGGCGGGCTGGGCGATCATGGCGAGGCCGGCGACGGCGAATGCCGAGGCTGCGGCGCCTCCGACGAGTCGGCGGGTGATGGTCCGGGTGTTCATCGTGCTTCGTCCCCTTCGAGTTCCTCGGGTTCATCGGACTGTGCCGGAGCCGGAGCCGGGTCCTTCCCCCTGCGCCGGCTCCTCGAACCTAGGCACGACGGGATGCAGGTCACAACACGGAAGGCATGGGGAGAACTGCCCATCGACATCCGGCGCCGACGGCGGTACGTCCCGCGCGCGATGGCGTCTCGCGGCCGACGGCGTCACGGCCGCGCCTCAGCTCAGCGGACGGTGATCTCGACCAGGCGGCGCAGGCGCTCGATGTCGTCGGTGCGGCCGGCATGCTGGGCCTCCCAGAACCAGGAGGCGACCGCACGGGCGAAGGAGATCTCCTCGGCACGGTCCGCGTCCGCGCCCGCCGCCTCGCTGAACGCCTCGACCACGCCGCGGATCGCCTCCCGCGGCCGCGGCGCCTCCAGCACGGGGGCGAGGACGCTGCGCACGACGGTGTGGGCCTCGTTCTCGACCGGTCCGCACAGGAGCGCGGGGTCGATCGCGACCCACTCCCCGTCCTCGCGGCGCAGCACGTTCTCGAGGCTGAGGTCGCCGTGGGTGAGAGTGCGCGAGGAGTCGGCGGCGAGGTCGTCGATGATCTCCGCGGCCCGCTCCCCCGCCCCGGCCGGGATCGGCAGTCCGTCGGCGACGGCGCGGGCGTGCTGGGCCTGGAAGGCCTCGGCCCAGGCCGGGGAGGTCTCCGCCAGCCGAGGTGCGTCCGACGGGGCGGGGACCTCCGCGATCCGTGCCGCGACCTCGCCCGCGAGGTGCGCGGCCGTGAGCGGCTCGGGATGCTCGATCAGCGAGGGGCCGGGCAGTCGTTCCAGCAGCAGGGCCCGCTCCGCGGCGTCCTCGCGCAGCAGGTCGACGACGCCGTGGCCGGCGAGGGCGGTGAGCGCGGCGGCCTCGAGGGCAGGGTCCACCAGCGGCGAGACCAGCTTGAGCGCGGCAGGATCGCCGTCGCCGGTGCGCACCGGGAGCACGATGCTGGTGCCGCCGTACATGGCCTCCCCGTCGGCCGTGAGATCCCAGCGCTCCAGCATCTGCGCGGCGTGCTGCGGCACCCCGTCGAGCCACGTGGCCGTCGACCGGTCCTGGTGGAGCAGACGCCGACGGAAGGCGCCGGGGACCTGCAGCAGGGGTGTCATCACCTCATCATCGCAGGTGGCTCCGCCCCGGTGCGGACACGGTGCGCTCGGGCGGCTCGTCGCCCGCCTGCGCGAGCAGCGGCGCCGTGGCCCGGCCCGCGACCGCGCGACCCGCGACGAGCTATCGCAGGAGTCCGCCGAGATGGTTGCGGCCCTGGAGCAGCTCGGCGATGCGGTCCCTGGACAGGTCTCGGACCTCTGCCTCGGGGTGGTGCGCGTACAGCGCGAGCTCCATGTGCATGTCGTAGAGGTCCAGCCGCTCGCGCAGGTGCTCACGGGCGAAGAGCTCCGGGTACGCGACTCCCAGCCACCCCGGGACGTCGACGAGGTCAGCCGGGTCGAGCCCTTCGGCGTAGGGCGTGGGCGGGAACTCTCGCGCTCGCGCGCACCAGCGCAGGAGGGTGTCGAGCTCGGCGTCCGCCGGCTGTCCGAGCGCTTCGGCGAAGTCGACGAGGCCGGTGACGCGACCTCCGTCGACGAGCACGTTGGAGCCGTGGAGATCACCGTGGACGAGGGCGGGCCGGTCGCCGTCGAAGAGCGGCAGGCGCTCCCGGACCCATGTCGTGACATCGGCGAGCAGGCGTGCGTCACGACCGTGCCGCCGACGGGCCTCTTCGACGCGCTTCAGCGACCTGTCCACCACGGGCGGGTGGTACGCGGGCCACGGCCCGCCGTCGAGGGCATGCGCGAGCCAGGGAGGCAGCAGGTCGGCCTGCGCGGGAACCGAATGGAGCGTGCGCAGCACCGCGCCGAGGCTCTCGATCATCGAACGGCGGAGGGGCCCGTCCGCTGCCGGCCATGCCTCGTGGAGAGTGCGGCCGGGCAGGCGCTCGGAGACGTACCACGCCCCGTCCGGGCCGTGACCATGGGCGATGTGCCGGGCATGGGGGACGCCGCTGTCGACGAGCAGGTCGGCGATCTGCGCCTCATGGCGGTACGCGTCACGGAACGGAGCGACGCCGCTGACCCGGACGACATGGTGCTCCCCGATCCACGCTCGGCTGACCCAGCCTGCCCTGAGGAGGAAGCGCCCGGTCGTCGGCAGACCGGCCGAGGCCAGCGTCCTGCGCAGGACCGGGTCCACGGCGGGCCCGTCGGCGCGCGCTGAGCGATGGTCGGGCATGCCCAGAGCCTCGCACGTCGGGAGCGCTTCGCCCCAGTCCCCCGGGCGCGTCAGCACGGCCGGCTCCCCCGCCGTCGGCACCGCTCGCTGACCGCTCTCGCCGGAGCGGTCAGCGCTCGGACTGCGCTCCTCGCGAGAGCCCCGTGCCGAGCGGCGGCTGGTCGCGGAACGTACGTCGGTACGCGGTCGGGGAGGTGCCGACGATGCTGCCGAAATGTCGACGGAGGTTCGCGTCGGACCCCAGACCGGCCCTGTCCGCGATCTGTGTGACCGAGAGGTCGGTGCGTTCGAGGAGCTCTCGGGCGTGATCGATGCGCGCGCGGAGGATCCACTGCATCGGGGTGATGCCCGTGTCCGCCGTGAACCGGCGGGAGAACGTCCGGCGCGAGACATCGGCGCGCTGAGCGAGGACGGCGAGGGTGAGGTCCTCGCGCAGGTGCTCCAGCGCCCAGGCGCGGGTCTCCGCGAAGACCTCCCCGAGCGGCTCGGGGATGCTGTGAGGGGCGAACTGGGCCTGCCCTCCCGGTCGGTAGGGGGCGCTCACGAGCCGTCGTGCGACGTGGTTCGCGAGCCCGACGCCGTGGTCCCGACGGATGAGGTGGAGGCAGAGGTCGATGCCGCTGGCCGCGCCGGCGCTGGTGAGCACCTGGCCGGCGTCGACGAAGAGGACGTTCTCGTCGACCTCGACCGCGGGGTACCGCTCCCGCATGGCGTGGGTGTAGTGCCAGTGCGTGGTGGCGCGCCGGCCGTCGAGGAGACCGGCGGCCGCCAGGGTGAACGCACCGGTCGAGATCGCGGCGATCCTGGTCCCGCGGGCATGCGCCTCGCGGAGCGCGCCGCGGACGCCGGGCGACGTGCTGGTCTCGGTCGGATGCCTGTAGCCGGGCACGAGGATGGTGTCGGCCCAGTCCAGGGTCTCCAGTCCGTGGCTGACCGCGTAGGCGAGCCCGTTCCAGCCTTCGACCGCCCCGCGGCGCTCCCCGCACACGCGCACCTCGTAGGGCATGCTCGGCCGTTTGGCGAAGACGTGCGCGGCGATGCCCACGTCGAGCGCCTTCGCGCCGTCGAGGACGAGGACGCCCACGCGGTGGTCCGTCGTGGTGGTCACCTGGGAGATGCTAGTGCGCACCGGGCCGCGGGAGGCGCCGGAGGTCTCGCCACGATCAGGCGGAGGGACCCCTCGAAGGTCGGCTGCTCGCGCAGGTGGCCGTGCCGGGCGTCCCATGCGCCGCCGGCGAGATCGGCGCCCAGCGTCCGCTCGAATCGTTCGACGACGCCTCGGTCGACGAAGCTCCACGCCGAGTTCGCGAGGCGGGCGCCCTCGTCCAGGAGCATCTCCGGTCTGCCGTAGTACGCCTCCGAGAAGCCGTCGACGCACCTCAGGGGGATCGGCAGCGGCGAGATCGTCACGTCCCCGCCGAGCCCGGACCGGAGGGCGGAGATCGCCGGGTACCGCCCGGCCTCCGTGGCGATGACCTCCGGCGCGTACTCCTCCAGCCAGGATTTCTGCAGCTCCGCGGGATCGCAGGTGAGCACGACGACCGGCCCGCGGGCGACCCTCCGGGCCTCACGCAGGCCCGCCCCGAGGTCTCGCCACTGGTGGACGGTGAAGGATGCCAGGGCGGCGTCGAACGCCCCGTCGGGGAAGGGGAGCCGCTCGGCGACGGCGTCGACGACGGGGGCGGCGCCGACGGGGCGCTGGGACCGCATCGCCGCGCTGGGTTCGACCGCCGTGACCTCGAGGGTCGAGGGCTCGTAGGAACCGGCCCCCGCGCCGATGTTCAGCAGCGTCCTCGCATCGCCCAGCGCGTCCGTGATCGCGGTGAGGAAGGCGGGCTCGGGCTGCCGATAGCGCCCGTAGTCGACGCCGATGACGCCGTAGTCGGCATCCCCGGCGCTGCCGTCCCGGGTGCGGATCTCGTCGGGCGTGATGTCTTCAGGCATGCGACCACTCTCGTCGCGGCCGGGGGTCCGCGCCATCGGCAGGGCCGTCATGTTCCGCACGGATCGCGCCACGGGGTGCACGGGAGCGCCGTGCGGCGACGACCGGTGGCGGCACGGGACCGCAACGTCTCCGGTACGCCGCCGCAACGGGGCTCGCCCATCGTCGACATCGACCGCCGACAGCTCTCGAAGGAGTCGACACCGATGACCCCCGCCGCCCGCCGCACCGAACGCACCGCCCCTGATCGAGCCTCCGCCGCCCCGCTGCGGATCGCCGTGATCGTGGGAAGCATCCGCGCCGACCGGTTCGGCCCGACCCCGTCCGCCTGGGTCGCCGGGCGTGCCCGCCGGCGCGACGACGTCACGGTCGATCTGCTGGACCTCGCCGACCACGACCTCCCCGTGGTGCTGGGAGGGAACGACGAGGACGTCCCGCGGCCGTCGTCCGTGACCGCTCTCGGGCGCCGGCTCGCGGCCGCGGACGCGTTCGTCGTCGTCACCCCCGTCTACAACCGCTCCTACCCGGCGTCGCTCAAGAACGCCGTGGACTGGTTCTACTCCGAATGGCAGCTCAAGCCGGTCGGCTTCGTCTCCTACGGCGGTCGCACCGGCGGGCTCCAGGCCGTCGACGCGCTGCGCGACGTGTTCACCGAGTTCCATGCCGTGCCGCTGCGCGACGCGCTCCTGTTCGCGGACTTCTGGGAGCGCTTCGACCACGACGGGCGACCCGTCGACGTCGAGCGGACGTCCGCACGGGCCGACGGCTTCCTCGAGCAGCTGGCCTGGTGGGCGCTCACCCTCCGGGAGGCCCGCGCCGAGCGTCCGTACCCCTTCGCCACTCCCGAGTGACCGCCCGTCGGCCGCCGACCGCAGGAGATGACCCCCATGACGACTCGCACCCCCCAGAGCGCCCCGCCCTCGCCGACGTGGCGCGAATGGACGGCGCTGCTGGTGCTCGCCCTGCCGCTGTTCATGATGGCCACCGACTTCACCGCCGTCTTCCTCGGACTGCCCGCGATCGCCGCGGACCTCGCGCCCTCGACGCCGCAGCTGCTGTGGATCGTGCACATCGGAGAGCTGATCGCCGCCGGCTGCGTGATCACGATGGGGTGGCTCACCGGTCGCCTCGGTCCGCGCACCCTGCTGCTGGCCGCGATGGCCCTGTACGCCGTCGCCTCGACGCTGGCTGCGTTCGCCCCCGATGCCGAGACCCTGCTGGTCGCGCGGGTGCTGATCGGGCTGGCCACCGCCGCCGCGTCACCTGCCGGGATCGCGCTGCTGCGCTCGTTGTTCAGCAGGTCCCAGCACTTCGCCATCGGCTTCGCCGTGGTGATGGGGGCGTTCTCCGTGGGCGGCGCCCTCGGCCCGCCCCTGGCGGGGCTGCTCCTGGAGCACTTCTGGTGGGGTGCGGTGTTCCTGGTCAACGCCCCGGTGGCCGCCGCGGCGCTGCTCGCGGGACTGCGGCTGTTCCCCCGCGACGCGGAGCGGACCACGGACCGGATCGACATGACCAGCGTGGTGATCTCGATCACCGCGGTCATGCTGGCGGTCTACGGGCTGCAGTACATCGCGGACCGCGGCTTCTCTGCCACCGACTCCCTCGCCGTCCTCGGCGGCATCGCGCTGGGATGGTGGTTCCTCCGGCGGCAGCGGAGCGTCGAGAACCCGCTGCTGGACCTCGACCTGTTCTCGCTCCGCGTCCTGCGCATCCTGGCCATCGTCTTCGTGACCTCCCAGGCCGCCTTCATGGCGGTGGACTTCGTGCTCGTGCAGTACCTGCAGGTGGTCGCCGGGATACCCACCGCGACGCTCGGACTGCTGCTGGCGGTCCCGGCGACCGGATCGATCGTCGCGACCGCTCTGACGCCGGCCCTGACGCGCAGGCTCTCTCCCTCGACGGTGATGACGGCGGGCATGGGAGTCGCCGTGCTGGGAACGCTCCTGGTGCTGGCCGCCCTCGCGGCGGCGCCGACGGCACCGCTGCTCGTCGTCGGGATGACGGTCGTCTCCTTCGGGGCCAGCCCGCCCATGGTCGTGGGCGCGCAGCTCATGGTCACCTCGGTGACCCGGACGCAGGCCGGCCCCGCCGCCGCGATCCAGGACATCGCGGCGAGCCTGGGGGCGGCGATGGGGATCGTCGTCCTGGGCAGCGTCACCATGTCCGTCTTCCAGCGGACGCTGCGAGCCGCCGCCCCCGACGGGATCGCCCCTTCCGCCGTGGACGCGGCCGGTGCGAGCCCCGGCGGGGCGGTGGACGTCGCCGAGAGCCTCGGCGGCACGATCGGTCAGGGCCTCCTGCTGGCCGCGCAGGACGCGCTGACCCGGGGCACGATCGTCGCCTACCTGGGCGCCCTGGTGATGGGGGTGGTCACGATGGTGCTCCTGCAGAGGCTGCGAGGAATCAGCCTGCCCTCCGACGAGGAGAGTCCGGCGCGGCAGCGGTCGTAGGCGCCGGCGACGGCCGTGGGCGCGGGAGGCGTCGGACGGAGATGATGCGGCGGCGCCGCGCTCACCGTCCGGAGTCCCGGGCCTCGTCCGACCTCTCGGCCTCGCGCAGAGCGATCATCGACCCGACCCTGGCGGCGAAGGCCAGCCCGTGCGAGGAGGCGATATCCTGAGCCACGGCCCGGCCCTCGTCCAGCCGGCGGCGGGCCGACGGCAGGTCCCCGGACCGCAGCGCGCTGATCGCCCCGACGATCCGCCAGTAGGCCTCCTCGGACCGGAACCCCATGTCCTGGCAGATCTCCAGCGCCCGTCGCGCCGCCACGGCGGCCCGGTCGTGCTCCCCCTCGACCTCGGCCACGCAGTACTCCACGCCGAGCACCAGTGCCGGACCGTACCCGGGATCGCCGACGGCGCGCAGCACGTCCCCGGGGTCGCGGCCGTCCGGCATCCCCCGGGGCCGCTCGCCCCGGTCCATGACGACCACCCAGTCGCGCTGGCAGGCGGCCACGGCCGCCTCCCAGTCCATGCCGTGCCGGGTCAGGAGGTCCACGGCCTCGTCGACGAGCCGATCCCCCTCGTCGTGGAGGCCCGCCGCGAGGTGCGCCATCCCGGCGAACCACTGCACGTCCGCTCGTGCCGGCGCATCGTCCCCGAAGCGGGCCAGCGCGGCGGCGACCCGGGTGCGGGCCTCCCCGCCGCCGTCGCCGAGGGCGAGCGCCGCGGCCAATGTCATCGCCGCGGCGTGGGCGCTGCCGCGGGGGCCGGGCAGCGCGATCGCGGCCGTGAGATCGCCGTGCAGGTCGACCTGCCGGCCGCTCATCCAGGAGTACCGGAAGGTTCCCAGGACCAGCGCCACCGCGCGCTCCCCGTCCCGGGTGCGGACCGCCTCGCGGACGGCGTGACGCACCTGGACGCGTTCGGCCTCCATGCGCCGGAGCCAGTCGCGCTGGGCGGGGCCCCGCAGTCCCGCGTCGGCCCGCCGGACGAGGTCGAGGTGATGGTCGAGGTGTCGTTCCGCGACGACGTCGCGCTCCCCGGCCTCCTCGAGCCTCTCCCCGGCGTAGGCGGCGATCGACTCGGGCAGGCCGTAGCGGGTCCCCGTCGGGGAGGCGGTCATCGTGATCATGCTGCGGTCGACGAGTCCGACCAGGACGTCGAGGACCTCCGCGCCGCCCGTCGCCGCGGCGCCGTCCGTGTCGAGCAGGTCCACGCAGAGCGCCTCGGCCGCCTCCAGCCCCACCGTGCCCGGGTGGAGGGCCAGTCGGCGCAGCACCGCCTGCTCGGTCGCGCCGAGCAGGGACCAGCTCCAGTCGATCATGCCGCGGAGGGTCTGCTGGCGCCGCGGGGCGCCGCGGCCGGGTCGCCGCAGGAGGTTCAGCCGGTCGCTGAGGCGGTCCAGGAGGTCCTCGACGGCGAGGCCTCTCACGCGCGCGGCCGCGAGCTCGAGCGCCAGCGGCAGTCCGTCCAGCCGACGGCACAGCTCCGTGACCGTGGCCGTTCCGGCGTCGTCGAGGGCGAAGCCCGGGTCCGTCGCGCGGGCGCGCGCCACGAAGAACTCGACCGCCTCGGCGGGGCGGCCGCCCTCGCGGGGCGTCGTGGCGAGGGTGGGGACGGGGTCCAGCTGCTCCTCCGGCAGTCCCAGCGGTTCGCGGCTGGTGGCCAGCACGCGCGCACCGGCGGCACGGCGCAGGATCTCCGCCGCGAACGCGGCGGCCTCGGTGACGACGTGCTCGCAGTTGTCGAGCACCAGCAGGGCGGACCGTGCGCCGAGGGCCTCGCCGACCCGGCGGAGGGGACCGTCGGGGCCGGCGGCGTCGACCTCCTCCACGCGCTGGCTCAGCCCCAGGGCGGCCGCCGCGGAGCGGGCGATGCGCTCGGCGGAGCCCTCCCGGCCCTCCGGGGTGGTGGTGAGCTCGGTGAGGTCGATGAACCAGGCGCCTCCCTCCAGCTCCGGGGCCCGTGCACGGGCGATCTGCCGGGCGAGGCGGGTCTTGCCCACTCCCCCGATGCCGGTCACCGTCACGAGGCGCGAGGCGGAGACCAGCTGGTCGAGCTCCTCGAGCTCGTCCCCTCGGCCGATCAGCGGTGCCGTCTCCGCCGGGAGGTTCGTCCGCGCCTGCACCGCGGGGGCGGGCTCGGGCGGTGCTCCCGGACTCAGGGACGGGTCCTGGCGGAGGATCTCTGTGTGGAGACCGCGCAGGTCAGGGCCCGGGTCGACGCCGAGCTCCTCGGAGAGGCGGGCTCGCAGCGTCTCGTACAGCGCCAGGGCCTCGTGCTGCCGGCCGAGCCGGTACAGGCCGCGCATCAGCGCCCCGACCAGATGCTCCCGGGTGGGATGCCGCGGCACCGCAGGCATGCCGGTGTCGATCGCCGCCTGGGGCTCGTCCTGCGCGATCAGCGTCGCGACGAGGAGCTCGACGGCGTCCCCGCGCGCCTGCTCCGCCTCCGCGACGACCGGGGCCAGCCACGCCTCGTCGCCGAGATCGCCGTAGGCCTCCCCCCGCCACAGGTCCAGCGCTTCCCGCAGCGCCTCCGCCGTCCGCGCGGAACCGTCCAGCCCTCTCGCGCGGGCGAGAGCGGCGACGAAGGCCCCCGCGTCGACGGCGTCGGGGCCGACGGCGAGACGGTACCCCGCCGGGGTGCGCTCCAGCAGCTCTCTCGCCCCGGGCTGCGCCGCCTCCAGGAGCGTGCGCAGACGGGAGAGCTTGGCGCGCAGCACGGCCCGGGGGTCCCGCGGCGGGCTCACGGCCCAGAGCCGGTCGATCAGCGCGTCGGCCCGGACGGGCTCCCCTCCGGCGGCGACCAGCGCGGCCAGGAGCAGGCGCAGCTTGCGCTCGGGCACGGGGACCGGGGCTCCGTCGACCGTCGTGAGACGGACAGGACCCAGCACCTCGACGAGCATCCCCCCATCCTAGGGAGCCCGGCCCGGGGCGGGCGGCCCCGGCTCCTGTCGATCGCGAGCGGGGTCGCCGCGTCCGACGACGGCGGGCCCGGCGAGGAACCAGACCGTGGTGATGAGCGGCAGGAGCAGCAGGGTCGCCCAGCAGGGGTGCGTGGCGGCGGCGCCGAGAGACGCGATCACGACGCTGCCCCCGGCACCCGTCGTCGGGCTCTCCCGCGGAGCACGGCGTGCCTGGTCACGGGCGCCTGCGGCGCATGAGGCGCCAGATCGCGGTGACGATCGCGAAGAGCGCGGCCGCCTGGCCGACGGCGATCGCGACCGTCGCCGGCAGCGGCAGGGTGCCGCCCGGGAGGAGCGCGGCGCGCAGGTAGTTGGCGCCGAGCAGCACGATCAGGTAGATCCACCATGGCGCCCACCGCTGTGAGCTCACCGGCGGCGTCGGGGCCGGGTCGGGGCGTCGGGGATCAGTCATGGCGGCTCTCCTCTCCGCTTCCGGGCCGTTCCCGGTCGGGCAGCAGGGCGCGTCGCAGGGCGGTGGTGGCCTGATCGCGGCTGAGCAGCTCCGGCGCGGTCAGCAGCTCGAGGGTGAGGCCGTCGATGACGGCGTTGAGGTGGATGACCTCGGACTCGATGTCGGTCGCGGGAGACCTGAGCCCGAGCGTCACCAGGTCGCTGACGACAGTGGTCAGGAACTCCCGGATCGCGGCGGCCTGCTCGGCCACGATGCGCGCCAGGCCGGGGTCGCGGCGGGCCCTGGCGACGAACGCCCACCAGATGCCCAACTCCCGCTCGGTGTCGTCACGCAGCGGCATCAGCTCGCTCACCATCGCCACCGCCCGCCGTTCCAGGTCGGGCTCCTCCGTGGCACGCCGGATGCGCTCCTGGACGCGCTCGGCGAGGCTGGACATGGCGAACTCGTGCAGACCGGCCTGGGTGGCGAAGAAATGTCGGATCGACCCCGACGAGAGTCCGGTCTCGGCGATGACGCCCCGCACGGACGCCGCCTCGACGCCGCCCTTCTCGAGCAGCGCCCACACCGCCTCGACGATCTCGCGCCGGCGCTCCTGAGGGTTCACGCGTGCCATGAGCACGACGCTAGCACAGTCGTGCTAGCACGGTGCCTCCCAGCACGTCCCGGGATCCGGGGCGGTCGTGGGTCGCGGTGGGGCTGGTTCAGCCCTTGATGGAGCCTTCGGTGAGGCCGCCGCGCCAGAAGCGCTGCAGGACCAGGATGAGGATCGCCAGCGGGATCACCGACAGCAGCGCACC
>Ga0308157_10000545_pt1 | contig 118536 bp, 113 predicted proteins | sample PhyBR1_FD_201035 | JGI IMG/M metagenome (GOLD analysis project Ga0308157, IMG submission 201035) | Phyllosphere microbial communities from UC Gill Tract Community Farm, Albany, California, United States - DLSLB.R1 | ecosystem: Host-associated > Plants > Phyllosphere > Unclassified | place... | reverse complement strand
CGTGGGTCGTCATCACCGCCGGCCTCGTCGTGGCGGCGCTCTCACTTCTACCGCTGCTGTTCGTGGTGACGACCGCGGCCCAGATCGGCTGGGCCGAATCGGCGGCACTCATCTTCCGGCCCCGCGTCGGCGAGCTGCTCACGAACACCGTGCTTCTGGTCGCGATCACCGTGCCGCTGTGCGCCGTGATCGGGGTCGGCGGCGCCTGGCTCGTGGAGCGCACGTCGCTCGCCGGCGCCGGCGCCTGGGGCGCGATGCTCGCGATGCCGCTCGCGATCCCCGCGTTCGTGAACTCCTACGCATGGGTCTCTGCGGTCCCCTCGCTCGCCGGACTCGGCTCCGGTGTGCTGCTGGCGACGCTGTCGTACTTCCCCCTCGTGTATCTGCCGGTGCGCGCGGCGTTGGCCCGGCTGGATCCCGCTCTCGAGCAGACCGCCGCGAGCCTCGGCCGCGGACCGGTGCGTGTGTTCTTCGGCACGGTGCTGCCGCAGCTGCGGCTCGCGCTGCTTGGCGGTGCGCTGCTCGTGGGGCTCCATCTGCTCAGCGAATACGGCGCGTTCGCGCTGATCCGGTTCGACACCTTCACGACCGCGATCATGGACCAGTACCGGTCCACGTTCAACGGCTCCGCAGGCAGCATGCTCTCCGGTGTGCTGATGCTGCTGTGCTTCGCCCTTCTCCTGCTGGAGAGCCGCGCCCGAGGCCGCGCCCGCTACGCGCGGATCGGATCCGGCACCGCGGCGCCGCCACGCCGGATCCGGTTGCGCGGATGGCAGCTCCCCGCGCAGCTCGCCCTGCTCGCACTCGGGGTCGCCGCGCTCGGAGTCCCTGCCGTCGTGATCGGCGGATGGCTGGCCTACGGCGGTGCGGCCGTCTGGACGGCGCCTGATCTCGTACCGACGCTGCTGCAGACCCTCGGTCTCGCGCTCGGCGGCGGCGTGGTCACGGTCCTCGCCGCGTTCCCCCTGTCCTGGCTCGCCGTGCGCAGGCCCGGTGCGTTCAGCCGACTTCTGGAGCGCACGAACTACATCACAAGCTCGATGCCGGGCATCGTGCTCGCGCTCGCGCTCGTCACCGTCTCGCTCTTCTTCGTGCCTGCGTTGTACCAGACCACCGCGCTGCTGCTCCTCGCCTACGCGCTGCTGTTCCTGCCTCGCGCGCTGGTGCCGCTGCAGGCAGGCATCGCGCAGGCGCCGCAGAGCCTGGAGGAGGCCGCGCAGGCTCTCGGACGCCGCCCGCTGCGGGCGTTCTTCGGGGTCACCCTGCGGCTGGTCGCACCCGCCACGGCCGCCGCCCTGGCGATGGTGTTCCTGGCCGTGGCCGGGGAGCTCACCGCGACGCTGCTGCTCTCGCCGATCGGCGTGCAGACGCTGGCCACGCGGTTCTGGAGCCTGTCGAGCGAGATCGACTTCGCCGGCGCTGCGCCCTATGCGACGCTGCTGATCGTGCTCTCCGCCCCCATGACGTACCTGCTGTTCCGGCAGTCCACGGTGCTCTCCACCGCGGACGCGTCCGCGGACCACTCCACGACGACATCCGCCCCCACGACTGCGGAGACCGCATGACCGCACACAACCTCGGATCCCTCGGCGCCGTGCCCTCCCCCGGCACGGGCCCCCTGCCGACCGCGCATCTGCAGGTCGCCGGCGTCACCGCCTCGTACGGCGGGCATCGCGTGCTGCACGGCGTCGATCTCGCCGTGCAGACCGGCGGCATCACGGCGATCGTCGGCGCCTCGGGTTCGGGCAAGACCACCCTGCTGCGGATCATCGCCGGCTTCGAGCGCCCTGACGAGGGCGAGGTCGTGCTGGGCTCCACCACGGTCGTCGGGCCCGGAACCTGGGTTCCCGTGCACCGCCGCGACATCGGCTACGTCACGCAGGACGGCGGGCTCTTCCCGCACTTGACGGTCGCGCGCAACATCTCCTTCGGACTGGACGACCTCAGCCGCGCCCAGCGGAGTCGGCGAGTGGCTGAGCTGCTGGACCTCGTCTCGCTCCCGAGCGACGTGGCGGAGCGGCGCCCCGACCAGCTCTCCGGAGGACAGCAGCAGCGCGTCGCGATCGCGCGGGCGCTCGCCCGCGAACCCGAGTTGATGCTGCTGGACGAGCCGTTCTCCGCGCTCGACACCGGCCTGCGCGCCGCGACGCGTGAGGCGGTGGCGCGAATCCTGACCGACGCCGGCACGACGACCATCCTCGTCACGCACGACCAGTCCGAAGCGCTGAGCTTCGCCGACCAGGTCGCGGTCATGCGCGACGGTCGCCTGGTGCAGACCGGGCACCCGTTCGTCGTCTACACGCGCCCCGTGGACCGCGGCGTGGCGGAGTTCCTCGGCGACGCGATCGTGCTGGACGCGTGGCTGGATGGGTCCCTCGCCTCCTGCGCGCTCGGCTACGTGCCGGTGCGCAACCCGCCCGCGCGAGGCCACGTGCAGCTCATGCTCCGGCCGGAGCAGGTGCAGCTCGTCGCCGACTCCCCCATCCGCGCGACCGTGGAGAAGGGCGTGTACTTCGGCGCGGAGTCGTCGGTGCGGATCCACCTGGAGCCGCGCGCCGACAGCGATCCTCGGCTGGCCGCGGAACCGCCCACGATCACGATCCGGCACTGGAACGCGGCTCTGACCCGACCCGGCCAGCGCATCGCCCTGCGTGTGGTCGGCGAGGGCGTGGCCTTCCCCGTCGTCTGACGCCGCCGCGAAGGCGCTCGGTCAGTCGAAGATCGGCACGAACAGGCTGTGCCACGTGTTCGGACCGGCGATGCCGTCCGCAGGCGGCACGAACTTCGCCTGGAAGTCGCGGACCGCTGCATCCGTCAGCGGCCCGAAGACCCCATCGACCGTGAGCCCCGGGAGTTGACTCTGCAGGGCCATGACGGCCTCGCCCGTGCTGCCTGACTGGACCGTCATGATCAGGGAGGGCCAGTCGAGCTGTCCGACGGTCGTGCCGATCTCGGTCGAGCGGATCGTGCGCTGGAAGTCCTCCAGCGCGGCGCCGCTCTGCGTGAAGAACGCGCCATCCGCCGCGATGGTCGCGCCTTGGGCGCGCAGCAGGTGCTGAGCGGCGAGTACGTGGGTGTTGACGGCCTGAACCGCGCCCTCGATCACGAGCGCCCACGGCGACGGGAAATGATCCGCCATGAGGAACGACCAGGTCTGCCCGCCGACGATCCCGTCGATCGTGAGCCCCCAGCTGCTCTGGAAGGAGCGCACGCGCGCATCGGTGATCGGTCCGAAGCTGCCGTCGACGACGAGTGGCGCGGATCCGGGTCCTTCGCGCAGTCCGAAGGACTGCAGGGCGCGTACCGCGTCGCCCGTGGAACCGGCCTGGAGCGGCATGACCAGGTGACGCCAGGTGAGGATCCCGACGATCCCGTCCTGGACGAGCCCGGTGGCCGCCTGCAGGGCTTTGACCGCGGCGGTCGTCGCGTCGTCGAAGACACCCGTCATCGGCACCGTGTGTCCCCGCGCACGGAGCAGATACTGCAGCGGCGTGACGCGCGAGTCCGACGATGGCTCCTGCAGCGTGCCCCAAGGTTCCGTGTTCATCTCATGTCCTCCGGTCGGTCGCGGTTTCCGCACTGGCACCGGAGAGGAGCGCCCAGGGGCGCGCGTGATACATCCGACGGCAGGCATCGGACGAACGCGGAACGGGCGCCCCCGAAGGGACGCCCGTTCCGGTGAAGCTCGGGGTCAGCGCGCAGCGCTGCCCTCGACGTAGTCCTCGTCCTGCGACTTCCAGGCGAAGAGCGCACGCAGCTCCTTGCCGGTGGCCTCGATCGGGTGCCCCTGCTCCTTCTCGCGGAGGGCGAGGAACTCGGTCGCGCCGTTGTCCTGGTCCTCGATGAAGCGGGTCGCGAACGCGCCGGACTGGATGTCCGCGAGGACCTCCTTCATGCGCGCCTTGACGCCGGCGTCGATGATGCGCGGGCCGGAGACGTAGTCGCCGAACTCGGCGGTGTCGGAGATCGACCAGCGCTGCTTGGCGATGCCGCCCTCCCACATCAGGTCGACGATGAGCTTGAGCTCGTGCAGCACCTCGAAGTAGGCGATCTGCGGCTGGTAGCCCGCTTCGGTGAGGGTCTCGAACCCGGCCTGCACGAGGTGGCTCATGCCACCGCAGAGCACAGCCTGCTCGCCGAACAGGTCGGTCTCGGTCTCCTCGGTGAAGGTGGTCTTGATGACGCCGGCGCGGGTTCCGCCGATCGCCTTCGCGTAGGACAGCGCGGTCGCCCACGCGGTGCCGGACGCGTCGCGCTCGACGGCGATGATGTCCGGGATGCCGCGGCCGGCGACGAACTCGCGGCGCACGGTGTGGCCGGGGGCCTTCGGAGCGATCAGGATCACGTCGACGCCCTCGGGAGCGTCGATGTAGCCGAAGCGGATGTTGAAGCCGTGCGCGAAGGCGAGGGTCTTGCCCTCGGTCAGGTTCGGCGCGATGGACTCGCTGTAGATGCCGCGCTGGTGCTGGTCCGGCGCGAGGATCATGATCAGGTCGGCCCACTGGGTGGCCTCGGCGACGGTCTTGACGGCGAAGCCCGCCTCGGAGGCCTTGGCGATCGAGGCGGAGCCCTCCTTGAGGGCGATCGTGACCTCGACGCCGCTGTCGCGCAGGTTCATCGCGTGCGCGTGGCCCTGCGAGCCGTAGCCGACGATCGCGACCTTCTTGTTCTGGATGATCGACAGGTCCGCGTCTGCGTCGTAGAAGATCTCGGTGCTCACTGTTGTTTTCTCCTTGTTGGGGTTCTGGATGCCGGACCGCCCGGCTGCTTCGACACGCTCAGCAGCGGAGGGACCGGCCGTGGTTCTGTGTCAGCCGCGCAGCACGCGCTCGGTGATGCTCTTGCCCCCGCGGCCGATCGCGAGCAGGCCCGACTGGGCGAGCTCCTTGATGCCGAATGGCTCGAGCGCCCGCAGCAGTGCGTCGACCTTGCCCTTGTCGCCGGTGACCTCGACCACCAGCGCTTCCGGAGCGTAGTCCACGACGGACGCGCGGAAGAGGTTCACGACCTCCAGCACGTTCGAACGGGTGTTGTTGTCAGTGCGCACCTTGACGAGCATGTGCTCGCGCTGCACGGACGCGTTCTGTTCCAGCTCGACGATCTTGATGACGTTGATCAGCTTGTTCAGCTGCTTGGTCACCTGCTCGAGCGGGAAGTCCTCGACGTCGACGACGACCGTGATCCGGGAGACCCCGGGAACCTCGGTCACGCCCACGGCGAGAGACTCGATGTTGAAGCCACGGCGCGCGAACAGGCCGGCGACGCGGGTCAGCAGACCCGGGGTGTCCTCCACCAGAAGGCTCAGCACATGCGTGGACATGATCAGTCCTCCTCGTCGAAGGCGGGCGCGTGGTCGCGCGCGTACTGGATGTAGCTGTTGCTGACGCCCTGCGGCACCATCGGCCACACCATGGCATCCGCGCTGACGACGAAGTCGATCACGACGGGGCGATCGTTCGTCTCGAGCGCGAGCTTGATGGCGGCGTCGATCTCCTCCTCCTTCTCCACGCGGATCGCGAGGCAGCCGTAGGCCTCCGCGAGCTTGACGAAGTCGGGGATCCGGATCGTCCCGTGCCCGGTGTTCAGGTCGGTGTTCGAATGCCGGCCCTCGTAGAACAGCGTCTGCCACTGGCGGACCATACCGAGGGAGGAGTTGTTGATGATCGCGACCTTGATCGGGATGTCGTTGATGACGCAGGTCGCGAGCTCCTGGTTGGTCATCTGGAAGCAGCCGTCGCCGTCGATCGCCCAGACCACGCGCTCGGGCTGGGCGACCTTGGCGCCCATGGCGGCCGGCACGGCGTAGCCCATCGTGCCGGCACCGCCGGAGTTCAGCCACGAGTTGGGGCGCTCGTACTTGATGAACTGCGCCGCCCACATCTGGTGCTGCCCCACGCCCGCGGCGTAGACCGCCTCGGGGCCGGTCAGCTCGCCGATCCGCTGGATCACGTGCTGCGGCGACATCAGGCCGTCCTCGGGCGGCGTGAAGCCGAGAGGGAACTCGGCGCGCAGACCGTCGAGGTACGCCCACCACTCCTCGATGTCGCCCTTGGCGCCGCCGGTGATGCCGCGGAACGCCACCTCCAGGTCGGTGATGACCTCGCGCACGCCGCCCACGATCGGCACGTCCGCCACGCGGATCTTGGAGATCTCTGCGGGGTCGATGTCGACGTGCACGACCTTCGCGTTCGGGGCGAACAGCTCGGCCTTGCCGGTCACGCGGTCATCGAACCGCGTGCCGAGCGCGACCAGCAGATCGGCCTCTTGCAACGCCAGCACGGCCGGCACGGTGCCGTGCATACCGGGCATGCCGACGTGCTGCGGGTGCGAGTCGGGGAACGCGCCACGCGCCATCAGCGTCGTGACGACGGGAGCGCCGGTGAGCTCGGCGAGCGCGAGCAGCTCGTCCGAGGCGCGGCCGCGGATGATGCCGCCGCCGACGTACAGAACCGGCTTCTTGGCCTCGGCCAGCAGCGTGGCCGCGGCCTGAATCTGCTTGCCGTGCGCCTTCGTCACAGGACGGTAGCCGGGCAGGTCGTACTTCGGCGGCCACACGAACGGCGCCGTGGCCTGCTGGGCGTCCTTGGTGATGTCCACGAGCACGGGACCGGGACGACCCGTGCTGGCGATCTCGAACGCCGCGGCGATCGCGCCCGGGATGTCCTCGGGCGTCTTCACCAGGATCGAGTGCTTGGTGATCGGCATCGTGATGCCGACGATGTCGGCCTCCTGGAACGCATCCGTGCCCATCAGGCGGGAGAACACCTGACCGGTGATCGCGACGATCGGGATGGAGTCCATGTAAGCGTCCGCGATCGCGGTGACGAGGTTCGTCGCGCCGGGGCCGGAAGTGGCGATGGTCACGCCGACCTTGCCGGAGGCGGTGGCGTACCCCTCGGCGGCGTGCCCGCCGCCCTGCTCGTGGCGCACGAGGATGTGGCGCAGCTCGGTCGATGCCATCAGGGGGTCGTAGACCTCCATGATCGCGCCGCCGGGAATGCCGAACACGTCGGTGACGCCGAGGAGCTCGAGGGATCGGACGACGGCCTGCGCGCCGGTGAGAACGGGCGCCGCTGCCGGACGGGCAGGCGGACGCGGGACGGCTGGAGCGGTATCAGCGGTCATGAAGGTTCCTTGCGATGATGAACGATCGGCGGAAGCGGCGGGACGATGCCCCGTCGCGGACGACTCTCCGACCCGGTCCGCCGGGGGCGGACCGCAGGGGTCGGGAATGCTGGGCTGGAACGCCTCGGGTGCAGCGCGGAGAGGTCGGCTCGACGTCGCGACGAACGCCGTCGCGGTAGGAGCCCGGCTCTGGCGTCTCGGCGAGTGGGCCGAGATCGCGAGCCGCGATATCGACCCGAATCAGATCACCATCGCGCCCGGCGATCTGCGCGACCACCGGAGCTCTGTGTTCGATTCGGGATCCGGTTGTGCCGATCACGTCTCGAACGTGCATCAAGCCTAACGCATGATCGGCCATGCTCCCGCCGGCGGGGTGCGCGACGGACGGACGACCGGATCCGTGCAGCGCGCGCATGGAAGCAGTCTATTGCGCGGCCGCTCTGGCGTCCGCCAGGGCGTCGAGCAGCACGGCGAACGCCGCCGGATCCGCGACCCGCAGCGTCGCCGCCGTCTCGCCGGCGCCGATCCGCACGCCGAGGTCCGCGCCGCCGAGCGTGCGCATGCCGTCCTCGTCGGTGACATCGTCACCGGCGAACAGCACGGCGGTGGCGCCGACGTGCTCGCGCAGCCGCGAGAGCGCCGCGTCCTTGCCCTCGTCGCGCCAGGAGTATTCGCGCAGGTGGTGCCCGGTGCGCCGCCGCCATGAGGGGATCCGCTCGGGTGCCCATTTCTCGACGCGCACGAAGGCCAGCTCCTCCTGCCCGGGTGCGGCCGAACGCGTGTGCACGCCGAACCCGAACGTCTTCGGCTCGTAGACCACGCCGTCGAGGTCTCCGATCAGCTCGCGCAGTTCGGCGATCACCTCGTCCCGGTCCCCCGGTTCGGTGGAGAGGTCGGTCTCCTCCCCCGTGTCGGGGAACCAGAACTGCGCACCGTGGGATGCGGCGAGCAGGATCCGGGATCCGTCCTCGTGCTCGGTGATCTCCCGCAGATCGTGCAGGCTGCGGCCCGACGCGTACGCGACGAATGTCTCCGGAAGGGCGGCGAGACGATTCACCGCGGCCACGGCCGCCGGCAACGCTCTCGCCGCCATCGGATCGACCACATGCGGCGAGACGGTGCCGTCGAAGTCGAGCGCCACCAGCAGGCGCGGGGTGCCTGCGATCGCGGCGAGCGCGGGGTCGGTCTCGGCGGCGGTCCAGTCGCGGGTCATCGTGCGCTCCGTACGTTCTCGAGGGCCGCGAGGAACTCCCGCGACCAGGCGTTCACATCGTTCTCGAGCACCCGCTTGCGCAGGGCCCGCATGCGCCGGGACTGCTCCCGAGGCGGCATCTCCACCGCCTGCATGATCGCATCCTTGAGCCCCTCGATGTCGTGCGGATTCACGAGCACGGCCTGACGCAGCTCATCGGCGGCACCGGTGAACTCGCTGAGCACCAGCACGCCGCGGTGATCCCCGCGGGTGGCGACGTACTCCTTCGCCACGAGGTTCATGCCGTCTCGGAGCGCCGTCACGAGCATCGCGTCCGCGGCGAGGTAGAGGGCGACCATCTCCTCCCGCGGGAACCCCTGGTGCAGGTAGCGGATCGCCGTGTGGTCCATGGTGTCGTGGTCGCCGTTGATGCGCGCCACGGCCAGCTCGATCTCGTCGCGCAGCTGCACGTACGCGTCCACCCGCTCACGACTGGGGCTGGCGACCTGCACCAGGGTGACGTCCTCGACGGAGATCCGCCCCGCGTCCATGAGCTCCCCGAACGCCTTGATCCGGTGGCGGATCCCCTTGGTGTAGTCGAGCCGGTCGACGCCGAGCAGGATCTTCTTCGGGCTGCCGAGGCCCTCGCGGATCTCCGCGGCACGGGCGCGCACATCGGGCCTGGCAGCGAGCTCCGTGTAGGGCGTGGTGTCGATCGAGATCGGGAAGGCACGGGCGACGGCCGTGCGGGGGCCGCCGTAGGGCACGGATACCGTGGAGCCCTTGACATCCAGCCGCAGCCGGCGGCGCACTGCGGCGAGGAAGTTCGTCGCGTCCTGCGCGCGCTGGAAGCCGACGACGTCGGCGCCGAGCAGACCCTGCAGCACCTGGTCTCGCCAGGGCAGCTGGGCGTAGAGCCCGTGCGCGGGGAAAGGGATGTGGTGGAAGTAGCCGATCGTGACATCGGGACGGCGCTCGCGCAGCATCGCGGGAACCAACTGCAGCTGGTAGTCGTGCACCCACACCGTGCCGCCCTCGGCGACCGCGCTCGCGGCCCGCTCCGCGAACCGCCGGTTCACCCGCACGTACGCGTCCCACCACTCGCGGTGGTACTGCGGCGAGGAGATCACATCGTGGTAGAGCGGCCAGATCGTGTCGTTCGAGAAGCCTTCGTAGTACTCCTCGACGTCCTGCGTCGACAGGGCCACGGGCAGCAGCCGGATGCCGCCCTCGGTGAACGGCTTGAGGTCGAGGTCGGGCTGTCCCGCCCAGCCCACCCAGGCGCCGTCGACGGACTGCATGACGGGCTCGAGGGCGGCGACGAGTCCGCCCGGCGAGCGGCGCCAGATCACCTCGCCGTCGGGGCCCGGGACGCGGTCGACCGGCAGGCGGTTCGCGACGATCACGAACGAGGCGGTGGGTGTGGACGAAGTCATGGGAACGCTCCTCACGGCAGCGGCGGATGCCTCCTCCAGGCTAGTCACCCGATGCTCTGCGACGTCGCCCCGCGTCAGGAAGCGGTGCGTCCGCGCCGTGCCAGCACCGCGTTCACCACGCCGGAGAACAGCACCAGGCCCGCCGCGATCACCGGCAGCAGCAGGGATGACTGCGCCCCCGAGGTGTCGGCGACCTGGCCCGTGACCACGGCGCCGGCGGCCTGCCCGACGATCATCGCGGATCCGAGCATCGTCATGACCGTGGCCGAGCGATCAACAGGTCCGAATGCGGCGCCCAGGCTGAACTGGGTCACCAGTGTGGGGCCGATCCCGCAGCCCATCACGGCCAGCGCGACGAGCATGGCCAGAGGGTCCCGCACCCAGAGCAGCATCAGGCTGCCGCAGAACAGGACGCCCGCGAACAGCAGCCAGCGAACGGGCAGGGCGAACCGGGCCGGCAGGAACGCGACGCTGAGCGCCAGGATCGCGGATCCCACCCCGAGCGCCCCGTACAGCAGGCCCGCCTCCTCCGGGCGCCCGTGCTCGGTCATGAACGCCGTGAGCGAGGTGAGCATCGCCCCGAAGAACACGCCGACGCCGAGCATGCCTGCCACGACGATGAGCAATCGGGGCCGGAACAGCTCCGATACCCGCGACGTGGCGCGGCCGTCGGCGCCGCGCTGCGTCGACACGTGCGCACCGGTGGGGTGCAGGGCGAAGGCTCCCACGAACACCAGGATGAGTGCCGCGGCGATCACGAGCGGCATCCATGGAGCGATCGCGGTGGCCAGCACACCGACCAGGAAAGGGCCGAACACGAACACGGTCTCGTCGGCCGCGGACTCGTACGACATCGTCGACGATGTGGTGCGCGCGCGGCGATCGGCGGGCACGCGCTCGGCGATGATCGTGACCAGCCGCGACCGCGACATCGGAGAGACCTGCGGAGCGGTGGCGCCGATCGCGAACGCGCTGAGCAGCACGAACGGCTCGGCGGCGGACGAGTACACGACCAGCGTGAACACCACGAGGGCCGCGGCATTGGCGACCGCGACGACGGCGAGCACGATCCGCTGACCGCGGCGATCGGCGGCGGCGCCCAGCAGCGGGCCGAAGCACGCGCTTCCGATGCCGACCGCTGCCGAGGTGAGCCCGCCGAGAGCCACCGAACCGCGCGCTGCGACCACGACGGTCAGCACGCCGACGACCATCATCGCGAACGGCAGGCGGGCGATGAAGGCGATGACGAAGTAGGACAGCCCGACTCTGCGGAACAGGCTGGGAACGGCGGGGACGGGCGAGGTGTGCGAAGAGGTCATTGCGGAGCAGGTCTCTGGCGCCGCCGCGGGAGGCGGTGCGGATCAGGTGCCGCCGCTTTCCGCCGGAAGAGCCGGCGGCCGGTAATGCACTACGGTGATCGATCCAGTGTATCGGGAGCACACTCCTTCGCAGCAGGGCGCATCTCCCGGGTACCGCGCCGCGTCTCCTCCCGCCGCGGATGCGCTGGTTAGACTCGGTCGCATGCGCAACTACCTCTTCGCGAGCGGCCTGTTCAGCGCGATCACCGGCGGGATCACGTTGCTGCGCGGTACCCGGGACGCGCCGATCACCTGGCGCGCCGTACTGGCGTGGCTGAGCTGGGGCATCACGATCGCTCTGGCCGTCGGGGCCATCGTCGACTTCCGCCGCGACGAGCGCGGTGAATCGGTGTCCTACGACTCCCCCGTCGCGCCTGTGCAGTACAAGCGCGCGAAGAAGGAGCTGAAGGCCGAACTCAAGGCGCAGCGCAAGGCCGACAAAGCCTGACCCGCCGACTTCTCGCGCCGGTGCGTCAGACCAGATCGATCTGGTAGTGGATGAAGCCGCTGCGCTCGGCGACGCGGTCGTAGAGGCGCCGTGCCGTGGTGTTGCTCTCCGCGGTGAGCCAGTAGAGCTTGTCGCTTCCGGCGGCCCGCGCCGCTTCGGTCACGTGAGCGATCAGGGCGCGGCCGACTCCTCCGCCACGGACGGAGGGATCCACGAAGAGGTCCTCGAGGTAGGTGTAGCCGGTCTTCGACCAGGTCGCCGGGTGCGCGAACCAGTGCACGATCCCGACCGCGCTGCCGTCGTCGTCGCGCGCGATCGCCCCGTGGATCTCGCCGGCGGGATCCGTGATCCGAGCGAAGGTCGATGCGGTGACGTCCTCGGCGAGGGCGGACTCGTAGAACGTCAGGTACGCCTGCCAGAGCGGCAGCCAGTCGTCGCGGTCGGCCGCTGTCAGAGGCTGGATCGTCGTCATGCGCCGATCCTACGGGGCAGCGCTCCGGCCGCAGGACCGGGCGCCGCCGCGTCGTCTCAGCGCGTGAGGATGAGAGCCTCGCCCTGACCGCCGCCGCCGCACAGCGCGACCACTGCGGTGCCGGAGCCGCGGCGCACCAGCTCGTGCGCCATGTGCACCGCGAGCCGGTTGCCGCTCGCCCCGATCGGGTGTCCGATCGCGATGCCGCCGCCGTGTACGTTGACGATCGCGGGATCCAGACCGAGCGCGGCCTCGGAGCGCGCGACCACGGCCCCGAACGCCTCGTTGATCTCGACCAGATCCAGGTCAGCGGCCGTGATGCCCTGCTTCTCCAGCGCCCGCTGGATGGCGTTCGCCGGCTGCTCCTGGAGGGAGTTGTCGGGACCCGCGGTCTGTCCGCTGGCTCCGACCGTGACGAGCACGGGCCAGCCCTGGGACTCGGCGTTGGCGCGCGTGGTGACGACGACCGCGGAGGCGCCATCGGAGATCTGGGAGGAGTTGCCCGCGGTGATGGAGCCGCCCTCGGCGAACGCCGGCCGCAGTCCCGCGAGCGTCTCGACGGTCGTCTCCGGCCGGATGCCCTCATCCGTCGTCAGGACCACCGGCTCACCGCGCCGCTGCGGCACGCTGACGGGCACGATCTCGCCCTCGAACACGCCCGCGTCACGTGCAGCGGCCGCGCGCTGGTGCGATCGGGCCGCGACCTCGTCCTGCGCCTCGCGGGTGAGCCCGAAACGGGGGTTGTGCCGCTCCGTCGACGCTCCCATGCTCTCCTTGTCGTAGGCGTCGGTGAGACCGTCGTACGCCATGTGGTCGAGCACCTCGACGGATCCGTAGGTCCAGCCGTCGCGGGAGCCCATCAGCAGATGGGGCGCGCGGGTCATCGACTCCATGCCCGCGGCGACCACCGTGAGCGCGTCTCCGGTGCGGATCATCCGCGCCGCATCGATGATGGCTGTGAGCCCCGACAGGCACACCTTGTTCACGGAGTGCGCAGGCACGTTCCATCCGATGCCCGCACCGATCGCGGCCTGCCGCGCGGCGTTCTGCCCGGATCCCGCGGCGAGCACCTGCCCGACGATGACGGCGTCGATCTCCGCCGGATCCACGCCGCCCTGCTCGAGCGCATCGCGGATCGCGAACGACCCCAGCTGCGGCGCCGTGAAGGGGGCCAGCTGACCCTTCAGACGCCCCTGCGGCGTGCGCGCCGCCGCGACGATGACGATGTCGTCCGCACTCATGTTCACTCCAGTCCTTCGGCGACCAGCAGCGTCGGCTGGGTCGCATCCTTCACATCCTGCACGCTCACTCCCGGCGCGAGCTCGACGAGCCGCAACCCCTCGGGGGTGACGTCGATCACGGCCAGATCCGTGATGATCCGGTGCACGACGGCGCGGCCGGTGAGCGGCAGCGAGCATTCGTCGACGATCTTGGCGGAGCCGTCGCGGGCGACGTGCTCCATCAGCACGATCACGCGCCCTGCGCCGTGCACCAGGTCCATCGCGCCGCCCGGGCCCTTGACCATCTTCCCCGGGATCATCCAGTTCGCCAGATCCCCCGTCGCGCTCACCTGCATCGCGCCGAGGATCGCCGCATCGATCTTGCCGCCGCGGATCATCCCGAAGCTGAGCCCCGAGTCGAAGAACGCGGCTCCGGGCAGTGTGGTGACGGTCTCCTTGCCGGCGTTGATGAGGTCGGGGTCGACCGCGTCCTCCGCGGGATAGGGTCCGACGCCGAGGATGCCGTTCTCGGACTGCAGCACGAGGGTCACGCCCTCGGGAACGTAGTTGGGCACGAGCGTGGGCAGCCCGATACCGAGGTTCACGTAGGAGCCGTCGGACAGCTCACGGGCGGCGCGTGCCGCCATCTCGTCACGGGTCAGAGCCATGTCAGGCCTCCCTTGTTCCGTCGGACGCCGAAGGCCGCACGGTGCGCCGCTCGATCCGCTTCTCGATGTCGGATCCGACCTCGACCACGCGGTGCACGAACACGCCGGGCAGGTGGACGTGATCGGGGTCCAGCTCCCCCGGCTCGACGAGCCTCTCGACCTGCGCGATGCAGATGCGGCCCGCCATCGCGGCGAGCGGGTTGAAGTTGCGCGCGGCCTTGTTGAAGATGAGGTTGCCGTGCCGGTCGCCGAGCGCCGCATGAACGAGCGCGAAGTCGGTGGTGATCGCCTCTTCGAGCACGAAATCGCGCGGCTGCCCGTGGATCTCGAAGGTGCGCACGTCCTTGGCGGGCGACGCGATGGCGATCGACCCGTCGGCGGCGTAGCGCCGCGGCAGACCGCCCTCCGCGACCTGGGTGCCGACGCCGGTCTGCGTGTAGAAGGCGGCGATGCCGGAGCCCCCGGCGCGGAGTTTCTCTGCCAGGGTTCCCTGCGGCGTCAGCTCGAGCTCCAGCTCACCGGACAGGAACTGGCGCTCGAACTCCTTGTTCTCTCCCACGTACGAGGAGGTCATCTTGCGGATCCGCTGCGCGCCGAGCAGCAGACCCAGCCCCCAGTCGTCGACGCCGCAGTTGTTGCTGACCACACTGAGCCCCGAGGTGCCCTGCTCCAGGAGCGCCTGGATGAGAGCGCTCGGGTTGCCGGAGAGCCCGAACCCGCCGACGGCGAGCGAGGCCCCGTCCGGGATGTCGGCCACCGCGTCCGCCGCGGAAGCCCATTGCTTGTCGATCACTCGCCACTCCTTCGTGTGGGATACGACTTCCACTCTGCGCCGACCGGTAAGGGGGTTCAAGCCCGTGCTTGCGATGTGGTCGCCATGATGGGTAGCGTCCACATCATGGAACAGTCGGCAGCGACCCGACGCACGGTCCCCGGAGCGCAGGCGATCGCGCGCGCCGCGGAACTGCTCCGCCTGGTCACGGCGTCACCCGACGGCGCGGCACTGCAGCGACTCGCGGAGATCTCGGGCCTCAGCCGCTCGACCGCGCATCGCCTGCTCTCGGCTCTGCGCGTGGAAGGCCTCGTCGACCAGGATCCGCAGACCGCGCGCTGGATGCCCGGGCCGGAGCTCTACCTCATGGGAACAGTGGCCGCGGCGCGCTATGACATCACCGAACTCGCCCGCGACATCGTGCGCTCCCTGGCGGTGAAGACCGAGGAGAGCGCATTCCTCTCGGTACGGCGAGCAGATGAGACCGTGTGCCTGCTGCGCGAGGAGGGTGCGTTCCCCATCCGCTCCTTCGTGCTCAGCGAGGGGGTGCGCTTCCCGCTCGGCGTCGCCAGCGCCGGGCTCGCGATCCTGTCCTTCCTTCCTGACCACGATGTGGATGCCTATCTCGGGCGCCACCCGGAGCTCGGCGAGCGATGGGGGCGCACGCACGCCCCCGCACCGCTGCGCCGTCGCCTGGCCGAGACCAAGGCGCGCGGGTACGCGGTGAACCCCGGACTCATCGTCGAGGGCAGCTGGGGCATGGGGGCCGCGGTCTTCGACCGCGACGGTCGTCCGGAGTGGGCTCTGAGTCTCACCGGGGTCGAGTTCCGGTTCGGTCCCGACCGCCTGCCTGGGCTCGGACGGACGCTGCTCGCGCACGCGCATCAGCTCTCCGCACGCATCGCCGGCCGCGCCGCGCGCTGATGTCGGGCCCATCGGCCGCGAGGGTCCGCGCCGCGGCCGATTCACCCCCCTCACTGGTCGCGCAATGCGGTTCTGATCGCGCCGGAACCGCAGTCTGCGACCAGTGAACGTGCGGGACCCTTGCCAGATACATACCAATCGATATATACTTCAGTTATGAATCACGGCGAGATCCTGCAGTCGATCGTGTTCTCGACGCACACACTCACCCGCATCGCCGCACAGGAGGCCGGAAACGACGCTCCTGCCGCGCAGTGGCGGGCGCTGAGCCTGCTCGACGGCCAGGACCGGCAGCGCGTCGGAGAGCTCGCGAAGGCCAGCCGCACCACGCAGCCCGGGATGACCCGGATGCTCGGCCAGCTGGAGAACGAGGGGCTTGTACGACGCTCCCCCGACCCCGAGGACTCCCGGGCGACGGTCGTGACGATCACGGCCGACGGGCGTCGCGCCCTGCACGCATGGCGCGACGAGCTGCAGCAGATCCTCGCGCCGCGATTCAGCGACCTCGACGACACGGACTGGCAGCACCTGGCCCGCGCCGCGGAGATCCTTCGCACGCATTCGCTTCTGGAAAGGACAGCACGTTGAGTACCACCGGTTCCTCGGTATCGATCTGGAGACAGCCCGCACAGGTGTGGGCGGTCGCCTTCGCCTGCGTCGTGGCGTTCATGGGCATCGGATTGGTCGACCCGATCCTGCCCGCGATCGCTGCATCCCTGAAGGCGACCCCGGTGCAGACCGAGCTGCTGTTCACCAGCTACCTGCTCGTCACCGGTGTCGCGATGCTATTTACGAGTTGGATCTCCAGCCGCATCGGCGCCAAGGCCACGCTGTTGATCGGCCTCGCGCTCATCGTGGTCTTCGCACTGTTCTGCGCACTGAGCGGCAGCGTCGACGCGATCATCGGCTTCCGCGCCGGGTGGGGCCTCGGCAACGCGCTGTTCATCTCCACCGCACTCGCGACGATCGTCGGCGCGGCCAGCGGTGGATCCAGCGCCGCGATCATCCTCTACGAGGCCGCCCTGGGTCTCGGCATCGCGATCGGGCCGCTGCTCGGCGGACTCCTGGGCGAGGTCGCCTGGCAGGGGCCGTTCTTCGGCGTCGTGGCGCTCATGGCCATCGGCTTCGTCGCGGTGCTCACGCTGCTGCGCGGACCGTTCGAGAAGCGCCAGCCGGTGCCGTTCTCTGCGCCGTTCAAGGCTCTCGGCCGTCCCGCCCTGGGCGTGCTGGCCATCGCCGCCCTGTTCTACAACATCGGCTTCTTCGTGCTGCTCGCGTTCTCGCCCTTCCCGCTCGGGTTCAGCGCGATCGGCATCGGTCTGACGTTCTTCGGCTGGGGCATCGCGCTGGCGGTCACGAGCGTCTGGGTGGCACCGATCCTGCTGCGCCGCATGCCGATCACCCGGATCATCCTGTTCGTGCTGCCGCTGCTGGCGATCGACCTGATCGTGGCGGGGATCCTGGTCGCGATCCCGACGGCGCTGGTGATCTGCATCATCGTCGGCGGTCTGCTGCTCGGCATCATGAACACCGTGCTCACCGAGGCCGTCATGGAGGCGACGGATCTGCCCCGCTCGGTCGCGTCGTCGGCCTACTCCGCGGTGCGCTTCATCGGCGGCGCCGTGGCCCCTCCCCTCGCCGCGCTCCTGTCGCACCTCTGGGGCGACACCGTGCCCTACCTGTTCGCGGGGGTCTCCGTGCTCATCGCCGCGCTCGTGGTGCTCTTCGGTCGTCGTGCGCTCGCGCACATCGACCGCGGCTCGCACGATGCCGCGGAGGATGCGGAAGCGATCCTCATCGGCGACGCCGCCTGAGGATCCGCACCCGACCCGAACGGGTGCCGCGAACGGCCCGTCCCGCACGACGCTGCGCGGGGCGGGCTTCGTCGTCGGCGGCGGGCCCTACGCTGGAGACATGCTGATCGGACTTATCCGCCCCGTCGAGTCCAAGACCCACACCGTGCAGGCCGAGGAGCTGGATGAGATCCAGGATCTGCTCGCCGCCGAGACCCCGAAGGGCTGGCAGCTCGCCTCCGCCCCTGTCGCGATGGCGAAGAAGGACACCGTGCTGACCGCGGAGGGCACCATCGTGCGCCGCGACGGCGTGCAGGAGATCGAGGCGGACGACATGACGGCACTCGAGGCGAAGGTGCCGAGCGGCTATCAGCTGCTCTCGGTGCGGGTGGTCTGAGCGCCGGAGGCATCGTGACCGACCTCGAAGCGATCGCGGCCGACCTGTACGCGGGGCACCCCGGCGACTTCGTGTCCTCACGCAACGCCCGCGCGAAGGAGGCGCAGGACGCAGACCTCGCCGAGCGGATCCGGGCGCTGCGGAAGCCGAGCGTCGCCGCCTGGGTCGTGAACGTCTTCGCCCGCGAACGAGCGCACCAGCTCGACCAGGCCCTCTTGCTGGCAGAGGAGCTGCGGGAGGCTCAGGCGGACATCGATGCGGTGACGCTCGCCCAGCTCACCCGCCAACGGCGCGCGCTGACTGACCAGCTCGCCGCCGATGCCGTCACCCTGGCGACAGCACGCGGCGAACGCATCACCGCAGCAACGCGCGAAGCCGTCCGCCAGACGATCACGGCCGCGTTCTTCGATCCCGCCGCCGCTGCGGCCGTCGCATCCGGACGGCTCGTGCGCGAGCTCGAGCCATCCGCCGAGTTCCCCCTCGACGTCGACACGATCCTCGGCGGCGGCGCACCGTCCGGCCGCCAGCCTCCGCCGGCGCTGGTGGACGAGGTCAAGGCCCGGCGGGAGCTGCGGAAGGCCCGGACCGCGTTGCACGCGGCCGAGCAGGCCCAAGTGCGCGCCACGCGGGACCTCGGCACGGCCGACCGCGACGTGCAGGACGCCTCACAGCGCGCGGCGCAGCTGGACGCGCGGATCGCCGATCTCGAGGCCGACCTGGCCCGCGCGCACGCCGCGGCCGCGGCCGCGCGCACCGAGGCCACGGCCGCCGCTGACCGCCGGACGCAGGCCGCCGACCGTGCGACGGCTGCCGAGAAGGCCGTCGAGGTCGCGCAGCGCGCCGTCGATGCGCTGAACGCCGAAGAATGAACCGCGACGAGTGAGGCACCGCACCTCCGCACAGCCACCTAGCGCGCCCGGCGCTCATCGTCAACCCCACCCCCTGGGCCCCCGATCTGTGCGACTCTAGGAGGACTCCCCACATGCGATCGCTCAGATTGCGCCTCTTGACACGGGTTCCCGTGGCGACGAACAGGCGAAACTGGTGACCCAGCATGGGCGTACTTTTCTATGGCAGCGCCGAGCATGCGATCGAGATCGACGATGTCGCTCTGGCACATCTCAAGGTCGTCATCGCGACCAAGCTCCGACGGAACGAGAGCTTCACGCTGTCGTGGATGCACGACAGCGACCAGCCCCTCGGCCGGTCCACGATCTGGCTGCATCCGTCCATCGAGCTCCGGTTCACGTTCGAAGAACCGACGCCTCCGCCCCTCGACCCCGCGAGGATCCAGGCATACGCGAACTCCGCGAACACGTCCGGCGGCATCCTCGTCCCGGAAGAACACATCCTCGGATCGAGACGCGGCGTCGTACTCACGGCCTGAGCCCGCCGGCAGCCGGCGGGAGTGATCAGCCCGCCCTCGGCCCGCACCGTCACGGTGCGGGCCGAGCAGCTCCCCGCGGCGCAGAAAAGCCCCGGTAGATGGCGAGATCTAATCGGGGCTTATCCGTGCACCCCCTCGGACTTGAACCGAGAACCCACTGATTAAGAGTCAGTTGCTCTGCCGATTGAGCTAGAGGTGCGTACTGGGCCGGTTCCCCGGCCGAGGAATCACATTACCAGCGGATCCGACGGAAGCGAAATCGGGGCCGGGTCTACGTGCATCCCTGGCGTGTCGTCCGCCCGGAGTGCGCTCTGGGCCGCGTTCGCCCAGGGTTCCTCCGCGTGCCGCCGGTATCCTGAAGACGTGTCTGAGACCCGCGCCGAAGCCGATTACCAGAGCGACCTCGACCTCGCTCTCCGCCTTGCCGATGCCGCCGACGCGCAGTCTCTGCCGCGCTTCGACGCGGCAGATCTGAACGTGTCGCTCAAGGCCGATCGCTCCCACGTCACGGATGCGGATCTGGCGACCGAGCGCGCGATCCGGGAGATCCTTCAGGCGGAGCGGCCGGAGGACGGGATCCTCGGCGAGGAGTACGGCACCTCGGGCGACACGCACCGGCAGTGGGTCATCGACCCGATCGACGGCACCGCGAACTTCCTCCGCGGCGTGCCCCTGTGGGGAACGATGATCAGCCTCGCCATCGACGGTGTGGCCCGGGTCGGTGTCGTCAGCATGCCCGCGCTCGGCCGACGCTGGTGGGCCGCGCCCGGCCTGGGTGCCTGGGCCTCGACCGACGCGGAGCCGCGTCCGATTCGGGTGTCGGGGGTCGCGGACCTCGATGACGCGAGCGTGAGCTTCCAGAGCATCTCCCAGTGGGATGAGGCCGGACATCTCGACACACTCATCGCCTTGAGCCGGCGTGTGTGGCGCGACCGGGCCTACGGCGACGTGTTCTCGTACATGATGCTCGCCGAGGGGCGCATCGACATGGTCGCGGAGTTCGGCGTCAAGGAGTACGACATCGCAGCGGCGTTCGCGATCGTCGCGGAGGCGGGCGGCACGGCGACGGCATTCGACGGCACCCCTACGCTCTCCGGACGCTCGGCGCTCGCCACGAACGGCGTGCTGCACGCGGCGTTCCTGGCGCAGTTGCGCAGGTCGGAGGCACAGCCCGGCCCGCGGGAGCAGCAGAGCCCGGCCGCGCCCTGATGCGCCGTCTCGCACGCGTGGTCCTGCCGCTGGGGCTCGCCGTCGGCGTGCTCACGGCAGCCACGGCGTGCAGCGGCGGCACCTCCCCGGGTGTCACCGCGAAGCCCACGTCGGACGCGACCAGCACCGCCCCCGAACCGGCGGCGCAGCCCTCGACGGATACGCCGGCGACACCTCCCGCCGCGCTGAGCTGCGAGACCCTGATCCCGTCCGACACTGTCGCCGCCCTGCACAAGCAGGGGTGGGCCGCGATGAAGCGCGACTTCGCCTTCGGCCCGGATGCGCTCCCCGGCGGCATCGAGTGCCTGTGGTCGGATCCGGCCACCGCCTCCGACCACGGTCTGCTCTACGGGTGGGCGCCGATCTCCGGCAGCGAGGCGAAGTCCCGCCAGGAGCAGCTCATCGCGTCGGGCTGGACCCGTGAGGACAGCGACCGGGGCGTGTACATCACGGCGGATCCGCGCGCGTCGCTCAGCAAGGACGAAGACGGCTACGGCATGACCTACCTCTTCGGACCGGGCTGGGTGACCGTCTCCGACACGAAGCAGGGCCTGGTCCTGATCGAACCACGGGGATGATCGTGAGTTGCCCGCCACCCCGCGGCCTTCTACTGTCGAGAACGTGATGGCAGATGCGCTCCAGTCCGCGTGGTCCGACGTCGCGAGCCAGGATCCGGTGCGCATCACCCGAGCTCTCGACGCCTTCCGCGGACTGCTCCCGGAAGCGCTGATGACCGAAGGGGAAGGCGGAGATGCGCACCGCAGCGCACTGCGCGGACTGGCCTACGGCTTGGACGAGCTCGGCCGCGAGCACGAGGCCCGGGAGCTGTACCGCACCCTCGCGGAGGTCTGCGAGACTGCGCTCGCGGATCAGGAGCATCTTGAGGAGCACCGCCAGCAGCTCTTCGACGACCGCCTCTATGCCCGCGCCGCCGAGCAGATGGTCGGGCAGACGTCGGCCTCCGCCGCCGTCGTGGCGGCGCTGGACGCCCTCATCGCCGAGGGCGAGCATGAGCTCGGCGGTGCGCACGGCCGCGTGCTCTGGCTGCTGGACCGGCGCGCGCAGCTGCTCACCCGGATGAACCCGGCGGAGGGCCTGGACGCCTACGACCTGCTCATCGCCCGCGCCGCGGCCGCGGCCGAGCAGAGCGAGAACCACTTGACGGCGCTCGCTGCGAAGGCGACGGAGCTCTCCCGGTTGGACGAGGACGAACAGTCCGCCCTGCTCTGGGGACAGGTGCTGGACGGGCGCCGTGCTCTGCTCGGAATGGACGCGCCCGCAACGCTCGACGCCTGGTGGTGGCGCGCGAGGACCCGTTACTGGTCGGGCGACGCGTCCGGAGCCGATGCCGACCTCGCACTGCTGATCCCGGCGCTGCAGCGGCAACGCGGCGAGGACGACACCCTCACCCTGGACGCGATGAAGTTCCGCACCACCACGCTGCGGGTGCTCGCCCGCGACGGATCGGCCGCTGAGGATCCGCTGCCACTGGTGCGCCGGATCGCCGTGCTGGAGACCGGACGCTTCGGCCCGGGCGCCGATCAGGTGCTCACCTCCCGGATGATGGCGGTCGAGGTGCAGCTCGATCACGCGGACGGCTCAAGAGGTTGGCCAGGGCTGATCGCTGAGGCCCGCGAGATCGTCGACGACACGGCGGATCGCCCGCCCCGCGCCTCACTCGCACTGCGCTCGCGCGACCTTCTCGCCCGGGTACTGCGCGAGGCCCGCGCGAAGGAGCCGTCGCCGGCGCTCATCGAGGCAGGCCTGGTCGCCGCCGTCGCCCGGTGCGCGCATCTCGATCGTGCCGTCGCGGGGCTGGCCCCTGCCGGCCTTGCGACCAATGCCGACCCGGAGTCAGCCACGGATCCGATGTCCGCGGATCCGGATCCGGCCCTCGCAGCACCGCAGCAGCTCGCGAATGAGATCGCGCACGCCTGGACCGATCTGTCCCGGTGGCACCGACCGCATTCCCCCGAAGCCCTGGACGCGCTGCGGACCGGCGCCGACCGACTCCGTGCGCTCGGCCCCGCCGGGCGCCGCAGCGAGATCGACGTGCGAGACGACCTCGGCTCAGCCCTGCGCGATGCCGGCCGTGGATCCGACGCTCTCGCCGAGTTCGAGCGTTCGCTGGAATTGGAGCTGGGCCTCGCCGCGGAGGCGTCGACCGCGGAGGATCGTCGCACCGCCGCGACGAGGCTGGCACAGTCCCGATACGCGCTCGGTGCCACGCTGCGCGGTATCGGACGCAATGCGGAGGGCGAGGCGCTGCTCGCCGACGCCATCGAGATCGCCCAGCATGACGGCGCCGCCCCGCGGATCATCTCCGAGCTCCGGGACACCCGCGCGCTCGCCCTGCAGGATCTGGGGCGCAGCGATGAGGCCGCCGCCGAGATGCGTACGCTCTACGAGGCTTCGGGCGACGTCGGCCACGCGATCGACCTCGCCGCGGTGTATCTGCGCAGCGACCGTGCGGCCGAGGCGGAGGTGCTGCTGCGGCCCGTCCTGGCCGAGCTGGAAGCGGAGGGATCCGCCGAGACCGCCCAGGCCTCCCGCGTCATCGGCAATCTCGCCCTGGCCGCGTGCCAGCTCGGCCGGGATGCCGAAGCCGCGGCGACCTACGACCGGCTGTACGGGCTGCAGTCGCGCATCCTCGGCACAGAGCACCGCGACACCCTGATCACTCTGCACAACCGCGCGCAGGAGGAACGGCACCTCGGCCGATTCGCCGAGGCCGTCCGGCGCTTCGAGTCCGTCCTCGCACGGCGCACGGCGGCTCTCGGCGCTCGCGATCCGCACACTCTCAGCACGCTCGCCGCCCTCGCCGGCACCGTCGCCGATGCCGGCGACCTGCCCCGCGCCAGAGAACTGACCGAGCGCGTCGTCGCCGAGACGCGAGAGGTCCTCGGCGAGACGGATCCGCAGACGCTGCACCGCATCCGCGACCTGGACGGGATCCTCGCCCGTCTCGGCGACGCCCAGCAGGATCGCGACATGCTGGCCGACCAGGTCAGGGCCGGGTTCGCTTCGACGGGAGGCGCGTCCGGCGACGGCGCCTCCTTGCCCGGGCTCGCAGCGCTGCGCTATGCCGACCACCTCGCCCGGCAGAGTCGTTACGGCGATGCCCTCGTCGAATACAGCCGCGCCCGCGACGCGCTGAGCGCAAGCGCAGGCATCGACTGGCTGCGAGCCGAACGCGGCGCCGCCGAGTGCTCGAAGCGGCTCGGCGCACACCGCGAAGCCGCCGACGCCTACGCGCGCATCGTGCCGCAACTCGAGCGGCTGCTGCCCGGCGACCACTGGGCGCTGGCGGACGCGCTGAACGATCGCAGTCTCGCCCTGTCGCACCTGGGACGGATCGACGAGATGGCCGCCGTGCAGCAGCGGGCGATCGAAGTCGCCGACGGCGCCGGCTCCGACCCCGGGCGGGCCGTGCAGCTGCGCATCTGGCTCGGCCGACGCCTGGCCGAAGCCCAGCGCTTCCCGGAAGCGCTCGCGGCCTACGATGATGCCGCCGAGACAGGCGCCCGAACGGTCGGCGCAGACCACGCGATCACGCTCGACGCCATGGACGATCGTGCCGAAACGCTGATCTCGCTCGGGCGGCATCGGGAGGCGCTGCGGATCTACCGCACCAACATCCCCGCCATGGAACGCGTGCTCGGCGCCGACTCCGCGGCCGTGCGCCGCGCCCGGGGCAAGCAGAAGGCTTCGGCCCAGCAGACCTCCAAGACCCGTTCGGCGATCATCGGCGGCGTGATCGTCGCCGCGATCCTCGTCTACGTCATCGTGACGCGGATGAGCTGAGACGCCTGCTTCCTCGCAGTGATCTATGAAAGCGGATCCGGCTCTTCCGTCGACGCTCGCGCCGCGGGATCCTCAGCATGTGCCGTCATCGAGGACGGCGATCCGAACGCACGACCCGAGCACGAGGAGCACACCATGACCAACTATCTATTGATCTACCGCGCGGACCCCGCCGCCATGGCAGCGATGCCGGAACCGACGCCGGAGCAGGCCGCCCAGATGATGGACGCCTGGAACGGCTGGGCCGCCCGAGCCGGCGACGCCATCCTCGACTTCGGCGACCCGACCGCCGCGGTCTCCCCCGGCGCGGACCCCACGGTCGGCGGGTACTCCCTGCTGCAGGCCGAGTCCTACGATGACATCGCGGCACTGCTCGAAGGACACCCGCACACCGCCATGGGCGGCACGATCGACGTCTACGAACGGCAGCCGGCGATGGGCGGCTGAGCAGGGAGCACGGCGGCGCACCCTACGATCGGCTGCATGACCGTTCCGATCGTCGAGTACGCCGCGCTCCCTCCCCGCCCGTGGAAGAACGGCCGCGGGGTCACCCGGATCCTGTTCGACGATGCCGACACCGGGGACGCATGGACCTGGCGGATCAGCATCGCCGAGATCACGGGCACGCAGCCGTACAGCGCCTACCCCGGCGTGCACCGAGGGCAGGTCGCGCTCGGACCGGGTGCCGTCGACCTGGTGATCAACGGCCGGGATACGGTGCTGGCGGTGGATGAGGTCATCGCGTTCGACGGCGAGGACGAGGTTGCAGCGACGCCGCGCGAGGCCGGGTTCCTCGACCTGAACGTCATGACCCTCCGGGACACCTGGCACTCGACTGTGCAGGTCACCGACGCTCCGACGGTGAGCGCCGGGCCCGGAGGTCCGACGGTGCTGATCGCCCTCGATGAGTCCGGCACGCTCGATGACCGACCGCTCGCGCGCCTCGACGCGGCTCTGCTCGAGTCCGGCACGACCTGCACGCTGCGCGGTCGTTTCGTGATGGCTCGGCTGCGCCGGATCTGAGGCGCGCATGAAGAAGCCCCTGGGTCCGTGGCGAAGACACGGGACCCAGGGGCTTCTCGCAGTGACAGCGGCTTGGTTCCGACGAGCGGAGCTCGTGGTGGAGCTGGGGGGAATCGAACCCCCGTCCAACGCTGAGTCTCCACGCCTTCTCCGGGCGCAGTCTGTGCAGACGTTCTGCTCGGCTCCGACCTTTGTCACAGACACCTAAGTCGACGAGCCCAGCCTGGGAAGAGTCCCGTGCGACGTCCAGACGCCATCGCACAGCAAGATTCCTAGATGACGTCAGGATCCGTATCGGAATCACATACGGCCTGACGGACTATCGGGCTCGCTTACGCAGCGAGGGCGAAGTCAGTGCGCTTTGCATTGGCACTTATTGTTTTGCAGGGAGCGTTCACGAGATAACCCTGCATCCTCGGCCCGCTTCTCGTGGATTCACAGGCGCTGTCGAAACCGATCAGCCCCGTGGTCCTTCGTGCGAAGGAGCCGCTGTCACTCTGTGGAATTACCAACGGGAGCCGTAGCGCCCGAGCATCACAGAGTACAACGGATCCGGCAGCCGCGCCATTCCAAGCCGACCGTGCCGATGCCCCGGCGTCTCCCCCGGGGCATCTTTGCCGATCAGTGACGACGATGTCGCCTGATCACTTGCCGCTGCCGTTGCACGCCATCCCCGGTGACGGCACGAACTCCTTGAGGCCGGCCTTCACGAACGACCCGTAGGACTGCACGCCGTGATACCTGTCGACGCCGCCGGGGCTCTGATTGCCCCGCATCGCGATCGCGTCGTCATCGAACCCGGGAGGGTTGTTCTCCACCGAGTCCAACCTGTCCAGCCCTGAGTAGGCGCATTCGGACGCGGCATGGGACGGTCCGGATGTCGGATCTCCGTTCCCGTTGGTCTCGCCTGCATATGCCGCGCTGGATCCCGCTGCAACGAGCCCCAGCGCGATCGCACAGCCGATCGCCAGTCGTTTCATCTGATGGTCCTCCTTCACGCAGTTCTTCTTCGCCGAGGCGCGGAACTGCGCCGCGGTGGCCGAATTCTACGCGCGCACCACGGCGGCGTGAAGGGCAGGCCGGCATCGCGCCGTGCCGGCACGCCCGGTGCCGCGTCGACGGTGCCGTCCAGGACGGCGGGATCGGCATGTGCCGTAGAGTCGCGGCATGAGCGAGGTCGTCATCACCGTCCGCGGCGAGCACGAGGTGCGGATCGCCCCGGAACGCGCCATCGTCACGCTGTCCGTCGCGCTGGACGGTCCCGATCGGGAGTCGGTCGTCGCCCGCACCCTGGCACTTGCGGATCCCGTCCTCAGGAGCATCGTCGCCCGCGAGGAATCGGGCGCGGTGGCGGAATGGTCGAGCCGTCGACTCGCTGTGCGGTCGGAACGCCCGTGGAGCAACGACGGCACCCGGCTCGCCCTCGTGCACCATGCCGCGGTCGACTTCGCCGCCACTTTCACCGACTTCACCGAGCTCTCCGCGTGGGTGGCCGACGTGTCTGCGTGGGACGGCGTCTCCGTGAACAGCACGGCGTGGATCCTCACCCCCGAGACGCGGGCGCGCGTCGAGCAGGAGGTCGCCGCCGAGGCGGTGCGCACGGCGGTCATGCGGGCCGGCGCCTACGCGACCGCGCTCGGCCTGACAAAAGTCGAGCCGATCGAGATCGCCGACGCCGGCCTCATCACTGACGGAGGTGCCGGTGACATGGCCCCGAAGGCGCTGCGCGCGTTCGCCGCTCCCCCGTCGGCCTCCGGCCTCGAGCTGCAGGGCGACGACCTCATCGTCTCCGCGACGGTCGAAGCGCGGTTCGTCGCCGCCTGAGCGGTGGGAGCCGCGCTGCGGGCCTCAGGCCCTGCGACGTCGGGCGATCGTCAGGGCGAAGACGCCGCCGAGCAGCAGCACTGCTCCGGCGCCGATCGCCGGCAGCGGATCGGCGCCGGTCGCCGGCAGGGATCCACTTCCGGATCCGCCAGGAGCCGTCGTGGGCACGGTACTCGGCGTGATCGTCGGGGTCGGGGTGGGGGTCGGAGTGACGACGACGGGCGTCAGTGTGAAGTCCTGACCGTCGATCAGCTCACCGAGCTCGGTGATGGTCACGCTGCGCGTCGCCGGGGTCGTCCCGGTGAAGCCATCGGGAACGGCGACGTCGATCGTGTAGACACCGGGAGCGAGCTCGCCGAGCGCGTACGTGCCGTCCGCAGCCGTCGTGATCGTGACGGGGCCGCTGGGGCCGGTGACGGTCACGCTCACTCCCTGGTGGGGTGCTCCGCCGTCGTCCGTGACCGTGCCGGCGACGGAGCCGAGACGGGCGAGCGCGAAGTCCACGTTCGCGACGTCATCGGCCGCGACCGTCTCGGCGCGCGACGCGTCACCGGACACGACGTAGCCCGGAGGAGTCTCCACGCGCACGGTGTAGTCACCGCTGGGAAGGCGCGGGAACGAGTACGTGCCGTCCGCGGCGGTCACGGTCTGCGCAGCCCCATCCGGACCCTCCGCGGTGACGACCACACCGCCGACGCCCGTGCCGGCCGCGGTGACCGCACCCGAGAGCGTCGGCTGCACCTGAAGGATGAAGTCCTTGCCGGTGATCGGTGTCTCATCGTTGTCCGGCACCGTGAACGGCGTCGGCGAGGACACCAGGGTGTATCCGTCCGGCGTGGTGATCCTCACCACGTGGATGCCCACCGGCACATCGTCGAAGAGGTACGACCCGTCCGCGCCGGTGACCACCGTGCGTCCGCCGTCGAGCGTGATGGTGGCTCCTGCGATCGGAGTGCCGTGCTGGTCCTTCGCCGTCCCGGAGACCGGCACGGGGATGATGTCGCGCACCGCGAAGTCGGCCGTGCCATCGGCGGTGGTCAGGTCGACCTGGCGCGACCGCAGGTCGCTGGTCTTGCCCGTGGGCGGGGTGATCTCGACCGTGTACCCGTCGGTCGCGACGGCGCCGCCGAACGAGTACGTGCCGTCGGCCCCAGTCGTGGTCGTGCCGATGACCGTCCCATCGGCGGCGGTCAGCCGCACGCCGACGCCGGCCGCCGGAGTGCCGGCGGTCTGATCCAGGACGGTGCCCGAGACGGCGCGCGTGATCGCCGCGAACCACGTCTGGTACACCGGGAACCCGGCGCGGCGGGTGAAGGTGAAGGTCAGGGAGGAGATAGGCGCGTTCGGCTCGAACCACGCGGCCGCGCCGCTCGTGTCCGCCGCCGCCGCATTACCCGTGAGGGTCAGCGTGGACGCGTCCCAGCTCGGCACGTCGCCGGCATCGCCCGTGCACGAGGGCTTGCCCGTGAATTCCGGCGCGCAGTAGTTGAACCCGCCGCGGAAGCCCAACTGGGCGGCGGTGAGCGTCTGCCCGTCGGGGCCGAGCGCGGTGATCTTCACCTGATCCGCATCGATGTCGCCGAGCACGAACGTCCAGTTCGCGGTCGGTGTCGGGTGCGCGAAGGTATAGGTCGTCTCCGACGGTGACGACGCGTTGTCCGCGCGCGGACGCAGGTTCAGGTACTGCTGGTCGCGGCTGCTGCCGTACTTCGCGCCGACGGGGGTGGACGCGGCCAACCACGAGCTGGATCCGCTGATCACTCCGACGGATCCGCTGCGCGAGTCGCTCGTGTAGTCGGCCTTCAACTGCGGCGCGGCGATCTGCACGCTGCCGGAGTAGGCGCCACCGGTGCCCTGCAGGGGCGTCCAGTCAGCCCAGGGCGTGCCCGTCGCCGCCGAGGCGGGGGCGACGAAGGCGAGGCCTGTGAGTGCCACCAGGGCGGCAGCGGCGAACGCGAGGGAACGTCTCATACCGATATGTTGGCAGATTCGCCGCCCCGACGGGGTGCGCACAGCGTCATCGAAAGGACGCACCCGGTCGGGCCGATCGCCTGCCGACCTCGGATCTCAGACCGCGAACGGAGCGAGTTCCGCCGCGAGCCTCTCGTTGACGTGCGCATGGATGCGAGTGCCCGCCTCCTCGTGCGCGACGTCGAGCAGCAGTCCGCTCTCGTGCACGGCTGCGACGAGATCGCCGCGGTCGTATGGCACGACGACATGGACCTCCACGGCCGGCTTCGGGAGCACCTCATCGATCGCGGCGCGCAGCTCGGCGATGCCCTCACCGCTGCGCGACGACACGAAGTGGGCGCCGGGAACGAGCCCGCGCAGCACCATCCGCTCGTCGTCGCCCAGCAGATCCGCCTTGTTGAACACGATGATCTCGGGGATGCTGCGCGCACCCACATCGCCCATCACATCGCGCACCGTCTTGATCTGCCCGGCCGGATCCGGATGGGATCCGTCCACGACGTGGACGATGACGTCCGCGTCAGCGACCTCCTCGAGCGTCGAGCGGAACGCCTCCACGAGCTGGTGCGGCAGGTTGCGCACGAAGCCGACGGTATCGGTGAGCGTGTAGACGCGGCCATCCGTCGTCTCCGATCGGCGCACGGTGGCGTCCAGCGTGGCGAACAGGGCGTTCTCCACGAGCACGCCCGCGCTGGTGAGCGCGTTGAGCAGGCTGGACTTGCCGGCGTTGGTGTAACCCGCGATCGCGACCGAGGGGATCGTGTGGCGCTTGCGCTCGGCGCGCTTGGCCTCGCGGGCCGGCTTGAAGTCGCGGATCTGCTTGCGCAGCATCGCCATGCGGGTGCGGATGCGGCGGCGGTCGAGTTCGATCTTCGTCTCACCGGGTCCGCGCGAGCCCATGCCCGCGCCGCCGGCGCCGACCTGGCCACCGGCCTGACGGCTCATCGACTCGCCCCAGCCGCGCAGACGGGGCAGGAGGTACTCGAGCTGCGCGAGTTCGACCTGCGCGCGGCCCTCGCGACTCTTGGCGTGCTGGCTGAAGATGTCGAGGATCACCGTGGTGCGGTCGATGACCTTCACCTTGACGACGTCCTCGAGGGCGCGGCGCTGAGAGGACGCGAGCTCCGTGTCTGCGATCACCGTGTCCGCACCCACCGCGGCCACGATGTCCTTGAGCTCCTGAGCCTTGCCGCGCCCCAGGTAGGTGGCGGGATCCGGATGCGGCCGACGCTGCAGCAGACCGTCCAGCACGACAGCGCCGGCCGTTTCGGCGAGAGCGGCGAGCTCGCGCAACGAGTTCTCAGCGTCCTCCTGCGCTCCCTGCGGGTACACGCCGACCAGCACCACGTTCTCCAGACGGAGCTGGCGGTACTCGACTTCGGTGACATCCTCGAGCTCAGTGCTCAGGCCAGCCACCCGCCGCAGCGCGTGGCGATCCTCCACCTCCCACTGGTCGCCGTCGGTGGAGGTGTAGCCGGCGGTGGCCGTGTCCTGCAGCGCCTGCGCGGATCCGAACACGTGCGATTCCGCACGTCGCTCCGCTGCTGCCAGGACGCGCTCGACCGCGTCGCCGTGCTCGTCATGTGTCGTGGACTGCGTCATCCGCACCTTTCTCGTGCCCGCCGATTCAGACGGGCGCCTTAACTTTAGCTGTGAGTGTCCGCTACGCTCGCTCCATGGGCTCGGACCACTACTTCACTGCGGCCCCCGCCAGCCCCGAGAACCTCCGCAGGATCAAGGTGAACCTCGCGGGCAAGGAGATCGAACTCACCACCGCGGCCGGAGTCTTCAGCCCCGATCACGTGGACGTCGGCACCTCCGTGCTCCTCGCGAACACTCCGCCTCCGCCTCCCGGCGGGCATCTGCTCGATCTCGGGTGCGGCTGGGGTCCGATCTCGCTGTCGCTCGCTCTCGCCGCGCCGCACGCGACGGTGTGGGCCGTGGACGTGAACGAACGGGCGCTCGACCTGGTCCGGCGCAACGCCGCGGAACTCGGCCTTGACAATGTCAACGCCGTCACACCCGACGATGTTCCCGCCGACGTGAGCTTCCGCACCATCCGATCCAACCCGCCCATCCGGGTAGGCAAGAGCGAGTTGCACGATCTGCTGGAGCGGTGGATCCCGCGACTGGACGAGCGCGCCGACGGCTGGTTCGTGGTCAGCCGCAATCTCGGAGCGGATTCGCTGCAGCGCTGGTTGGCGACCACGTTCGACGACGGCTACAGCGTCTATCGTGCGACGACGGGCCGCGGCTTCCGTGTGCTGAAGGTACGTCGGCACGGCACGCCGCGCACCGACGCGATCCTGCTGCCGTAGCGGTACAGCCGAACCGTCGGGACACGATCGACCGGAGCCTGCCCTCCGCGGGCGCAGCCGTCAGACGAGTTCGATCTCGCCGGAGAAGGCGAGCTGAGCGGGCCCGGACAGGAATGCGTGCTCGCCCCCTGCTCCCGGCGCCATCGTCACCCGAAGCGTTCCGCCGGGGACTTCCACGAGCCACTCGTCGGGAGCTCCCGCGCCGGCCCAGTGCCGCACCGCGAGAGCAGTGGCCACCACGCCGGTGCCGCAGCTGAGCGTCTCCCCCACGCCGCGCTCGAACACGCGCATGCGCACCCGGCCGATGCCGTCCTGCACCAGCGGTTCCGCCGGCACGACGAATTCGACGTTCGCACCGTGCTCGGGCATCGGGGCCAGTTCAGGACCGTGCACGAGCTCGAGGCCGTCCAGCTCCGCGTCGGAGGCGATCGCCACGACCACGTGCGGGTTCCCCACGTCGATGCCGAGGCCCGGACGGGGAACGCTCAGGCCCGTCGCACGCGCCAGCGGATCATGGCCGGAGAGCCGCCACCCGCCGATGTCGACCCGGTAGCCCTCTGGGCTGCGCGTGACCTCGCGCACCCCGGCGCGCGTGCCGATCGAGAGCGCCCCGCCCTCGGCGAGTTCCGCGAGGCCGGTGCGCAGAAGGTAGTGCGCGAACACCCTGACTCCGTTGCCGCACATCTCGGCGACGGAGCCATCGGCGTTGCGGTAGTCCATGAACCACTCCGCGGCCGGGTCCTCCGCGAGCGCCGCCGTCCCCTCGGGGAGTGCGGCCGAGCGCACCACGCGCAGCAAGCCGTCCGCACCGATGCCGAAGTGGCGGTCGCAGAGAGCGGCGACCTGCTCGGCGCGAAACTCGAGTGCACCGTCGGGGTCGGCGATGATGACGAAATCGTTGCCCGTGCCATGCCCCTTGGTGAATGCGACCATGCCTCGATTCTAGGGGCGGCGCTTCTGCGGCCGCTGCGCGGACGGCCCCTTCACCACCGTGGTTCCGCCCACTCTGCGTCACGGTTCCGCCCGCTCTGCCGGGAGCAGATCCGCTCCCGGCAGATCTGCTGGCGCCGCCGTCGGACATCGCCGCACGCTGAGGTCATGACCGATGACATGCCCCGCAACCTCTTCGACGCCGATACGCGGCGGATGCTGTTCGCGCGCCGGGTGCTCGTGCTCGACGGCGCACTCGACGACGACAACGGCGTGCTGCTGATGACCCAGCTGCTCGCCCTCGCCGCTGAGGATCCGGACGCCGACATCACGCTCTGGATCCACTCCCCTGGCGGCTCCGTGCCCGCCATGCTCGCGATCCGCGATCTCATGCGCACCGTGCCGTGCGACGTCGCCACGATCGCCTTCGGGCTCGCCTGCAGCGCCGGCCAGTTCCTGCTCTCGGCCGGAGCGAAGGGCAAACGCCGCGCACTGCCGCACAGCCGGATCCTGCTGCATCAGGGTTCCGCGGGCATCGGCGGAACCGCCGTCGATGTCGCACTGCAGGCCGCGGATCTGCGGCACACCCGCGATACCGTGCTCGGTCTCATCGCCGACGACACCGGGCAGAGCATCGAGCGCGTCTTCGAGGACTCGCTGCACGACCGCTGGTACAGCGCCGAAGAGGCGCTCGCCTACGGATTCATCGACGAGATCACCACGGACTTCGCCGCGGTGCTGCCTCGTCCCACCCGCCGGAGCATCGGCCTGACCGCAGAAGGAGCCTGAGATGGCCTCGTTCCTCGTCCCCAACGTCATCGCGACCTCGCCGCGCGGCGATCGCGTGCTGGACGTCTACTCGCATCTGCTCGCCGAGCGCGTGATCTATCTCGGGACGCCACTGGATGCCGACGTCGCCAACGTGCTCGTGGCGCAGCTGCTGCACCTCGACGCCACGGGCAGCGACAGAGACATCCAGCTCTACATCAACTGCGAGGGCGGCGACCCCAGCGCCATGCTCGCCGTCTACGACACGATGCGCTTCATCCGCTCGGATGTGGCGACGTTCTGCATCGGGCAGGCCGTGTCGGTCGGTGCGGTGCTGCTGGCCGCGGGTGCGGCAGGCAAGCGCGCCGCACTGCCGCATGCCAGGGTGATCCTGCACCAGCCCGCCGCGCAGGGGCGCGGCACCATCCCCGACCTCATCCTGCAGGCCGACGAGGTCGTGCGCGTGCGCGACAGCCTGGAGCAGATCCTCGTCGCGCACTCGGGGCAGAGCGCCGAGCGGCTGCGCACGGACACGGATCGGGACCTCGTGCTCACCGCGGAGGCCGCTCGGGAGTACGGACTCGTGGATCAGGTCGTGACACGGGCTCCTGCGAGCGTGCCTCCCGCGGGAGCAGGAGACGCTCAGGCAGCGAGCGCGTAGGCGGCGCGCGCGGGCTGCGCGGGCTGCCGGATCGGCGTCGCGGTGCCGATCGTGATCCGTTCGGCGACGCCGAGGGTGAGATCGAGCAGGGTGAGATCGAGAGCACCGGACACCGCGGCGAGCATCTCGCTGGACGCCTCCTTGCGCCCGCGCTCCATCTCCGACAGGTACTGCGGGGAGACCCCGGCACGCTGCGCGGTTTCGGCGAGGGTCTCGCCGCGGTCCGTGCGGGCGTCGCGCAGCAACTCCCCCACGACGCTCCGCCAGAGCCGCTCGGGTTCGCCGCCCGGGCTGGTGCGCGACCCGCGCGCGGGGGTGGGATCAGTGCGGAAGGGGTCAGCGGTCGCGGTCATGGCGCCATGCTAGGCACGGCTCCTGCGCGGACGCGACCGGATCCGCTCTGAGCAGAATCCCGCACGATCGTCCGCCGGAAGATGGGTGAGTTCCCCGATTCCGGATGCGCCGTCGAGCGATGGAATCGAAGAGCGGAACAGCTCCGCGCCCTCAAGAAAGGAACGCTCATGGCGCTCTTCATGGATGTCCACACGCTCGACGGCCCGGTGGCGATGGCCGACGTCGCCGCAGCGCATGCCGCGGATCTGGCCACGCAGGATCAGCATGGCGTGCACTACCTGCGGTACTGGGTCGATGAGTCCGCGGGCAAGATCTTCTGCCTTGTCGACGCCCCCGATGCGGAGGCCGCGAACACGGTGCACCGCGAGGCGCACGGTCTCGTCGCCGACGAGATCCATCTCGTCAACGAGGGTGTCTGAGCGGTTGAATGGAGACGTGCTCGTCGAACGGGATGCCCTCCTGGCCGAGCTCGTCACCGATCTCGACGACGCGCTCGCGGGAACCGGCCGTGTCATCTTCCTGGGCGGTGAAGCCGGGGTCGGCAAGACCGTATTGGTGCGGTCGCTCGCCCGGATCGCACGCCCGCGCTGCCGCGTGCGGATCGGCGGTGCTGACAACGTCACGACACCGGGCGCGCTCGGTGCCTTCCAGGACGCGATACCGGAGATCGCCGCATCCGTCACCGCCGGCGGCGACCGGATCCGGCTGTTCCGTGAACTCAAGGATCTGATCGCGGCGGCCCCTGCGCTGCTCGTGCTCGAGGATCTGCATTGGGCGGATGAGGCGACCTTGGACGCGCTCCGGTATCTCGCGCGCCGCATCGAGACGTCTCCCGTCCTCATGGTGGTGACCTATCGGCACGACGAGATCACCGCCCGCCACCCGCTCACCACGCTGCTCGGCGATCTCGCCACAGCCCCCGAGGTGCGTCGGCTGCTCGTACCACCGCTGACCGTCGACGGCGTGGCCCGACTCATCTCGGAGTCCGGCGACGCCGTGGATCCGACCGCCCTCCACCTGCGTACCGGAGGGAACGCGTTCTTCGTGACCGAGAGCCTGGCGATCGGAGGTGTTGCGCTCCCCGCCACGGTCAGCGACGCGATCCTCGCCCGCGTCTCCCGGCTGACTCCTGCCGCCCAGGACGTGGCGGCGGCCGCGGCGATCCTGGGAGCGGGCGCGGATGCCGAGCTGCTCGGGCGCATCAGCGGGCAGACGCTGGACGCCGTCGACGAATGCACGGATGCGGGCGTGCTCGTCGAGGTCGGCGGATCCCTGGGGTTCCGTCACGTACTCGCACGAGAGGCGGTCGAGCAGAGCCTGTCGGCTGTACGCCGCCGGCAGCTGCACGGACGAGCGCTGCGTGCCCTGGCCGAACGGACCCCCGAGGACCACCGCACCCTCGCACACCACGCGGCGGGCTGCGGCGACGAGGCAGCCGCGCTGGCGCATGCCGTCGCCGCCGCGGAGAAAGCCGCGCGCGGCAGCGCCCACCGGGAGGCGGCGGAGCATTATCGCCTCGCGGTGCGGCACTGCAGCAGCGCCACCGAAAGGGCGGAGCTGTTCGTCGCGCTTTCTTATGAGTGCTATCTGACCGACCAGCTGCCGGAGGCGCTCACGGCACGACAGCAGGCGCTCGAACTGCATGAACTCACCGGCGACGCCCTGCGGCTCGGCGACGACGAGCGATGGCTCTCGCGCCTGTCCTGGTTCTCCGGGCACGGGAACGATGCGCAACGGTACGGTCTGCGTGCCGTCACCACCCTGGAGCAGCTGCCGCCGGGTGTGGAACTGGCCTGGGCATACAGCAACTACGCCCAGCTGCGGATGCTCGCCGAGGAGCCCGAAGAGGTTGAGCACTGGGGGCGCAAGGCGCTCGAGCTCGCTCGTGCCCTGGACAGTCCTGACATCGAGAGTCACGCCCTCAACAACCTCGGCACGGCCGAACTCGAGTCCGGCCGTGTGGAGCAGGGGCAACGGGATCTGACCCGCAGTCTCGACATCGCCCGAGCCGCTGATCTTCCCGAACACGTGGCGAGGGCGTATACGAATCTGGGCTCCTCCGCGGTGCTGCAGAAGCGCCTCGCGGATGCGCATGCATTTCTGGGAGCGGGGATCGCGTTCTGCGAGGACCGCGACCTCGACTCCTGGGCCGTTTACATGACGGCGTGCCTCTGCCTCGCGCTCGCCGACGAAGGCCGCTTCGACGAAGCGCTGGCCTCCGCCGATGCGCTGCTGGACCACGCCGGAACGGCGCCAGTCTCCCTCATGCCCGCAGCGGGAGCGCCGCCCGGGTACTGGCTCGACGCGGATCCGACGCGACGCCGAGGCTGGTGCTGGCCCGGCGTCTGGCGGCGGAGGCGGGCGAGCTGCAGCGCCTCGCACCCGCGGTGTGCGCCGCCGCCGAGCACGCCTGGCTCACGGGCGAACCCGGGACCATCGGCGCGCTGACAGCGTCGACGTGGGAGCTCGCCCTCGCCCACGATGAGGAATGGGCCACGGGGGAACTCGCGTGGTGGCGGATGCTCGGCGGGGCGCCCTTCGCCGCCGCCGGTCGCATGGCGGAGCCGTTCGCGCTCATGCTGACGGGTGATCCCCGCGCGGTCAGCGTCTGGGCCGCGCGCGGCTGCCCCGTCTGGGCCGCGTACGCGGCGATGCTCGATCCCGACGTCGCCGTCGTCGATCATGCTGTGCGCGCACTCGACCAGTTCGGCGCCGTGGCCGTGATCGAGGCGATCCTGCGCACCCGGCACGCACACGGGCTCGCCCTGCCGCGCCGTCCCCGCGCGCAGGCTCGCGGCAACCCGGCCCAGCTCACGACACGCGAACTCGAAGTGCTCGGTCTTCTCGGTGACGGCCTGTCGACCCCGGAGATCGCCGAACGCCTGATCCTGTCCCGGCGCACCGTGGAGCATCACATCGCCGCGGTGCTCCGCAAACTCGGCGAGCCGACCCGGGGGCGTGCGGTCGCCGCGGCGTCGCGGCAGGGGATGCTGCCGGTGTGACGCCCCGGACGTCTGGCGGGAGCGGAGCCCCATCAGATGTCGCGGATGAGACGCTTGCCGGTGTTGCCGACCTCGAAGCGCTCGTAGCCGAGCGCGTCGTAGAAGCCGAGCACCTGCTCGTTCCCGGCTCGCACCATCAGCTGCACCTTGGGGCACCCCATGGCGAGAAGGAGCCGCTCGGCCTCGGCGACGAGCCCGCGGCCGATGCCGGCACCGCGCCGGTCGGAGGCGCTGGCGAGGTAGTACAGCCAGCCGCGGTGCCCGTCGTAGCCCGCCATCACGGAACCGACGATCCGCGCGCTCTCATCCGTCCCCATCCCGGTCCCCGTCCCCGCGCCGGCCGCGGCTGGTTCCACGGCGACGAGGAAGAGTTCGGGCTGCACCGCGAGCTTGCGCGCGATATCGGCGCGGGGGTCGTTCCACGGGCGGGTCAGGCCCGCATCCTCCCAGAGGGCCACGACGGCATCGGTGTCGCGCCGATCGAAGGTCCTGATCGTGAATGCGGTGGTCATGTGCTTTCCTCCACGATGGTCTGCACGTCGATCGGCGCGAGCGCGTCGAGCCACTCCGCCTCCGCGTACCGGCGGAACCAGGAGACCTGGCGCCGCGCGTACCGACGGGTCAGCGCCTGGGTCTCGGCGATCGCCTCTTCCTGCGTGAGCCCTCCGGTCAGCTGAGCCAGCGCCTGCGCGTAGCCGATCGCTCGGCGTGCCGTCGTGCCCTGTTCGAGTCCGTCGCCTCGAAGGCGTTCCACCTCGGCCAGCATGCCCTGCTCCCACATCCGCTCCACGCGGCGGTCCAGGCGCTCGACCAGCGACGCCCGCTCCACGCCGAGCGCCAGCACGCGCGTGTGCGGATGCCACAGCAGCGGCTGCTCGGGCAGCGCGGCGCCGTGGGTGCGCTCGCCCTGCGCGAGCACCTCGAGAGCCCGCACGATGCGGCGTCCGTTGCGCGGATCGATCCGTGCGGCGGTCGCCGGGTCCTGCTGCTGCAGCCGTGCGAGCAGCGGGCCAGGACCGTCCTGGTCCAGCTCCGCTTCGAGGCGCGCGCGCAGCGCGTCGTCCCGCGGCGGAAAGCGGAAGTCGTACAGCACGCTGGAGACGTAGAGACCGGATCCGCCCACGAGGATCGCATCCGCGCCGCCGGCATGGATGTGTTCGATCGCGGAGCGCGCATGCGGTTGATACCAGGCCACAGCCGCGTCCTCTGTGACGTCGAGCACGTCGAAGAGGTGATGCGGGATCCCCCGCCGCTCGCTGACAGGGAGCTTTGCGGTGCCGATGTCCATGCCACGGTAGAGCTGCATCGCGTCGGCGTTGACGATCTCCGCGCCTCGCCCGCGCGCCGCCAGCGCGTGTGCGAGCTCCAGAGACAGGTCGCTCTTGCCCGTGCCCGTCGCGCCCACGATCGCCCACAGACGTGGACCGCCGTCGGCAGACTCTTCGCGCCCTATGCCTGCGTCCAGCCAGCGCTCCGCGCTGCCCGGCGCCCCTGAGGCGCGTGGGCCCGGCTCAGGGATCGCCCCTGCGCCCGGTGCGCTCACACTCCGGCGCGGAGCGTCGGCAGCCCCAGCGACACCGCCCGCGGCGTCCCGCCGGCGGCGGGTGCGGCCGGCACCGCGCACGACTCCGACTGCGCGCGGTCCCAGGCATCGCCGCCGCGCGTGCGGCGGATCCGCAGCGGCGCGCCGTCGACGGCATCGGCGAGCAGGTGGAACGGTGCCGCGTGAGTGATCGTCACGGTCACGACGTCGCCCGGACGCGGACGGTCCGAGCCCTCCGGCAGCTCGAAGTGCACCAGGCGGTTGTCCTGCGCACGGCCGGTGAGCCGGTGCGTCTCGGTATCCTTCTTGCCCTCGCCGACGGACACCACGACCTCGACCTCGCGGCCGAGCTGCTTCTGGTTCTCCTCCAGCGAGATGCGCTCCTGCAGAGCGATGAGGCGCTCGTAGCGCGCCTGCACGACTTCCTTGGGGATCTGATCCTCCATGGTCGCGGCAGGCGTGCCCTCGCGGATCGAGTATTGGAAGGTGAAGGCGCTCGCGAAACGGGCCTGCTCGACGACGCGCATCGTGTCTTCGAAGTCCTCCTCGGTCTCTCCGGGGAACCCGACGATGATGTCGGTGGAGATCGCGGCGTTCGGGATCTTCGCACGGACCCGGTCGAGGATGCCGAGGAACTTCTCGCTGCGGTAGGAACGGCGCATGGCGCGCAGGATCCGGTCGCTCCCGGACTGCAGAGGCATGTGCAGCTGCGGCATGACGCTCGGCGTCTCCGCCATGGCGTCGATCACGTCGTCCGTGAAGGCGGCGGGGTGCGGGCTGGTGAAGCGGATCCGCTCCAGGCCCTCGATCTCGCCCGCCGCGCGCAGCAGCTTGCCGAAGGCTTCACGGTCGCCGAATTCGACGCCGTACGAGTTCACGTTCTGCCCGAGCAGGGTCACTTCGATCGCGCCGTCCTCGACGAGAAGGCGGATCTCGTTGAGGATGTCGCCGGGGCGGCGATCCTTCTCCTTGCCGCGCAGGCTGGGCACGATGCAGAACGTGCAGGTGTTGTTGCACCCCACCGAGATCGACACCCAGCCGCTGTGCGCCGAATCACGGCGGGTCGGCAGCGTGGACGGGAAGACCTCGAGCGCCTCGAGGATCTCGAGCTCTGCTTCGCCGTTGTGGCGGGCACGCTCGAGCAGCCCCGGAAGAGACCCCATGTTGTGGGTGCCGAAGACAACGTCGACCCAGGGTGCCTTGTCGAGCACAGCCTGCTTGTCCATCTGCGCGAGGCAGCCGCCGACGGCGATCTGCATGCCGGCGTGCTTGTCCTTGCGGCTCTTCAGGTGCCCCAGCGTGCCGTACAGCTTGCCCGCGGCGTTGTCGCGCACCGCGCACGTGTTGATGATGACGATGTCGGCCTCGTCGTCGACGGCGGCGCGGACGTAGCCGGCACTCTCCAGCGAGCCCGACAGACGCTCGGAGTCGTGCACGTTCATCTGGCATCCGAAAGTGCGCACCTCGTAGGTGCGTCGCTGCCCGGCCTCATCGAGCGCCGCGGCGGAGGGCGCGATGAGCGTGGGCTCTGAGAGGGGAATGGTCATAGTGCCTGCCATTCTACTTTCGCCTGGCGGGAACGAGCCCCGCCGTTCGGTGTGGAGATTACCGGATCGACACCCGCTCTCGACGCCCGGCCGCCGCGCTCAGCTCTCTTCGAACCGCACCCGCCCGACTCCCGAACCTCGCTGCGTCTCGCGCCAGGCCGTGCGTGCCGCGGTCAGCGCCACGTTCCCGCCGTACCCCCGACGGGACAGCTGCCCGACGAGACGGCGGACGGCGGTCTCCTCGTCGTAGCGACGCAGACCCGACACCTTCGATCGCGCGTAGTCGAGCGCCCGCTCGGCGTCGTCGTCGTCCAACACGGACAGCGCCTCGTCGGCGATCTCCCGCGGAATGCCGCGCTGACTGAGCGTGCGGGCGATCGCCACGCGTCCCTGTCCCTTGCGCTCGGACCCCGAGGTCACCAGGAGCTCGGCCAGCGATGCGTCGTCGAGATATCCCCGCTGCTCGAACTGTTCGACCAGGAGCTCGCGCTCTTCGGCCGGGACACCGTTCTCTCGCAGCACGTCTCGCGCTTCTCTGCTGGAGAGCTGCTTGGAGCGGAGCTTGCGCACCAGCAGCTCACTCGCGTCGGCGATCGGATCGTTCGGGGACGAAGCTTCTTCGGTGCTGTGCCGACCGACGGCGCGCAATCCTCGTCCGACGGGCGAGGACACCGCGCGCTCGGACGCCCTCATCTCTCCTGGCGCCAGAGCCGCGGCGGCAGGATGCCTGGAGCTGGGCCCCCGACGCTCGGCCGCGGACTCCTCCGCCCAGGTCGACCGCCACTCCGCCTCTGTGGACGGAGCCGCAGGTGCCGAGTTCGTCGGGCGCGGGCGTGCACCATCGGCGCCCCCACCGCGCCCACCGAACAACGGGATCACGGGGGCGAGGCGCTCGTCCTCGGACGACGCCCCGCCCCTCTCATCGTTCACGGCTCACCCGGTCGCTGAGCTTCGCCGTCAGGCCGGACGCCGCTGCGCCAGCTCGTCGGACGCCGTCGGAGCAGCGGCCGCGCCACCGATGCCCAGCTTCTGCTTGATCTGGGTCTCGATCGTCTCGGCGATGTCGGGGTTCTTGAGCAGGAAATTGCGGGCGTTCTCCTTGCCCTGTCCGAGCTGGTCGCCGTCATACGTGTACCAGGCGCCGGACTTCTTCACGATGCCGTGGTCGACGCCGAAGTCGATCAGGCTGCCCTCGCGGGAGATACCGACGCCGTAGAGGATGTCGAACTCGGCCTGCTTGAACGGCGGGGCCATCTTGTTCTTCACGACCTTGACCCTGGTGCGGTTTCCGACCGCCTCGGTGCCGTCCTTCAGCGTCTCGATGCGGCGGATGTCGAGACGGACCGATGCGTAGAACTTCAGTGCCTTGCCACCCGCGGTGGTCTCCGGAGAGCCGAAGAACACGCCGATCTTCTCGCGCAGCTGGTTGATGAAGATCATCGTGGTGTTGGTCTGGTTCAGGCCACCCGTGAGCTTGCGCAGAGCCTGGGACATCAGTCGCGCCTGCAGTCCGACGTGCGAGTCGCCCATCTCGCCCTCGATCTCGGCGCGCGGCACGAGAGCGGCCACGGAGTCGATGACGATGAGATCGATGGCCCCGGAGCGCACCAGCATGTCCGCGATCTCGAGTGCCTGCTCACCGGTGTCGGGCTGGGAGACGAGCAGCGCGTCGATGTCGACACCGAGCTTCTTGGCGTACTCGGGGTCGAGAGCGTGCTCCGCGTCCACGAACGCGGCGATGCCGCCGGCACGCTGGGCGTTCGCGATCGCGTGCAGGGTCAGCGTGGTCTTTCCCGAGGACTCCGGGCCGTAGATCTCGACGATGCGCCCCCTCGGCAGCCCGCCGACGCCGAGCGCGACGTCGAGCGCGATGGATCCGGTGGGGATGACCGCCACGGGAGCGCGCTCATCGCTGCCCAGCCGCATGACCGAGCCCTTTCCGAACTGCTTGTCGATCTGGGCGAGGGCGGTCTCGAGGGACTTCTCGCGGTCTGCGGGAGAGGGCATGGGGTGCTCCTTCGTGTCGTGAACTGCCGCCTGTAGGCTGTCGCGGCCACCCCGGGTGGGGCGAGCTCTCCGACAAGGCGTATGACCTCGTGGTCATGTCGAACACGCTAGGACGAGCCACCGACATTCGGTCGGAGCCCGCGGGAACCGTGCAGAACCTGCTCACGAGATCATCTGTGCAGGACGATACGCGCATCTCGAACATGTCTTCGACGACACGCCGAGAAGAAAGAGGAACGGATCGAACACCGCGCGGCCGGATCCGACCAGGGTCAGCGCCGCCGGGGCTCGAGTCGACCCGCGCCGTATCGGCGCGACTCAGGCACATCCATCTCCGCGCACAGCGCCAGCCACACATCCCGCGGGGGGACACCGGCCTCCAGAGCCTGCGCGGCGGTGCGTCCGCCGAGGGCGCTCAGCACGAGGTCCACGACGAGGGCGCCGCCACGGGATCCGAACTCGGCATCGACCGCCCGGAGGAACTCGCTGCGTCGCATCCCGTCAGCGCAGCGACAGCTCGGACTCGACCGAGGCCACCAGTTCGTCGGGAACGACGTCCGGGATGACCTGCAGGCCCTCGAGCTCGGCGATCCTGTCGCCGACCTCGCGCATGATGGTGGAGATGGGCACGTCGAGCGCTTCGGCCACCGAGGCGAGGATCTCGCTCGAGGCCTCCTTCTGCCCGCGCTCGACCTCGCTGAGGTATCCGAGCGCGACAGACGCCTTGCCCGCGACCTGGCGGAGCGTGCGGCCCTTCTGCAGACGGAAGTCCCGCAGCACGTCACCGATCTCCTGTCGTACGAGAATCATCGGGACCTCCTCTCCCCCATCGCCCGGCCCCAAGCGCCGGATCGGATGGACAGTCTAACCCGACCTGCCAGGTTCGACACTACTGTTTCGTTCTGTGCGTTGAATGTGAGCACACACGACTCAACTTCGTCGACAAGCACTCTATTCCCGGCCATCTCGACCGGGCGCAGGAGCATCGGTTCCGGCACCCGTCACCACTTCGAGGAGCAGCACCAGAGCCGCCTGCACCGCGGCCGCGCGGATCGCGGACCGGTCTCCCCCGAAACGGAACGTCCGGCTGGTCGCGCGCTCCGCGACGCTCACCCCGACGTGCACCGTGCCGACCTGCTTCCCGCCCTGCGGGGTGGGCCCGGCGACACCGGTCGTCGACACGCCGACGTCCGCTGCGCGCCCGTCCACAGCCAGCGCCATGCGGGCGCCCGCCGCCATCTGCCGTGCCACCTCCGGGTCCACGGGACCGTGTGCGGCGAGCAGGACCGGATCCACTCCCAGCACGGAGGACTTGATCGGCGTGGCGTACGCGACAACGGCGCCGCTGAGCACGTCCGACGCTCCCGGGATCGCCACGAGCGCCGCGGACAGAGCCCCGCCGGTGAGCGACTCGGCGACGGCCAGCGTCATCCCGCGCTCGCGCAGCGCATCGAGCACGGCGACCGCGGCGCGACCCGTCGCAGCGGACATCAAGACACCGCACCTCGGTCCGTGCGGGATCCGCGCACCTGCGCCACGACGTAGTCGATGCCGCTCAGGATCGTCAGGATGAGCGCGATCACCATCAGCACGGTGGTCGTGATCGACCACGCCGGTAGGCCGATCCAGACATGCAGCGGCAGCAGCGCCCAGGACAGCGCGATGGCCTGCACCGTCGTCTTGATCTTGCCCATCCATGCGGCGGCGACCACGTGCTCCTTGACGATCATGAAGCGGTGCACGGTGATGCCCCACTCCCGCACCAGGATGACGAGCACCAGCCACCACCACACCTCGCCGAGGATCGCGAGTCCGATGAAGCCCGCCCCCGTGAGCAGCTTGTCGGCGATCGGATCCCAGAGCTTGCCGAAGTCGCTGACCAGGTCGTACCTGCGGGCCAGGTAGCCGTCCACCCAGTCGGTCGAGATCGCCAGGATGAACAACCCTGCGGCGACCCACCGCAGCACGGGTTGCGTCGTTCCATCCGTCCCGCCGAGCAGCAGGAGCACGAAGAAGATGACGGCGAGAGGGATGCGCGCGACGGTGATCGCGTTCGGCAGCTGCCGCGGGATCGCCATCAGTCGCGCCCCGTCAGACCCCAGGCGTCCTCATCGGGCTCCGCCTCGACCTCGGGAAGCTCGCGGTACTGCGCCTCGAGCGGATCCTCGCCGTAGCGGTCGTCGGAGCCGTAGGACGACGCCGCGGGTGCGGGAGCGGCGGGACGCGGCGGCATCCCCGCCGCGGGCATGGGAGCGGCAGCGGCCGGAACTGCGTGCGCAGACGGCGGATCCTCGCCGCGCAGCTTGGCCAGCACCCCGGGCAGCTGCTCGGTGGTGACCAGCACGTCACGGGCTTTGGACCCCTCGGACGGGCCGACGATCTCGCGGGATTCGAGCAGGTCCATCAACCGCCCCGCTTTGGCGAAGCCGACGCGCAGCTTGCGCTGCAGCATCGACGTCGAGCCGAACTGCGAGGAGACGATGAGCTCGGCGGCGGCGAGGAGCAGCTCGAGGTCGTCGCCGATGTCTTCGTCGACCTCCTTCTTCCTGCCCTCGACCGCCTCGGCCACATCGGGCCGGTACTCCGGACGGGCCTGGCCCGTGACGTGCTTGACGACCGCGTCGATCTCGCTCTCGTCGACCCAGGCGCCCTGCAGACGGAAGGGCTTGGAGGAGCCCATCGGCGAGAACAGCGCGTCGCCCTGGCCGATCAGCTTGTCCGCACCCGGGCTGTCCAGGATCACGCGGCTGTCGGTGACGCTGGTCACGGCGAACGCGAGGCGCGACGGCACGTTGGCCTTGATGAGGCCGGTGACGACGTCGACGCTCGGACGCTGGGTCGCGAGGACCAGGTGGATGCCGCTCGCGCGGGCGAGCTGGGTGATGCGGACGATCGAGTCCTCCACATCACGCGGCGCGACCATCATCAGATCCGCGAGCTCATCGACCACGACGAGCAGGTACGGGTAGGGCTTGAGCACGCGCTCGCTGCCCGGGGGCACCACGACCTCGCCCGCGCGCACGGCACGGTTGAAGTCGTCGATGTGGCGGAAGCCGAACGACGCGAGGTCGTCGTACCGCATGTCCATCTCCTTCACGACCCACTGCAACGCCTCTGCAGCTTTCTTGGGGTTCGTGATGATGGGCGTGATGAGGTGCGGGACGCCGGCGTAACTGGTGAGCTCCACGCGCTTCGGATCGATCAGCACCATGCGCACGTCGGACGGGCGGGCGCGCATGAGCAGGCTCGTGATCATCGAGTTGATGAAGCTCGACTTTCCGGATCCGGTGGATCCGGCGACGAGCAGGTGCGGCATCTTGGCGAGGTTGGCGACGACGATGCTGCCGCCCACGTCCTTGCCGACGCCGATCGTCATGGGATGCGTGCTCTTCTGCGCGGCCGGCGACCGCAGCACGTCGCCGAGCGCCACCATCTCCTTGTCGGCGTTCGGGATCTCGATGCCGATCGCGCTCTTGCCGGGGATGGGCGACAGGATCCGCACGTCGTTCGACGCGACCGCGTAGGCGAAGTTGTTGCTCAGCTGCAGGATCTTCTCGACCTTGACGCCGTGCCCGACCTCGATCTCGTACTGGGTCACTGTCGGACCGCGCGAGAAGCCGGTGACCTTCGCGTCGACGTTGAACTGGCTGAGCACGTTGGTGAGTTGCTCGATGACGCGATCCGTGGCCTCGGAGCGCAGCACCGGCGGCGGGCCCGCCTTGAGCGCTCCGGGCGAGGGCAGGATGTACGGGGCCACCGGCGCCTGCGGGCCGTCCTTGCCCGGCCCGTCGGTGCCGAAGCCGTCGAACCCGGCCAGTTCGAGCTCGCCGGTGTCGCCGTCGTCGAGCAGCGCGGTGCTCTGCTGCTCGGCCAGGGAGTCGGCCACGGCGCGCACGTCGGTGAGCACCTCGGTGGCCGCGTCGTAGGGATCGTCGTCCTTGATGACGGCCTGATCGTAGGCAGGCGTCGCCACGACGGTGGGGGTGTCGTCCTGCGCCGTGAGCAGTTCGGTGAGGTCCTGCGAGCCGAGCCCGCCATCGGGGTCCTCTTCGCGGCCCGTCTTGTTCCGCCGCCACCAGGGCAGCACGTCCGGGTCGTCGACCTTGTCCGCCTCATCGACCGCCGCAGCGTCAGCGGCGGGAGCGTTCTTCGGGGTGCGCTCGGCGTCGAACATCCACGCGTACAGGTCGCCCAAGCGCTGCCCGATGCGGTTCGGCGGCGTCTTCGTGAGGATCAGCACGCTGAGCGCCGCCAGCAGCGACAGCACGATGTATGCCGGAATCGAGGTCAGGTAACTGAGCGGCTGGCCCAGCAGCCAGCCGAACAGACCTCCGGCGGCGCTGAGCGCGACCATGCCCTGTCGCGGCTGCGGCATGCCGCCGGCGACATGGCAGAACCCGGCCAGGGTGATCACGAACAGGCCGAAGCCGATCCCGATCCGTCCGTTGTCGTGCACGGACGAGGGATGACGGAACAGCCAGCCTGCCAGGAGGAGCAGCAGCACGGGCATGATGAACGCGGCGCGGCCGATCAGGGCGCCCACGGAGTAGGCGCTGATGTTGGTGGCGACGGTGTTGCCGATGAAGAACCACTCGTTCACGGCGCCCGCGACGGCGAGCAGCACCAGCAGGAGCGGGAAGCCGTCGCGGCGCTGATCCTTCTCCAGCGTCTCCAGGCCGAAGGCGCGGAAGAGTCCGCCGACGCCGTGCGCGAGGCCCGTCCAGGCGCGCACCATCACGGGCGGCTTGTCGGGCTCGTCGACATACTTCCTCGGGGCGGGCGCGGCCTTGGGCTGACTGCGCGGCTTCGCCCCGGACGTGGAGCGACTGCGCGGCGAGGGCTTCTCGACCGCGCTCTTGGTCGCATTCGAACTCCTGGGCATGCGTCCACGCTACGGCCGCACACCGACATCGGCCCGCAATGACGCGGCTTTCCGCGGGATTGCGGCCTCATTCAGGCGCAGGATGCGGGTCGGTCACGCCTCGATCACGAGCGGCACGATCATCGGGCGACGACGCAGCTTCTGGTTGACCCAGCGGCCGATCGTGCGACGCACGATCTGCGAGAGCGCGTGGCTGTCGCGCACGCCGTTGCCGGCGGCTTCCTTGAGCGCGGCGACGATCTTCGGCGCGACGTCCTCGAACACCGAGTCGTCCTCCGCCACGCCACGCGCGTGGATCTCCGGCCCCGAGATGATGCGCCCCGTCGTGGAGTCGACCACGACGATGACGGACACGAAACCCTCTTCGCCGAGGATGCGCCGGTCCTTCAGATCCGCGTCGGTGATCTCGCCCACCGTGGAGCCGTCCACGTACACGAACCCGATGTCGAGCTGTCCCGCGACGCGGGCGACGCCGTCCTTCAGGTCGATCACGGTGCCGTTGGAGCCGACGATGGTGCGCTCGGCGTCGATGCCGGTGTCCTGCGCGAGCTTCGCGTTCGCGATCAGGTGCCGGTACTCGCCGTGCACGGGCAGCACGTTCTTCGGCTTGAGGATGTTGTAGCAGTAGATCAGCTCTCCCGCCGCCGCGTGGCCCGAGACGTGCACCCGGGCGTTGGCCTTGTGCACGACGTTCGCGCCGAGCTTGGTCAGCCCGTCGATCACGCGATAGACGGCGTTCTCATTGCCGGGGATGAGGCTGGAGGCGAGGATCACGGTGTCGCCGGGGCCGGGCTCGATCGCGTGGTCGAGGTTCGCCATGCGGCTGAGCACGGCCATCGGCTCGCCCTGGGATCCGGTCGACATGTAGACGATCTGATCGTCGGGAAGGTCGCGCGCCTTCTTGTAGTCGATGAGCACGCCGTCCGGCACCTTGAGGTAGCCCAGCTGCTCCGCAATGGTCATGTTGCGGACCATCGAGCGCCCGAGGAACGCGACCCGGCGGCCGTTCGCGTGCGCGGCGTCGATGACCTGCTGCACGCGGTGCACGTGGCTGGAGAAGCTCGCGACGATGACGCGGCGCGGCGCCTTGCCGATCACCTGGTCCAGCACCGGCCCGATCGAGCGCTCGGTCGGCGTGAAGCCGGGCACGTCGGCGTTGGTCGAGTCGACGAGGAACAGGTCCACGCCCTCCTCGCCCAGGCGCGCGAACGCACGCAGGTCGGTGATGCGCCCGTCCAGCGGCAGCTGGTCCATCTTGAAGTCGCCGGTGGCGAGCACCATGCCGGCGGGCGTGCGGATCGCCACCGCGAGCGCGTCGGGGATGGAGTGGTTGACCGCGACGAACTCGAGGTCGAACGGGCCGACCTTCTCGTGCTGGCCCTCCTTCACCGTGAGGGTGAAGGGCCGGATCCGGTGCTCCTTGAGCTTGGCCTCGACGAGCGCCAGGGTGAGTCCGGAGCCGATCAGCGGGATGTCGCCCTTGAGCCGAAGCAGGTACGGCACGGCGCCGATGTGGTCCTCATGTCCGTGCGTGAGCACGACACCGACGATGTCGTCGAGGCGGTCCTTGATCGGCTCGAAGTCGGGCAGGATCAGGTCGACGCCGGGCTGGTGCTCTTCGGGGAACAGCACGCCGCAGTCGACGACGAGGAGCTTGCCATCATACTCGAAGACCGTCATGTTGCGGCCGATCTCTCCGAGTCCGCCCAGGGGCGTGACGCGGAGGGTGCCGGGGGCGAGAGCTTCGGGCTCAGCGAGGGGAATGGTCATGTGGTGCCTCCTAGGCGGGGCGCACTGCGCGCCCGATGTTCGTGGTTCCCCTGCCGGGTCGGAGCGGATCCATCCGCGCGTTCTGCGCGGTTCCGTCCTGATCCGGTCCGATGCTCATCGGTCATGACCTCATCGGGTCGTGCCGTGCACCTTGGGGAGGGCGCCGCCGGCGGCGGCGTTGCGGTCGGGGCGGAAGTCGGAGAAGTCCGCGCCCGGGATGTCCTTGACGAGAGCGAGCTCGTCCTCGATGAGGGCGGCCTCCCACTCCTCCGGCCCCACGAGGGGAAGGCGGACGCGGGGGCTCGTGATGCGGCCGAGGCCGTGCAGGATGTACTTCGCCGACACGGTGCCGGGCACGTGCGTCATCGCGGCGCGGACGAGAGGCTCGAGGCGCTTGTGCTCGGCGGTCGCCGCGGCGAGGTCGCCGCGGTTCACCGCGTCGACGATCGCCCGGTACGGCGCCGAGGTGATGTTCGCTGTGACGCCGATGAGGCCGGTGGCACCGATCGAGAGGTGCGGAAGCACGTTCGAGTCGTCGCCGGAGAAGTACATGAGATCGGTCTGGTTGAGCACGCGGCTGACCTCGGAGAAGTCGCCCTTGGCGTCCTTCACGGCGAGGATGTTGGGGTGCTTGGCGAGGCGCAGGATCGTCTCGTACTTGATCGGCACGCCGGTGCGGCCGGGGATGTCGTAGAGGATCACGGGGAGGTCGGTGGCGTCGGCGACCAGGCGGAAGTGCGTGAGGATGCCCGCCTGCGTGGGCTTGTTGTAGTACGGCGTGACGATCATGATGCCGTCGGCGCCGAGCTTCTCGCTGGCCTTGTACAGCTCGATCGCGTGCGCGGTCTCGTTGGATCCGCCGCCCGTGATGATCTTGGCACGGCCGGCGGACACGTCCTTGCCGACCTCGACCAGACGCAGCTTCTCGGCATCGGTGAGAGTCGAGGTCTCGCCGGTCGTGCCGGTGACGACGATGCCGTCGGCACCGTCGCTGATGACGCGGTCGATGTGCTTCTCGGTCGAGGCCCAATCGACCTCGCCGTCGGCCGTCATCGGTGTGATGAGGGCGACGAGCACCTGTCCGAAGGGATTGCCCGTATGCGTCATGCGTCCAGCGTAATGGTTCGGGCGAGGCTCACGCTGTCCCGGTGACGCGGATGACATCGCCGCGGGCCAGGTCGACGCTGGGCTTGAGCAGCAGGCCGGCCGCGGTGCCCTCCGGCGCCTCGGTCGCCTTCTTGCGGAACATCTCGATGCCCGTGATCGTGCTGACGCCGATCTCGGCCGCGCCCCGGCGCACCGCCACACGGTTCCCGACGCGCATCGTGCCCGTCGTGGTCTTCCCCGTGGCGACCTGGCCGCGTCCGGTGATCGTGAAGACGTCCTCGACGGCGAACTCGGCGACGGCGACGCCGCTCGTGACGTGCTGCGCGGCCGAGGCGCCTGTGCTCGGCATGATCCCGGCGGCGGCGAGACGCTCCGCCTCCTGCGCGTTGTACTGCCGGAGCATCTCGTTCGCGTCCGGCGGATCCTTCTTCTTCCCGAACCAGCCCATGACCCCGAGCCTACGGGGGGCGGCCGTTAGGCTCGCGCTCATGGCATGGCACACGCGGGAATCGCGCATCGTCTACGACAACCGCTGGATCTCGGTGCGCGAGGATCAGGTCTCCGGTCCCGCCGGTGACGGGATCTACGGCGTCGTCGCCCTGAAGAACCCGGCGGTGTTCGTCGTGGCTCTCGACGAGGAGGAGCGGGTGTGCCTGGTCACGATCGACCGGTACACGACAGGGCGTTCGGTCGAGGTGCCGGCCGGAGGCACGGACGGGGAGGATCCACTCATCGCCGCACGGCGGGAGCTGCGCGAGGAGACCGGGCTCGAGGCGGAGGAGTGGACGCCGATCGGCACGATGAACGCACTCAACGGTGTGACCGTGGCGCCCGAGCACGTGTTCCTCGCCAGGAACCTGCGCCAGGCCGTCGACAGTGCGCACACGCAGGCCGAGGAAGGCATCGCCGACGTCGCGTGGGTGCCTTTCGCCGGGGCGCTGGCGATGATCGCCGACGGTCGGATCACCGACGGCGAGACCGTCGCCGCGCTCGCCTATGCCGGCATTCGGATGGGTCGGTTCGCCTGAACCTGACCCAGCTCACATGCGGCCGCGGCGGGCGATGCGCGTGGTGAGCGAGCGCGGGGCCAGCCGCGAACCCGCGATCATCGCCTTGTAACGCAGCGACGGGATCACCACTGACCTGCCCCGGGCCGCGGCGCGGAGGCCCTGGCGCACGACATAAGGCGCGTCCAGCCACATGAATGACGGCACGCCCTCCTCGCCGGCGGCGAGCCCCATCCGAGCGTGGAAGGTGGTGTGCACGAATCCCGGGCAGAGTGCGGTCACCGTGACGCCGTCACTCGCGTACTCGTCGTTCGCCCAGCGGCTGAACCCGATGATCCACGCCTTGCAGGCCGAGTAGGTCGACCGCGAGATGAAGCCCGCGGACGAGGCGACGTTGATGATGCGCCCTCCGCGCCCGCGCATCACCCCGAGCGCGGCATGCATGAGCCGCATCGGAGCCTCGACCAGCACCCGCAGGTGGCGCACTTCGTCGGCGACGTCGTTGTCGGCGAACTGCAGCGGCAGACCGAACCCGGCGTTGTTCACGAGCATGTCGATCGGACGACCGGCGTCCGCGATCCTTCGCGCGACGCGATCGACGTCCTGTTCGACCGCAAGGTCGGCGACGAGCACCTCGACTGCGACCCCGTGCCGCGCCTGGAGCTGCGCGGCGAGCGCCTGCAGCGCATCCTCCGAACGGGCGACCAGCACGAGGTTCGCGCCGCGGTCGGCGAGCTGGCGGGCGAACTCCGCGCCGATTCCGGCACTGGCACCGGTGATGAGAGCAGTGGGCATGTGGATCCTCCCGTCGGGACGCGCGTCGCCGTCAGCGCTGGTAGCCGAGGAAGCGGAAGCGGATCCCCGTCCTGCTGGTCTGCCACTCCCCTTCGGACACCAGGCGGAAGCCGTCGCGCGAGGGGGCGAAGGCGTCTCCGGGCACGTCCAGATCGAGCTCGGTCACCTCCAGACGATCGGCTTCGCCGACCACCTCCCGGAAGATCTCACCACCGCCGATCACCCAGGCCTCCTCGAGCCCGGCGAGCGCGTCGGCGAGCGACGCCGCGCGGCGCGCGCCGTCGCCGACCCAGTCGGCCTGGCGCGTGATCACGATGTTCTCGCGACCGGGCAAAGGGCGGAACCGCTCAGGCAGCGACTCCCAGGTGCGTCGCCCCATCACCACCGGCGCGCCCAGGGTGATCTCCTTGAAGTGCGAGAGATCCTCCGGAACGTGCCACGGCATCGTGCCGCCCGCCCCGATCACTCCGCCGTGCGCCTCGGCCCAGATCAGTCCGATCCGAGTCATACCGCGACCGCCGCGCGGATCGCGGGATGGTGCTGGTAGTCCTCGATCACGAAGTCCTCGTATGCGTAGTCGAAGATCGACTCCGGCTTCCGCGTGATCCGCAGGGTGGGGTACGGATACGGCTCGCGGGTGAGCTGCTCCTGCACCTGCGCGACGTGGTTGTCGTAGATGTGGCAGTCTCCGCCGGTCCACACGAAGTCGCCCGGTTCGAGGCCGGTCTGCTGCGCGACCATGAGCGTGAGCAACGCGTACGAGGCGATGTTGAACGGCACCCCGAGAAACAGGTCGGCGCTGCGCTGGTAGAGCTGGCAGGACAACTTCCCGTCTGCCACGTAGAACTGGAACAGCGCGTGGCAAGGCGCGAGCGCCATGTCGGGGATGTCGGCGGGGTTCCACGCCGACACGATGATGCGACGCGAATCCGGCGAGTTCCGGATCTGGTCGATCACCTGCTGCAGCTGGTCGATGTGCCCGCCGTCCGGCGTGGGCCAGGAACGCCACTGCACGCCGTAGACGGGGCCGAGATCGCCATCGGCGTCCGCCCACTCGTCCCAGATCGTGACACCGTTCTCCTGCAGCCACTTCACGTTCGAGTCGCCGCGGAGGAACCACAGCAGCTCGTACGCGATGGACTTGAAGTGCACGCGCTTGGTGGTGATGAGCGGGAAGCCCTGCGACAGGTCGAAGCGGATCTGCCGGCCGAACACGCTCGTCGTGCCGGTGCCGGTGCGATCGTCTTTGTGCGTGCCGCTGGCCAGCACGTCGCGGAGCAGGTCTTCATACGGCGTGGGGATCGCGGCGCTCATGGCTTTCAGCGTACCGGCGGCGGCGGACAGACGGGCCGCCCCACGGGCTCCGGGGCTTGGGTCGCTGACTCGAACCGTCACATCCGCCCCGACACCTGCCCATGGACGTAGCCTCGGACCATGTCTCTGCCGATCGCGCTCGTCATCGGCGTCGCGCTGCTCGCGGCCACCGTCGTGGCCGGCCTGCTCCTGCGCCGCCGGGACGGCCGCGCCGTGTCGGTGCACGGCGACCGGCACGTCGATCCTGCCGACCTCATGCGGCCGCTCGGCGCTCAGGCCACGCTCGTGCAGTTCAGCACCGAGTTCTGCGCGCGCTGCCCGCAGGTGCGCCGCATGCTCGGCTCCGTCGCCGCAGAGCGCACCGGCGTCGTGCACGCCGAGGTCGATCTCACGTCGCGCTCCGACCTCGCCGCACGCTACAAGGTGCTGTCGACGCCGACCACTCTCGTCGTCGATCAGGACGGCAGGATCCGCTCCCGTTTCACCGGCGTTCCCACCCGCGCCGATGTGCTGACCGCGCTCGACCACACGCTCCTCCAGGAGGCCCGCTCATGACCACTCCCCCCGGCATAGACCCCCGTGGGCCGCGCTTCGCGGCTTGGATCACCTCCGCGCTGCTGCTCATCGCGACCGTGCTCGGGCTGCTCTCGACGCCAGTGACGCCGCCCGTTTCCCGCTATCCCCAGCCGCTCCAGGACCTCGTCTCCCTCACCCGCACGCCACCGGCGCTGCTGGTTCTCGAGCGCGCGGCCCAGCCCGCGTTCCTGCTCACCCTCGTGATCGCGCTCCTCTTCCTCTGGGGGGTGCTCTCACCGCGCACCCAGCCGTGGGGCGCCCTGTTCCGCACTGTGGTGCGTCCCCGCCTGGCACCGCCGAGCGAGCTGGAGGATCCGCGTCCGCCCCGCTTCGCCCAGGGAGTCGGCCTGTTCGTGGTCGCGGTCGGCCTGATCCTGCACCTGCTCGGCGTGCCGTTGGCTCTGCCGATCGCGACGGCGATGGCGTTCGTGGCCGCGTTCCTCAACGCCGCGTTCGGGCTGTGCCTGGGCTGCCAGCTCTATCTGCTGCTCCAGCGCGCGGGGATCCTGGGCCGGGCGCCGCGACTTCCCTGAAAAGCGAGGCTCGGCCGCGAGCCGATCGATAGGCTGGCACCTCACCCACCCCGATCGGAGGATCCTCATGTCCGTCACGAGCGAAGCCGCTGCCACCTGGACCGGAAGTCTCATCGAGGGCGAGGGATCCGTCTCCTTCTCCTCCTCGCACCTGGGCACATTCCCCCTGAACTGGAAGGCGCGTTCGGAGGGATCCGACACGACGACCACGCCCGAGGAGCTCATCGCCGCCGCGCACTCCTCGTGCTTCAGCATGGCGCTCTCGCACGCCCTCGCGGGCAACGGCACTCCCGCCGAACGCGTGAACACCACCGCGTCGGTGACCTTCAAGCCCGGCGTCGGCATCACCGGCAGCCACCTCAACGTGAACGCCTCCGTGCCCGGCCTCGATGCGGAGACCTTCCAGCGCCTCGCGCAGGAGGCCAAGGTCGGCTGCCCGGTCTCCGCGGCGCTGTCCGGCATCGAGATCACCCTCGAGGCGACCCTGGCGTAACGCTCGTCGCCTCGCCGAACGGCCGTGTCCCCCGAGGATGCGGCCGTTCGCGTATCGGTGCTCCAGCGCGTGCCGGGCTACTTCGCCAGGCGGATCGCGGAACGGATCGCGGCACGGGCATCCTTGCGATGCCCAGCCGCATCGTGCACCACGCCGAGCCGGTACTGCGCGCGCCAATCCGTCGGCTCCTCCGCGGCCGCCGAGCCGTACTCCGCGAGCAGACGATCGGCATCGTCGGGCAGGAGCCGCCCGTTGGAGCGCAGATGCTCCGGCGCTTCGGGCATCCCGCCCTCGTCGTCCAGCGTGCGGCCGAGACGATCGGCGGCGAGGCCGAACTGCAGCTCACGCACCAGCGCCCAGGCGCCGATCAGCGGCATCACGAGCAGCGCGATACCCATCGTGACTCCGAGGGCCTGGCCGGACCCGAGCAGCACCACCGCGCGCCAGCCGACGAGCGCGATGTACAGCACGAGAAGCGCGGCCATGACCACGACGCCGATGCGGGAAACCATCCCTCCATCCTAGGTCGGCGCGCTCGCACAGCCGACGACCACAGCCCGCCATCCCCGAGCCCGGTCCAGAACTCGGCGATCCCCGGCAGACAGCGCCCGAAAGCGCACGACAGCGGCGGGACAGTGGTGCGAAAGCGGTGCCGCGGATGCTCGGAGCATGACGAATCCCACCACCGACTGGGCCCTCGAGGCCGACGGACTCGTGAAGGTGTTCGGAGCGAACCGCGCGGTCGACGGCGTCGATCTGCAGGTGCGCACCGGCGCCGTTTACGGTGTCCTCGGCCCCAATGGCGCCGGCAAGACGACCACCATCAACATGCTCGCGACGCTGCTGCGTCCGGACGGCGGCACCGGCCGCGTGTTCGGGCATGACGTCGTGCGCGAGCCGCACATCGTGCGACAGCTCATCGGCGTGACCGGGCAGTTCGCCTCGGTCGACGAAACGCTGTCCGCCACCGAGAACCTCATGATCTTCGCCCGGCTGCTCGGGCTGAGCCGCGCCGTGGCGAAGACCAAGTCCGCCGATCTGCTCGAGCGCTTCGGTCTGACCGAGGCGGCGAAGCGACCTCTTCAGAACTTCTCGGGCGGCATGCGACGCCGACTCGACCTCGCCGCATCGCTCCTCGCGCAGCCGCCGCTGATCTTCCTCGACGAGCCCACCACCGGTCTCGATCCCCGCACACGCGGACAGATGTGGGACACGATCCGCGAGCTCGTCAGCACCGGATCCACGGTGCTGCTCACCACCCAGTACCTCGACGAGGCCGACCAGCTCGCCGACCGGATCGCGGTGATCGACCGCGGGAAGGTCGTTGCCGAGGGCACCCCCGACGATCTCAAGGCCTCGGTCGGCATCTCGTCGCTGCAGCTGCGCGTCCGGGATGCCGCCGACACCGACGACGCCCTGCGCGCGATCGAGCAGACCCTCGGCGTCCGCGGCGTCCTCTCCCCTGAAGCGTCCCGGATCACCGCCCCGATGGCGGATCCTGACCGCATCGCCGATCTGCTCATCACGTTCCGCGAGGCCGGCATCGGCCTCACCGAGATGAGCGTCCAGAAGCCCACGCTCGACGAGGTGTTCCTCACGATCACCGGCCACACGGCCGACGAGGCGCCCGCCGCCGATCCCGTCTCCGCACCGTTCCAGGAGGTCCGCGCATGACCACCCTCGCCCCCACCGCCGGCCGTATCGTCCCCGCCGCCGAACGCCGGCTGAGCCCGCGCCCGAGTCTGTCCCTGACCCTGCGCAACACCGTCACGATGGCCGCCCGCGGCCTGATCAAGATCCGGCGCACGCCGGAGCAGCTGTTCGATGTGACCGTGCAGCCGATCCTGTTCACCCTGATGTTCACGTACATCTTCGGCGGCGCGATCTCCGGCAACGTCTCGAACTACCTCCCGGTGATCATCCCCGGGATCCTCGTGCAGACCGTGATCACGACGTCGGTCGTGACGGGGGTCCAGCTGCGCGAGGACATGGACAAGGGCGTGTTCGACCGGTTCCGCTCCCTGCCCATTGCGCGCATCGCGCCCCTCTCCGGGGCGCTGCTGGCAGACACGGTCCGCTATGGCATCGCCACGGTGCTGACGTTCGTGATGGGCTTCCTGATGGGCTACCGTCCTGTCGGCGGGATCGGCGCCGTGATCGTGGCGGCCGTGCTCGTGATCGTGTGCGCGTGGGCGATCAGCTGGATCTTCGCCTTCGCCGGGGTCATCGCCCGCACCGCGTCGAGCGTTCAGGGGATCTCGATGATCATCCTGTTCCCGCTCACGTTCCTCTCCAACGCGTTCGTGCCGGTGGACACCATGCCGGGCTGGCTGCAGTGGTTCGTGAACATCAACCCGGTCTCCCACCTGGTCACCGCGGTGCGCGACCTCGCCGGCAGCGGCACCGTGGGCGTCGATCTGTGGGTGTCGCTGCTCGGCGCCGCCGTGATCGTGACCGTGTTCGCGCCGCTCACCGTCAAGGCGTACATGCGCAAGGCGTGATCCCGGATCCGGCACGACGACGGGGCGTCTTCCGAGAGGACGCCCCGTCGTCGTGCTCAGCGCCCGCGCAGCAGCGCGAACGCCCGATCGACGCGGCCCGAGAGCGACAGCTCAGCGGCCGCATCGCGCGCGGCGGCGACGGCGGCCGGCCCGCAGATCCGCGCCGCCTCGGCGAAATGCCCGTCCAGGCGCAGGGTCGGCAGATCCTGCCGCGCGCCGAGCGCCTCGCCGACTCCCAGCGCCTCGACGGCGCGGTCGCGCAACGCCGGATCCTGCAGCGCCCACGCCGCCCATCCGACCAGCACCGTGCCGAGCACGGGGCTGTCGGTGAGCTCCGGACGCATCCGCCAGCCGGCGATCATCCGGCCGCGCATCCGACGGACCCATCGCGCGAGGTCGGCGGAGTCGGCGCCCGGCACACGGGCACGCGCGCTCACATAGCCGGCGATCGCGATCAGGTACCACGGCGAGCGCCGCTGCGACGGCGACGAGAAGTGCGCGAGTCCGCGTTCGAAGGCGTCGAAGGCCTCCGCCTGCTCGCCTGCCTGCAGGTGGACCGCACCGAGCCCGTACCAGCCGATCGACGCGAGCTCGAGCCCGTCCTGGCTGAGCTCGCGGCTGTTCACGAGACTGCGGAACAGCGCATCCGACTCCTCTATCCGGCCGAGTGACAGCAACGCCGCGCCGCGGAGCCACTTCTGCTGCCGCAGCGCGTCGACCGCGTCGAACTCCGCGAAGATCGCCGCTGCGCGGTCGAGCCACAGCAACGCCTCCGCGGGACGTGCGGACTGACTGGCCAGCTGCGCGGCCGCATCCGCGGCGGTGGCCGCAGCCCAGTGCTCACCGCTGTCGTTCGCGAGACTCCACGCCGCGTGCGCCGCGATCAGCGCCTCGTCGGGATCGCCCTGGTTCTCCGAGAAGTGCGCCAGCAGCATCTCGGCCATCAGCCGGGAACGGCGATCATCGGATGCCCGCATCGCCTTCAGCTGCTCCTCGACGTGCTGCTGATCCCGCGACGCGGTCATCACGACGACGAGCGCTCGCCACGCAGCGCTGATCGCATCACCCGCTCTGCGCTCCCAGAGGCGCAGCAGCGCGAGCGCGCGCAGGGCCCGCCGGTCATCCATCGCCAGGCTGCCGAGTGTGGCCATGACGAGAGCGATCACGACGATGTCGCAATCGAGCGCCTCGTCGCTCCGATCCGCGCTCCACAGCCGTTGCGCCGCCTCGATCACCGCGACCCGGAACGCGAAGACCTCGCTGAACGCGCCCCGCATGAACCAGCTGGGACCGATGAGGGCGAACAGGCGCAGTGCCTCCCGTTCCCGAGCCTCGCCGAACAGCCGGTTCAGCACGAACACGAGATTGTCATGCTCCTGGCCGATGTCTCCGTGCGCGTCGGCGGTGACGCCGCTGGGGAAGATCGCGCCGGCGCTGAGCCGTTCACCCACGAACTCCGCAGCCCACCGCGTCACGGCCGTCCACGCTGCGTCCTCCTCGCAGGCGTCGGCGAGCCTCGCCAGCCCGAACTCGCGCACGGTCTCCAGCATCCGGAACCGCACCCGCGCACCGCTCTCGGCCACGACCAGCAGCGACTGCGCGGCGAGCCGGTCCAGCACGTCGTCGGCAGGTACGCCGAGGATCGCGGTCGCCGTCTGCGCCGAGAAGCCGCCCGGCAAGTAGGACAGCGTCGCGAGTGCCCGTTGCGCCTCCGTGTCGAGCAGATCCCAGCTCCAACCGATCACGGCCTCAAGGGTGCGATGACGCTCCGGAGCAGCGCGGTCTCTCGAAGTCAGCAGCGAGAACCGGTCCGCCAGTCGGTCCTCGATCTCGGCGAGCGACATGGTGCGCACCCGTGCGGCCGCGAGCTCGATCGCGAGCGGCAATCCGTCCAGATGCGCGCACAGGCGCGCCACAGCCTCAGCATCGAGCCCGACGCCAGGTCGTGCCGCCTCCGCCCGTTCGGCGAACAGCCGCACCGCTGGCGCGTCCGGATCCGCAGCGATCCCGAGCGGTTCGAGGACGAGGATCCGCTCCGCACCGATCGCCAGCGGGGTGCGGCTCGTGGTCAGCACACGCAGCGCCGGCACCGCCTGCAGCAGGTCCGCGGTCCACGCCGCGACGCCGTCGATGACCTGCTCGCAATTGTCCAGCACGAGAAGGGCGGGCCGCTCGTCGAGGACGGACACGATCCGGGCCCGCAGGTCGGGACGCGCGTGGGTCTCGGACAGTCGTGCTCCCGACGCCGCCTCGCTGATGCCGAGAGCCGCGGCGATCGCGATCGGAACGCCGCTATCGTCGCGGACGCCGGCGAGCGGGACCACCACGACCACGTCGACGCGCGATCCGGCGGCGAGCGCGTGCGCGAGCCGCGTCTTGCCGAGTCCGCCGGGGCCGACGATCGTCACGGCGCGGGCGACCGCGAGCAGCGCGCCCGCCTGGCGCATCCCATCCTCGCGGCCGATGAGCTCGTTGGGCGCGGCCTGCACGCCGATGCGCACGCGCGGCCCGCCGTCCTGATCACGCAGCAGTTGCGCGTTGAGCTCCGTGACGGCCGAGCCCGGCGACGCACCCAGCTGCTCGGCAAGCGCAGCGCGCAGCCGGGCGAACACCGCGAGGGCCTCCGCCGCACGATCGTCGGCTGCGAGCGCCGACATCAGCTCTGCCTGAGCCGTCTCGTCGAACGGACGTGCGGCCGCGAGCTCCGACAGGATCGCGACCGCTTCGTGGGAGCGCCCCGCACTCATCAGGGATGCCGCCAGGCCGCGCCGTAGTGCGTCGCGCAGCTCGCCGGACTCGGCCGCGAGATCCTCGGCGATCGGCGCGTCCCCCAGGTCGACGCCCGGTTCGCCGCGCCACAGTCCGATCGCCTCACCCAGCAGCCGGATGCGCTCGGGATCGCCGGTGCCGAGCGTCTCCGCCTCGGCGCGCAGCCGGCGTGCGGTGTGCAGGTCGGTGTCGTCGGTGCCGAGCGCATAGCCGCCCGGCGCACTCGCGATGGCGTCGGAACCGGCCAGCGCCCTGGCCCGCGAGACGAGCGTCTGCAGCGCCGCCTTCGGGTTCTGCGGCTGATCCTCACCCCAGACCTCGTCTGCCAGTGCGGACACGGAACGAGTGGTGCCGGTGCCCGCAAGGACCAGCGCCGCCAGCAGCGCCCGCATGGGTGTCCCGCCGGCGTCGCGATCCGCGATCCGCACCGGGCCGAGCACGCCGACGCGCGCGGTCATGCCCGCGGCCGGATCCCCAGATCGATCACGTTCTCCAGGCCGACGACCACGCCGCGCAGATCGCGCGCGTAGGGCAGGGCGAGGCGGATCCCCGGGGCGTACGCCGCTGCTGACTGCACGGTGTCATGCACGATCGACAGCGACTCCCCAGGGCCGGAGAGGATGACCTCCTGCCTCGCGATCACACCCGGGCGTCGCAGCGAATGCACGGGCACGCTCGCCACCTGCTGCCCGCGGGCGCGCTGGTCGACGTGAGGCGCGTCCACGGGACCCTGCTCGGCCCGTGCGGCCGCGATGAGCTCGGCAGTGCGCACGGCCGTGCCGCTGGGCGAGTCGATCTTGGTGTGCTGGTGCGCCTCGATGATCTCCACGGATCCGAAGAACGGCGCGGCGAGAGCGGCCAGAGCCGTTCCGAGCACGGATCCCATCGAGAAGTTGGGTACGAACAGCGCTCCCGTGCCGGCGTCATCGATGGCCGGGCGGACCTGGGCGATGCGGTCTGCGGACCATCCGGACGTCGCGACGAGGAGGTTGATGCCCCGATCCGTCGCGGCACGCACGATCTCGACGCTGGATGCCGGGGTGGTCGCGTCGACCACGAGATCCGCGCCGTCGAGCTCGTCCATCGTGCTGTTCGATCCCAGCACCGCGCCGAGTTCGAACCCGTCGAGGTGCGAGATCACGTCGCCGATGATGGTGCCGAGCTTGCCGGATGCGCCCACCAGGGCCACGCGCGTCGTCATGTCCACAGTCTATTCAGCGCTTCCGACGCCGGCGCCGCCGGTCGATGCGGCTCGCGACGTGCAGCGTCCTGGCAGCTCCCGACGCGTCCGGGGCGCCGGGGCCGCGGCATCGATTACCGTCGGATCATGCCCACGTTCCGCATCGCCTCCCCCGAGGACGCCGACGCCCACGCCGTGCTCGTCGACTACTTCACCCTGCGCGCGGCGGAGTTCCCGGGAGGCAGCTACTCCCCCACGTATCCGACCGCCGCGGCGTTCCAGGCTCCGGACGGCGTCTTCCTCCTGCTCGAGGACGAGGGCGCGATCGTCGGCTGCGGCGGGGTCCGCCGGGTCGGGATACCCGGGGGCGAGACCGACGTGTTCGAGATCAAGCACGTGTTCCTGCGTCCGGAGACCCGGGGCCGCGGCTGGGGCCGGCTGCTGCTGGACGAGCTGGAGCACCGCGCCCGCGGTTTCGGCGCTCGCGCGCTCGTGCTCGACACGCACCACACGCTCGAGGCGGCCGGGCATCTGTATCGCACCAGCGACTTCCTCGAGATCCCGCCCTACAACACCAATCCGAACGCGACCCGGTGGTATCGCAAGGATCTGGGGCAGGAATGAGGCTGTGGTCGGTGCACCCGCGGCACTACGACCGGCAGGCGCTGACAGCCTGCTGGCGCGAGGGGCTGCTCGCCCAGGCTGTCATCGCGGATCCGACGAGACGCGGTTACGCCCACCATCCGCAGCTCCAGCGCTTTCGCGAGACCCGTGACCCGCTCGCTGCGATCGGCGACTATCTCGCGGCCGTCGTCGACGAGGCCGATGCCCGTGGCTACCGCTTCGCGCGGGAGAAGATCCTCAAGACCGGCCCGGTCGAACGGATCCCGGTGGCACGCGGTCAGCTCGAGTACGAGTGGGGGCACCTGCTCCGCAAGCTCGAGACGCGTAACCCGGAACTCTGGGAGCGATGGCGCACGACCTCGCTGCCGGATCCGCACCCGCTGTTCACGGTCGTCGAGGGTCCGATCGCAGACTGGGAACGGGTCGGCTGAGCCTGCGCTGCCCTCGTGCCGCAACGATCAGCACACCACGCCACGATCCGCACACGGATCCGGCGAAATCGTGTGCAGATCGTCGCAGGCTGTGCAGATCGTCGCCATCGCGACGGCACGGGATGCCGCAACCATGCGGCGCCTGGATGAGGTCAGACCAGGAGCGGATCCGGCAGGCCGGTGCGCAGCTCCATCGGGAGGTGGCTCAGGTCGTTGTGCGCGACCAGGCTCCACGGGCGACCCTGCTTCTGCGAGATCACGGTGAGGCCGCAGTTCGCCTGGTTGAGCGTCATCCAGCGCCACTCCGGTGCCTCCAGCACCTCGCGCACGAACCAGCTGATCACGAAGTTGTGCGTGATCAGAACCTCGTGCACGTCTCCGGGCTTGCGCACCAGGAACTCGTTCACGGCGTCGCCCATCTGCGCCCGACCCGCTTCGATCTCCGCGTCGGTGATGGATCCGAAGAACGGCTCGAAGACAGCCGGCGTCTCCTCCGTCATACCGGTGGGCACGCAATCGAACAGCAGCGCCGACGGCTCCGCCTCGACCGAGGGGATCCGCTCCGAGATCGCCCGTGCCGTCTCGGCGGCGCGCAGCAGCGGAGAATGCCAGATGGCGTCCAGCGGGAGGCCGGAGAGGCGGTCGGCGATGTGCTCGGCCTGACGACGCCCGCGCGGTGAGAGGGGTCCGTCGGCGAGACCGTGCTCGGCGTCCTGATGCTCGCCGTGCCGGACCAGATAGATGTAATGCGTCACAACCCGCTCGCCTCGTCTCCGGCTCTGCGGCCGGGGTGCTTCCAGCCTATGTCACAGATCGGACACGGCCCACCCACCGAGTCGGGTTAGCTCGCCGCCCGGGTGAGCTCGGCCAGCTGCGCCCGGCCGAGGGCCACGCCCGCGCCCTGCATGAGCTCATCGACCTGCTCAGTGGCGAAGGCGTTCACGATGGGTGCCGTGATCGTGCGCTGGGCGAGCAGCCAGGCGATCGCGACGGCGGCGACGGGCACCTGCAGCTCCGAGGCTGCGATGTCGAGCGCCCGCAGCACCTTGATGCCGCGGCGGTTGATGTTGCCGCGCAGCTGCATGCCGCGCACGCCCTGCAGCGACTGCTTGGTGCGGTGCCTGCCGGACAGGAAGCCGTGCTCGAGGGCGTGCGACGGCGTGACGGCCAGCCCCTGCGCAGCCGCGACGAGGCGAAGATCGCCTTCGAACCCCGCTCGGCGCATCAGGTTGTACGGCTCGTCCACCACTTCGATCCGCGGGTAGCCCGCGGAGGCCAGGATCCGCGCCTCGACGAGACGCTCGGCAGTGAAGCCGAAGGCGCCGAGCGCCCGCACCTTGCCGGTCTCGACGAGCCATTCGGCCGTGGCCAGCGTGTCTTCGAGGCTGCTGCCGTCGTCGACCGTGCCGTCGAGGTAGAGCACGTCGATGCGCTCGACCCCGAGACGGGTGAGCGACGCTTCCACCGCGCGCACCAGGTTCACCGGTCCGATGCCCGGGTTGTCAGGATGACCGCCGACGCGCACGCTCAGCACGATGTCGTCGCGGTTGCCACGCGTGCCGAGCCACCGGCCGATGATGTGCTCGCTGCGCCCTGCGGCGAAGCTGTCGGCCGTGTGCACGGCGTTGCCGCCGAACTCGGCATAACGGTCGAGGATGTGCAGCGCGGTGTCGGCGTCGGTGTTCCAGCCGAACTCGGCGCCGCCGAGGATGAGCGGGAAGGAACGGATGCCGGTCTCGGCGAGCGGCACGCGTAGCGAGGTGCCGATGCCGGGTCCGACCACGGGGATCGGCGCGGACGGGTGCGGCGTGACGACCGCGGGCGCGCTCGTGACCGCGGGTGCGGCGCTGCCGAGTGCGGACCCGTTTCCGGATCCGACGCTGAAGAGACGCATGCGATCACCCCCGTGTCTGCTGCGTTGATTTCTGGGACGCACCCCCCGGTGCGTCCCTTAGAGAGTAAGGGAGGCCTCGGACGCTTCCGTTCATTGAGACGGCCAGGAGGCGAACAATGCGTAACGGTTCGGTCACGAAAACCACGGAAGGCCCGTCATGTCCTCCTTTCGGCGGACACGACGGGCCTTCCTGCGAAGGATCAGACCTCGGCGACCTCAACGGCGGGCTCGGCCGCCTCAGCCGGAGCCTCGTCGATCACGGGCTCGAGCGAGAGCTTGCCGCGGTCGTCGATCTTCGTGATCTTCACAAGGATCTTCTGGCCGACGGAGAGCACGTCGTCGACGTTCTCCACGCGCTTGCCACCGGCGAGCTTGCGCACCTCGGTGACGTGCAGCAGGCCGTCCTTGCCCGGAAGCAGCGAGACGAACGCACCGAACGTCGCGATCTTCACGACCGTGCCCAGGAACTGCTCGCCGACCTCAGGGTTGGTGGGGTTGGCGATCGCGTTGACCTGCGCACGGGCGGCCTCGGCCGAGGGGCCGTCGGTCGCGCCGATGTAGACGGTGCCGTCCTCCTCGATGGAGATCTGCGCGCCGGTCTCGTCCTGGATCGCGTTGATCGTCTTGCCCTTCGGGCCGATCAGCTCGCCGATCTTGTCGACCGGGATCTGCACGCTGATCACGCGCGGCGCGGTCGGCGCCATCTCGTCGGGGCTGTCGATCGCGGCGTTCAGCACGTTGAGGATCGTGAGGCGAGCCTCCTTGGCCTGGGTCAGCGCGCCGGCGAGCACCTCCGAGGGGATGCCGTCGAGCTTCGTGTCCAGCTGGATCGCGGTGACGAACTCGCTCGTTCCGGCGACCTTGAAGTCCATGTCGCCCAGCGCGTCCTCGGCGCCGAGGATGTCGGTGAGGGCCGCGTAGCGGGTCTCACCGTCGACCTGGTCGGAGACGAGGCCCATCGCGATGCCGGCGACCGGTGCGCGCAGCGGCACACCGGCGTTCAGCAGCGACAGGGTGGAGGCGCAGACGGAGCCCATCGAGGTGGATCCGTTGGAGCTGAGCGCCTCGGACACCTGACGGATCGCGTACGGGAACTCCTCGCGGGTCGGCAGCACCGGCACGAGCGCGCGCTCGGCGAGGAAGCCGTGCCCGATCTCGCGACGCTTCGGCGAACCCACGCGGCCGGTCTCACCGGTCGAGTAGGGCGGGAAGTTGTAGTGGTGCATGTAGCGCTTGCTCGTCGTCGGGGACAGCGAGTCGATCTGCTGCTCCATCTTGAGCATGTTCAGCGTGGTGACGCCCAGGATCTGGGTCTCGCCACGCTGGAAGATCGCGGAGCCGTGCACGCGCGGGATGACCTGCACCTCGGCGTCGAGCGGACGGATATCCGCCAGACCACGACCGTCGATGCGCACACCCTCGGTGAGGATACGGCCGCGCACGATCTTCTTCGTGACCGACTTGTAGGCGGCGGAGAACTCGCTGAGCGCGACCTCGGGCTGCTCGCCCGCCTCGACGGCGGCGACGAGCTCGGCCTTGACGCGGTCCTTGATCGCGTCGTCGGCGTTCTGGCGCTCCTGCTTGTCGGCGATCTGGTAGACGTCGACGAGCTCGGCGTAGGCGCGCTCGGCCACGAAGTCGTACGTGCCCTCGCTGTACGGCAGGAAGACCGGGTACACGCCCGGCTCCTTCGACGCCGTGGCGGCGAGCTGGGCCTGCGCCTCGACGAGCTGCTTCAGGAACGGCTTGGCGGCCTCGAGGCCCTGCGCGACGATGTCCTCGCTGGGCTTGGTGGCGCCGGCCTTGATCAGGTTCCAGCTGCCCTCGGTGGCCTCCGCCTCGACCATCATGATCGCGACGTCTTCGGTGCCGTCACCCTTGGTGACGACGCGGCCGGCGACGACGAGATCGAAGACGGCCTGCTCGACCTGCTCGGCGTTCGGGAACGCGACCCACTGGTCGGCGTGCTCACCGTGGCCGGGGATGAACGCGAGGCGCACACCGGCGACCGGGCCGGAGAACGGCAGACCCGAGATCTGGGTCGACGCGGACGCGGCGTTGATCGCCAGCGCGTCGTAGTACTCGCCGGGCGCGATCGAGAGCACCGTGATGACGATCTGAACCTCGTTGCGCAGGCCGTCGACGAACGACGGACGCAGCGGACGGTCGATCAGACGGCAGACGAGGATCGCCTCGGTGGAGGGACGGCCCTCACGGCGGAAGAACGAGCCGGGGATCTTGCCGGCAGCGTACGAGCGCTCCTCCACGTCGACGGTCAGCGGGAAGAAGTCGAAGCCCTCACGCGGCGACTTGCCCGCGCTCGTGGCGGAGAGGAGCATCGTCTCCTCGTCCAGGTAAGCGGCGACCGCGCCCTGCGCCTGCTGCGCGAGACGGCCCGTCTCGAAGCGGACGGTGCGGGTGCCGAAGCGGCCGTTGTCGAGAACGGCCTCAGTAGCGGTGATTTCAGGACCTTCCAAGAGGTCTCTCCTTCTTTGTTTAGGCTCGCTCTCCCGTGTGGAGCGCGAGCATGGACGGATGCGCACAGAGGCATCCTGTTCGATCCTATCAGCGCGGCGCGCGTGAGACCGCGCCGTTCAGACCTCGCTCGGCTCGCGCACTCCGCGCTCGCGGCCGATCCGCACGTAGGCGTGGTGCTTGGCGCTGCGGCCGTCGCCCGCAGCGCGGCCGTGCAGCCGGCGCCAGACCCACGGCAGTGCGTGACGGCGCCACCACACGCCGGCCCCGGTGCGCTCGGTCGCGTGCAGCACCTCGTCGAGCGCGCCGAGCTCGTCGGCGAGGGCCACGCCGAGCGCGACGCCCGCGCGATACGCGAGGAACCGGTGCCCACGGCTGGAGAGGTGCACGAGGTCCTCGCCCCAGTGGCGCCGCTCGGCGAGCTGCGGGTGCAAGTCGGTGTCGAGCAGGATCGCGCCCTGACGGCGAGCGATGCCGGCCAGCGCCGTGGCCCACGCGGAGAAGCGGCGGGCGTAGATGCGCGCCGCCGGATTGCCCGGAAGGAACGCCGTGACGAGGAGCACGTCGGCGCCGGTCTCGCGGAGCTGCCGCACTGTGTCCTCGAGGCGTGCGGCCAGAAGCGGTATCGCGACCCGCTGCTTCACGAGGTCGTTCGCCCCGACCAGGATCGAGACGAGATCGGGGCGCAGCTCGAGGGCGCGGTGCAGCTGCGACCCGCAGACGTCGTCGACCCGCTTGGATCGGATGGCGAGGTTCGCGTAGGCCAACGGCTCGCGCGCGGCCAGCAGCATGGCGAGCCGGTCGGCCCAGCCGCGCAGCGCGCCGTCGGGCCCCGGATCGCACAGCCCCTCGGTGAGCGAGTCGCCGAGCGCGACATAGCGGCGCCAGTGCTTGCGCTCCCCCATCGGCGTGGGCTCCGGTCGCACGGCCCGGGGTGCGCGCAGCCCGGCGTCCGCCCGGTGCAGGTCCTGCGCCTCGACGAAGTGGCCGAGGAGCTGGTCGCACACGGCGCTCCAGCTGCGACCCTCGACCGCATCCCGGCCGGCGCGGCCGAACGCCTGCCGCTTGCGCGCGTCGCCGGCGAGGTCCCGCACCCGATCGCGCAGATCCTGCAGGTCGCCCGGGCGGTACAGCCAGCCGTCGATGCCCTGGCGCACCAGGTCCAGCGGGCCTCCTCGGCCGGTCGCGACCACCGGGATGCCGCTCGCGTGCGCCTCCTGCAGGGTCTGCCCGAACGTCTCGCTCTCGCCGGGGTGCACGAAGACGTCGAACGACGCCATCGCCTGGGCGAGCTCCGGACCGCTGAGATGGCCGAGGAACAGCGCGTGCGGGAGCAGAGCCTCGAGCCGCGCACGGGAGGGTCCGTCCCCGACGATCACGAGGCGGACTCCCGGCAGATCCGCAAGGACCTGCAGGTCCTCGACCTGCTTCTCGGGCGCCAGCCTGCCCACGTAGCCGACCACGGCCTCGACGCCGAGGCGATGCTCCCACGCCCCGAGTCGACGATCGGGGTGGAAGCGCTCCGCGTCCACGCCTCGGCCCCAGCGGCGCACCCGATCCACCCCGAGCCGGGCGAGCTGCTCCTCCGATTCGGAGGAGGGGGCGAGGGTGAGGGTGGCGCGCCGGTGCAGTCTCGCGATGTGAGCCTCGGCGAGCGCCGTGGTGAGTGAGACCCCGTACCGCGCGGCATAGGCGGCGACATCGGTCTGGTAGGCGGCGACCGCGGGCACCCCGATCCGCTCTGCCGCGAGCGCTCCACGCCAGCCCAGGGCGAACGGCGAGGCGAGGTGCACCACATCGGGTGCGAAGCGTGCCAGCGAGACCGACAGCCGATGCGCACTGGAGGTGCCGACGCGCACGGTGCGGTACCCCGGCAGCGCCAGGGACGGGATGGGCTCGACCCTGGCGTGCCCGATCATGCGCGGCATCCCCTCCGCGGCGGGGGCGTACACCCGGGCCTCGTGCCCGTGGCGCTCGAGGTGGCGGAGGATCTGCAGAACGGATCCGGTCACGCCGTTCATGTGCGGGAGGAAGGACTCGGTCACGATCGCTGCTCTCACGCGATCAGGATCCCGCCCGTTTCCGCCCCGCAGCGCCGGAAACCGGTGTGATCACGGAGTGTTCACCGGATGCACCGCGACCGGTCACCGCGTGTCCGCCGGCGCGCCCCCTGCCCGTCCCGCTTCGTTCTTCCAGGACTCCGGGACGCGCCCGGCGCTAGGCTGGCGCCATGAGTACCGACGACACCGCCGCCGCGGATATGAAGCGCAAGTTCAAGGAGGCGCTCGAGAAGAAGAACGCCCAGCAGCATCAGGGCGAGGCGCATCTGAACGGCGACTCCGCCGTGCACGGCACGCACGGGGCGCAGACCAGGCGCGAGTTCCGCCGCAAGAGCGGCTGATCCTGTATCCACCACGAAGGGCGTCGACGAGGGATCGTCGGCGCCCTTCGTCGTCCGCGCATCCGCACGCAGGGGTGGGAATCCACAGCGAGCGGGGTTAGCGTCGAATGGTGATCATTCCTTTCGGCTCCGCCGCACCTGCGCCCGCGCGCGGAGCACGCGCCGCGCGCCCGCTGCTGGCGCTCGTGGCCGGCGTGCTGCTGACAGTGCCGCTCGCGGTGGCCTCACCGGCGTATGCCGACGACTACCCGTCGTGGCAGGACGTGCAGAACGCCCAGGGGAACGAACAGGCCACGCAGGATCAGATCACCCGCATCAACGACGCCCTCGCGACCGCGCAGCAGAAGGCCGCGGAAGCCTCGACCGCGGCGATGAAGGCGGCACAGGCGGCGGACGTCGCTCGTGCCGATGCGGACGCCGCCGCCCGTCGAGCGGATGAGCTGGGCGTGCAGGCCGCAGCGGCCGAGCAGGCCGTGCAGCAGACGCACGAGCAGGTCGGTTCCCTGGTCGCCGCCCGCGCGCGTGCCGAGACCGCGTCGCCGCTCACGGTGCGGCTGTTCACGTCGGCGGATCCGGGCGAGCTGCTCACGCGCCTCGGCGCACTGCAGCAGCTGGATGCGACCTGGGCCAAGCTGGGCGAACGAGCGGTCGCGGTGCAGGGCGTCGCCACCTCGCTGCAGGATCAGGCGCAGGTCGCCCGCTCTGCCAGGGACGCGCTGGCGAGCTCTGCCGAGGACGCGGCGCAGAAGGCGAAGGCCGCCGCCGACGCCGAAGGCGCCGCGGTCGCCGACCTGCAGGGCCACGTCACCACGTTGTACTCGCAACTGGCCGCCTTGAAGAACACCACGGCGGACGTGGAGCGACGCTATCGGATCGGGCAGCAGGTCGCCGAGCAGGAGCGGGAGCAGGCCGCAGCCGCCGAAGCGGCGGCTGCCGCTGGGTCCGGGGGCGGGAGCGGCGGAGGCGGGGACGGACTCGGCAGCGACGGCGTGAACGTCGATCCGGCCGGCGCCCAGGCGTACGCCGCCGGACAGCTCGGCAACTACGGGTGGGGGCAGGAACAGTTCCCCTGCCTGTACCGGCTGTGGATGCAGGAGTCGAGCTGGCGCGCGGACGCGCTGAACCCCGACAGCGGCGCCTATGGGATCCCGCAGTCCCTCCCTGCGGACAAGATGGCCGCGGCCGGTCCCGACTGGCGCACCAACGGCGACACCCAGATCGACTGGGGGCTCAGCTACATCCAGGGCAGCTACGGATCCCCCTGCGGTGCATGGGCGCACGAGGTCGCGCACAACTGGTACTGAGCGGACGCACTCAGGGCGACGCGAGAGCCGTCCGGGCCGCGTCGAGCACGACCGGATCCGCGCAGCCGCGGGCGAATCCGGCGATCCGTCGGCGGATCTCGTAGCCGAGGACCACGGATCCGATCCTCTCCGCGACCGGTGCCAGCCAGGTCGGGCGGCAGCTGAAGTTGTACTTCCATACCGCGCGCGTGCCCCCGTCGACGGGTTCGAAGCGCCAGCCCGCCCCGAGCGTGCGGAAGAACCAAGGGCCTTTCTCCATCATCATCCCGACGTGCGTCGGCGGCGCGTACGAGACATAGTGGGTGATCATCGACAGGCCGAATCGCTGTCGGGTGAACGTGCGCACACCCTTGGCCGGCGTCGTCGCCCCGTCGAGGAAGTGCTGCGCGCGGATGAAGCCGTCCCAGCGGCGTCGCACCTCCCCCGTGGTCTGCGAAACCGCGTACGCCAGCACGGGCGGGATGGGGACGACGACGGAGGCCTGAACGACGGGCATGCTCCGACGCTACCGTCCCCGGTCGCGACGAACGGCTGCGACAGCCGACGAGCCGAGGCGGGAAGCCTCCATCTGCACTCCCTGCCCCGGCTCGACCCCGGCGACTCCGGTCAGCCGCGCTCGGCGCGAGCCCGCGCCCGCTGCTGCTTCGCGGACATCTCCTCGACCGCGGCGCGCCCGAGCGTCTCGGTGCTGACCGGCTCGGCTCCGTCCTGCACGGCCGGCTGCCCGTCGTGCCCCACGCCGTCCAGCAGCGACTCGTCGAACGGCCGTGCGCCGGAGAGCACCTCGCGCACCTGCTCCGCATCGATCTGCTTCGTCCATGTGCCGATGAGGATCGTGGCGACCGCGTTTCCGGTGAAGTTGGTCAGCGCGCGCCCCTCCGACATGAAGCGGTCGATCCCCACGATCACTCCGACACCGTTGACGAGGTCGGGACGATAGGCCTGCAGGCCCCCGGCCAGGGTCGCGAGTCCGGCTCCGGTGACACCGGCCGCCCCCTTGCTTGCGATGATCATGAACACGAGCAGGCCGATCTGCTCGGGGATCGACATCGGCTGCCCCAGACCGGTCGCGATGAACAGCGACGCCATGGTCAGGTAGATCGCGGTGCCGTCGAGGTTGAACGAGTAGCCGGTCGGCACGGTGATGCCCACCACGGGCTTGGCCACACCCAGGTGCTCCATCTTCGCGATCAACCGCGGCAGCGCCGACTCCGACGAGGACGTCCCGACGATCAGCAAGTACTCACGCCCGAGGTACTTCATCAGCTGGAAGATGTTCACCCCGGCGACGAGCTTCAGGATCCCGCCGAGCACCACGACGATGAACACGATGCAGGTCAGGTAGAACGCGCCGAGGAGGATCCCGAGGCTCCAGATCGCCGCGACGCCGGTCTTGCCGACCACTGCCGCGATCGCCCCGAACGCACCGAGCGGGGCGAGCCACAGGATCATTCCGAGCACGCGGAACACGAGCGTCTGCAGGTGCTTGATCGCCCCCATGATGGGCGCGCCGCGATCTCCGAGGCCCTGCAGCGCGAAACCGACGAGGAGCGCGATGAAGAGCACCTGCAGCACGCTCTCGCCGGTGAAGGCGCCGAAGAACGTGGCGGGGATGATGCCGAGGATGAAGTCCTGCGTCGTCTTGGCCTCGGTCGTGGCCGCCTCGTAGGTCGCGCCGGCCATGTGCAGGCCCTCACCCGGGTGGATGATGTTGCCGACGATCAGGCCGATCGCGAGGGCGAAGGTCGACATGACCATGAAGTAGATCAGCGCGAGTCCGCCGATCTTGCCGACCGTCGCCGCCTTCGCGATCGATCCGACGCCGATCACGATCGTGCAGAAGATGATCGGCGCGATCATCATCTTGATGAGGCTCACGAACCCCTTGCCGATGGGCTCGAGGCCCTGCGCGAACTGCGGGAACAGGAGTCCCACCGCGATCCCGAGCCCGACCGCGATGAGCACGGACAGGTAGAGCCAGGTGTGCTTGTCCCAGGAGCTCTTGCCGCGGCGCCAGTCGTGCCGCGGGAGTCTGAAACCTTCGGTGAGAGCCATCATCGCCTCCGCTGAGTGAACAGGACGCCCGCACCACGTCGGGCGGGCCGTGTCGACCATGGTGCGCACCAGCGGCGCCCGACGGCGAGTTCTGTTCGTATTGAAACCGGGGAGAAACCAGCGCGGTCCGCCGTGCGCGGCACGACTCGCGCATACTGGCTGAGGAGGTCCGGATCGGCGATGGCGACGACAAGACGCGGCGGCGTGCGCAGCGCGGCATCACGCGTGTTCATGCTGCTGATCGGGTCCGTGCTGCTGATCGGCGCGGCGATCGGGGCGTTCCTCACCTGGGAGGCGCAGACCTCGGCACGGCAGGAGGCCGAGCACGTCACCACGGCGATCGCACGGGCCCTCTCCGTCGCTCCGGAGATCGAAGCGGGCGTGACCGCGACGGACCGTCCCCGCGCGGAGGCGGACCTGCGCGCGTACGTCGAGTCTGTGCGCACGGGCGCGGGGCTGGATTTCATCACGGTCATGGACGGACACGGCGTGCGCCTCACCCATCCGGATCCGGCTCAGGTCGGCGGACACTACCTGGGCACGATACCCCGCGACGATCGCTCCCTCACCGAGCAGTACACGGGCACCCTCGGGCCGTCCGTGCGCACGATCGCTCCCGTCCACGACGCCGGAGGGGCGATCGTCGGCTGGGTGTCGGCAGGGGTGACCGTGGAGTCGCTGGGCGGCGCCCTGCTGCGACGCCTGCCGGTGATCCTGCTCCTCACCTTGGCCGTCGTCGCGCTCGGCGCTCTGGGCGCCGTGTTCGCGCGGCTCGCGACACGGCGCATCACCGGCGATCTCGACGCCCGCGACGTACGAGAGGCGGTGGCCGGCTACGAATCGGTGCGCACGCTCGGCGAGGCGCTGCGCGCACAGACGCACGAACACGGCAACCGCCTGCACACCGCGCTGTCGCTCCTGGAGCTCGACCGACGTGAGGAGGCGATCTCCCTGCTGTCGGAATCCTCCGCGCAGAGCCAGTCCGTGATCGATCAGATGACGCTGCGGGATGGGGATCCGACGCTCGGCGCGCTCCTGCTGGGCAAGGCCTCGCAGGCCAAGGAGCGGGGCGTGCGCTGGCAGGTTCACGTGGACCCCACTGCGCCCCGCGCCGACCTGTCTCCCGTCGATGCGGTCGCGGTCGTGGGCAACCTCATCGACAACGCGCTCGACGCCGCGCCCCAAACAGGGTCGGGCGCCGACCGCTGGGTGCGGGTCGACGTGGCCGCCGCGGACGGCGGTGCCGTCGTGATCACCGTCTCGGACGGAGGTCCCGGCATCCCGGTCGATCTCCGGGAGCGGATCTTCGAGCACGGCTTCTCCACCAAGCCCAGCGACCGCTCCGGACGCGGAGTGGGGCTCGCTCTCGTCCGGGACATCGTGACGGCCGCGGGCGGAAGCATCGAGCTCACCACCGAGCCGACGGCATTCCGGGTGACGCTGCCCGGCATCGGACGCGAAGGGAGAACCGCATGATCGGAGTGCTGCTCGTCGACGACGACCCGCTCACACTCGAACTCCACGCGGCCTACATCGCCCGGCTCGATGGATTCGAGGTCGTCGGCGAGTGCACCGGCGTGCGGGCGGCCCTGAACGCGCTCTCCGCGGACGCGGGGCGGATCGACCTGGTGCTGCTGGATCTCACGATGCCGGACGGATCGGGCATCGACGTGCTGCGCCGCATCCGCGGCGCTGGCAGCGCGATCGAGGTGATCGCGGTGACCAGCGTGCGCGATGTCGAGGCCGTGCGGCGGATGTCGGCGCTCGGTGTGGCGCAGTACCTGCTCAAGCCGTTCCCGTTCGCGGTCTTCCGCGAACGCCTGCAGCAGTTCCGCGATCGGCACGAACTCGCGGCCGGTCTCGCCGGTGCTGCCAGTCAGGAAGAGATCGACGCCCTCATCGGAGGTCCGGCCACCGGCACCATCGCCCTGCCGAAGGGGCTCGCCGCCGAGACGCTGCACGCCGTCACCGCGGTGCTGCGCGCGCACGGCGATCTCTCGGCCGGCGAGGCGGCACCTCTGGTCGGCGTCTCCCGGGTCACTGCACGCCGTTACCTGGAGCACCTGGTCGCGCAGCAGGTCGCGATCCGCGCCCCGCGCTACGGGACGCCGGGACGGCCCGAGACGGCGTACCGCCTGGCCGGGGATGCCGCCCTGCCGCGCTGAGGCCCGGTGGATCGACACGACACGTTCCGGCCGCGACCACGGCCACGAGGTCGCGGCCGTGGGGTGGCTCGTGTCCGGACGGCGCGTCCTGCGGTGATAGCGTCGTCGTGTCCTCAGGGCGGGGTGCAAGTCCCCACCGGCGGTGTCGCGGCATGTCCGCGCGAGCCCGCGAACGGTCCCCATGGCGGGGACCGCCGATCCGGTGCGATTCCGGAGCCGACGGTCACAGTCCGGATGAGAGAGGACAGAAGGAGCAGTTCACCATGCCCAGAATCGCCATCGTCGCCGCGCAGTGGCACGCCGAGATCGTCGAGCAGACGGTCTCTGCATTCGTCGAACGTCTCGCGGAGCTCGGCTTCGACGAGGTCGACGTGTTCCGTGTGCCCGGCGCGTACGAGATCCCGCTGCACGCGAAGCGCCTCGCACGCACCGGGCGCTACCAGGGCATCGCCGCGAGCGCTCTCGTCGTGGACGGAGGGATCTACCGGCACGATTTCGTCGCCGGAACCGTCGTCGACGCCCTCATGCGCGTGCAACTGGAGACCGATGTCCCGGTGTTCTCCGCCGTGCTCACGCCGCACCATTTCCACGAGCACGACGAGCACCAGGACTACTTCCGCCGCCACTTCTCCGTGAAGGGCCGAGAGCTCGCCGAGGCCGTGTCGGCCACGGTGCAGAGTCTCGCCGCGATCGGCTGACGACGCCGGGACGCCCTGCGCCGGGAAACCGGGCACGGGTCCGCCTGCGCGCTGAGACCCCGGCCGCGGTGCGGCACCGCGGATCTCAGCGCGGCAGCCGGCCCTCGTGCAGCACGCCGTCAGGATCCGCGCTCGCTCGCACCGCCCGGAGCCGATCGAGGTCGGCCGCCGTAGCGCACCGCTCGAGCGTCTGACCGGGTGTGAGGAATGTCGGCACCGTTCGGTCAGCCGCGACCGGGGCGAGGAGTTCGAGGAGGCCCGCGATGCTCGCGTCGCCGGGCTCGGCGGCAGCGCCCGGGAAGTTCGGCACGAGCGCGTGCAGAAGCCAGGACGCCGACGCCAGAGAGGCGAAGCCGGGCCGCCGCGGTGCGTCGAGGGCCCCGCCCAGCATGCGCAGATCGATCCCGACGATCGGTGACTGCTCGGGCGCCTGGCGGAACTCCACCAGGGCATCGATCGTCGCATCGTCGAGCCGGTCGAGAGCGAGGGAGGCGCCCCGGCCCGCGGTCGGATCCGTCGGCTCACCCGATGCTGCCGCGAGCGCGGCGGGCGAGGTGGGGCCCGAGGTCTCGCGCTGGACGGCGCCGGCACGGCGCACGCCCTCCAGGAACGCGTCGGCCGCGCCGTCGGAGGACAGGGCTTGCACCGTCACGAAGCTCTTGCCGCGGATCACCTCGGGCAGCATCGGCGCATCCGGCATCCGCATCGAGTTCGTGAAGACGTTGAGCGTCGACGGCGCGGACGCGGCGAGATCCCGCACGGCGCGGATCACGGCAGCGGAGTCGGCCGCATCGAACGTCAGCGACGCACCCCACTGCTCCGGAGCGCAGACGAGGTCGATCTCGAGCGCAGTCACGATGCCGACCACGCCGCCGGCGCCGCGGAGCGCCCACATGGCCTCGCGGTCGCTGTCGTCGTCGATGCGCTCGTGGGTGCCGTCGGGCCGCAGCACCCACGCGGCGCGGAGGTTGTCGGAGCCGAGTCCCGCGGTGCGGCTGAACCACGAGTGTCCGCCGCCGAGGGTGTAGCCGGCGACCGACACGACGGGACTCGTACCCGCCGGGGCCGCCCAGCCGGTGCCTTCCAGGGCGTCGACGACCGCACCCCAGCGCACGCCGCTGCCGACCACCACGACGCCCGCCGCGAGGTCGATGTCGAGCCGATCGAACGCCGCTGTCCGCACGATCACCGCGCCGGCAAGGTCGCCCGAGGCGCCATGTCCGCTGGGCTGCACGGCGATCGGCGTTCCGGCCTCGCGCGCGGCGGCGAGGATCCTGCGCAGATCATCGAGACCCGCAGGCGTCGCCACCGCGGCCGGAACCTGGTCGATCGAGAGGTTCCATGGACGGCGAGCCGCATCGAATCCATCGTCTCCGGCGCGCAGGAGGGCGCCGTCGAGCTCGTCGGGAAGGGCGTCGAACGCAGTGAGAAGGGGCATGATGCCACCGTACGATGTCCCACGGACATTCGTCGGCGGCGTCATGCCCCGATGCTCCGAAGCCGGCTACTCCCCCGCGAGACCTCCGAGAAGATGACCGAACGAGCGGCCTTCGCCGAGGTAGTTGCCCGGGTCGAAGGGATCCTTGTCGGCTGCCGGCTCACGACGGGCCATCGCCTCGGCGAGTTCCCGTGCTCCGCGCTCGACGCGCGTGCTGAGAGGCGCGACCTCGTCGGCCTTCGCTCCCCAGTCGCTCGAGGCGGCGAACACCCCGGTGGGCACCGGCTCGGCATGCAGGTAGGTGAACAGCGGACGGATCGCGTAGTCGATCGCGAGCGAGTGCCGTGCCGTGCCGGCGTTCGCGCCGATCAGGACGGGCTTGCCGGTGAGCGCATCCGGATCCAGCACGTCGATGAACGACTTGAACAGACCGGAGTAGCTGGTCGAGAAGATCGGCGTGACGGCGATCAGGCCGTCGGCCGAGATCACCGTGTTGATCGCCGAGTCCAGCGCGGGCGGCGCGAACCCCGTGAGCAGGTTGTTCGTGATGTCGTGCGCGAGATCGCGCAGCTCGATCACGTCGACGCTGACCTCGGAGCCGAGCTCGGTGAGCCGGTGCGCGGTCTCCGCCGCGAGGCGGTCGGCGAGCATCCGCGTGGAGGACGGGTTGCTGAGCCCCGCGGAGATCACCGCGATGCGACGAGCGCCCATCTCAGTTCGCCGCCTTCGTGGCCGCGGCGCCGAAAGAGGAGCCGGCGGCGGCCGGAACCGCGCCGCCGTCCTGGTAGGGCGATCCCGCCGTGAGGTTGTCGCCGCGGTTCGCGCCGGGGCGCGCCTCGCGCGCCGGACCGTCGCCGTACACGGCCTTGACCCGGGCGGCGTGCGTCGGAGCGTCCGGCACGGTGACAGGGCGGTTCTGCGCGAGCTCCTTGCGGAGCACCGGTACGACCTCGCCGCCGAGCAGGTCGATCTGCTCGAGCACGGTCTTCAGCGGCAGGCCGGCGTGGTCCATCAGGAACAGCTGGCGCTGGTAGTCGCCGTAGTGCTCTCGCATCGCGGCGTAGCGGTCGATGACCTGCTGCGGAGATCCGACCGTGAGCGGCGTCATCTCGGTGAAGTCCTCCATCGACGGGCCGTGGCCGTAGACGGGCGCGTTGTCGAAGTAGGGACGGAACTCGTTCACCGCGTCCTGCGAGTTGGCACGCATGAACACCTGTCCGCCGAGGCCGACGATCGCCTGCTCCGGGGTGCCGTGGCCGTAGTGCGCGTAGCGCTGGCGGTACAGCTCGATGAGGCGCTGGTAGTGCTCCTTCGGCCAGAAGATGTTGTTCGCGAAGAACCCGTCGCCGTAGTAGGCCGCCTGCTCGGCGATCTCCGGCGTGCGGATGGAGCCGTGCCAGACGAACGGCGCGACGCCGTCGAGCGGGCGCGGGGTGGAAGTGAAGCCCTGCAGCGAGGTGCGGAACTTGCCCTCCCAGTCCACGACGTCCTTGGTCCACAGTTCGTGCAGCAGGGCGTAGTTCTCGATCGCGAGGGGCAGGCCCTGACGGATGTCCTTGCCGAACCAGGGGTAGACCGGGCCGGTGTTGCCGCGGCCCATCATGAGGTCCATGCGACCGCCGGAGACGTGCTGCAGCATCGCGTAGTCCTCGGCGATCTTCACCGGGTCGTTCGTCGTGATGAGCGTCGTGGAGGTCGAGACGATGAGGCGCTCGGTCTGGGCGGCGAGCGCCGCGAGGAAGGTCGTCGGGCTCGACGACCAGAACGGCGGGTTGTGGTGCTCGCCGATCGCGAAGACGTCGAGTCCGACCTCCTCCGCGTGCTTGGCGATCGTGAGCGTGTTCTGGATCCGCTCACGCTCGCTCGGGGTCTCGCCCGTCACCGGGTTCCGGGTGATGTCGCTGACCGACATGAGGCCGAACTGCATGCCCGACCAGGTGCTCGACTCGCTCACTGCGCTCTCCTTCAGATTTCTATTCACTTGAATATATCTGTTGAAACACCCGCCTGTGTGAAGTATTCCCGGGATCCACGAGATCGGCCAGGGTCGCTGCGACCGCAGGAGCGCCCGCCCCGATACAGGACGAGCGCTCCATATCAAGGCGTGCTGGTCAGGCGAACAACTCGGCTCCCACGTACGAGCCCTTGCGCGCCCCGGCCGGGACCGCCCAGATGCCGGATCCGATGTGCTTGATGTACTCGCTCATGAGGTCGGTCGACAGCCTCTTCTGCAGGGTGACGAACTGCTCCGGCGAGCGCTGGTAGGAGAGGAAGAACAGGCCTGCATCGAGACGGCCCAGCTCGTTGTTCCCGTCGACGTAGTTGTAGCCGCGGCGCAGGATGCGGATGCCGTCGTTGACCGTGGGGTGCGCGAGTCGCACATGGGAATGCTCGTCGATGCGGCCGCCATGGAACGACGGCTCGGTGAACTCGCCTCCGCCCGACAACGGCGCACCGCTGCCCTTCGCCCGGCCGATGGTGCGGTCCTGCTCGGCGAGGCGCAGCCGGTCCCAGGTCTCGATGAGCATCGCGATCTTGCGTGCGACGAGATACGAGCCGCCGGCCATCCAGGCCGGCTCGTCCTTCTCGCTCACCCAGACGTGCTCGGCGAGCGCCTCGGTGTCGTCGGCGAGGATGTTCGCGGTGCCGTCCTTGTACCCGAAGAGGTTGCGCGGGGTCTGCTGGTCCGCGGCGGTGCGCGAAGTGCGCCCGAACCCGAGCTGCGACCAGCGCAGCCTGGCACGGCCGAACGCGATCCGGCTGAGGTTGCGCACGGCGTGCACCGCGACCTGAGGATCGTCGGCACACGCCTGGATGCAGAGATCACCACCCGTGTAGCCCGCGTCGAGGGCGTCGCCGACGAACGCCGGCAGATCGGCGAGCACGGACGGACGTCGATCAGCGATGCCGAACCTGTCCCCCTCCGCGAGGAAGAGGGACGGCCCGAGCCCGAAGGTGATCGTGAGGCCCGCTGCCGTGAGCCCCTGTGCCTCGCCGGTGTCGTCCGGCGGCGCCTCCGGGGAGCCGCCGACGGCACCCGAGGCGCTGACGTCGAGGCCCTTCGCCAGCCGGGACGCGGCGTAGCTCCAGTCCTGCAGCAGCGAGGTGAGATCATCGCGGCTCGCCCGCGGCATCATGTCGAAGCTCGCGAAGTGCAGATGCTCCTGCACGCGCGTGGTGATCCCCGCCTGGTGAACGCCCTCGAACGCGTACTCGTCGACGGGAGCGGATCCGCCCAGCGCCCCCGTCGCGGCCACGGCCGCCGCACCGCCCGCGCCGACGGCGATTCCCGCGACGCCACTGCCGAGCGCCCAGCCGATCAGCCCACGGCGGCTGATACCGGTGCGCGGCGCCGCCACTCCCGGCGTTTCGAGCGTCTCCGCGGCCGGGCCCGGCGCTTCCTCGGCCGTGGTGTCGCCTTCGGGGAGCGGACTCTCTACCGGATGCGGATCGGCGGGCAGTGCGGGCCCTTCGACGGGCTCAGGGACCGTCATATCAGCCGAGGATCGTGCTGGTGAGCTTGGAGAGCGGCTCGGCGAGCGCGTTCAGCAGGTCGGTGAGGTCGCGCTTCTGGGTCTCGGTGACCGTCGAGTACGCCGCGAAGCCGTCCTTCAGCGACCCGTGCACCGCGAGCTCGGCCTCCAGCGCGGAGAATCCGCGATCGATCTGCTCCACGAGCTTCTTGCCCTCGGAGCCCTTGCTCTCGGCGAACTCGCGCACGACGGAGAAGGCCATCTTGGATCCCTCGACGTTCGCGGCGAAGTCGGAGAGGTCCGTGCCGGACCACCAGTCCTCCTCCCCCGTGATCTTGCCGTTGGCGACCTCGTCGAGGAGCGAGATCGCGCCGTTGGAGATGCCGGCGATGCCCTTGGACTCGAGGTCCTTCACGAAGGCGTCGGAGTGGACGTGATCGTAGAGCTCCTGCAGGTCGGCGAGGAGCTTGTCGGCGAAGGTCGCACGCTCGGCAGGCGTCGAGGGGGCCCAGTCGAGGTTCGCCGGGGTGGTGCCGTCGGAGTTCATCGCGCCCGCGGCCGGAGACCACAAGTCCTTCTCGATGCGGTGGAAGCCGGTCCAGTCGATGCCCTCGGCCTTGGCGTCGAGCTCGCGGAAGTCCAGGCGCGGGTCGAGCGTGCCGAGCTGCTCCGCGATGGGCTCGATGCGCTCGTAATAGGCGCGCACGGTCGAGAACTGGGCCTTCGCGGCCGTGTCGTCGCCGCCGCGGTACGCGTCGGCGAAGGTCTTCGCTGCCGGCAGGAGCTGGTCGACCTGGTCCTTCACGTACGAGGCGTACTGCGTGAGCGCCTTCTGCTTCTGCGCGGCGTCGCCACCCGTCTCGGCGACCTTCTCGCCGCTGACCGCGAACGCGGTCTTGCCGACCCCTGCTCCGATCATCCCCGGCTTGCACACCGTGAAGTACGTGCCGGGCTGGGCGACGACGGTGAGGGTGCGCGAGGCGCCCGGCGCCACGTTCTCGACCTCGCCGACGATGCGCACGCCGTCCTGCGCGAGCAGGTAGAACTCGGTCACCTCGTCGCCCTTGTTGCTCACGTCGAAGGCGAGCGTTCCGCTGGTCGCGGTGGAGGCCGAGACGCTGCACGCATCAGCCGTGGACGCGACGGTCAGGCGTCCGCCGGCTGCGACGTCGGACTTGGCCACACACCCGGTGAGGGCGAGGCCGAGGGCGGCGACGGCGCCGAGGACGGCGATCGGTCGGCGGGCGATGGTCATGAGGCTCCTTCAGGGGCGGGCGAGACGGTCGACGCGGCACGGGTGGCCGCCGACTCGGTCGTGACGGACGTCGCGGAGGACGCGGAAGCGGGAACAGAGGACGACGGCGTGGTGCGGGACGAGGGCCGGCGCAGCCCCCGCACGAACAGCGTGCCGACGACCGCGAGGTACAACACCCAGGCGATCACCTGGAGCCAGCTCATCCGAGGCATGAAACCGACCGTGGCCTGCAGCAGCACGGCGAGCGCACTGTCGGGGCGGATCGCGGCGGTGACGTCGAACGCCCAGCCGAACGGCAGACCCGCCCAGCCGACGAGCACCGCGCCTGCCGCGTCGAGAGGCGCGGCGGCAGTGAACGGCCCGGGCACGACACCGGCTTCCTGCAGATCGCTGAGCGCGTAGGCCAGCACGCCGGCCGCGATGATGACGAGGAAACCGCCGGTCCAGGTGAAGAAGCGGCCGAGGTCGAGCCGCACGGCGCCGCGGGCGAGCAGCCAGCCTGCCAGCACGGCGACCAGGAGCCCGAGAGCTGCGCCGAGGATCGCCGACGGGGCGTCGCCGAAGGACTGCACCATGGACCACAGCAGCAGCGTGGTCTCCACGCCCTCGCGGGCCACGGAGACGAAGCCGACCAGGACCAACGCCCAGACGGTGCCCGCTTCGAGCGCGCGGTCCACGCCGCCCTGCAGCGTGGCCTTCATGGTGCGACCCGCCTTGCGCATCCAGAAGATCATCCAAGTGACCATTCCGACGGTGACGAGCGACAGCGTGCCGCCGATGATCTCCTGGCCCTGGAACGTGAGCGCATAGGCGCCGAAGGTGAGCACCGCACCGATGACGAGGGCGAGCAGGATCGCAGCTCCGACACCGGCCCACATCCTCGGCAGCACGTCCTTGCGGCCGAGACGCTTCAGATAGGCGACGAGGATGCCGACGACGAGCGCGGCTTCAAGGCCTTCACGGAGGCCGATGAGGAAGGTGGCGAGCACGAGGGGCGGTTTCCTGGAGAGTCCGAAGTAAGGGATGCCTTACCTCAAAAACCCTAGCATCCGCTTCCCCGCCGCCCCGACACGGGAGCCGTGACAATTCCGTCCCGGTAATCCTCGGCAACAATCGGCCGATGCCCGCCGAGCCCGTCCTAGCCTCGCCTCATGGCCGATCTGACTCTCCCGATCCTTGACCTGTCCCAGCTCGATGCAGGCCCCGAGGCCGCCGCCGCGTTCCGCGACGACCTGCGCGCGGCGACCCATGACGTGGGCTTCTTCTACCTGACCGGCACGGGCGTCACCTCAGAGCTCGAACATCGTCTGCACCAGGCAGCGAAGGACTTCTTCGCGCTTCCCGAGGACGACAAGCTCGCGATCGAGAACGTGAAGAGCCCGCACTTCCGCGGATACACGCGCATCGGCGGCGAGCGCACGCAGGGCGCCGTGGACTGGCGCGAGCAGATCGACATCGGGCCGGAGCGCGAGGCCGTCGACGGCGGCCCCGGCTACAACCGCCTGATCGGCCCGAACCTGTGGCCCGAGGCCCAGCCCGAGCTGCGCGAGGTCGTCGCGGAGTGGCATGAGCACCTCTCCGGCGTGGCCCGCAAGCTGCTGCGGGCATGGGCGCTCGCGCTCGGCGCGGAGGAGACCTACTTCGAGCAGAACTTCGGCGATCCGTCCACGCTGATCAAGATCGTCCGCTACCCGGGCACCCACGAGCCCGAGCCCCAGCAGGGCGTCGGCGCGCACAAGGACTCCGGCGTGCTGACCCTGCTCTGGGTCGAGCCGGGTAAGGGAGGTCTGCAGGTGGAGCGCGACGGATCCTGGGTCGACGCTCCCCCGGTCGACGGAGCCTTCGTGGTCAACATCGGCGAACTGCTCGAGTACGCGACCGATGGCTACCTCAAGGCGACCAACCATCGGGTCGTGTCTCCGCAGGCACCGGACGAGCGGATCTCGATCCCGTTCTTCTTCAACCCGGCGCTCGATGCGCGCCTGCCGCTGATCGATCTGCCGGCGGATCTGGCCGCGCAGGCGCGAGGCGTCACCAAGGATCCGTCCAACCCGATCCACGCCCTCTACGGCGAGAACGCGCTGAAGTCGCGCCTGCGTGCCCATCCGGACGTCGCGGCGATCCACCACGCGGATCTGGTGGGCGCGCCGGCCTGAGTGCAGCCGACGACCTAGCGGTGCGCCGGCTCCGAGGAGGCCGACGGCCTCGCTCAGCTCTCCAGCACGCCGTCCAGCTGCGCGAGGACGGGCTCGCGGCTCATCTCGATGTGCGCGTACATCTGCGCCGCCGCGAGGGGCCCGCGACCATGCGCGATCGACTCGACCAGCTCGCCGTGCTCGTCCGTCTGCTCGCTGTCCCTCGCCTCGCGGGTGAGCCGGAACACCCACTCCATCCGGCCGACGAGCGGACCCAGGCTGCGCAGCAGCAGCCGACTGCCGCTGAGCCGGACGATCTCGGAATGGAACTCGAGGCTCGCCGCGCGCGCCGCCGTCGGGTCGCCGACCGATGCATCCTCGTGCAGCGCTCGGAGGCGATCGATGCTCTCGACGCCGGCGTGCACGCGCTCCGCGGCGCGCTGCGCGGCGAAGGGCTCGAAGCAGAGCCGGGTGTCGAACAGATCATGGATGTCGGCGCGGGTGAGGGGCGTCACGTTGGCGCCGCGGTGCCTCGAGGTCATCACGAACCCCTCGGCCTCCAACCGCTGCAGCGCCTGGCGCACCGGGATCCGGGACACCTCGAACCGCTCGGAGAGCTCGCGCTCCTTCAGCCAGGCACCGGGCGCGACCCCGCCGTCGATGATCGCGCGGAGCAGATCGCGGTAGACGCGGTCCGCGAGCGCGAGCGCGGTGCCGTCCGACTCAGGACCGGTCTCCATCGGCCGCCCTCTCCTCTCCCGCGAGCGGGAACACCGGCGGGAACAGCCCGCCGCCACCCAGGTGGTCGCGCTTGTCGTAGCCGGCGCGCATGATGTCGAACAGGACCTGAGAGTCCTCGCGGACGGCGTCCAGATCGACCCCTTCGATCGCGCCGTCGCGCATCACGACCTTGCCCGCGACCATCGTAAGGCACGCGTCGCGAGCGCTCCCGGCCAGCACGAGGTTGCGCAGCGGGTCCTCGATCGGACCGAAGCGCACGTCGGAGAGCCGGAACGCGGTGAGGTCGGCGGCGGAGCCTTCGGCGATGCGGCCCAGGTCGGGCCGGTGCAGCGCGCGGGCGCCGCCGAGCGTCGCCGCCTCCACGTAGCCGGACAGGTCGCCGGCGGCGAGCGAGCGGTTCTGCACCTTCGCGACCGAGACCCCGGTGTCGATGCCTCGGATCAGATCGGGCGGGAACGAGTCCGTGCCGAGCGAGATGTTCAATCCCGCGTCCTTGTAGCGACCGAACGTCTCCAGCTCGGATCCGTAGCGCGCGTTGGTCAGCGGGCAGTGCACGATCGAGACCCCGGCCTCGACCAGGGTCGCGAGATCTCCGCGGTCCTCGCCCCACACCCGGGGGTTGACGTCGAGGAAGACGCCGTGCGGGATGATCAGGCGGTCGTCGAGCAGCCCCTGGCGGCGGATCAGCTCGAGCGGCGTGCACCCGTGCTGCTCGAGGATCCAGTCGCGCTCGAAGTCGCCCTGCAGGGCATGCAGGCGCACCAGGGCGCCGCGTTCCCTGGCCGCATCCGCGGTCGCCGCCAGCAGCTCGGGGGTCAGCGTCTCGATGCGGCATGGCAGGAAGACCGGCGTGAGAAGAGGATCCGCCCAGGAGCGCAGCGTGTCGTGGAATCGGATCGCGTCGGCAAGCCCCGCCACGCCCTCCGCCTCGTCGAAGAGGATCGCCCGCCGCCCGTCCTGCACCACGTTGACTCCGGAGCGGTAGGAGGGTCCGAGGAAGCCCCGCAAACCGAGCGTGCGGGAGAAATCCGCCATGGCGAGGAAGTCATCCCCGGTCTCCGCCCATGCGGAGTGCACCTCGGAGGCGATCGGCATATAGCTCGTGATGCCGTGCAGTGCGAGCTGTACGAGCGCGATCTGCCTGATGCGCCGCCGCTGGGCGGTGCTGAACACATGCCGCCGACGGGCGAACCAGTCGTCGGACCACTGCAGGCGACGGGCATGCTCGGGCGTCGACCAGGAGTCGAGGATGAGGTGATCGATGTCGGTGAGCGCGTCCAGATCGATCAGCCCGGGCATCAGAAGGCTCTCGCCCAGCTCCAGAGTGCGATCGGCGTCCCGCGGCGCCTCGGCACGCGGCCCCACGAACGCGATGCGGTGCTCGTCCACCAGCACGGCGCCGTCGCGGAGCTCCGTGTGCGAGGTGCCGTCGAAGGTCAGGACATGATCGGCGGTGATCAGGGTGCGCACGAGTTCTACTTCCTCGAAACAAGAGATTGGTATCCAAAACTTACCGATACACCCTGCTCGCGACAACTCGTTCCGCACAATCAACACGGCCCCTGTCGAAGTTGGTATACAAATCCGTTGAATCTGGTATACAATTTCGATGACCCCCGTTCCAGACCATCAAGGAAGATCGTGACGGAAACGCTGACGACGGTCCCGACCACCGAAGCTCTCACCACCCCGAAGATCGCGACCGGCCGCTCGCTGCTGGGCACCGCCTGGCTGCGGATCCGCCGCAGCCGGATCGCGCTGGCATCGTTCGGCGTGGTCATCGCGATCGTGCTGTTCGCGCTCCTGGCACCACTGCTCACGGCGATCGAAGGACAGGATCCGTTCACGACGCACACCGGCCCGGAGATGCTGGACAACTTCAACACGCCGGGTCTGCCGCTGCCGCAGTTCATGTACCCGTCGGCCGAGCACTGGCTGGGCGTGGAGCCGGGCCTCGGCCGCGACCTCTTCGCCCGCCTCGCCTACGGCGCGCAGGTCTCCCTCACTATCGCACTGCTGGCCACGCTGGTGTCCGTGGTCCTCGGCACGATCATGGGCGCCGCCGCGGGCTTCTTCGGCGGCAAGGTGGACATGATCATCAGCCGCCTGATCGACCTCTTCCTCGCGTTCCCGCACCTGCTGCTGGTGCTCTCGCTCACCCCGATCCTGCAGTCCCGGCTGCGCGGCACCGCCCTCGGCCAGGGCAGCTTCGTGCCGATCGCCTCGCTGGTGATCATCCTCGGCTTCTTCGGCTGGGCGTATCTCGCCCGCGTCGTGCGCGGGCAGGTGCTCAGCATCCGCGAGCAGGAGTACATCGAGGCCGCGCGCTCGTACGGCGCCTCCAAGCGCACCATCCTGTTCACGCAGGTGATCCCGAACGTGTCCGGCGTCGTGCTCGTGTACGCGACGATGATGATCCCGACCAACATCTCGGCGGAGGCCGCGCTCTCCTTCCTCGGCGTCGGCGTCAAGGATCCGACGCCGTCCTGGGGTCAGATGCTCAACGCCGCCCAGTCGGGCAACTGGTACCTCGTCGATCCCTGGTTCCTGATCGTTCCCGGCACCGCGCTCGTGATCACCGTCCTCGCCTTCAACCTGCTCGGCGACGCCGTCCGCGACGCCCTCGATCCCAAGGCCTCGCGCAGCTGAGCCCTGTAGCGCGGCGACGCCCCGCTCGGAACATCGCACCCCGCACTTCCCTGTCCATCCACCCAAGAAGAGAAGAACCATGAGACACAGCCGTCCCCTGTTCGCCGCCTCCGTCGTGGCCGTCGCGCTCGCCGTGACGGGCTGTTCGGCCGGATCCGCTTCCGGCGGCACCGCCACCGGCGGCGCGACCGCGAACAACCCCTACGCCCCGCACGTCGTGAACGAGGGCTTCAGCACCAAGGGCGGCAACGTCAATGTGCTGATGTCCAGCGACTTCCAGACCCTCGACCCCGGCAACAGCAACTACGTGCAGACCGCCAACGTCGGCCAGCTCTACTACCGCACCCTGACCATGGCGAAGGAGACCGCCGGCCAGCCGCCGAAGGTCGTCCCCGACCTCGCCACCGACCTGGGCAAGGCCTCCTCCGACGGCCTCACCTGGACGTACACGCTCAAGGACGGTGTCAAGTACGAGGACGGATCCCCGATCACGTCCGCCGACATCAAGTACGGCATCGAGCGCACCTTCGCCCGCGACGTCTACACGCAGGCTCCGCAGGAGCTCAACGCCGTGCTCGACGCCGACACCTACAAGGGCCCGTACTCGGGTGGCGATCTCGCCGCGATCGAGACGCCGGACGCGAAGACGATCATCTTCCACCTGAAGCAGCCGTACCCCGACTTCCCGGCCCTCGCCTCGCGTTCCAACAGCGCTCCGGTGCCGCAGGCGAAAGACACCAAGCTCGACTACACCAACCACCCGGTCTCCTCGGGGCCTTACATGATCGCGAGCTACGACCGCGGTCGCGAGCTCAAGCTCGTCCGCAACCCGAACTGGGACGCGAAGACGGATGAGAACCGCACCGCGCTGCCCGACACGTTCTCCTTCTCTTTGTCGACCGCTCAGGCGACGATCAGTCAGCAGCTGCTGAGCGACTCCGACCCGACCGCGATCACGCTCGACTCGAACGGCGCACTGCAGGCCTCCGATGCCGCGCGCCTCAGCGACCAGACGATCAAGCCGCGCACGGCGGGAGGCCTGCTCGGCTGCACCGACGTGCTGAACTTCAACACCACCACGATCACGGACCCCGACGTGCGCCACGCCCTGGCGCTCGCCATCGACCGCGCATCGATCCAGGTGCAGTACGGCGGCCCGCGCTTCGGCAAGCTCACCAACTCGTATCTGAACGATGCCCAGGTGGGCTGGATCAAGCCGACGATCGACCTCGACCCGGCCGGCAAGCCGAAGCTGGACGAGGCCAAGAAGCTGCTGCAGGGCAAGACCGTCCCGACGACCCTCACCTACGGCTACTCGAACGCCACCGAGCGGTTCAAGAACCTCGGAACCGTGCTGCAGCAGAACTTCAAGGAACTCGGCATCGACCTGCAGATGGTCGCGATCCCCGCGCCGAACTACTACACCACTCTCGCCGGCGACCAGATGCCCGACATCGCCCGTGCCGGCTGGTGCGGCGGCGCCGCGTCCGGCTCGACCCGCACGACGGTGGACCCGAACCTCGGCCCGAGCCTCGACGGCACGACCTACGGGTTCAGCAACATCTCGCGCTACTTCGACCCCACGGTCTCCGGCGAGATGTACAAGCTGCGCGACACCAACGGCTCGTCCGAGGAGCTCAACACCAAGTGGACCGAGCTCTACAACAAGGCGATGGAGACGTACCCGATCGTGCCGCTGTTCCGCACGTACACCTCGAGCGTCGTCGGATCCAAGATCCAGAACGCCCAGGTCGGCTACTTCTTCGGAAGCATCGACCTGTCCACCGTCGGCGTCAAGAACTGACGCCTCCGCACTCCTGAAAGGACGGGGCCGGCCCTTCGCGGCCGGCCCCGCACGGGACAGCAATGATCGGATTCCTCGTCCGCCGGGTGGCGGGCCTCGTCCTCCTCCTCCTCGTCGTGAGCTTCGTCACGTTCGCGCTCTTCCAGATCGGCCCGTCCGATCCCGCCGCCGCGGCGTGCGGCCAGGAGTGCACGCCGGAGCGCATCGAACAGGCGCGCGTCGCACTGGGCATGGACAAGCCCTTCTTCGTCCAGTACTTCGCCTACCTCTCCGGCTTCTTCGGGCCGCGCATGATCGGCGCACCCGGCGCGGAGCAGCTGTGCGCATGGCCATGCCTGGGCAAGTCCTTCCAGACCAACGAGAACGTCACCGACGTGCTCGCACGCGCCCTCCCCTACACGCTGTCGATCGCCGTCGGCGCGGTCGTGCTCTGGACGATCGTCGGAGTCGGGCTCGGCCTGCTCGCCGCGATCCGCAAGGGCAGGGCCACCGACAAGCTCATCGTCGGCGCTGCCTCGGTCGGCGTCTCGCTGCCGATCCCGGTGACCGGACTGCTGCTCCTGCTGGTCTTCGTGAGCACGCTGCACTGGCTCCCGTTCACGAGCAACCAGATCAGCAGCCCGTTCGGACCGGCCGGCCCCGCCGGCTGGTTCCTCAACTACCTGCTGCCCTGGGTCGCCATCGCGGTGCTGTTCAGCGCGCAGTACATCCGCATCACCCGCAACAACATGATCGAGACGTTCGGCGAGGACTTCATGCGCACGGCACGGGCCAAGGGCCTGGGTCGCCGCGAGATCGTCTTCCGGCACGGCGTGCGCGCCGGAATCACGCCGATCGTGACCATGCTGGGCCTCGACATCGGCGCGCTGCTCGGCGGTGCCGTGCTCACCGAGCAGATCTTCTCCGTCCCGGGTCTCGGCTTCACAGCCGTGCACGCGGCGGTCGCCGGAGACCTTCCCGTCACCATGGCCATCACCATGCTGGCCGCGTTCTTCATCATCACCGCCAACGTCGTCGTCGACCTCGCCTACGCCGGCATCGACCCGAGAGTGAGGGTCAGCTGATGGCCACCCCGTTCCTGGACATCCGCGACCTGCGGGTCGACTTCCCCACCGACGACGGCGTCGTGCATGCGGTGAACGGCATGGACCTCACGCTCGAGCGCGGCGACACGATCGGCATCGTCGGCGAGTCCGGATCCGGCAAGACCGTCACCAGCCAGACCCTGATGGGCCTGCTCAAGGAGACGAGCGCGCGCGTCACCGGTCAGATCCTCTTCGAGGGCACGGATCTCGTGCCGCTCAACGAGAACGAGATGCGTCCGTATCGCGGTCGCAAGATCGGCATGATCTTCCAGGATCCGCTCTCCGCGATGCATCCGTTCTACACGGTCGGCACGCAGATCGCCGAGGCGTACCGGGTGCACAACAGGGTGAGCGCGAAAGCCGCCAAGGCCCAGGCGATCGACATGCTCGCGCGCGTCGGCATCCCGGATCCGGTGTCCCGCTACGACTCCTACCCGCATGAGTTCTCCGGCGGCATGCGCCAGCGCGCGATGATCGCGATGGCCCTCATCTGCGAGCCGGAGCTGCTGATCGCCGACGAGCCGACGACCGCGCTCGACGTCACGGTGCAGGCGCAGATCCTCGACCTGATCTCATCGCTGCAGCAGGAGACCGGGTCGGCCGTCGTCTACGTGACGCACGACCTCGGCGTCGTCGCCGAGGTCTGCCAGCGCGTCATCGTCATGTACGGCGGGCAGTGCGTCGAGCAGGCCGACATGGAGGACGCCTTCCTGCGCACCGCGCACCCGTACACGAAGGGCCTGCTCGCATCGATGCCGTCGATGGCGGATGAGGCCGGACGGCTCACCCCGATCCCCGGGTTCCCGCCGTCGTTGCTGGACCTGCCGCAGGGCTGCCTGTTCGCCGACCGCTGCCCGGTGGCGCACCTGGTGCCGGGCAACCGCTGCCGCATCGAGCGGCCGGCGCTGCACGGCGCGGGATCGCACCGGTCGCGCTGCCACCTGTCCGAGGGCCTCGGCGCGTCCGAGCCGATCACGTTGGAGGCCGCACGATGAGCGCCCCGCTGCTGCAGGTCGACGGCCTCGCAAAGCACTTCCCCGTCTCGCAGGGCATGCTCAAGCCGAAGAGCGTCGTCAAGGCCGTCGACGGCGTGTCGTTCACGCTCGAGCGGGGAAAGACCCTGGGCCTGGTGGGCGAGTCCGGCTGCGGCAAGTCGACGACCGGCCGGCTGCTCATGCGTCTGCTGACGCCGACCGCCGGCAGCATCCGCCTCGACGGTGCCGACGTGGCGGGCCTGAAGGGGTCCGAGCTGCAGGACTTCCGCCGCCGCGTGCAGATGGTGTTCCAGAACCCGGCGTCATCGCTGAACCCGCGCCAGACCGTGGGAGCCGCGATCGCCGCACCGCTGCGCGCCCAGCACATCAGCCCCAAGGAGGGCATGAAGACTCGCGTGCAGTCGCTCATGGACCGGGTGGGGCTGCGGCCCGAGCACTACAACCGCTTCCCTCATGAGTTCTCGGGCGGTCAGAAGCAGCGCGTCGGCATCGCCAGGGCGCTCGCTCTCGAACCCGATGTGGTCATCTGCGACGAGCCGGTCTCGGCACTCGACGTGTCGGTGCAGGCGCAGGTGATCAACCTGCTGCAGGACATCCAGGCCGACACCGGCATCTCCTACGTCTTCATCGCGCACGACCTCTCGGTCGTCAAGCACTTCGCCCATGATGTGGCCGTGATGTACCTGGGCAAAGTCATGGAGCTGGGCACCAGGGACGCGGTCTTCGACGCCCCGCGGCACCCGTATACGCAGTCGCTGCTGTCGTCGGTCCCCTCCCCCGATCCGCACGCGGATCGCAGCGGACGGATCCGTCTCACCGGCGACCTGCCGCATCCGTCCAACCCGCCCAGCGGCTGCGTGTTCCGCACACGCTGCCCGGTCTTCGCGCTGCTGGGCGAGGACAAGAAGAAGACGTGCGTCGAACAGGTGCCGTCCGGCGCGGTCGCCTGCCACCATCCCGCCGAGGCCGCCGCGTTCGCGGCGAGCACCCCCGAAGAGAGGAAGATCCTTGCTGATTCGTGACGTCCGCCCCTGGGGCGGCCCCGCATCCGACGTCGTCATCGAGGACGGCCGCATCGCGGCCGTGCGCCCGCATGACGACACCGCCCCGCTCGGGGCAGGGGACGTGGACGGCCGAGGGCGGCTGCTGCTGCCCTCGTTCAGCGACGTGCACGTGCACCTGGACTCCTCCCGCATCGGCCTGCCGTTCCGCGAGCACACCGGTGCCCCCGGCGTGTGGGCCATGATGATGAACGACCGCCGTAACTGGCGCAACACGGACGTGCCGCACGCCGAGATCGTCGCCGGCACGCTGGAGCGCATGATCGCTCGCGGCACCACGCGGGTGCGCACCTACGCCCAGGTCGACGTGGACTGCAAGCTGGAGAAATTCGACTCGGTGATGGCGGCGAAGGAGAAGTTCGCCGATCAGGCCGACGTGCAGGTGATGACCTTCCCGCAGGCCGGGATCCTCCTGGAGGAGGGCACGGTCGACTACCTCGAGGAGTCGCTCAAGCAGGGCGCCGACGTCATGGGCGGCATCGACCCTTCGCAGCTCGACCGCGATCCGGTGAAGCACCTGGACGTCGTGTTCGGCCTCGCCGAGAAGTACCAGGTCGAGATCGACATCCATCTGCACGAGCCGGGTCACCTCGGCGTGTTCAGCACCGAGCTCGTGCTGGAGCGGGTGCGCGCCCTCGGCATGCAGGGCAAGGTCACGATGTCCCACGCCTACGAGCTGGGCGGAGTGGACGAGGCCACCAGCCGCCGGCTGATCGACGAGTTCGCCGCACTCGACATCGCCATGGCGAGTGTCGCACCCGCGGCCCGCAACCAGTTGTCGCTCGTCGACCTCGTCTCCTCGGGCGTGCGATTCGGGCTCGGCGAGGACGGCCAGCGCGACTACTGGAGCCCGTACGGCAACTGCGACCTGCTCGATCGCACCTGGCAACTGGCGTTCACGAACAACTTCCGCCGCGACGAGCACGTCGAGATGTGCCTGGCCATCGCGACCATGGGCGGCGCCAGCATCATGTCGCACGACGTGCCGCGCCTCGCCGGTGTGCAGGACCGCCCTGGCACGGCCGTCGGCGACCGCGCCGACCTGGTGCTCGTCGACGGTCAGACGCCGACCAGCGCCGTGATGGACCGCGGCACCGATCGCACCGTCCTCCATGACGGGCGCGTCGTCGCCGATGGGCTCCGTGTCCTCGCGAGCTGATCGGGCGGATGGCGAGGCCGTCCCGGCCGAACGTACGGCGGACCGTGCTCGGTCGATGCCGGCCGGGAGCGCGGCCCGAGCCCTCGCGCTCGGGGCCTCGCTCCTTGTCGGCGTGAACCTGCGCCCCGCGATCACCTCGGTGTCCGCGCTGCTGGACCAGGCGACGAGCGAGTTGGGTCTCGGCGGCGTGGAGCGCAGCCTCCTCGCGACGCTGCCCGTGATCGCGTTCGGCGTGACCGCGCCTCTCGGCCCGCTGCTGGCGCGACGCCTGGGCACGACCCGCGCGATCCTCCTCGCGATGGCTGTGCTGGCCGCGGGACTCGTATTGCGCGTCCTCAACGGATGGATGCTGCTGCCGGGCACGTTCCTCGCGGGCGCGGCGATCATGGTGGCGGCGACCCTGCTGCCGCCCTACCTCAAGGCGCTCGGCGCGAGCGGACTCTGGGTGGGTCTCAGCAGCATGTCGTTCGGCATCGGCGCCGCACTCGGGGCGGGCCTGGCCGTGCCGCTCGACGAGGCGATCGGCCTGCGCCCGGCGCTCGCCGCCTGGGCTGCGCTCGCGGTGCTCGCCGCGCTGGCGATGCTCGCCGTGGGCCGGGGATCCGCAGCCGCCGCGCCGATCGGCGCTCCGGTGTCGATCCGTGCCGAGGCGAGGGGGACCGTCGCCCTGATCACAGCGGTGTTCTCGCTGCAGGCGCTGCTCTATTTCGCCGTGACCACGTGGCTTCCGCTGATCCTGGCTTCGCATGGCGAGTCCCGCGCCTCCGCGGGCGGTCTGCTGGGCTGGTTCAGCCTGATCGGCCTGATTCCGACACTGGTCGCCCCGGTGATCGCACGCCGACGGCGGATCCTGACCTGGTTCGGCCCCGGGCTGGGAATCGTGATGGCGGGCGGCTTCACCTGGTTCGCCTTCGATGGCGGCCACGACGCCGTGGTCGTCACGGTGCTCGGCATCGCGCAGAACGCGGGCTTCGGACTCGCGATGGGCCTGCTCGTGAGCCTGTCCGCGGACGAGGCCTCCGCGGGGGTCTTGTCCGCGATCGCACAGGGGGTCGGCTACGCGGTGGCGGGTGGCGGCAGTCTGCTGCTCGGCATCGTGCGCGAGGCGACGGGCACCTGGTCGGCGAGTCTGCTGATCATGGCGCTTCTCGCGCTGCTGCTCGCGGCGTCCGTGACACTCGTCATCCGCCGCCGCCCGGTGTCGCTGATCCGGAACTGAGCGAACCGCCCGGCGCCGTCGAGAAGCAGGCTGCACGGGATCCTGCCGAGTGGACGGGTTCTTGACGCGATCAGGCCATGCCCTCGGCAGGATCCCGTGCACTCGACTCTGGCGCGCGGGCCTCGGCGAGCACGCGGGATGTTGTGCAACGAACGTCAACAGCTCGCACATCGCGCCGCGGACAAAGGTCGAGGCCCGCCCCACACCGTGGGACGGGCCTCGCAAGAATGTTTAGCGCGATTGTACGCTGGCTGCGCTGCTGCTTAGCGGCGGAGTCCGAGACGCTCGATCAACGACCGGTAGCGGTTGATGTCGACGTCCTGGAGGTAGCCGAGCAGACGACGGCGCTGACCGACGAGCAGGAACAGGCCACGACGCGAGTGGTGGTCGTGCTTGTGCTCCTTGAGGTGCTCGGTGAGGTCCTTGATGCGCTGCGTCAGCATGGCAACCTGCACCTCGGGGGATCCGGTGTCACCGGGGTGCGTCGCGTACTCTTCGATGATCGCCTTCTTGACGTCTGCTTCCAGTGCCATAGGTGATCCCCTTCCTCTTTGCTGCGCGGTGCCCGACGCCTGATGCGTGGGCTCTCTTTATCCGCGGCCGATCGAACGGCAACCGCACAAGTCTATCAGCACCGGGCGGCTCCGTGCGCCGAGCCGCATCCCGGCGTCTTCTCCGCCGATACGCTCGGTGGGTGAGTCACCTGATCGACCTGAGCCCGTTCCGGCAGAGTCCGGCCTTCGCCCGGATGTGGATCGGATCCACCCTCAGCGGCATCGGCGGTCAGCTCACGGTCGTCACGGTCATGCTGCACGTGTTCGCGCTCACGCACAGCACCTTCGCCGTCTCCATGATCGCGGTCGCCGGCCTCATTCCGATGATCCTCGCCGGCCTGTACGGCGGCATGCTCGCCGACGCGTTCGACCGACGGCGTGTGGCGCTCATCGCGGCCGTCATCACCTTCGTCGCCACCGCACTGCTCGCGACGCTCACCTGGACGCACGCGGAGACGATCTGGTGGCTCTACGCGCTGAGCATGATCATCGCCGCGGCGAACTCGGTCGGCATGGCCACGCGCACCGCGATCATCCCGCGGCTGCTCCCCCGCGACATGCTGGCGCCCGCCTCGGCGCTGAACGGCGTGGCCTTCGGCATGACCGTCATGGCAGGCCCTGCCCTGGCCGGCCTCCTCGTCGCACTCACCGGCTACGGCTGGACCTACACGATCGACGTGATCCTCATGCTGTCGATGTTCCTCGGCCTGTGGACCCTCCCCGCCCTCAAGCCCGAGGGCGAGATCGTGCGCCCGGGGCTCGCCTCGCTCGTCGACGGCTGGCGCTTCCTGCGCCGGGCGGGCAACATCCGGATGCAGTACGTCCTCGACGTGTGCGCGATGACGTTCGGACAGCCCCTCGCCCTGTTCCCCGCGCTCGGCACGGTGATCCTGGGCGGCGGCGCGGTGACCACCGGCCTGCTCACCGCGGCGGTCGCCGTGGGCACCTTCCTGTCGAGCCTGTTCTCGGGGCGCATCGTGCACTACCGCTGGCACGGCCGCGGCATCGCCAGGGCCGTGCAGGCATATGGCGCGATGATCGCGCTGTTCGGCGTGGTCCTGCTCGTGGGCGCCCTGCTTCCGGGCACACCCGCGACCGCGAGTTCACCGAACGTGCTGCTGATCGCCCTGGGGTGCGTCGCTCTGGCGTTCTCCGGCGCGGCCGACAACGTCAGCTCGATCTACCGGAACACGATGATGCAGGCCGCCGTGCCCGACACCATGCGCGGTCGCCTGCAGGGGGTGTTCATCATCGTCGTCGCGGGCGGGCCGCGTCTCGGCGCCCTGTACGCCGGAGTGCTGGCCTCGCTCACTGCACTGTGGTGCCCGCCGCTCGTAGGCGGAATGCTCGTGATCGGGCTCGTGGCGCTGTTCACCCGGCTGAGCCCGCGCTTCCGGGCTTACGACGCCGAGGATCCGCAGCCCTGAACGCCCGTGGGCGGAAGCTGCGGATCCTCGCACTCGTCAGTGCTGTCCGGCGGGCTGGCGGATCGCGACGTTGATGCGGTTCCAGACGTTGATCGCGCTGATCGCCAGGATCAGCGCGGACAGCTGCCGCTTGTCGAACTGCGCCGACACCTCGGCCCACAGCTCGTCGGGCACCGGATCCGCCTTGTCCGCGATCCGGGTGAGGGCTTCGGTGAGCGCGAGAGCCGCCCGCTCCCGCGCCGTGAACAGCGGCGCCTCACGCCAGGCGGCGACGCCGAAAACGCGCTCGTCGCTCGCGCCGTCGGCGCGCATCTCTTTGGCGTGCTCGATCGTGCACCAGCTGCATCCGTTGATCTGACTGGCGCGCAGATGCACGAGATGCAGCAGTTCCTCCGGCAGATCGGTCGAACCCGCCACCTTGCTGAGCCCGGTGAGCGCGTCGAAGCCGCCCTCGAGCAGGAATGCGGGATGCGGCATCCGCGCCTTGATCGCCACGGCGGCCGTGGTGTCGATGGTCTGGTCGATGGTCATGTCAGACTCTTCCCGTTCTTCTCATGAGACGCCGTCCCGATTCGGACGGTCACTCTGATGACACGCGGGCCGGAGGAGATGTGACATGACGGACGAGAATTCTCTCGCGGAGCGCTTCGAGGAGCATCGTCCCCGGCTGCGCCGGCTCGCGCAGCGCATGCTCGGATCCACCGCGGAGGCCGACGACATCGTGCAGGATGTGTGGCTGCGGGCTTCCGCGGCCGGCACGGACGACGTGCAGAACTTCGGCGGCTGGTTGACGACGATCGCCTCCCGCGCCTGCCTGAACGTACTGCGTTCTCGCGCCTCGCGGGGCGAGATCCCCCTTGACGACGAGGAGACGGGTCCTGTCATCGAGAAGGATGATCGGGTGCCCGATCCGCTGCAGGAGGCGCAGCAGGTCGAGGCCGTCGGCGCCGCACTCACGGTCGTGCACGAACGACTCTCCCCCGCCGAGCGCGTCGCCTTCGTCCTGCACGACTCCTTCGACGTGCCCTTCGAGCACATCGCTGATCTCCTCGAACGCTCCCCCGATGCGGTGCGACAGCTGGCCAGCCGCGCGCGCCGCCGGGTGCGCGCAGTCGACGTCGCCGGCATCCGCCCCGCCAGGCAGCGACGTCCCGTGGTCGAGGCGTTCTTCGCGGCTGCCCGCGCGGGCGACTTCGACCGCCTGGTATCGCTGCTCTCCCCCGATGTCGAACTGCGGATCGAGCAGGGGCTCTCCGTCACAGCGCTCGTGCGCGGCGGCGAGGCCGTCGCGGGCCGGGCGCTCATGTTCGCGATTCCGGACGCCGTGCTCCGTCCGGTGCTCGTGGACGGTCTCCCCGGCGTCGTCGTCATGATCCGCGGACAGGCCGTGTCGGTGATGGCGTTCGACGTCGACGGAGAGAGGATCACGGGGATCGACGCGTTCGCCGGCCCGGCGCGCGTGGCCGAGTTGTCGCTTCCGCATTGACACCATCAGGACCCTCAAGACCGCACCAGGGACGATGTCCCCGCCCCGGTGCACACTGACGGTATGAGCACCACGATCCGCACGACCACGTTGCCCCTGACCGGGCCGTACGACCTCCGCGAGGTCGCACTCATGGGATTCGGCCATCGCGACGAATCCGCCTTCGACGGCGTCATGCGGCTGGCCTTCTGCACCGACGCGCTCGACGGGCAGATCGGCGTCGAGGTGCGCCAGCAGAAGGACGCGCTCGCGCTCACGGTGCACGGTGCCGGCGATCTCGACGCGATCGCCGCGCAGGTGGCCCGGGCCGTCTCGGCCGACCACGATGGCGACGCATGGGCAGCCGTGTGCGCCGCGGATCCCGTGCTCGCCCGCGTTCACGCCGAAGCGCCGGGGTTCCGCCCCTCGAACTTCTACAGCCCATATGAAGCCGCAGTATGGGCGGTCCTGTCGGCCCGCCGCGCACGCCGACAGGGCATCGCGCTGCGCCGACGTCTGTCCGAGCAGCACGGTGCCGTGTTCGCGCTCGACGGTCGCCCCGAGGCGGCTCTGCCGCTGCCGGAGCAGCTTCTCGCGCTGGAGGCGATTCCTGGACTGCCCGCGGACCGGATGCCCCGTCTGCACGCCATCGCGCGCGCCGCGCTGGACGGGCAGCTCGACGTGCAGCGGCTGGCGCGCATGACGCCCGCCGAAGCGATGCTCGATGTGCAGCGACTGCCTGGAATCGGCCCGTTCTACAGTGCACTCATCGTGATCCGCGCGTGCGGACTCACCGACGTGCTGTCCACGCAAGAGGATCACACCCGAGCTGCGGTCCAGGCACTGTACGGCCTCGATCACACGCCGGGCGATGCCGAGCTGGAGCGGATCGCCGAGGCCTGGCGACCGTTCCGCACCTGGGCGGCCGTGTCGCTGCGAGCGGTCGGGACCCGGCTCGTCGAACAGCCCGCCGCCTGACTTGCACCAGGAGAGCCCCTCGAGACGCGAAAGGGCGGGGCCGCAGATGCGGCACCCGCCCAAGGGATGAACCCGGATTACGCCTCGAGCGCGCCCTGCAGGTCGAGCGTGATCGTGACGTCCTTGCCGACGAGCACGCCGCCGGTCTCCAGCGCCGCGTTCCAGGTGAGACCGAAGTCCTCGCGGTTGATGACGGCCTTCGCAGACGCGCCGGCCTTGTAGTTGCCGTACGGGTCGGAGCCGAAGCCACCGAAGTCGAGCTCGAAGGTGACCGGCTTGGTCACGCCGTGGATGGTCAGGTCGCCGTCGACGAACAGGTCGCCGCCCTCGGCACGCGCGCCGGTGGAGACGAAGTCCATCGTGGGGTACTTCTCAGCGTCGAAGAAGTCGCCCGACATCAGGTGACCGTCGCGGCCGGCGTCACCGGTGCTCAGCGAGGTCACGTCGACGCTCGCCTCGACGCGGGCCTCGAGCGGGTTCTCCGGGGCGACGAGCGTGGCGCTCTTCACGCCGAACGTGCCGCGCACCTTCGAGATCATCATGTGTCGGACGCTGAAGGTGACCTCGCTGTGGGCGGGGTCGAGGGTCCAGGTGCCGCTGCGGTAACCGGGGATGTCGATGCTCATTGCTGCTCCTCGTACGAAGTTCTGGGCCACCGCTCCTGCGGCGACATCAACGTACAACTTACATTCAACTGAATGCATTCCCGATTCGCCGAACTTTTTCAGCGATCTCCTCAGACACGACGAAGGCCCCGTCCGGGACGGGGCCTTCGCGATCGCTTTCGTCAGCCGACGGCGACGAGGTCGATGATGAAGATGAGGGTCTTGCCACCGAGGAAGTGACCGGATCCGGCGGGCCCGTAGGCGAGCTGCGGCGGGATGATCAGCTCACGGCGTCCGCCGACCTTCATCCCGGGGATGCCCTCCTGCCAGCCCTGGATCAGGCCGCGCAACGGGAACTGGATGGTCTCGCCACGGCCCCAGGAGGAGTCGAACTCCTCGCCGGTGTCGTGCTCGACGCCCGCGTAGTGCACGGTCACGGTGTCGCCGGGCTTCGCCTCGTCGCCGGTTCCCTCGATGATGTCGCGGATCACGAGCTCCGTGGGGGCGGGTCCGGTGGGGGCGTCGAACTCGGGCTTGGTGCGCTCAGTCATGCTTCCATACAACCCGACGGGGTGCGGCCCGGTCAACGCGAGGCACTGCGCCGACGGCGAACAGAGCTCGGCGCGCGCCGATGAGGAGCTTCGCAGGCGTCGATGATGATCGGCACGCGTCGATCCTTGACATCCCTGCCCCGCGGGTGCAACCTGTTTTCAGATCAACTCAGCGCCCGGAGGACTTGCAGGCATCGCCGCAGCACCGGGCGCTGAGTCTGTCTCAGACCGAGAGCAGCGCCTCACGGGCCGCATGCGTCCGCTGCAGCAGAACCTGCTCGTCCTGCGCCGCCAGCGGATCCCGCCCTGTGATGATGCGCTGCCGCACTGAGGCGAGCGTGGTTGCATCCTTGATGAACCCGCGCATCATCGGGCGGCGATCACCGCGCAGCCCCGAAGCCCACCGCAGACCGACACGCCGGCCCGCAGGCGTGGCAAGCATCGACACCTCCTGCGGCGTGAACCAGCCGGCCGTCGCGTAGTCGCTGAGCCGGGCGTACGTGAGGCGGGCCTCCTCCTTGCGCAGCAGGATGATGACGACGATGAAGCCGACGAACAGCGGAACCTGCAGCACGAGGTACAGGACGAAGAAGTTGCCGATCATCGAGGAGCCGTTCCAGAGCGCGTGCAGGGCCATCGCGCCCAGCAATCCCACAGCGCCGAAGCCGAGCGCGCGCGCCGCCGAGGCGCCGCGACGCGCGGCGAGCCCGATCGCGAACCCGGTCACCGACGTGAACATCGCGTGGGCGAACGGCGACATGAGCCCCCGCAGCACGAAGGTGACGGTCAGATCCGGAGCCCCGCCCTCGATGAGGCTGATCGCGAAGTACTGGATGTTCTCGGTGAAGGCGAAGCCCGCTCCGACCAGCGCACCGTAGACGATGCCGTCGATCGGGCCATCGAAACTGCGACGAGCCATCACGAAGATCAGGAAGACGCCGAGGCCCTTGGCCGTCTCCTCGACCATCGGCGCCTGGAGCACGGCGGTCAGATCGTCACCGCGCTGGCCGAGCAGCAGCGTCAGCAGGAGATCGACCACGAGCGCGAGGCCCACCGAGGCGATCGCACCCCACGCGATCGCGAACGCGACCAGCGACTTCGGCTCGGGTTCCCACCGGTCGATGAAGAACACGCCGAAGAACACGATCGTGAGGGGCACGAGCGCGAGCACCATGCCGATCATCGAGGCGGCAGGGCCGAGCGCCCACACGAAGTAGGCGATGAGGCCCAGGAGCACGAATCCGAGCGCGCCGAATGCCCAGACCGAGGCGTGCCGCCCCTTCGCGGACGGCACGGGCAGCGCCGGCACCGCCTGGACGGGCGCGGGCGGCGTATAGGCGTCATAGGCGACGGCGCCGTGGTGCTCCGGGCGTTGGGCGAGCACCGAGCCGTACACCGGCGAGATCGGCGTCGATGCCGTCTGCGGGTAGTTCTGCGGCTGCACGTACTGCGGCTGCTGAGCGTACTGCGGCTGGGCGGGCGCCTGCCCCGTCATCGGCGAGGGCTGCGCGGCCGCAGGCGGCTGGTACGGCGACGGTGCGGCGGGCGACGGGCGCGGGGCAGGGCGCTGCGCGGCGGGATCGCCGTGTCCTCCAAAGCTCATGCCCAAAGCCTAGAGGCTCACCGCCGCGGCGCAGCGGCTGCGCCCGGTAGCGTGGAGGCATGCGGTTCGCTCATCTGCGCCGTCCCGAATCCGACCTTCCCGCCCTCGCCGTCATCGACGGCGCCGGGGCGACGCTCGTCTCCGATCTCGTGGATCCGGCCCCTGCCACCCTCCAGCAGCTCATCGAAGGCGGCGACGTCCTTCTCGACGCCGTCCGCGACGCGCATGCCCGCGGCGAGGCTCCCGTGCACGCGCTCGACGGCTTCGCCTACAGCGCCGCGGTCCTCGCTCCGCCGGTGGTGCTGGCCATCGGGCTGAACTATGCCGCGCACTCGAGCGAGCTCGGGCTGAAGACCGACACCGCGCCGACCGTGTTCACCCTGTGGCCGAACTCGCTGGCCGGCCATGAGGAGACCACGTCCTGGCCGCGTGCGTTGTCGGAGTCGGTGGACTACGAGGCCGAACTCGGCGTCGTGATCGGCGCTGCCGCGAAGGATGTGTCGGCCGAGGACGCCCTCGACCACGTCTGGGGCTACACGGTGGTCAACGACATCACCGCGCGCGACATCCAGTTCGCCGAGGCGCAGTGGTCGCGCTGCAAGTCCTTCGACGGCTTCTCCCCCACCGGGCCGGTGGTCGTCACGGCCGACGAGATCCCGGATCCGCAGGATCTGCACATCTGGACCGTCGTCGACGGCCACCGGGTGCAGGATGCGTCGACCGGGCAGATGGTGCGCCCGGTGTCGACGCTCATCGCGCACCTCTCCCGCTCGCTCACGCTGCGTCCCGGAACGCTGATCTCGACCGGCAGCCCTGGCGGCGCCGGCTACTCGCGCGACCCGCAGATCTTCCTCCGCGATCGTTCGACCGTGACGGTCGGCATCGACGGGATCGGCGAACTCACCACGCACTGCCGGATCCTGGACTGATCCTTCCGCGGCGTCGCACGCGACGGCCGCAAGCGAAACGGCCCGCCACTCCGAGGAGCGGCGGGCCGTTTCCGCGTTCGGCGGAGTTCAGACTGCGGCGTTGACGTCCTTCGCCGGGATGACGGGGATCGCCGCGGTGATGGTCTCCAGACCCGACAGGCGGGCCGGCGACAGCTGCTTGGTGACGTCTTCACGCGACATCAGACCGGCCTCGACCACGAGGTCGGCGACGTTGCGGTTGGTCAGCAGGGCGGTCTTGGCGAGCGCTGCCGACGCGGCGTAACCGATGAACGGCGTGAGCGCCGTGATCACGCCGACGGAGGAACCGACCATGGCCCCCAGACGGTCGCGGTTGGCGGTGATGCCGTCGACGCAGTTCACACGCAGGGTCCACATCGCCTGACGCATCCAGGTGATGGACTGGAAGATCGAGTGCGCGATGACCGGCTCGAACGCGTTCAGCTGCAGCTGGCCGGCCTCGGAAGCCATGGTGACCGTGACGTCGGATCCGGCGACGGCGAACGCCACCTGGTTCACGACCTCCGGGATGACGGGGTTGACCTTGCCCGGCATGATGCTGGAGCCGGCCTGCATCGCGGGCAGGTTGATCTCGCCGAGACCGGCCTGCGGTCCCGAGGAGAGCAGACGCAGATCGTTGCAGATCTTGGAGAGCTTCATCGCGTTGCGCTTGAGTGACGAGGAGAAGGACATGAAGGATCCGGTGTCGCTGGTCGCCTCGACGAGGTCGCTCGCGGTGGCCAGGTCCAGACCCGAGATCTCACGCAGGTGCTTCAGCACGGAGGCCGCGTAGGCGGGGTGGGTGGTGATGCCGGTGCCGATCGCGGTGGCGCCCATGTTGATCTCGTACATGAGCCAGGCGTTCTCGGTCAGGCGCGTGTGGTCGTAGCCGAGGGTCGACGCGAAGCCGTGGAACTCCTGGCCGAGGGTCATCGGGACGGCGTCCTGCAGCTGGGTGCGGCCGACCTTGAGGACGTCGTGGAACTCGCGCGCCTTGTTCAGGAACGACACGCGCAGCAGGTCGAGCTCGTCGAGCAGCGAGCGCAGGTTCAGCGACAGCCCGATCTTGACCGCCGTCGGGTAGACGTCGTTCGTGGACTGGCTGCGGTTGGTGTGGTCGATCGGCGAGAGGAAGGCGTAGTCGCCCTTCTCACGTCCGGCCAGCTCGAGCGCGATGTTGGTGATGACCTCGTTCGCGTTCATGTTCGTCGAGGTGCCGGCCCCGCCCTGGATGACGCCGACGATGAACTGATCGTGGAACTCGCCGTTGATCACCTTCTGCGCGGCGGCGTCGATGAGGTCCGCCTTCTCCGCGTCGAGCGTGCCGATCTCCTTGTTCGCGCGGGCGCTGGCCTGCTTGACCATGGCGAGCGCCTCGATCAACTCCGGGTAGACGGAGATCGGGCGCTTCGTGATCGGGAAGTTCTCGGCGGCGCGGAGCGTATGGATCCCCCAATACGCGTCGGCAGGGATCTCCTTGCTTCCCAGGGAGTCGGTTTCGGTACGGGTGGCAGGCGCAACGGCGGCCATGGACACATCCTCGTGGGTGATGGCGAACAGGGAAGGGGGATGCCTCCATCCTACCCGTCGCCGATCACCGCTCCGGCTTGCGCGAGAACGCCTCCAGCCTCTGCTCCGGGGTGAGTTGCGCCATCCGCTCGACCCACTCGGGGCTGAACGTGTCGACCGGTGTCGCCTCGACCACGGGGACCACGGTGTGGGTGATGGTCTCCGGGCGCACGTGCACGAACTGGAAGGACTGCGCGGCGTCCATGCCGTTGACCCGGTCCCCGGGGCTGGCGACGTCCATGGTGTAGCAGGTCGCGGATGCCACGCTCACCGGGATGCCCGCGAACGTCGCGTGCAGCGAATAGTGCAGGTGCCCCGCGAGGATCCCCCGGACGTCGGATCCGCGCAGCGCTTCGGCGAGCTCGTCCTGATGGCGCAGCTCGAGGATGTCGAAGAACGGGATGTGGCTGGGCACCGGCGGGTGGTGCATCGCGAGCAGAGTTCCGTGCGGCGCGGGCGTGCGCAACTGCTCGGCCAGCCAGTCGCGCTGCTCTGCGTCGATGTCTCCGTGGTGCCAGCCGGGGATCGTGGAGTCAAGCGCGATCACGCGCAGACCGTTCAGATCCCACACGCCCGTGACCGGATCCTCACTGGGCTCGACGTCGAGCAGATGCTCTCGCATTGCGGGGCGCTCGTCGTGGTTGCCGGCCACCCAGATCACGGGAGCGCCGAGGCGCTCGGACACGGGCTCGACGACGGTGCGCAGCCGACGATATGCGTCCGGCTCGCCGAGGTCGGCCAGATCGCCGGTCACGACGATCGCATCGGGTGCGTCCGTTGCGCTCTCGATCGCCGCGAGCGTGCGCGCCAGCGTGCTGTCCACATCGAAGCGCCCGCCCAGCGCCGCTCCCCCGGCCAGGAGGTGCGGGTCGCTCACGTGCACCAGGGTGTGCGTGGGCGGTGCGTAACGGCCGAACTGCACTGTCATGGGACCCAGGCTATCGGGCGTGGCGAGCCTTCTCCCCGGCGGCGCAGGGCCGCCGGTCCTGGCGCGCTACTTCACCACGATGAGCAGGATGCCGCCGAGCACCGCCGCTCCGCAGACGGCGAAGCACGCGTACGCCGCGATCTGGGCGAGCGTCTTCTGACCGTCGCTGAGCGGGCTCTTGCGGGCGGCCTTGGCGGCGGCCTTCGCCGCACGCTTGGCCTCCTTCTCACTGATCACGGTGATCGCGTCGGTGAACTCGGCGGGCGTGACCACAGGAACCCTGCCTGCCCGCACGAGCATCCGCAGGCCGAGCGCGTAGAAGCCCACGACGACGAGAGTGCCGACGAGTGCGGCACCGAGCACCTGGAAGAACGCCTCCCAGTGGATGACCACGGTCATCGTCCCGTCCCCTTCTCCTTGGCCTTCGCACGTTCGCGGGCGCGCTGCGCCCTGGCCTGCCGCGGGGTGAGCGGCGGCTCCTCAGGCACCTCGATGGCGCGTCCGGAGTCGGCGACTTCGCTGAACGCGTTGTTCGCCGTGACGGCGTTGCGACGCGAACGCAGGAACAGGGCGACGATCACGGCGAGCGCGAGGACCGCATCGATCAGAACGCCCCAGCCGCCGCCGACGACCACGATGAACGCCGCGAGGGCCCCGACCAGCCCAGCAGCGGGAAGCGTGAGCACCCACCCGACCGCGATACGGCCGACGGTGCGCCAGCGCACGGCCGAACCGCGCCGGCCGAGGCCGGATCCGATCACGGAGCCGGAGGCGACCTGCGTGGTGGACAGCGCGAAGCCGAGCGCGCTGGAGGCGAGGATGGTCGTCGCGGTGGACGTCTCGGCCGCGAAGCCCTGCGCGGGCTTGACGTCGGTGAGGCCCTTGCCGAGCGTGCGGATGATGCGCCAGCCGCCCAGATATGTGCCCAGCGCGATCGTGAACGCGCACGCGACGATCACATAAATGTGCGGCTTGTGGTCGCCCTGCGCCTGCCAGCCGACGGAGATCAGTGCCAACGTGATCACGCCCATGGTCTTCTGCGCGTCGTTCGTGCCGTGCGCGAGCGCGACGAGCGACGACGTGAAGATCTGCCCCCAGCGGAAGCCGCTTCGGCCGTCGGGCTTGCCGTCGTAGCGGCGCGTGATCAGATACGCGAGCTTGGTGGCGAGGTAGGCGATCAGCCCGGCGGTGAGGGGCGCGATGAGCGCCGGGAGGACGACCTTGGACAGCACCACGCCGAAGTTGATGCCGCTGAGCCCGACGCCGACCAGCGTGGCCCCGATGAGCCCGCCGAACAGCGCGTGCGACGAGCTGGACGGCAGCCCGAGCAGCCAGGTCAGCATGTTCCAGGTGATCGCGCCGATGAGGCCGGCGAAGATGAGCGACGGCATGAGGTGCGCGGTGCTCGAATCCTCCTGGATGATCCCGCCGGACACCGTCGCGGCGACCTCGGTGGACAGGAACGCGCCGACGAGGTTCAGGCCTGCGGCGAGCATGACCGCGGTCCGCGGTTTGAGCGCGCCGGTCGCGATGGGGGTGGCCATGGCGTTCGCCGTGTCATGGAACCCGTTGGTGAAGTCGAAGAAGAGTGCCAGCAGGATCACCAGCACGACGATGAGGGCTGCGGTTTCCACCGTTCGCTTTCGTGAAGTGGAGGGACGTGACGAACGAAGAGTTCACCGGGGATTCAGCATCCGTTAACGGGCCGGTTGCATCCTCCCACCCCGGCCCAGGCCGGTCAACTCGACGCCGCCGCGACGGGCTCCGCCCCTGCCCTCGCGGCCTCGACTACCGTGGATCCGTGACTTCCGTCTCCGAGACCGTTCCCGCTCCCTCCCCCGTTCCGCCGCGCGCGGCCCGCCGCTCGCTGATCCGCACCCACCACGGCGACGTGTTCGACGACCCGTACGACTGGCTGCGCGCGAAGGACGATCCCGAGGTGATCGCGCACCTCGAGGCCGAGAACGCGTACACCGATGCTCGTCTCCGGCATCTCGAGCCGCTCCGCGAGACGCTGTTCCAGGAGATCAAGGCGCGCGTGCAGGAGTCGGATCTGTCCGTGCCCACCCGTCGCGGCGACTGGTGGTACTACGGCCGCACGGTCGAGGGGCAGCAGTACGGCCTGCAGTGCCGCGCCGCGGTCTCCTCTCCCGACGACTGGACCCCGCCGGTCCTGGACGCCACGGCGCCCGTACCGGGCGAGCAGATCCTGCTGGACGGCAATGCCGAGGCGGAGGGCCACGAGTTCTTCGCGATGGGCGCGTTCGATGTTTCCGACGACGCCACCCGCCTGCTGTGGTCGACGGATTTCGAGGGCGACGAGCGCTACACGGTGCATGTCCGCGACCTTCTGTCGGGCGAGACGCTGCCCGACGAGATCCCCGGGACGTCCGGAGCGTTCTTCACACCCGACGGCACCGCCGTCGTCTACACCACCGTCGACGGGTCCTGGCGTCCGGACACCCTGTGGCTGCACCGGATCGGCACTCCGGTGGCCGACGACGTGCAGTTGTTCCACGAGCCGGACGAGCGGTTCTGGCTCGGCGCGGGAATCACCCGCAGCCGCCGCTACCTCGTGATCGGCGTCGGCTCCAGCATCACGAGCGAGGAGCACCTCGTCGATCTCGACGATCTCACCGCTCCCCCGCGCGTGGTCTGGCCGCGGCGCGACGGCGTGGAGTACTCGGTCGAGCACGCCGTGGTCGACGGCCGCGATGAGCTGCTCATCCTGCACAACGACGACGCGCTCGACTTCGAGCTGGTCGCGGTCTCCGCGTCCGACCCTCAGGGTGAGCGCCGCGCGGTCATCCCGCACACCCCGGGTCGCCGGCTGCTGGATGTGGACGCGTTCCGCGATGTCACCGTCGTCGCCTATCGCTTCGAGGGTCTCGAGCGCATCGCGCTGATGGATCCGGCCACGGGGGCACTGGACGAACTCGGCTTCGACGAGCCGCTGTACTCGGCGGGCTTCGGCGGCAACCCCGAGTGGGCCGCGCCGTTCCTGCGCCTCGGCTACGGCTCGTTCGTCACGCCGTCCACGGTCTACGACCTGGAGCTCGCGACGCGCACGCTGCACCTGCGCAAGCGCCAGCCGGTGCTGGGCGGCTACGACCCGGCGGACTACGGGCAGCGCCGCGACTGGGCGGTCGCCCCGGACGGCGCCCGCATTCCCGTCTCCCTGGTCTGGAAGCGTGCGTTCGGCGAGCCGGGAGCGGAACCCCGCGCCGTGCACCTCTACGGCTATGGCTCCTACGAGCACTCCATCGACCCCGGCTTCTCGGTCATGCGTCTGTCGGAGCTGGATCGCGGCGTGGTCTTCGCGGTCGCCCACGTCCGCGGCGGCGGCGAGATGGGCCGGCAGTGGTACGAGGAGGGCAAGCTCGGGCAGAAGGCGAACTCGTTCACCGACTTCGTCGCGTGCGCGCGCCACCTGATCGACGTCGGCATCACCGCCCCGGACCGGATGGTCGCCGAGGGCGGGAGCGCCGGCGGGCTGCTTATGGGCGCGGTCGCGAACCTCGCCCCGGAGCTGTTCCACGGGATCCTCGCCTCGGTTCCCTTCGTGGATGCGCTGACGACGATCCTGGATCCGTCCCTCCCCCTCACCGTGATCGAGTGGGACGAGTGGGGCGACCCTCTGCACGACGCCGAGGTGTATGCGTACATGAAGTCGTATACGCCGTACGAGAACGTGCGCGACGGCGTCGCCTACCCGTCGATCCTCGCCGTCACCTCGCTCAACGACACGCGCGTGCTGTATGTGGAACCCGCCAAGTGGGTGTCCCGCCTGCGCGACGCCGGGGCGGAGGACGTGCTGCTCAAGTGCGAGATGGTGGCCGGCCACGGCGGCGTCAGCGGCCGGTACAACTCCTGGCGCGAGCGCGCCTTCGAACTGGCCTGGATCCTGGACCGTCTGGGAACGGCCGCCGCCTGAGCGGTGCCGGGCGCCCGGAACTCAGCCGAACAGCGTCGCCGCGGCGTCGTAGCGGTTGCGCGGTACCGTGTTGAGCTCGCCGAGGGCGTCCTCGAACGGCACCCGGACGATCTCGGTGCCGTGCAGGGCCACCATCTGTCCCCATGCCCCATCGACGACCGCATCCGCGGCGTGCATGCCGAGCCGCGTCGCGAGGACGCGGTCGAACGCGGACGGGGCGCCTCCGCGCTGGATGTGACCGAGGATCGTCGCACGGGTCTCGATGCCTGTGAGCCGCTCGATCTCCGGGGCGAGCAGATCCCCGATGCCACCGAGCCTCGGGCGGTTGAACGCGTCCAGGCCCTTGTCGCTGTACGCCTCGTCCATGTCCTTGAGCTTGAAGCCCTCGGAGACCACGACAAGTGGCGCTCGTCCGCGATCGTTCGCGCTGGACACGAGGGCGGCGATCTCGTCGAGGGACATCGGCACCTCAGGGATGCAGATCACGTGCGCTCCGGCTGCCATGCCCGCGTGCAGGGCGATCCAGCCGACGTGGCGGCCCATGACCTCGGCGACCATGCAGCGCCGGTGCGAATCACCCGTGGTGCGAAGACGGTCCATCGCCTCGGTGGCGATGTTGACGGCCGTGTCGAAGCCGAACGAATAGTCGGTGGCGCGCAGGTCGTTGTCGATGGTCTTGGGCACCCCGAGGACGTTGATCCCCTCCTTGAACAGGCGGTCCGCGGCCGCCAGCGTGCCCTCGCCGCCGATCGCGATGATGCCGTCGATCCTGTGTCCGAACAGCGTCTTGGCGATGTTCTCCGCCCCGCCGCGCGGGCCCTCGTAGGGGTTGGTGCGGCTGGTGCCGAGGATGGTGCCGCCGACCTTCGAGAGGCCCTTGACCTCGTGCCGCGTCAGGGGGAAGAAGTCGCCGTCGACGACGCCGCGCCAACCGTCGCGGATGCCGACGAATTCGAGGCCGTATGCCTCGGTGCCTTTGAGCACGATGCCGCGGATGACCGCGTTCAGGCCGGGGCAGTCGCCGCCGCTGGTCAGGATGCCGATCTTCATGGGTCGTCCTCGGGAGGGAAGGGGGATGGAAGCGCGGCGCCGTTGCCTCGTTCGACCCTAGTGCCGATCGGCTCTCCGGCGCCATTCGGCAGCACCGAAAAGCGGCGTTCTTACGCACCCCATCACGGACTTCTCGCCTTCTTGAAGGAGAACGGCGCCTCGACTCCAGAAACTCGGAGAAGAAGCGCCGTTCTTGACGTTTCGTGGCGGGACGTGGTCAGTCGCCGCCGAGCGCCTGACGAAGCAGGTGCATGAGCGCTGCGAGCTGCACAGGTTCGCTCGCGCCCTCCTCCACGGCCTCGCCGTCGAGCGCCCGAGCCGCGAGGCCCTGCTTCTGGTCGATGAGCTCGGCGATCTTCGTGTCGAGGGTGTGCGCGGCGATGATACGCCATGCGGTGACCGGCTCGTCCTGGCCGATGCGGTGCACGCGGTCGATCGCCTGGGTCTGCTCCGCCGCGGTCCAGCTGAGCTCGGCGAGCACGACGTTCGACGCGGTCTGCAGGTTCACGCCGACGCCGGCCGCGGTGAGCGAGCACACCGCGATCCCGACCTCGGGGTCGCCGTTGAACGCGTCGACCGCCTGCTGCCGCGCGATCGCGGTCTGGTCTCCGCGCAGCGACACCGAGCGGATCCCTGCGGCCGCGAAGTGCGCCTCCGCCTGATCCATCACGTCGACGTGCTTGGCGAAGAACACGACCTTGCCGACCGAGCGCTGCAGCTGCGCGGCATAGTCCGCGGCCAGCAGGGCCTTGGCCTGACCGATCTTGCGGATCATCGTGAAGACGTTGTCCCCGCCGGTGCCGGCGGCCTTCGACTCCTCCAACTCGCCGTGCGCGACGAGCCGGACGATGTCCTCGTCGATCTCGCCGTGGGTGAGGCCCCGGTCTCCGCGCGCGTCGATGATCCGGCGGTACTTCGCCGCCATCCGCGCGCCGAGTTCGGCCTCGGCCTGCCGGATCCCGCGCCCGAACTCGTCATCCAGCTGCACCGGAAGATCCGCGATGAGCTTGTCGGGCAGGTCGGCCGCCACGTCCTTCTTCTTGCGGCGCACGATGCCCATCGAGATGACCGCGTCCCTGGCCTCGCCGTAGAAGGACTTGTCGGCGGGTGTCAGCCCCGTGGCGTCGAGCTTGTCCGCGAGCTCCGCGGAGGGGCGCTCGCCGTTCGTCCAGCCGAGGAAGCGCCAGATCGCGTCGAAGTCCTCGACGTCGTTGATCAGCGGGGTTCCGGTGAGAGCCATGAACAGCGGGTGCGCACCGGCGGCCTGCTCCCGAATGCGGGACGCCAGCGCCAGCACGTTCTGCGAGCGCTGCGAGGACAGGTTCTTGATGAAGTGCGCCTCGTCGACGACCATGCCGCGCAGGCCGATGTCGCCCAGCCAGGACAGATGCCGATCGAGGATCTCGTAGTTGACGATGAAGATGTCGGCGAACGCGTCCACGTCCTGGCCATCCCCCTGGATCACGGCAGCACGGCGCTGCGGAGTCCACCGCTCGACTTCGCGCGCCCAGTTCATCTTCACGACGTTCGGGACGACGACCAGAAGCGGGTATGCGTCGGCGATCGAGGCGGCGAGCACCGACTGCGCGGTCTTGCCGAGCCCCGGCTCGTCGGCGAGCAGGAACGAACGATGTCCGGCCCGCACCGACTCGAGGAAGCGCGACTGATGCACCATCACCTCGAGCCCCTTCGGCGAGAGGTGGTCGTACTCGGGCAGCGGCGGCAGTTCCATCGAGGCCGTGGCCCCGCCCGCCCCTGACTCGAACGCCTTGTACAGCGGCCCCATGAGGTCCCAGCCGTCCAGGCGGCGCCGCGGGGTGGAGGCGGGCCGCGGGGTGAGATCGGGCGCCAGGAACGGGTTCGCCAGCATCCGCGACTCCACGGACGGCGGGGTCACCTGGCGCTCCGCGAGCGCTGCCGGCACCACCGGCGCCTGCTGCACCCGGATGACGTCGGCGATCACGAGTTCCTCCGGCGCGAGCTCGGCGCCGGACTCCAGCAGCCAGTCGCGGCGCATCCGCTTCGCGACGGGGCTCGTGGCCTGGTCCGCCTCGAGCAGCTGGATCAGCGACGTGTCGCGCGCGGCGGTCTTCGCGAGGATGGTGGCCACACCGTCCAGGCGCTTGAGCTGCTCCGCGCGGGCGGCATCACCGAGCGCCGCGTCACCCTTGGCCCTGGCGCGCTCCTCGCGCACCAGGAACGCGATCACCTGGAACTTGACGCGATTGGTGGGGCCCAGCTTCCCGTGCTGGGCCTTGGCCTCGATCTCGCGCACCTTGCGCGCGAGAATCGGGATCAGCGGCGCGTCTTCGTCTCGACGCGACGTCTTCTTCCGCCGAGTGGCGGTCGCCGTGGTCGGCATGCTCCTCCTGAGCGTGGATGCCGTCTCCAGAGGACGGCGACTGATCCGAACAATGACCGTAGGGATGATGCTGCGTCCCGACGATGCGTATCCGCGGACGGGCGGCTGCCGAGAGGCATCGCAGACCGAGCGGACGAGAACCCGCAGGCGTGCATCGCGCACGTCGATCACAACGGGTTCGCGGTCAGTTTACGCCACGCGAGCCCCCGCGCGGTCACTCAGCGGGCGAGTTCGCGCGATCCGGCTCGGTTGCGCCCAGCAGGAGCCGCGCCTGCGCGACGTCGGAGGCGATGCCCGCCACGAGTGCCTCCATGCTGTCGAAGGCCGTCATCCCCCGCAGCCGATGGGTGAACTCCACGGTCACGTCGTGGCCGTAGAGGTCCAGCCCGGGACTGTCGATCGCATGCGCCTCGACCTGGCGCTCCAGCACGTCGTCGAACGTGGGGTTGGTTCCGACGGAGATCGCCGCGGGGTGCACGACGCCGGTGCTGTGATCCACCAGCCTGCCGGCGTAGACGCCGTCGGCGGGCACCATCTCATCGAGGAGGGCGGGGAGGTTCGCGGTCGGGAATCCGAGTTCGCGGCCGCGCTTCAGACCGTGCACGACCTCGCCGCGCACCGACACCGGACGTCCCAGCACGGCGCCCGCGAGCGCGACGTCGCCCGCGGAGAGCAGCTCGCGCACCCACGACGAGGAGACCCGTCGATCGGTGCCCTCGAGGAAGACGTCCTCGATCACGTCGACCGTGAAGTCGCTCCGCGCGCCCAGCTCGGCCAGCAGCGCCGGGGTTCCCCTGCCGCCGCTGCCGAAGCGGAAGTCGCGGCCGACGAGGACGGTGGCCACGTGCAGCGCGTCGACGAGGATCGCCTGAGCGAAGTCCTCCGCCGTGCGGGAGGCCAGCTGCTCATCGAAGGTGAGCACGAGGACCGCATCCAGACCGCACGCCGAGAGCAGCTCGACCTTGCGCTCGACCGACACCAGATCGTCGGGGCACCGATCGGGACGCAGCACGCTCAGCGGGTTGCGGTCGAAGGTCACGGCCACGGTCTTCGCCCCGATGCGCGCCGCGTCCTGCTGCGCGCGGCGGAACACCGCGCGGTGGCCGGCGTGCACGCCGTCGAACTTGCCGATCGCGGCGACGGTGCGTCCGAAGTCCGCAGGGACCTCGGCCGGATCGCGGAAGACGATCATGCGGCGGTTCCCTCCGACGAGCCGGCGCCGGAGACGGCGGCGGGCGCGGTGCGGGAGGGGCGATGCGTGATGAGCCACCACATCCCGACCATCGGCAGGAACAGGGGGATCAGCACGTAGCCGAGGCCGAACTGCGACCACACGGTCTGGTGCTGGAAGAGTGCGGGGTGGGTGAGGCTCAGCGTGCCCACGACCAGCACGCCGACGAGCTCGAACACGATCGCGACCCACGCGACGCGGTACCAGCCCGGGCGGCCGGATCCGATCAGCGCGAGCGTCGCGACGATGTAGACGACCGCGGCGACCGCCGACAGCGAGTACGCCAGCGGCGCCTGGTCGAACGCGCGCACGATCTGCACGAAGGATCGGCCGGTGGCTCCCAGCGCCATCACGGCGTACACGATCACGAGCACGCGACCCACGCCGCGCATACGGGGGCCAGTCGGCGCAACCGAGGAGCTCCCCGATGGGGATGCAGAGGAATCGGACGGGGTCGAGGATCGCGCGGTGCTCATGGCAGGATCCATTCTACGGAACCCGATGACACCGGGTCCGCACACCCGGTGCTGCTCAGCCGCCGATCGGCGTCGTCCAGATCACCTGCATCCGCCAGATCATGACCGCGATCGACAGCGCGACCACGCCCATGATCACCGTGCTCCAGCGCGAGCGCTCGAGCAGCGCCCAGATCGCTCCGCCGATCGGAAGCAGCACGGCGGAGACCAGGTACACGCCGTACTCCAGCGGGTCGCCGAGAGCGGGATTCCCGGTGAACGGCAGCACGATGGCCAGGACGACCTGCACGATCAGCAGCAACTCGATCAGGGCGAGCGATCCCACGGTCCAGTCATTCGGACGCTTGCCGGCGAAGCCCATGATCAGGCAGAACAGGCCCGCCGCGACCGCGACCGCGATCTGGATGACGGTGAACCACAAGATCATGACGCACCCTCCGGCATGTTCATGGCGCTCTTCAGGTCATCCCCGCGGCGCTCCACGATCCCGATCAGCGCACCGTCGGGGTCGATCGCCGCGGCGCGCGGGCCCTCGAGCCTGGCACGCTGGGCGACCAGGCGCTTGCCGTGACGCAGATCGATGGCCTCCTGCGTGCTGACCGCGAGGACGGGAAGGATCCGGGCCGCGGCAGCCGCAGCAGTGAGCGGCTGCGCCTCCGCGAGAGTTTCGAGCGTCGAGGCATCGGCCACGTCGAACGGCCCGACACGCGTGCGGCGCAGCGCGGTGAGGTGCGCGCCGACGCCCAGGGTCGCCCCGAGATCACGGGCGAGAGCGCGGATGTAGGTTCCGGATGAGCAGTCCACGACGACGTCGAGGTCGCGCATGCCGCCGTCAGCGGGGCTGTCACCGAGCACGTCGAAGCGCGACACCACCACGTCACGGGCCGCGAGGACGACGTCCTCCCCCGCGCGCACGCGGTCGTACGCCCGACGTCCATCGACCTTGATCGCGGAGACGGCGCTGGGCACCTGCGAGATGGCTCCGGTGAGCGCGGCGATGCCGGCTGCGATCTCATCCGCAGCGATCGTGGAGACGCGCTCGGGGTCGGTCGAGGCCGTGATCTCGCCGTCCGCGTCGTCCGTGCTCGTGCTCTGGCCGAGGCGGATCGTGGCGTGATAGGTCTTGTCGGCACCGACCACGAAGGTGAGCAGCCGCGTCGCCGCTTCGATGCCGATGACGAGAAGTCCGGTGGCCATCGGGTCGAGCGTTCCGGCGTGCCCGACCTTGCGGGTGCCGAACGCCCGGCGGGTGCGGGCGACGACGTCGTGACTCGTCATCCCGCCCGGCTTGTCGACGAGCAGGATGCCGCTGGTTGCCATGCCTCCAGCCTAGAGGCCACGACAGTCCGGATCCGACCGGTCCTCCGGCGATGCGACGCGCTTTCACGGGAGCGGTAGCGTGGACTCCCGTGCCCGACTCCCCCGCCTCCGCACCGATCGCGCCCGCGCTGATCGCCTGGTACCGCGAGCACGCGCGGGACCTGCCCTGGCGACGGGCCGAGTACCTCGCCGCTTACGGCGCGTGGGGCGTGCTGGTGAGCGAGTTCATGCTGCAGCAGACGCCGGTCAACCGGGTGATCCCGCATCTGGAGCCGTGGCTCGCACGCTGGCCCGATCCGATCTCGCTCGCCGCGGCGACCCCGGCCGAGGTGCTGCAGCAGTGGGCGAACCTCGGCTATCCCCGACGCGCGCTGTGGCTGCACCGGGCCGCGATCGCGGTTCGCGATGAGCATGGCGGGGTGACGCCACGTGACGTCCCCGCGCTGCTGGCGCTCCCCGGCATCGGCGACTACACGGCTCGGGCGGTCTCGGTGTTCGCGTACGGCGACCGCCATCCCGTCGTCGACACCAATACGCGCCGGGTGATCGCCCGCGCCGTGCACGGGCGGGCCCAGCCCGATCCGCCTTCACGCCGCGATCTGGACGACATGCTCGCGCTGCTGCCCGACGAGGCGGAGGACGCCGCCGTCATGAACGCCGCGATCATGGAGCTCGGCGCGACCGTGTGCACCGCGCGCAGCGCGGACTGCGCGCGGTGCCCGCTCGCTGAGCTCTGCGCCTGGCGCGCCGCGGGCTTCCCCGACGGCGAGGACCGCCGTCGGCGGCAGGCGAAGTACGAGGGATCGGACCGGCAGGCGCGCGGCAGCGCGCTCCGTGCATTGCGGCACGCCGAAGGTCACCGTCTGCCCGCCGACGCCGTCCTCGCCGACTGGCCCGATCCGGTGCAGCGCGACCGTGCGATCGACTCGCTCATCGTGGACGGGCTCCTCGAGGCGGCGGACGGCGAGCTGCTGCTGCCGCGCTGACCGATCGCGGTCCGTCTGTGTCCGCGGCACCCCTCAGAGGTGCTGTTCGGTGCGGTGCGCGAGCACCGTCAGCTCGTGGCGGGTGCGCACGTCGAGCTTCGCGAAGATCCGGCCGCCGTGCACTTCGACGGTCCGCACCGAGACGTGCAGCGCGAGCGCGATCTCCCGATTCGCGCGCCCCTCGGCCATGAGCAGAGCGACCTCGAGCTCGCGGGCGGTGAGGACCGGCTCCCACATCGCGCGGCAGACCTCCAGCGATGACGGCGCCGCTCCCGTCTCTCCCGCGGCCTCCGCCGCGCGCTGCCGACGCTCGGCCATCATCCGCAGTCGTCGATCGACCATGCCGCGCCATGCCCGTGCGCCGGACTCCTCGAACAGGCTCCGCGCGGCGCGCAGGTGCCGCACGCCTCGGCCGCGATCGCCCCGTGCCGCGCACGTGGAGCCCAGCAGCGCCTCGACCCTGGCCCGTTCGAAAGGCGAACGGATCCCCCGGCTCGCCTCGGCGACCGCATCGAGATCGGTGCGCCAGGATGACTCCCGCGCGGCCCTGACACGTTCGCGCAGGGTACGCGCCGCCGTCGCCTCGGGAGGCTCCGGCACCGTCGGCGCACCCAGCGGACCGATCTCGTCGAGTCCGGGCAGACCCAGGGGCTCGGAAGGCCTGCCCCGATCCGTCCACAGGCCCATGTGCACGGCGGCCTCGTCGCTGCGTCCCTGCAGATAGGCGTCGATCGCGCGGTCCACGAACCCATCGGGTTCCTGCGGCCACGGGACGGACGCCGCGAGTTCCCGCGACAGCGCGCCGATCCGGCCGTCCACGGCGAGATCCAGTCGCCGGGACATCGCGACGGCGAGGCCTGCGAACGGCAGCGCCACGGGGAGCTCCGCCGCGGACGCAGCGAGAAGCTCATGCGCGGTGCCGATCCGTCCCGCCCAGACGTGCAGCAGCACCTCGGCCACGGCACGGCGGGCGCGCAGCAGCGGACCATGCTCCTGCAGATCGATCACGGACACGTCGTCGCGGATCGCGTCCGGCTCGGTCAGCGCTCGCACCCCGGCATCCGGGTCGCCTCCGAGGCCGGCGCAGAGCGCGTACGTCACGCGCTGCACGGCATCGCCATCGTCGATCGCCCCCGGGTCCGCGTCGCCCGCCAAGGCATCGCACCAGGCGAGCAGCGTCGCCCGCACGTCCGCGCCCTCACCGAGTCGTGCCGCTGTGGCGAGCCACGCTGCGCTGCGTTCGCGATCGCCGCGCTCCGCACCGAGGGACGCGCCCAGCACCGCGGCGAGCCGGTACCCGGGCCCGGAGGCATCGGGCGGGACCAGTGGATCCGGCGCCGGCACGGAGCCCAGTCGCAGCGTGTGCGCGAGCACGAATGCCGCCGTCGCCTCACCACGATGGCCGCCTTCGATCCGCAGCGCCTGCTCGATGCGTTCCAGGGCGTCCGCGACCCAGCCTCCGGCCAGCGCCGCACGTGCGCTGCACAGCAGCGCGATCGCGTGCGTGGAAGATCCCGGGTCGGCGTGTTCCGCAGCCTCTGCAGCGCAGGACCAGGCACGCCCGGCATCTCCTTCGCGCAGTGCCGCGTGCGCCAGCTCGATGAGCGGCTCGACCAGCCCGGGATCCCCCGCCACGGCGCCTCGCGCGCGGTGCCACACCGCCGCGTCCTCGTCTCCTGCCTCGGCATGCACCACGGCCAGTCGCTGGTGCGCGCGTAATCGATCCTGCGATGTCGCCGTCGCCAGCAAGTGCACGCGCAGTGCGGGATCGGCGAACTGGAACCGCCCGCCGCGCAGCTCGGCAAGGTCGGCGAGCGGCGCCTGCGCAAGACCGTCCGAATCGCACCCCGCGATCGCGCCCAGCGCCTCCACCGGCCCAGAGCCGCACAGAGCGAGCGCGAGCGCGAGCTCCCGATCCGTGTCGCGCGGCATCACGCGCTGAGCATGCGCCTCCAGCGCAGGGACTGCCGGAAGGGCATCGGGCAGCACCCGCCACCCCCGGCGATGTTCAGGATCCAGCGCGGCCAGCATCTCGGCGGCGGCGCCGGCGTCTCCGCCGCAGACGCGATCGATCGCGGAGCGCACGTGCGGCGCGACATCGTGGGATCCGTAAGCCCGAGGATCGGACCTTCCCTCCGAGAGCGCACCGGGCGCCCGGGTCCTTGCCCGCTCTTCGGTCCTGCCTGTCGTCACACCATTCATCGCTGCGCAGCCCCCCGCCGCCATCGCGCGCCACCTCGCGCACGTGGGTTGGATGCTAACAAGAGACGAGGACGGATCCCAACTTCTTAGACGCGGTGGAATAATCGCGCACCGCAGAGGACTCCTGCGGTGCGCAACGACGAGTGGCCCTGGGACACAACGTCCCAGGGCCACTCGCAGAGATGTCGCGGCGCCAAGGCGCCGCGA
>Ga0308157_10000544_pt1 | contig 118811 bp, 95 predicted proteins | sample PhyBR1_FD_201035 | JGI IMG/M metagenome (GOLD analysis project Ga0308157, IMG submission 201035) | Phyllosphere microbial communities from UC Gill Tract Community Farm, Albany, California, United States - DLSLB.R1 | ecosystem: Host-associated > Plants > Phyllosphere > Unclassified | place... | reverse complement strand
TTGCAGCAACGGTTGCAATCGCTGCGGTTAGGGTGGTTTTGCCATGGTCAACGTGTCCGATGGTGCCGACGTTGACGTGGGGCTTGTTGCGTTCAAACTTGGCCTTTGCCATGGAGTTTTCCTCTTTATTGTTGAATCTTTAAACATCAAAGATTGATAAATAGCTGATTGACGGCTTATGATTCCAACCATCAAACCGTTGACGCTATGGGTAAAGCTGTTCTTACTAAGAATAAATCTAAAAAAGCATTCTGACAGCACTAAAAGGCAACACCTCGGTGTTACCTTGAAATTCTTTTTTGCCGAGTGATCAAGATGCTATTCAATATTAATCAAAGCTTAATTTTTAGGTGAAATAAAAATGTCACTTTACAAAATTTGGAGCTCATATTGAGAATTGAACTCAAGACCTCTCCCTTACCAAGGGAGTGCTCTACCGCTGAGCTATATGAGCTTGATTACTATAATCAATAAATTATAGTTTAAAAAAATATCACTCGCAGTAATTTATAAACTGTGGTGATATTGGGTACTGATAGTAACTGCGTTCTTATTGGAGCGGGCGGCGGGAATCGAACCCGCGTCATCAGCTTGGAAGGCTGAGGTGTTACCATTATACCACGCCCGCGATACTTAAATTATCTGGACTCTTTTGTGAGTATGGATAACAAAGAACGTCTTAAAAAATGGTGGTGGGGGAAGGATTCGAACCTTCGAAGCTTTCGCGACAGATTTACAGTCTGTTGGGTTTGACCGCTCCCCAACCCCACCGAATCATCATTTAAAATATAAACTTTTAAATGATCGCTTTAAAAGATGGTGCCGACTGCCGGAATCGAACTGGCGACCTACTGATTACAAGTCAGTTGCTCTACCAACTGAGCTAAGTCGGCGTTATCTCTTAAAGTGGGGAGTATTCTAGCAAATATTTGATAAAACGCAACCCCTTTTTTTAACTTTTTAGCAATTAATTTCAATATAATCATTAACTGATTGATTACTCTGTGAATTTAATTGCAATTTTTTTACTACGCTTGCTTGTCTTTCCTATTCTAACGGATTCTTAAGCCATCGCAAGCCATTTTTACGGCTTTCACAAGGGCTAAGGCTTTTTTATTGGTTTCGTCCCATTCGGATTCAGGAATGGAGTCGGCAACAACCCCTGCCCCTGCTTGAATATGGATTTTGCCGCGGCGCATCACGGCGGTGCGAATAGCAATGGCGGTATCCATGTTGCCATGCCAACCAAGGTAGCCCACTGAGCCGCCAAAGACGGTTCTGCGAACTGGCTCGACTTCGTCAATGATTTGCATAGCGCGGATTTTGGGCGCTCCTGATAACGTTCCTGCGGGGAAAGTTGCACAAAATACGTCTAACGCGTCTTTATCTGGCAATATGTCACCCTCAACATTGGAAGCAATGTGCATGACTTGTGAGTAGCGCTCAATAAACATTTTTTCAGTAACTTTAACGCTGCCAAATTCACAGACGCGACCGATGTCATTGCGACCTAAGTCAATAAGCATGACGTGTTCGGCGATTTCTTTAGTGTCCGCAAGCAGCTCTTGCTCAAGTGCTAAGTCCTCGGCTTCATCTTGACCGCGTTTTCGTGTTCCGGCAAGCGGACGAACGGTAACCTTGCCATTTTCAATCCGTGATAAGATTTCAGGCGACGCGCCAATGATATCAAAGCGTTTGTGATCATTAAGGGTATAGCCGTGGACTAAAAATAAGTAAGGTGAGGGATTTAAGAATCGGAGCGCCCGATAAACGGCTAAGGAATCCCCTGAATAATTGGCGGTCAATCGCTGAGCTGGAACGACTTGCATGACGTCGCCTGCAAGAATGTAATCTTTGATTTTATTCACATCGTCGCAATATTTTTGCTGACCGGTTTGCGAAACAAATTTAGGCGTCGGCATAATTGGCGCACTTAAATCGGGCATTTCGGCAAGCTTATCTTCAATTTTTTCAAGCTCGCGAATGGCAGCGCTGTAACCATCCTCAGCATTGCAATCGGCATAAACGATGATAGAAAGCGTGTTTTCTAAATTATCAAAAACGATCACGCTCATCGACAGCATGAGCCACATATCAGGAAGCGTCATTGGGTTTGGGGCGTCAGATTTGCCCACGCTTGGCTCAATTACCCGAACCAAATCATAACCAAAATAGCCGACCAAACCACCGCTAAAGCTTGGTAAGGTGGGAAGGTCGTCCGAACTTGGCATTTTATACTGCGCCATTAAACTGCGAATAAAGTCAAACGGGTCATCAACGGCGCTGATTTCGATGTCACATTCTTTTTTGACCATCATTTGACCGTCGCTAAACTGCAAAATCAAGTCGCTACCAAGACCAATCATCGAATAGCGTGCCCAACGCTCACCGCCCACCACCGACTCAAACAAATACGCCGAGCCGCTCAAATCGCGAACTTTAGAGAATACAGAAACAGGCGTTTGGGCATCCATCAAGCGCTTTTTTACCAAAGGCGCATGGCTAAAGCCTTTTTCTTTAAAGGTTTGATAGTCATCAAAAGTCATCATAGTCATCGGTCTCAGAGCCAACGCTTGGCAAGGTCAGCAAGCTATCGGGTTCACCATTAACACGCTAAAAGGGCAAACCGTTACTGTAAAAGATATTAAAAAATAAAAAGAGGGTTAGGGCGTGTCCTCATTTTAAAAATGGTGATAAAAATGAGATAAATTATTGCCAAATAAAGAAAAATAGCGCCGATAATATCAAGACATTAGCGAGCTAGTTGACGAAGTTTGGCAAAATTTAGTCCTTTTTTAGCCCATTTAGAGAGCATCGTTTGAATTAAAGACGTCCTAAAGCACTATTAAAAGTAAAAGCTAAAAATAAAAGCGCTTATTTTTGGGTTACTACGAATTTTAAACGAAATAAGACCTACCAGTATAACAAAACTGGCGGTCTCATTGAGCGCTTAGATGTTTTTTGGCAAAAAATTTAATGTTAAAAATGACTTAGCATTTTAAATTTTGCGCGTTACATCCCGCCCATATTGAATAAACCAACTGCCGCTTGGTTTTTTGGTTTCCAAATGATCAGCGCTGGCAGGATTATTTAATGCTTGATCAAGCGCATTATTGCCCTGAGTGCCAACATCACGCGGCGCTCCTAAATTTGCCGTTCCGGTAAACTGCCCCGTTGCTGCTTGCTTGGCGCGTAAAATATCGGGGTCAGCTTCTTCTTGCAGTGGCGTGGTGGTCGTTTTGTCGTGATCGCTTGCCAGTTGCGCGCTTTGGCTCATATTTTCAGGAACAATCGGCGCCGCATCAGGCTCTGCAATCATTGGCGCTTCAAGAACTGGATCGCTAATTAATGACTCCTCAACGACAGGAGTTTGGGCAGACGAAGGCGTTTCCAAATTTACTGACGGAGCAGGAGCGTTACTGGTCAACGCTTCATCTTCGTCTAATTTTGGCTTTAAGCTTTTCACTAAATGATCATCCTTAAACGGTTGCTCTTGAACAGGCGCTTCATCGGCGATGGCGGGAGTTGAATCTGCGACCGAACCTTCTTGTAACGGATCAGGAAGACTGTCTTCAAGCTCGGCGCTGTCACTTGATGCCGGATGAACCTGAGATACGTCATTAAGCTGCTTGTCATAGTCGTTCATGATATCTTTTTGCGCCGACTCGGCAACGGGTTGAGTATCTGCGATACCTTCTTCTAACGGGTCAGGAATGCTGTCCTCAAGCGTTGCGCTCTCAATATGATCCTCTGTGCCATTTGGTTGAGTTGCGTCCTCAGCTGCCGATCGAACTTCTAAAATGTCCACGCGATCTTCATTTTTAACCACGACCTCAAGCGGCTCGGCGGTGTTATCAGTCGCAACTGGCATTTGCTCATGACTGTTCTTATCGTGATCATGAAGTGGGATGGCTTCAATCACTTCCGGTTCTAAGACGTCAGCTGGGGCTTGTGTATTGTCCGCTGCTAAATCAGTTGGTAAAACATCGGCGTCCAAAATCTCGCTTGCTTCAATGATATCTGAATCTTCTGGCGCTACTAGAATTGGTGTAGGCTCAGCGTCTTGAAGCTTATTCACATGAAAGCCAAAACTTGCAAAGCTGATCGTATCTTCAGGCTTTAAGTATTTTGACTTGTTGCTTTCGATGCGCTGATCGTTGATAAATGTGCCGTTTGAGGAGTCCAAATCTTTGACGTAAAGCTTATCGTTAAGCACGCTTAAAATCGCATGATTTCGCGACACTTCTTTACTGCCAAGCACCACATCGTTGTCACTGCCGCGACCGACTGATAAGCTATCAGTTACGGTCAATTGCAGCCCACCAAGCGCTTCTGATATCGCGCTCAGCTGCCAAGTTGAACTTAACGCCTCATCACCAAGCACAGGCGTATCGCTTGCGTCTTGAGAATTTATATTATTATTTAAAGGATCGGCAGATTGGGTCATGATTTGGTGCTCCTAATTTTTGTTATGACAGTTTATTGTCTTAAGCTCATTATCGTTGTGTCGTTATAATTATTGCGCGAGTTTTAAAAAATGATTAATTTTAAATTTAGCCTATTTAACCACATATTGTGGCTTAATAATGCCATTTAATTGCCGATAAGGGATCGTTAACGTTGGCATTCCTGACGCATAAGGCGCAATGGCATAAGGCTGATATAAAAGATCAACGCCTTTATCCGTCAGCATAATGTTGTCACTGAGCGAAAACGGCCAATTTTTCTCATAGTTTTTTAGATCTTTATCAAAGGTTGCCACCCATTTTTTATAAGCATCATAAGCTTGCGCTTCAAATTTAGGCTTTTTTCCTGTGATTAAAATATCATTCAACTTAATTTGGCGTTTAAGTTTTTGGTCAAACATTAAATTTTCGCGGTAAGGTATGCCATGAGCGCCACCGGTGAACTCATAGCTGTCGATTTTAATCAGCTCAACATCATTTACATGACCCACATAACTTGGCGTCACGCTCAGCTCATACGACCATTTGTAATCGCGCGGCGCTTCTTTAAACTGCGCTCGGCTAAAGGCATCCAGCGCCGTTTTGGTCGCTTGATTGCTGGTCGCTGTGCTTGCAGGTTTATCACTAATACCGTGGTTAATTACCAAGTTATTCACGCGTTTATTAACCAAAGTATCAATCCAGCTTTGGTTGCTTTTTAAATGCTGAATTTCAATATTGGGGCAGTTATTTTTATCATTGCAACGCTTTTGAACGTCAGTGGGCAGCGAATAACTAAAATACTCCGTTTCGCTAATAAAATTTGCCGCTTGCGCTGGAGCAAAGCTTGCCGCAAGCAAAACGGAAACGGCGGCTAATGGCGAAAACTTAGTCTGCAAAAGGGTTTTACTTGCTTTAGCTTGAGAGGCTGACGAACAGGTTATCATGATTTGCTCCACGTTACTTGACTCTAAAATGCTCGCAAAGACTGCAAGCTCAACTCTAATTTTAGCGTAAGATATTTTGGCAAATGTTGAAACAATGTTTAAGTTATATCATGATTGTATGGCAATTTAAGCTGACTTGAAGCAAATTTTGGCAAAATGACATAAAAAAGCATGGTCAGCCGCGCCATGCTTTTTTATTGAAGCTTAAGCGATTAATGCTCGCGGGTGTTGCTAAAGGTAATTTCCGGATAGCGCTCTTGCATCAACTGCAAGTTAACACGAGACGGCGCAAGATAGGTTAAATAACCGCCGCCATCGATGGACAATTGGTCGTGAGCTTTTTTCTTAAATTTAGCAAGCGCCACTTCATCATCGCAGTGAATCCAGCGCACCGTCGCAATCGATACCGGCTCAAAAATACATTGAACTTTATATTCTTCTTTTAAGCGGTGAGCGACCACTTCAAACTGAAGCACCCCAACGGCGCCTAGGATTAAATCATTATTAATCTGCGGCATAAACACTTGGGTTGCGCCCTCCTCCGAGAGCTGCTGAAGCCCTTTTTGCAGCGCTTTGGATTTTAGGGGGTCTTTTAACACCACTCGGCGGAACAGTTCTGGTGCAAAGTGTGGGATGCCGATAAAGTTGAGCTCCTCGCCTTCGGTAAAGCTATCGCCAATCGAAATCGTGCCATGATTATGAAGCCCGATAATGTCGCCGGGATAAGCTTCCTCAAGCGCCTCGCGGTCGCCTGCCAAAAAGGTGAGCGCGTCAGCAATGCGAACGTCCTTTTGAAGCCGGACGTGCTTCATTTTCATGCCTTTTTCGTATTTGCCGGAACAAACGCGCAAAAAGGCAATTCGGTCACGGTGGCGCGGGTCCATATTGGCTTGGATTTTAAACACAAAGCCACTAAAGCCCGTTTCGGTTGCCATCACTTCGCGCTCAGTGGTGGCGTGAGATTTTGGCGGCGGCGCGTAGTTAATCAACGTATCAAGCACCATGTTCACGCCAAAATTGCCAAGCGCTGTCCCAAAGAGCACAGGCGTCATTTCCCCTTTTAAAAAGGCATCCACATCAAAGTCTTCAAGCGCCATTTGCACAAGCTCTAAAGACTCCTCAAACGCTGAAAACATGAGCGACCCTAAGCGCTCGCGAACGTCGGGATAATCGTAGCCTTCACGAGTTTCAATGACCGTCATTTCGCTGCCGTGACCTTTTTCATAAAAATAGGTCTTATTTTCGGTCAAATGATAAACGCCAACAAAATCTTGACCCATGCCGATTGGCCAAGTGAGCGGAATACATTTGATTTTAAGGACAGTTTCAATCTCGTCAAGCAGCTCTAAAGGATCACGGATTTGACGATCCAGCTTGTTCACAAACGAGATGATCGGCGTGTCGCGCATCCGGCAGACTTCCATGAGCTTAATGGTTCGCTCTTCAACGCCTTTTGCGCCATCGACCATCATAAGCGCGCTGTCAACGGCGGTTAGCGTCCGGTAGGTATCTTCGCTAAAGTCAGCGTGACCTGGGGTGTCAAGGAGGTTAACGATATGGTCTTGATAGGGAAACTGCATCACTGAGGTGGTGATCGAAATGCCGCGCTCTTGCTCCATGCTCATCCAGTCGGAGGTCGCATGACGGTCATTTTTACCGCCTTTCACCTCGCCTGCCACCAAAATCGCTTGCCCCCAAAGCAGCAGCTTTTCGGTCATGGTGGTCTTACCGGCGTCCGGATGCGAGATGATGGCAAAAGTGCGGCGGCGCGCCACTTCACGGGATAACTTGCTGGCGATAGGTTTAGACTCTGCGCTCATAATGGGGATTTTCGCTTAACAATAAAAAGGCAATCGGGTAGGATTTTACTGCGCGTATTGTAGCCGAATTATGAGTTAGATGCTATTTTTGCCATAAAAACATTGGGGTATAAAAAAAGGAAGAAAAAGCAATAAAGCCAACGAGATGCTGGCTTTAAGCTTCAAAATTTTGATACTAAACTTGGATCGCAAAACCTAATAATATTGTTGAATTTTTTCCTGTAAAAAGTCGGCGGCAGTGTCGTTAATGAGCGTGCAATCAACGACGCCGGTACTTGCATTACGGTTGGGAGTCGTTTGACCACTCTTAATATGGGTAGTGGTATAAACGCGACCGCTGTATTCAACGGCGTTATAACTGCCGATCAATTGATTGTTATCATAAATATTGATTTCAGCTGCTGGATAAGCCTTATTAAACCCTAAACTGGTCGTGATCACGCTTTTGGTGTAGTTGCTATTTACCGCATTTTCAGTAACGCGAACCCAATCGTTCAGCTTTTGGTAACCTGTACTATTTTTTTCATTAAAATAAACCAACTCGCGATCGCTGTTAATCACTGGCGTAAAACACTTTGCGCCGCGATCGAACGCTAAATCACTTGGGACTCTAGGAAAACTATATAAATCGGTCAACACGCCAACGCGCTTGTTGCTAACGCTCTCTTTTTTATAACTGTCAGCGGAAATGCCCTCTAAATCAAACTCTTGATAATCTATGGTCAATTTTGAAGCAGCATTGCTGTTTTTTTGATAAATCGTTCGGCTGACTTGATTGCCGCTGACCGTAATGTCTTTATTTTCCATCGTTCCTTCAAAGTTGTTGGCAAGAACGATAGAGCGCTCAGGCTCATTGCCCTTTTGACCGGTATAGTTACCCACAAGGCTGGTCGGCTGCCAATTGCGCTCGCCTCGTTGATAGGTGGTTTTAATCCGTGCAATTGCACCGCTATCGGTATCAAATTGGTTCACGCTGATACTGCGAGAGCTGCTACCACCTGAACCAAAAAAATTATCATCATCACTGCCGCACCCACTTAGCATGAGCGCAGCAAGACCGATCGGCAATAAATAAGTCAGTTTGGCAGTAGGCATCATCTGATCCTTATGAGAAATTCTGCTCAAAATACAGAGCGTAAAAATATAACTTTAAGTTTAGCGCACTATTATCGCTAAAAATAGCTTGAGATTGTACAAAAGTTTTTAAAATGAGCTTTTTAAGATAAGCGTTTTAAATAACCTTTGTAGATTACAAATTTATCGTAGAGCTTTACGGTTTTCTTGTATAAACGCCAAACTTAGGTTTGTTAAGCTGAGCTTGGTTTTAAAATTTTAATCATCTTAATTTCATTTAAAAAAGGAATAATAACTCAAATGAAAACCTTATATTCAACCAAAGCGACGATCAAAGGTGGTCGTCTTGGTACGGCAAGCTTAAGCGATAGCGATTTGACCATTAAAATGACCACGCCCGGAACCGATAATGAAGGTAACAACCCAGAGCAGCTTTTAGCCATGGGTTACGGCGCTTGTTTTGATGGCGCGCTTGGTGTGGTTAAAAAAATGGAGCAAGCAAGCTTTGGTTCAACGACTTATACGACCGTTGATTTGCTTCAAGGCGAGGCTCATGAATACAAACTTGCCATTAAAATTCACGTCGTTGCCGATCATACCGATTTATCCGCCGATGAGATTCAGCGTTTGGTCGAAAAAGCGCATGAAGTTTGCCCCTATTCTAAAGCCACCCGCAACAACATTGATATTGAAGTGACGTCAGAAGTCCAATAACAAGTTCAATTATTTTTAATAAATATAAGTGAAAAAGAGCCTGAACTTGACGTTTAGGTTCTTTTTTTAGCTCACACATCGTAACTTGTCGCCATTCGGCAACCTGACCAATTCGCGCTATAATAACTGACTATATGATTGCTGATATGTGACTTTTATGACCGAAAACGACCACAATTCACACGCGCCGCTGGACCCAAATAGCTTGCCAAACTTTGCGACCATGACCAATGTCGCCACCATGGACACGGGCGGCGTGAACAAAGACGCGCCGCCATTTATTTTGGTGGATGGCTCGTATTATTTGTTTCGCAACTTTCATGCTCTGCCTAAGATGACCACCACCAAAGGGCTAAACACCAACGCCATTCGCGGAACGCTTAACGCGCTACTAAAACTCATGCGCCGCTATCACCCAACGCATATGGCGGTGGCTTTTGATACGCGAGCGCCGACGTTTCGCCATCAGTTATCCAGTGATTATAAAGCTGCACGACCGCCGATGCCGCCAGAGCTTGCCGAGCAAATCCCTTATTTGCATCATTTAATTAGCGCGCTTGGCATTCCATTGTTGCGAATTGAAGGCGCGGAAGCTGACGACATCATCGGAACGCTTGCCCACCGCGCCGTTGCCGAAGGTCATCACGTGGTGATTTCAACCGGCGACAAAGACATGGCGCAATTGGTTAACGATTGCGTGATTTTGGAGGACAGCTTTAGCAATAAAATCACCGACAGCGACGGCGTCGTTGCTAAATTTGGCATCCGCCCTGAGCAAATGATTGACTTTTTAACGCTCATGGGCGACTCGTCCGACGGGATTAAAGGCGTCCCCGGAATTGGTCAAAAAACCGCCAAAGACTTGCTCAATAAATACGGCAATATCCCCAATATTTTAGCCAATGTCGCTGATATCAAAGGTCGCGCCGGCAAAAATTTGGTCGAATTTGCCGATGACATTCCGCTGAATGCCAAGCTTGCGACCATCATTACTGATTTGGACATTGGTCAAGACTGGCGCAATTTAAAAATCAATACCGACCCTTGCGCCCATATTGATGAGCTGCGAGCGCTTTATACCACCCTTGAATTTAAAAACGAGCTGGCGTCGCTTGATCACCCAAACCATCCGGCAAATGGTGCGGCTTCTATGGCAGTCAGCTTGGCAGATGCCGAATCACAAGCGCAAATCGTCAAATCCTTGCAGCAAACGACGATTAGTAATATTAAAAACAGCAACAATCATGATAAATCTTGGCAATTGGTACTAGATAAAGCTGCCCTTGATGAATTGATTACTAAGCTTGAAACTCAGCCGCATTTTGTGATTGATACTGAAACGACAAGCATCAATTGGCAAAAGGCGGAATTGGTCGGTATTGCGATTGCTTTTGAGGCGCACAAGGCGTTTTATATTCCGCTTGCGCATAGCTTAGAAGGCGATGATAAAACTGCTCAGCAACTTGATTTAACTGAAACCCTTGCCGCATTAAAGCCCATTTTAGAAAACCCCATTATCGGTAAAATCGGTCAGCATTTAAAATATGACGCCCATATTTTAAGCCGCTACGGTATTGATTTGATTGGCGATGTTCACAGCTACCCGAACAATTGGGCGATGGATACCATGCTAGCAAGCTACGTGCTTAACGCCGCCGTCACCCGTCACGGCATGGACGACTTGGCGCGACATTATCTGCAAACGCAAACCATCACCTTTGAAGATGTCGCTGGCAAAGGCGCAAAACAGGTCAGCTTTGATCAGGTTGCCATTGATATTGCTCGTGATTATGCTTGCGAAGATGCCGACATTACCTATCAGCTGTTTGAGTTGTTCCGGCAAAAGCTTGATGAGAACAACGCTAAGCTTTTACATAAGCTTGAAATCCCCATCGCGCAGATTTTATGCCAAATGGAAGCCAACGGCATTTTAATTAAGCGATCATTTTTAAAAGAGTTATCCAAGCGCTTTGATGAAGAGATTATCGAGCTTGAAAAACGCGCTTTTATAGTTGCCGACCAAGAGTTCAACCTAGGATCACCCAAGCAGCTTGGTGAGATTTTATTTGATAAGCTTGGCATTTTAGGTGGTAAAAAAACCAAATCGGGGCAATATTCAACCAGTGAAGCAGTGCTCTCCAAAATTGACCATCCATTGGTTGATATCGTTCTTGAATATCGCAGTTTGGCAAAGCTCAAAAGCACCTATACTGATGCGCTTGATAATGTTGCCGATGTGGACACCGACCGCGTTCATACAAGCTATCATCAAGCATTGACCAGTACAGGGCGATTGTCCTCAACCGAGCCGAATTTACAAAACATTCCGATCCGAACTGAAACAGGTCGCTTAATCCGCCAAGCCTTTATCGCCCCTAAAAATCGCGTTATTTTAGCCGCGGACTATTCGCAAATTGAGCTTCGGCTGATGGCGCATTTTTCAAAAGACGCGACGTTAACGCGAGCCTTTAACGAAGGCTTAGACATTCATATGGCAACAGCGGCGGAAGTTTTAGGTAAAAGCGTTTCGGAAGTTAGCGCCACCGAGCGCCGAAACGCCAAAGCCATTAACTTCGGCTTGCTTTATGGCATGAGCGCCTTTGGTCTTGCCAAGCAGTTACAAATGGGTCGCAGTGAGGCGCAAGAGTATATCGACCGCTACTTTGATCGCTACCCAAACGTCAAGCGCTACATGGTCAGCACCCGCGATAGCGCCGTTAATCATGGCTTTGTTGAGACCATTTTAGGTCGCAAACTATTCACCCCTGACATCAATAACAGCAACCGAATGGTTAAGCAAGCTGCCGAACGCGCCGCCATTAACGCCCCGCTTCAAGGCTCAGCTGCCGATATTATCAAGCTTGCCATGATTGCCGTTGATGCGGTATTGCCAAAACAGCACGCCAAAATGCTGCTTCAAGTCCATGATGAACTGGTCTTTGAGGTTGATGCCGACCGCAGCGACGAGATTGGCAGCTTGATTAAAAATGCGATGGAAAATGTGCTGTCGGTGACTGCCAAAAACATGGGCTGGGATATCGATTTTGCCGTTCCACTTTTGGTTGAAACCGACACCGGAAGCAATTGGGATGAGGCGCACTGATTTTAAAGGTTGATTTTAAAAGTTGCCAAAGCTTGTCATTTAAAAAAAGTAGTTGCAGTAACGGTAAAAGCGGTTTGAAAGCTTATTAAACTCATAATAAAGGATGACAATATGAACGTATTAATCACAGGGGCATCGCGCGGGATTGGGCTTGCCACAGCAAAACGCTTGATCGCTCAAGGCATGAGCGTGGGCTTATTTGATATTGATGATAATGAGCTTGATCGCGCGATCAATGATAAAGCCTTTAAAAAAGCGCTTGAGGACAATCAAGTCATTAAAGGTCATTTGGATGTGACCGTTGAGAGTGATTGGGATGACGCCATTGCACAGATGCAAAAAAGCTTTGGCAGCATTGATGTGCTGATCAATAATGCCGGCGTGATTGTCAGCGGAACTTTACCGGAAACTGACCTCAAAAAACAGCTTGCCCTTGTGGATATCAACTGTAAAGGCGTTCTGATTGGCTGCTATAAGCTTGCGCCGCATTTGGCAAAAAGCGATAACGGCAAAATCATTAATTTATCTTCAGCTTCTGCCATTTATGGTCAATCAGAAATCGCGCCGTATTCAGCAAGTAAGTTTTTTGTTCGCGGCTTAACTGAAGGCTTAAACATCGAATTTGCGGATTTAGGCGTTAAAGTGGTTGATGTGATGCCGCTTTGGGTGAAGTCCGATTTAACCAAAGGCATCAAGGTTACCAGTATTGATCGGTTGGGAATCAATTTAACCGTTGATGATGTTGCCAAAACGCTTTGCAGCTTAGCCAGTAAACCGAACGACAAAATCAATGGCACGCATTTTCCAGTTGGTATGCCCGCCAAAGTGCTGCAAAAGCTCTCGCAAGTCTCCCCTGACCCCATCATGCGCTGGATCAATACCAAAGTTGGCGCTAAATAAAACTGCCTTAAGTAATGATCAACAACAAAAAAAACGGCGATCTTATGGGTTGCCGTTTTTTTATTACACATTTTGAACATGCTGTCACAGCTTACTACTATTGAGCAAAAGCGATTTACGGCAAACTAACCTTCAAAGCATAAGACTCAAAGTAAATAACAACCAATAAAAAATAATAAGGATAACATGATGGAAAGCTCAGCTGACAACTCAAAACTGCCCCTTCCCGATGAGATGGATTATTTAGAAGGCGAAGATGATCAAATGGTCGATTTAAATGACCCGATGCTTCAAACCATCGACGATGAGCCGCTCATTAGCGATGACCAAGAATTTAGCAACTCACGCGTTGGCAGCTCAGAGACCATTCAAGGGGAAACGCCCATTTATCGGCAAAATATTGACGAATCAAGAATTGATGAGCTATTGGTAGAAGAAAATCTTGATGACGCCGATTATCCCGATATCGTTGATATTGCTGATAGAGATGCTGCAAAAAATAGTTTTAATGATGATTTATAATTTTTTTATTAAAGTTATAAGAGCACACTATTTAGTTAGTTGTGCTTTTTTTTGCAAATAAAATATCAGCCGTTTTATAAATGACAATATCATTGCCGTCGTGACAAGGCTTACTGCCGCAAAGCTGAATGAAAATATAATTGTCGTTTAGATATTTGATTTGAAAGCGCTCGCTGCCATAATCTTCATGAACGACACTTTGAATTTGTTCGACATTTTTAAGATTATAAGGGATTAACAAGCGATCATTTAAATAAGTGATGAGTCCAAAAATAAATATCAGCCCTGAGAGTGCCAAAAATATCAAATAGGCGTCTAAAAATAAGTGACCGCTTTGGGTTTGACCGCGAGTTTTTAAACGTTGTGAGGAATCGATTAAATAGCCTGACTTAATGATAAATATCAGCGCTTTATTGACCAAAACGATAAATCCGGCGATTAAGGTCAAAATAATCAACACAGGGCTTTGATTAGATAAATAGTCAATACTTAACACAATCAGCGCAATAATGGCGATCAGTAGCAAAGTAAATTTGATCAAGGCGCGAAAAAAATAACGCTTTAAGCTTTGGTCATAATCGTTTGCAAACGCCTTGGCGCGCTTTTTTATTGTTGCCAAATCCGAACCGGTAAAGCGCAAGTAAATTTTATAAAATACAAACCCAAGCAGGGCAATAAAAATCAGCAGCGCGCCATCGACCGGAACTTGGCTGACCGAAAAAAACCGAATATAAGATAAATTTAGCCGAGCCAGCGCAATAATCTGCCAACTGGCACCAAAAAAAGTCGGAATGAGCACAATAAGCGAGACATTATCGCGCAAAAAATCAAGCCAAAAGCGGATGGAATTGTGCCGATGGATGCGGTGCTGATGTAGTTTTTTAAGGGCGGAGGGCGTATCCGTATCAGGAAGGATCAAACCGCTTGGCTGCTTATTCCAGCCTTGCTCAAGCGGTTTGCGATCATTATCAGGATTGCCCTCGTTATTCATCACTGATCGCCGATGCTAACAGCGGAATTAATGCGCATTTAACGGCTGATCCGTCCAAACGTCGCGGTAGCTGGTGAAATAGATCAGCAGTAAAATAGGCAAAATGATAAAGATCCCAAGCCCTAAAGTGAAAAAGACAACAACGGGAACGAGCAATAAGCAAACCAAGCCAAAAACAAACATTGGCATCAAGTTTTGTTTGCTGCCTTCAAAGCTTTTTTTCATTGCCGTGACCGCATCAACATCATGAAGAACGATCAGCGCAGGCGCAAACCAAATCGCCATGGTCAAAGGGATAAACAGCAGCATACTTATCAAATAACCAAAGATCACCGCACTGATCGATAGGCTTCCGACCGTGCCATAATCGCTGTTAAATAACGCAAACATCATACTTCCCATCGCCACAAACATGGGAATCATACAAACAATCGTCCCAACCAAATACCAAAGTCCAAGCATCACTAACGGCTTTAGATGGGATTTGAACCCTGAAAACAAATGGTCAAAACGCAGCTCATCGCCTCGCGACTGCGCGGCGGCGCCTTGAATGATGCCGCCGATAAAGACAAAAACGACCATGACCATCAGCACATTTAAAAAGGGAATTGAGGCTAAAACGCCTAGAATAATCATCAGCGTCGCCCCCATTGCCAACCACAATAGCGGCTGGCGCTGAAACAGACTCACCGCTTGAACCATCCACATCACGCCAGCACTGGCATCACAGCGCCTTGGGGTGGCAAGCAGCCTTGGCAAAATTGAGCCATACTCATCCGTTGGCGGGATGGCAGGTGGCGTAATTTGCGGGGTTGGCTGTTTTTGTAAGTTAATCATAGACGGCTGAGATGGCTCGCTTGAATTCATACTGACCTCAAATTTAACCTTTAAATAGAATAGAAAATAATCCCTATTCCCAACCTGTAAGCGTCCCCGCCCAACCTTGAACCAAAGGCGCTGAAAGGGCTGCCATCAAATCAATGTGCGCGTCATCAATATTGAGCGCGGGAATATAATGATAGTCTTTGCCGCCTGCGTTGATAAAGTTATCGCGGTTTTCAATTGCCAATTCCTCTAGGGTCTCTAAGCAATCGGCTGAAAACGCGGGGCTGACCACTTGAACGGATGCCACGCCTGATTTTGCCCAGTCATCGAGCACCACATCAGTATAAGGCTTCACCCATTCTTGTTTGCCAAATCGCGACTGAAAACTGATGATCCACTCATCCTCACCAAGACCAAGCTCACGTGCCACTTGCGCCGCCGTACAGCGACAGCGTTTTGGGTACGGGTCGCCTTTATCGGCATACGGCTGCGGGATGCCATGAAAGCTGAACATCAACTTTTCAGGTTTGCCATGCTTGGCTTGAAAGCGGTGAATGCTGTCAGCTAAGGCTTTGATATACAACGGATGGGCAAAGTAATCTTTCACAATCGTTAAATTGGGAATATTGCGCTGAGCCAATGCCCATTTATTCACCGCATCAAACGCCGCTCCCGATGACGTTGCCGAATATTGCGGAAATAAGGGCAACACCACAAAATGGTCAACGCCTTCAGCGCGAAGCTTATCCATTACCGCAGGAACAGCAGGATTACCGTAACTCATCGCCGCGTGAACCGAAACGCGAAACGGCGCGGCAATGCTTGCAAGTTTTGGCTCAAGCAATTTTACTTGCTCATTTAAAATATTGCGCATGGGCGAGTCGCCATCCCAAATGCTGGCATAAGCTTCTGCCACGCGCTTGGGGCGACTTGGGAGCACGAATAAATTTAAAATAATTGCCCAAACAAATTGCGGAATCTCAATCACCCGAGGGTCGGATAAAAACTGGCGCAAATAGCGGCGAACGGCAGGAGCGGTCGGCTCGTCGGGTGTTCCTAAATTGACAAGGATCACAGCAATCTTTGGCGGTAAGGCAGGCTTCATAGGGGGCAAAAAACCTTGATTAGACAGATAAATAAAAGCATTTAGTTTAGCACTTTGGCGCAATTATAATAGTACCAACGCGTAATCAAAATGCGCTTTTTGAGCGATTTTTTTGTGGGTGGTTGTGCTCAGCTCCCCATCGCCCTACAATAGAGTCGCCGTTTGATACGTCGATTTTGATTCCTTTTTCCCAGTCTGGTTTACGCGCACGCTTTTGTGAGGTTATTTTGAACACACGCCCAATCTCTTCTGACGCTCCCTTTGATAAAACGGTATCTCAAGATGAGCGCGCGGACATGATGACAATGAATAACGACCATCATTTAAACGCCGATCAACTGCCCATGACGGCTCAATCAGGCAAAGCCAATTATTTACAAGCCAAAGCGTATTCCACCACTGAAGGCTCTGTGGGTATTGTCACGCCAAAAGTATTTCATTCCAAGGTGCCATTAACCTTGGTTTGCAACCGGATTTTGCCGTCATTTGACTTGGTTTATGAAACTTACGGTCAGCTTAACCGCGATAAAAGTAACGCCATTTTAATTTGTCATGCATTGTCCGGAAGTCATCATGCGGCAGGCTATCACAGCGCGGATGACAAAAAAGCGGGCTGGTGGGACAATATGATCGGTCCCAACAAAGCGATTGATACCAACCGCTTTTTTGTGGTTTGCGTGAATAATATTGGCAGCTGCTTTGGCTCAACGGGACCCACGACCCTCAATCCTGAAAGCCAAAGTAACGGCGAAGCCGCCATCCCTTATGGTCCTGATTTTCCGCTCGTGACGATTAAAGATTGGGTTAAAACCCAAGCCATGCTGTCCGATTATTTGGGGATTGAGGTTTGGCATGCCATCGTTGGCGGCTCAATGGGCGGCATGCAAGCGCTGCAATGGTCGGTCGATTACCCCGAACGGCTCAAGCGCTGCGTAGTGATTGCCAGCACCCCCAAACTGTCCGCGCAAAATATCGCCTTTAATGAGGTGGCTCGGCAGTCGATTTTATCCGACCCTGATTTTAATCATGGCAGGTATTTGCAGGCGGGAACCTACCCTCGTCGCGGCTTGATTTTAGCAAGGATGGTCGGTCACATCACGTATTTGACTGAAGATGCGATGATGACCAAGTTTGGTCGGGATTTAAAATCGGGCAAATTTATGTACGGCTACGACGTTGAATTTCAAGTGGAAAGCTACCTTCGCTATCAAGGCGAGCGCTTTAGCGAAAACTTTGACGCCAACACCTATTTATTAATGACCAAAGCGCTGGATTACTTTGACCCTGCCCGCGATTTTGACGGTAAAGACGCCCTTGCCAAAGCGTTATCAGTATCAAAATGCCAATATTTAGTGATGTCCTTTACCACTGATTGGCGCTTTGCCCCTGAGCGTTCACAAGAAATCGTTAATGCATTGATGGCAACCAAAAAGCCAGTCAGCTATTTAAACATCGATGCGCCGCACGGTCACGACTCATTTTTATTTGACATTCCGCGTTATATGACCGCAATTAAAGGCTTTTTGAGCGCGCCGTTTATCCATGATGCGCCAACTTTGCAACCCAATCAATCGACACAACCTGCCGGAGCGCCGCTATGAGAATGGATCACCAACTGGCTGAGCGCTGGATCGCCCCAAAATCGAACGTATTAGATTTGGGCTGCGGCAATGGCGAGCTGCTGGCGCATTTGCAATCAAAATTTGGCGTGACCGGTTACGGACTTGAAATCGACCCTGATAAAATCAACGAAGCCATTGCCAATGGGCTCTCCATCATCGAGCAAGACTTAAATGACGGTCTTGCTCGATTTGAAGACAACAGCTTTGATACGGTGATTATGGCGCGCGCCCTGCAAGCGGTGATGACGCCCGATAAATTGCTCCTTGATATGCTTCGGGTCGGTCGCGAGGCGATCATTACTTTCCCAAACTTTGCGCATTGGCAAAATCGGCTGCATTTGGGCATTAAAGGCTTGATGCCGGTATCAGAAGCATTGCCTTATGAATGGTACGACACGCCCAACATTCATCTTTGCACATTTAAAGATTTTGAAGCGCTTTGTGCCAATCACAATATTCAAATCTTAAGCCGATTTGCCGTTAGCGACTCCACTCGTCATTCAAGCGCACTTCGAACGCTGCTTATTCGCCAAGCCCCTAATCTATTAGCGGATGTTGCCATTTATCGGGTGACCAAATCCTCATAAAAGTCACAATAATATTAAGGATTTTGTAACTTCTCTTTTCCAATTGGACTTTATTAAACCTTACTGCAATGTAACGTTATGATTTTGTTAGCTTCTCTTTGGCAAAATTTGGCGTAAATTTGCGTAATTAGTATTTGAGTTTCGTAAGTTTGGGTGGTAAGCTTACAAAATATTGTCAATGACCCCTTAATTACAACCGCCTATCTGTTGCGTTAGCGTAAGGAATTTTAGTTACGAAAGGTTAATCAGCCTAAAGTTCTAACGCTAATAACGGCATCGGTCAATTCAACGTCATGGTTATATTTTTATCTGATTTGGAGCTGGTATGAAATTTTTAAAAGCCGCCTTATTCACCGCTGTATTGACCACGGCAAGCCTTGCCAATGCCGACTTGGTTGCCAATATCCCACTTGATACCTCACGCTATGAGATGATGAATGTCAGCGAGTTGTCCTCGCATGCTGCCCAAGGCAACGATCACGCTCAGTTTTATCTCGCCAAGCGTCTACAAAAAGGTCAAGGCGTGGCTAAAAACACTCAGCAAGCCGTCCAGTGGTATACTCGCGCGGCGGAACAAGGCGTCGCTCCTGCTCAGTTAAACCTTGGCATCATGTACCTTCGCGGTGAAGGCGTCCAGCCCAACCTTCAGCAAGCCCGCAAATGGCTAGAAAAAGCCGCCATGCGCGGCGACAATCGCGCAAGCTACACCTTAGCGCTGCTCGATGAAAAACAAAAAAACCTCGTTGATGCTTATAAATGGTATGATTTGGCTGCCCGCGATGGCATGCTTGATGAAAAAGTTCGCAGCAAAGCTCGCGGCAAAATCGGTCAGTTGGCATTGAACTTATCGAACTCTGACATCGCAAGCGCTCGCAACCAAGCGGATCGCTGGTTCCAAAGCAAATAAGTCTTAAGAAGCTTGACCATTTAAAATCCCAGCTCATACGTTGGGATTTTTATTTTGATTCAAAAATTTTATAAATTTTGGTAAACTTACCGCGCAATTAGCATAATTTGCCGATTTTTCTTTTATTTATCATTGCTCTAGGATTACGCCCTAGCCCGCAGGAGATAGCATGAGCCACGCCCCTTTTGATGCTACCACCAACAATATTGTGGTAGCTGCCCTTTATAAATTTACCCCATTTGCCGACTTTGAACGCTACCGCGAGCCGATTTTAAACACGATGCTTGATAACGACGTTAAAGGCACGCTGTTAATCGCAGCGGAAGGCATCAATGGCACGATTTCAGGAAGCCGCCAAGGTATTGATGCAGTACTTGCGTTTTTACGACAAATTCCAGCTATTGGCGAGTTCGTTTTTAAAGAGTCTTATACCCACGAGCAGCCGTTTTACCGAACCAAAGTAAAATTGAAAAAAGAAATCGTGACTATGGGCGTTGAAGGCATTGATCCGCTGCAATCGGTTGGGCGTTATGTTAAGCCGAGCGATTGGAACGCGCTAATCTCTGATCCTGACGTTATCCTTGTCGATACGCGAAATGATTACGAAGTTCAAATCGGCACCTTTAAAAATGCGGTGAACCCGAACACCAAGACCTTTCGCGAGTTTCCAGAGTTCGTTGCCCAAAACCTTGACCCAAATCAGCATAAAAAAGTGGCGATGTTTTGCACCGGCGGCATTCGCTGCGAAAAATCAACCGCGTTTATGCGCGAGCAAGGCTTTGAAGAGGTTTATCATTTAGAGGGCGGCATTTTAAAGTATTTGGAAGAGGTGCCAAAAGAGGAGTCGCTTTGGGAAGGTGACTGCTTTGTGTTTGACAATCGCGTGGCGGTCAATCACGATTTAGAAAAAGGCGATTATGAGCAGTGCTTTGCTTGCCGGATGCCGATTACGCTTGAGGATATGACCTCTGCCGCTTATGTCAAAGGTGAATCGTGTCCGCATTGCATCGATAAAGCGACTGAAGAACAAAAAGCGCGCTTTCGTGAGCGCGAACACCAAATCAACCTTGCCGCAAAGCGTGGTGAGGAACATATCGGCGGCAACGTCGTTGAGGTCATCGAAAAGCGCCGCGCGGCTAAAGTTGAAGCAAAGCAGCAGCAAGAGGACGCTCAAACTAAATCCAAAAAATCAAAGCAAGCTAAAGCTTAATCCAGTTAGCACTAATTTTAGTTAGCAAAAGTTTCAGTTAGCGCTAATAAAAAAGAGGCAAAATCTGCCTCTTTTTTTTACTTTTTAAATTGTGGTTTTTTAAATTGTGCTTATTAATAACTTATTAGCTGCCGCGATAAGTGCTGTAGCCATAAGGCGATAAGGTAATTGGAACGTGATAATGCTGAGTACCTTCAATGTTAAAGTTGACCTCAACATACGGGTAAAATGATTTTACGCCTTGATTGTAAAAATAGGGCGTGGTTTCAAAAATCAGCTTATAAACGCCATTGTGACCTGAGCTGCCTTCATTGGGTAAAAAATCAGGAATTCGACCGTCATTTCCGGTTTTTTTGCTGTCAATCAGCTTCCAACTGCCATTGGATTGCTGCTGCATCAAGCGAACGTTGACATCGGGCGCTGGCTTTCCGGTGCTGATGTCCAAAATATGACTGGATAACTGATAGGTGGTATCGGCAGCAAGGCTTGGTACGGCGCTTAATAACATGGCGCTGCCTATCAAAGCAGACGCGGCTATTTTTCGATTAAGTGTAAGTTTCATGAAAATTCCTATAACGAGGATTTTTATTGTTGTTGGGGTTGATAGGAGATAACGCACTTTTTCCCTAGCGATGTTTATATTATCTTATCAATCACGCTTTATTATTAATTAAATGTTATGGTTTGTTGAAAACTGTTAGTGTTGTTATCAATATAAAAGCCAAAAAAAACAGCAGGGTTATTACTAACGCTGCTGCTTTTAACGCTGAAATTTAAGTTAAAACAAGACGCTTAAAACAAGACGCGAACTCGAACGGTTTCCGCCACGTCATTGAGCATATCAAGCGCCGCTTTTGAATCGCTATAATCCACATCCATCACCAAATAGCCGATATCGCCTTCGGTCATGAGGCTTTGCGCTAAAATATTGATGTGAGCTTCGGCAAACAGACGGTTCACTTGTGACAGGACGCCAGGGACGTTTTTGTGAATGTGAAGCAATCGGTGCGTGCCTTCTTTGAACGGGATGGAAACGTTCGGGAAGTTAACCGCAGTGATGGTATCGCCTTGATCCGAATAGCGAACGAATTTTTCGGCGACTTCTAAACCGATATTAGCCTGAGCTTCTTGGGTGGAGCCGCCGATATGCGGGGTCAAAATCACGTTGTCAAATTTGCGCAGTGGCGATTCAAACTCTTCGTCAGCAGATTTTGGCTCTTTTGGGAACACGTCAATTGCCGCGCCTAAGATTTTACCGGATTCAATCGCGGCGGCTAAATCATCAATATCCACGCAAGTTCCGCGAGCGGCGTTAATAAAATAGCTGCCATCTTTCATTTTGCCAAACTGCTCAGCTTTCATCATATAGCGCGTGCTTGGCTCATCAGGAACATGCAAGGTGACAATGTCGGCGTTTTCAAGCAATTCATCAAGACTGCCAACTTGGCTTGCATTACCAATCGGCAATTTGGTGACCACATCATGATAAATGACATTCATGCCAAAGCTTTCAGCCAAAACCGATAACTGCGAGCCGATGGAGCCGTAGCCAACAATCCCAATAGTTTTGCCGCGAACCTCATGCGAGTCTTTTGCGGACTTGCCCCAACCACCGCGATGAACGGCAGCGCTTTTGGCAGGGATGCCACGATACAACATGATGGCTTCAGCAAGTACCAATTCGGCAACCGAGCGCGTGTTTGAATACGGCGCGTTAAAGACCGGAATACCAAGCTCACGAGCGGCATTTAAGTCCACTTGGTTGGTGCCAATACAAAAGCAGCCAATGCCGATCAATTTGGGCGCTTGCTCAAGCACCTCACGGGTCAACTGCGTTCGCGAGCGAATGCCAATAAAGTGCGCGTCTTTAATTTTTTCAATCAGCTCATCAGTATCAAGTGCTTGACTTAAGCTTTCGATATTATGATAGCCCCCTTGAGTCAACACTTTAACCGCGTTGTCGTGAACACCTTCGAGAAGTAAAAATCGGATTTTGTCTTTTTGCAGGGAGAGCGCCATGGAAAACCTATCCTTTGACTTTGGTGAATGAATCAGCAAGCTTCTTATCTTACACAAATTGCTAAGTGTTGTTTTACTATTTATTTAAATAAATAGTTACTATTTTTTAATCTCATCATGAAAAAAATTCAGGGCGACAGTAGTTATTTGAATTTGCTTAAAAAATAAAAGTTCTTCAAAATTTATCAACTAGCCGCTCCCTTAAAATCACGATACACTATATTATTCTTGAAAGCTTGCTTTATGATTTTATTTTGACCCGTTTTATTTTAACCCGTTGTTGTTCACCTCCATTGCCCAAAACGATGCTGCCTTGAGACGATTATGACTGAATTGACCACGCCCCAACCGACTTTGGAAACTTTGCAATCAACCCCGACTGCCACCTTGCTCAATGCTTTGCGTGAAGATTGCGGCTTTGATGCCAGCCAAATCAAAACCGACAGCGAAAGCTTGCTGCACTGGGGCAAAGACTGGACGAAGCATTTTTCGCCAAACGCCTCAGCGATTGTATTTCCAAAATCGACCGAGCAAGTTCAAGCGGTGGTAAAACTTGCCAATGCTCACAATATCGTGCTCACGCCAAGCGGCGGTCGAACAGGACTGTCAGCAGGCGCCGTTGCTGCGAGTGGTGAAATCGTGGTCAGCTTTGATAAAATGAATAAAATTGGCAAATTTTATCCGGCAGACCGAATGGTTGAGATTGAAGCAGGGGTGATTACCGAGCAGCTTCAGCAGTTTGCCCAAAGCCAAGATTTATATTATCCGGTCGATTTTGCCTCAGCAGGATCAAGCCAAATGGGCGGCAATATCGGCACCAACGCCGGCGGCATTAAGGTCATCCGCTACGGCATGACGCGGCAATGGGTCATGGGGCTGACAGTGGTGACCGGTCGCGGCGATATTTTGGAATTAAATCGCGGCATGATTAAAAATGCCACGGGCTATGACTTACGCCAACTGTTTATCGGCAGTGAAGGCACGCTTGGGCTTGTGACCCACGCACAAATCAAGCTTGAGCGACCACCAAAAGCGCTCAGTGTTATGGTGCTTGGCATGGACAGCTTTGATGATGTGATGAATGTGCTTGCCGCCTTTCAAGCCAAAGTTGACTTGACCGCCTTTGAGTTTTTTGATGATGTTGCCGTTGACAAACTCATGGCAACGGGTCACGTTCAAGAGCCCTTTGAATCCAAGCCGCGGTTTTATACCCTGCTTGAATTTGAAGCGCCTTATGAGCCGATCATGGATGAGGCGATGGCGATTTTTGAAAACTGCATGGAAAACGGCTGGATTGTCGATGGCGTTATGAGCCAAAACCTTGCTCAAGCAGCGGAGCTTTGGAAGCTTCGTGAGTTTATTTCCGAAACCATTTCAGTTTTTACGCCTTATAAAAATGACGTTTCGGTGCTGATTAGCCACGTTCCAAGCTTTATTCACGACATTGAAACTATTGTTCAAGACAAGTACCCAAGCTTTGAGGTGTGCTGGTTTGGTCATATTGGCGATGGCAATTTGCACTTGAACATCTTAAAGCCTGAAACCATGAGCAAAGATGACTTTTTTACTGAATGCCAAATCGTTAACCAGTTTGTCTTTGAAACCGTTCAAAAATATGGCGGTTCAGTCTCAGCCGAACACGGCGTTGGCATGACCAAAAAGCCCTATTTGCAATTTAGCAAAACCGAAACCGAGATTGATTATCTTAAAGCCATCAAGCGCGTTTTTGACCCCAATAACATCATGAATCGTGGCAAGATTTTTGACTTGGAGTGATAGTTAATAAAGAATAATCGTCTATAAAAATAACGGTTAACAAAAATTAAGCCCTAAAAAGTAAAAAAATGACGTCTTAGAACGTCATTTTTTATTGCCTAACAAGTTTGAAATGTTACCACCAAAGCAATGATCCTAACGCCAAAATCACAAGCAAAAGCAAAATACCTTGAACCAATAAAAAGGCTTGATGCGGGGCGGTGACATAGCGAACCATATTGCCAAGGGCATTGTAAGTGATGCCCGCCGCTTTGATGTGCGGCGGATGATCAAACGCTTGAATGACGGCTAAAAACTGCTGAGTCCGCGCGCTTGACCACCCTTGCGGCGCAAACGGCAAAAAGGGCGCTAAATTTTGCGCTTGCGCCTTGGTGGCATCCGACCAAAGCCAGCGCTCCAAAAACAGCATCCGCATTCGCCAATCTTTAAAGCGCTGATAGCTGATCGGCTGAGCTAATAAGATAGTTAGCTGCTTATGTCGCGGATCTTGCGAAATGCGCTGCAAAAGCGCCAAAATCTGCGCTTTTTTACCTTCAATACACTGCAAAAACTCGCCATTGCCATAGCACAAAATGCCCGTAATCCCTTGCTGCTGATTGTAACGATACGCATGATGGGCAATATCATCAAAGATTTTTGAATCAAAACGTCCCTTAAGGCTCAACGTACTGGCATACACCACTTGGATCAGCGCATCATCTGCCAGCGGTTCAATTTGGTCAAGGGACATCATAATAAACCTTTATCATCCATTTTATTGATAGTTAAGCAAAAATTTTGGCATCGCCAAGAAAATCCAAGTTTGATGGCACGGTCACAAAGACACCACTGCTAATGGAGGTATAAAGGCTCAATAAATAAAAAGGAGAAGCTCAAGATAATCTCACAAAACCATAGCAATTGGTTACTTCTCTTACGCTGATATCGCGACGTTGGCTTGCTATGATGAGCATTAAAAAATGATCGCAAGTTGAAAAGATAAGCGTAACCTGTGACGCTATCTTATGGCAGCAAATAGCAGAGGCGTAAATCTGTCAAAACTCAATCGAGCCTGCCAAGATTTCAAAAGACTTTTAACGTGGCTTTAACTTTTAACTTAGCTTTAACAAAAGCATTGATCGTGACAAATTTTGCTTAAAATTAACTATAGCATTAAAGCGATAAATTTTTTAAGATTTTTTTATGAGTTTTGATACCTTTTTTTTAGTGCCAAAACCGCAAGCTAACCTTTGAATAGGATTGATATGAGTAAGAACGATAAGATCGATGATTTTCATTTAACGATTGCTGAAATTAAGAAAAAAGACTACCCGCAATTAAAAGTATTGATGGATCGCGTTTATGCCAATTTGGGCGGCGCGTGGTCAAAAACGACCATTCATACGCTCATTGATGCCTTTCCTGAAGGGCAAATTGCGCTATTTGACCATGATCAAATGATTGGTTTTGTGCTGTCGATGCGCGTGGATTATGCCAAATTTTCCAATCCGCATACCTATGATGATTTGATTGGTCATCGCGAGATCATCAAGGACAATCCTAAAGGCGATGCTATTTATGGTTTGGATGCGCTGATTGATCCCGATTATCGCGGTTATCGCTTGGGTCGCCGCCTTTATGATGCTCGCAAAGAGCTTTGCCGGCAGATGAACTTTCGGGCAATTTTAGCTGGCGGTCGCATTCCTAATTATTACAACCATCAAGATTTGACCCCAGGAGAGTACATTGACGCGGTTGAGTCGCGTGAAATTCATGACAATGCGCTGTCGTTTCAATTGTCCAATGGCTTTATTGTCAAACGGATTTTGACCGGCTATTTGCCCGATGACGCCCAGTCAAAAGGCTTTGCCACTTTACTTGAATGGTCAAATATTTATTACGAGCCGCAAGATTATAAGCCCAACGCTCGTAAATCTGAAGTTCGCATCGGCGGCATTCAATGGCAAATGCGTGAGGTTGAGTCGCCAGAAGAATTGCTTCAGCAAGTTGAGTTTTTCGTCGATATTATGGCGGATTATAACTCCGACTTTGCTTGCCTGCCGGAGTTTTTTAACGCGCCACTCATGGGGCTTTGTGAGTCCACCGACCAAAATATCGCCATTCGTTTTTTAGCAAGCTATACCGAGTGGTTTAAAAATGAAATCTCGCATTTAGCCGTCAGTTATAACGTCAACGTGATTACCGGTTCCATGCCGCTGCTTGATGAGGAGGACGTGCTGTATAACGTCAGCTACCTTTGTCGCCGTGATGGTACGGTTGAGGAGCAGCGCAAAATCCACATCACCCCGCATGAGCGCAGCGCTTGGGTGATTGAGGGCGGTGATAAAGTTCAAGTCTTTGACACCGATGCCGGTCGCGTTGGTATTTTGATTTGCTATGATGTTGAATTTCCTGAGCTTGCCCGCCTCATGGCACTTGATGACATGGACATTTTGTTTGTGCCGTTTTGGACGGACACGCAAAATGGCTATTTGCGCGTCCGTCACTGCGCCCAAGCCCGCGCCATTGAAAATGAATGTTACGTGATGATTTGCGGCTCGGTGGGTAACTTACCACAAGTTGAAAGCCTTGATATTCAATACGCTCAGTCGTCGATTTTCTCACCGTCCGATTTTGCGTTCCCGCACGACTCCATCATGGCAGAAACCACGCCAAATACCGAAATGGTGTTTTTCTCAGATTTGGATTTAGATAAGCTGCTTCATGTTCGTCATGAAGGCTCAGTTCATAATTTGCTTGACCGCCGCGATGATTTATTTAGCCTGCGCTGGAAGAAAAAATCAAAAGTTCCGGCAAATAAACTAAGCGAAGCCGAGCGCCTTGACAATTCTGGAAGCGTTCGTGAGGGTGATCCGCTTCAAGACCGCGCCGCAAACCCTCGCGGCTAGCTAAACCTTTATTTTAATAAGACTTTTTTAAAAACGGCTGAAAACGGTTAATAGTTTAGCCGTTTTTTGTTAGAGTAGCTTTCAACCTTTAAAATTTATAAAAAAACGTTTTATTAAAAATAATTTTGTTAAGAAATAAGTTATGACAGACATTGCCACGCCGCTTACCAAATCACCAAAACAAAAGCTAATTTCTGCGATTAAAACCATTTTGCTTTATGGCGTGATGTTTATCGTCATTTATAGCGTGGTTAATTGGTGGCGACAGCCGGTCATGCCTGCCAATCCGGAATTAACATTGACCGATTATCACGGTCAAACCGTTGATTTGGCAACTTTAAGCCAAGACAAACCCGTTTTGGTTTATTTTTGGGGAACGTGGTGCCCCGTTTGTAAAACGACCTCCCCTGCGGTCAACCGATTGAGCCAATCGAGCAACTATCCGGTGGTGACCGTGGCGGTGAAATCTGGCAGTAATCAAGAATTAGGCAGCTATTTATCACAACATAATTATGCCTTTAGCACCATTAACGATGAAAATGGTTCGATTTTTGATGATTGGCAAGGTCAGGTGACGCCATCGTTTGTCATTTTAAAAGATGGCAAAATGAAGCAAGGCTTAACCGGAATTCAGCCGGAATGGTCATTGAAACTTCGGCTTTGGCTTAGCTCATTAGGTTAATTTTAGATAAGTTTTAACCATTAAAAAAACCGATTAAGCATTGCCAATCGGTTTTTATTTTAAAGGTGGTTTAAAATAATAGTTTAATCCAAAAATATTAACCAAAGACGCTTTGCAACTCTTGATAGTCTAACTCAAGCTCATCAGCAACCGCTTTGTAAGTGACAAAACCTTTTGCGGTGTTGACGCCTTTGGCAAGCGCGCTATTGTCAAGGCAAGCTTGCTTAAAGCCTTTATTGGCAAGGTTGAGAACGTAAGGCATAGTGACGTTGGTCAGCGCCATCGTTGACGTTCTTGGCACGGCGCCTGGAATGTTGGCGACCGCATAATGGATGATGCCGTGCTTGGTGTAAGTCGCGTCGTCGTGGGTGGTGATTCGGTCAGTCGTTTCAAACAGCCCGCCTTGGTCGATGGCAATGTCAATGACCACGCCACCCGGCTGCATGGATTTGATCATCTCCTCAGTCACAAGCTTTGGCGTTGCCGCTCCCGGAATCAATACCGCGCCGATGACCAAATCACTGTCTTTGACGCTTTTGGCGATGTTTTCTTTGGTTGACATCAGCGTTTGAATGCTGCTGCCGAACATCTCTGACAATTCTTTTAAACGCTGTGAGCTTAAGTCCAAAATGGTCACATCCGCGCGAAGTCCGATAGCGATTTTAGCGGCTTCTGTTCCAGAAACGCCACCGCCAATGATGGTCACTTTACCTTTTTGAACGCCCGGAACGCCGCCAAGCAAAATACCTTTACCGCCATAAAACGACTGCAAATATTGAGCGCCAATTTGGGTACTCATTCGACCTGCAATCTCACTCATTGGAGTCAGTAGCGGCAACGCGCCAGTGTCGAGCTGAACCGTTTCATAAGCAATTCCCGAAACCTTATTTTTTACCAACACTTTGGCAAGCTCAGGCTCAGCCGCCAAGTGAAGATAAGTAAACAAGACCAAATCTTCTTTTAAATATTGATATTCCGCGCTTTGCGGCTCTTTGACTTTGATGAGCAACTCGACATCCCAAGCTTCCGCCGCGCTATTGACAATGGTCGCGCCCGCGTTTTTATAGTCGTCGTTAGTGAACTGCGATCCCATGCCGGCATCTTTTTCAACCAACACCGTATGACCATTATCAACCAAGGCGCTGACGCCATCAGGGGTCAGACCGACGCGGTTTTCATTATTTTTGACTTCTTTTGGGATTCCGATTTTCATAAATTGCTCCTTGCAAAATGGTAGCTAACCTGTTGAAATTCTAAAAATTAATTTGAACTTAATAAAAATAGAAGGTCTTAAAAGATTGGCATGATAAATTAAGCAGGTAATCCTGCTGATTATTTTAAAAAGTGGTAAATTTAAAAGGTGATAACTTTAAAAAGTGGTAAAAAGGTATTAAAAATTTGCTAATTCAGCAAATAAAGGCTTAACTAGGAAGTTGTAAATAGGCTTAATGCAATCGCTAATGCTTTATAAAGGCGAGCGACGCTATCCCAAAGCTTGAGATTGATGACTGGCGACATCATACAGGAAAAATACGCGCTCAAAGCGAGCATTGATAACCAAAAAGACGCTATCATTGAAAATAGTTTAAAATAAGTTACCATAATAATGGCGTGATGTTAAGCGTTTTAAAATCGGGTTTTGACAAAAGCGGATGTTTTTTGCGCCACTGATTGCGCGACTAAACTGCCGTAACTCTTTTTACCCCAAGCAATTTGACATATAATATGCCGTGATATGATAATTTTTACTTAGGCGCTTTGAGGATCAATCGCGCCGCGCCTCACATTTTGGTCGATGCTTCTATTGACCTAATGACTGTTATTTTTTCTAGCGCTTGTTTGCACCCCTATTTTTCACTTAATTTAAAGAACTGCTTTTATGACTGACCAAAACGCTCAACATCCGACCGTCACCGACTATAAAGACACCTTAAACTTAGCTGATACCGCGTTCCCAATGCGCGCCAATTTGGCGCAGCGCGAGCCGGATTGGCTTAAAGCTTGGGAGGCGGACGACGTTTACGGCAAAATCCGGCAGGCACGAATCGGCGCGCCGAAATACATTTTGCATGATGGTCCTCCATACGCCAACGGTCAAATTCACTTAGGTCACGCGGTCAACAAGGTGCTCAAAGACATTATTGTCAAATCAAAAACGCTGTCAGGATTTGATGCGCCTTACGTTCCTGGTTGGGATTGCCACGGTTTGCCCATTGAGCAAAAAGTGGAGGCTAAAGTTGGCAAAGTCGGTCAAAAAGTTTCGGCAACCGAGTTTCGTGGGCTTTGCCGCGAGTACGCCAAAAGCCAAGTGGCGCTACAAATGGCGGACTTTAAGCGCTTAGGGGTATTTGGCGATTGGGACAATCCGTATTTGACGATGAATTTTAGCCAAGAGGCAAACATCGTTCGCGCGTTGGCAAAAATCTATGACAACGGTCACGTCACTCGCGGCATGAAGCCGGTCAACTGGTGCTTAGATTGTGGGTCAGCCTTAGCCGAAGCTGAAGTTGAATATCAAGATAAAGTATCTGACGCCATTTATGTGGGCTTTGATATTGTTGACGCGAGCAATATTGCCGCGTTCAATGGTGCGGATGACATTCAAGCGGTGATTTGGACAACAACGCCTTGGACACTTCCTGCCAACCAAGCGATTTCAGTTCATCCGGAGCACGACTATAGCGTGGTTACTACTGAAAAAGGTCATTTACTATTAGCAACTGACTTGGTTGATGCCGCATTAACCGCACTTAAACTTACCAACCAAGGCATTAAAGCTACCGTTTCCGGTCGTGACCTTGAAGGGCTAAAAGCTCAACATCCACTTATTAATGAGCGCCAAGTTCCGCTGATTTTAGGCGAGCACGTGACCACCGATAGCGGAACGGGATTGGTTCATACTGCGCCCGGTCATGGCTTAGACGACTATTTGGTTGGGCTAAAATACAACTTACCGGTTGAAAATCCAGTCAGCGGCAGCGGCATTTATTTAGAATCGGCTGCCGTGTTTGCCGGCGAGCACATTTATAAAGCCAATCCAAAAATCATTGCAGCGCTTAATGACAGCGGTCATTTATTAAGCCACACGAGTATCGAGCACAGCTACCCGCACTGCTGGCGTCACAAATCGCCGATTATCTTTCGGGCAACGCCGCAGTGGTTTATCAGTATGGAAGCCAAAGGGCTTCGTGAGCGCGCACTGGGTGACATTCCAAAAGTAACTTGGACGCCAGCTTGGGGTCAAAACCGAATTGAAGCGATGATGAGCGGTCGCCCTGATTGGTGTATTTCACGCCAGCGAACTTGGGGCGTTCCCATTACCTTTTTCACTCATAAAGATACTGGGGAATTGCACCCAAAAACGCTGGAATTCATGGAAATTGCCGCGCAAAAAATTGAGGCAGGCGGCGTTGAAGCTTGGTTTGATGCCAGTTGTGAAGACTTTTTGGGGGCGGAAGCAGCGTATTATGACAAAGCTACTGATACGCTAGACGTTTGGTTTGACTCAGGGACAACCCATTTTGCCGTTCTTGAGCAGCGCGATGAGCTAACCAATCCTGCTGATATGTATTTAGAAGGCTCCGATCAGCATCGCGGCTGGTTCCAGACGTCGCTTTTAACATCAGAGGCGATGTACGAGCGACCCCCATTTAAGCAAGTGCTAACTCATGGCTTTGTGGTCGATGAAAACGGTCGCAAAATGAGCAAATCGCTTGGCAACATCATCACCCCGCAAGATGAAATTAATAAAACCGGCGCGGATATGCTGCGTCTTTGGATTGCCTCAAGTGATTACCGCTATGAGATGAGCGCCGGAAAATCGGCGTTTAAAGGGGCGATTGACATGTATCGCCGAATCCGCAATACCTTGCGCTTTTTACTTGCCAACACTGATGACTTTGACCCAAGCACTGACAGCGTTCCGATGGATAAACTAATCAGCCTTGATAAATTTATCTTAAAGCGCGCAAGTGACGTTCAACAAGACATCATCGCCGCTTATGACGCCATGGATTTCCACCAAGTCACTCAGCAAGTCACTGCGTTTTGCTCGCAGGATTTGGGCGGCTTTTATTTAGATATTATTAAAGACCGTCAATACACCACCCAAACCGATGGCAACCCGCGCAGATCCGCACAAACGGCGATTTATCATATCGCTCAAGCCATGATTCGCTGGATTGCGCCAATTTTGACTTTCACGGCGCAAGAAGCTTGGGAAGTGCTCAAAGGCACTGACAGCTACGTATTTACCCAAGAATGGTATGCGTTCCCTGAGTTTCATTTGAATGAAATTAGCAGTGATGATTGGCAATATATCCTGCGAGCTAAAGAATTGGTCAATAAACACATCGAAACGGCGCGTGAAAATAAGCTGATTAACGCGAACCTTTCAGCGAATGCGACTCTGTTTGCTGACGGTCAAATGTTCGAAAGCCTTGCAAAGTTGGGCGAAGAGCTGCGCTTTGTGCTGATTACCAGTGGCGCAACATTAAAGCCGATGAGCGAAAGCAATCCTAAAGCTGAAAAATCAAGCGATGAGGACAATGACTTAATCGTTGACATCACAGCCGCTCAAGGTGAAAAATGCGTTCGCTGCTGGCATATCCGCGAGGATATTGGTACAGATAAAAGCCATCCACAGCTTTGCGCCCGCTGCGTCACCAACGTGGCAGGATCAGGTGAGGAGCGTCATTATGCCTAACTCAAATTCGCCGCGACCGAGCAATGACGAGGTGGTCACCACCGACACCTCGTCAGCGCCAACGGTTAAAACCGAAACCCCAAAGGCAGCTCACGTCACCAGTGGCACCTCAACCACGCCAAAAAGCCGGCTGAACCGACCGCAAAAACTTTTGGCTAACGGTCGCGCGGCATTAATGTGGTATGGCGTGGCGTTGCTGGTGCTCATCATCGACCAAGCTACCAAATGGCTCGCCCAAACCAAGCTTACCTTTCATGAGCCGGTTGCAGTGATTGAGCCGGTGCTTAACTGGACGCTTGCGTATAACTACGGCGCGGCGTTTAGCTTTTTGGCGGACGCAGGCGGCTGGCAAAAGTGGTTTTTTGCAGGGCTTGCCTTGGCGATGGCAGTATTTTTAAGCGCTTATTTGCCAAGAGTCCCAAAGCAGGCGCGATTGTTATCACTAGGACTTGCGATGATGCTAGGCGGCGCGGTTGGTAACCTTATCGACCGCTTGCTTCATGGTCATGTCGTTGATTTTATTCACATTCATTATTATGATGTTTGGCATTATCCCGTATTTAACGTTGCTGATATGGGCATTTGCATTGGTGTGGCGCTTATCGTGATTGACATGTTATTTTTAGAAAATAAGCGCAAGGTGGGGAATTAATCTAAAAAATTGATCGGCAAAAGGAGTTTGATGATGACAAGAACAGACGATTTTAAAATCAGCTTAACGCTAAAAGATAACTTGGGAAATGAGCATCAAGCCACCCTTGCCGTGATCCAAGCCGACATCACCAAACTTCACGTTGATGCCATTGTTAACGCTGCCAATTCAAGCTTGCTTGGTGGCGGCGGCGTGGATGGGGCAATTCACCGCGCTGCTGGTCGACAATTGGTCGAGTATTGTCGAACGCTAAATGGCTGCAAAACGGGCGACGCTAAAATAAGTCCCGCCTTTAATTTGCCAAGCCGCTTTGTCATTCATACTGTAGGTCCCGTTTGGCACGGTGGCAACCAAAACGAGGCACAATTGCTTGCCAGCTGCTATCGGCGCTCGCTAGAGCTTGCTGCCCAAAACAACCTACAAAGCATTGCATTTTCTGCCATTAGCACCGGCGTTTACGGCTTTCCAAAAGACAAAGCGGCACGCATTGCCGTTGATACCGTTCAAAAGTTTTTAAAAAATAGTATTGAGCAAGAACAAGACATTTCAGTAAACAAGGTGATTTTTTGCTGTTTTTCAAGCTCAGATGCGGCGCTTTATCAAGGAATTTTAGCGAACATCGTGTCAGAGTAGCTTTGAGGTTTACTGCGGTTTGACTAAAGCGATAACAGACCACTTAGTTTGCCCTCGCCCAGCGTTAGCACAACAAGCAATAATGCTAAATTTACCACGACGGTAAAATAATAAACCAAGCGAAACTCTGCCTTTTGCGATTTATGGCGCAAATAAGTTTGCGCCACCATCGCGCCAACCCAGCCGCCAAGCGCGCTTAAGACATGCAGCGTTGACTCAGGCGTTCGCCATTCCCCTTGCTGCGCTGCGGCTTTGTCTTTGGCGTAACTCAAATAAGTGATGACCCCCAAAACCAAATACCATCCCACAAAAAGCCAAGACAGCTTTGCGGTCGCTGCAAGTAATACCAAAACGCCATAAAACGCTGCGCCTAAAAACAGCCGCTTTTTTTGACCCGCTTCAAACTCGGCTTGCTGACTTTTTTGCTGGTTTCGGCGGCGGATTTGGGCGTTTTTTTGCGCTATTTTTTCTTGAACAAAGCCAAGCTCTTGGATCTCACAAGCTTGCAGACGACCTTGGTTATCGCGTTTGCTACCAAACACCACCTCATCACCAACTTTAGGTCGGCGTGGCGGCAAATACTCACTGATATGAAAAAACAGCTCATCATCACGACCTTGATCTTGGACTTTAATAAAGCCAAAACCTTTATGATCATCAAAGCGGACAATCACGCCTTGTTGTTTGTTCATCCTAATCTGCGACATGATAACGCCTTCAATCTTAGTGATCAGCTCGCTACATTTAAAACTGCTGACAAAAATCAGGCTATGATACACCGATTGCGCGAAGTTTTGTTACATGTTTTTAATCGATTGGCGCTTACAGCTTCGTGCAATTGGCTTATCATGGTCAGTGATAAGCGAAAATCACTTTTACCCGTCTTGCAAATTTTTATTTTTTAAATGGTATTGATATGATCCCAACTGACTTTACCACGCCAAATGAAGACACTCGAATTGAGCACGGCAGTCAAGTGCTGCTGCATTTTGAAGTAGCGCTTGAAAATGGCACGGTGATCGACTCCACCTATCCGCGTCCTGATCCTGTCAGCCTCATCATTGGCGATGACAGCTTGCTGCCTGGATTTGAACAGGTGCTCAATAACCTTCGCGCAGGCGACACGCGAACGGCGCTGTTGACTCCTGAGCAAGCGTTTGGCGAGTGGAATCCGGATAACATTCAGCATTTTAGCCCAGCGCAATTTGCTTTGGTTGCAACAAATCCTGAAGTTGGCATGATGATTGAATTTGAAGACAAAGGCAAAAACACTTTGCCTGGCGTGATTACGGCTATTGATGAAGACGGTATTGAGGTTGATTTTAATCATCCGCTTGCAGGTCAGTCGGTGCTCTTTAAAGTCACGATTTTTAAAGTCACCCCCCCCGGTGTCACTGGAATTCAGCTGATTTAATTTTAAAATTAATTACGCAAAATTATTATTAATAAAAAGGACATCTCATGCGCTATGAACGCTTGCCGCAGCTTGATACCAACGTTTCCAAAATTTGCTTGGGAACGATGACTTGGGGTCAGCAAAATACGGAAAATGACGCCCACGCTCAGATGGATTTGGCGCTTGATTTGGGGGTCAACTTTTGGGATACGGCGGAGATGTACCCCTCCCCGCCGGACAAAGACAAGCAAGGCACAACTGAGTGCTTTATGGGAAGTTGGCTTGCCAAAACCGGTCGCCGTGATGAGGTGGTGATTGCCAGTAAAATATCGCCAATGTCGTTTTTACGCGGCGGTCAAACGCGGTTTAATAAAGACCATATTCAATCTGCCATCGATGACAATTTAAAACGGCTGCAAACCGATTATATTGATATTTATCAGCTGCATTGGCCGGAGCGGCAAGCCAATTTTTTTGGCAATCGTGGTTATGATGATCAAATGAGTGCTCAAGATTTGAGTCAATTAACGCCATTTTTGGAGACGATTTCGGCGCTTAATGATGAAATTAAGCAAGGTCGCATCCGCGCTTATGGCTTATCGAACGATACAGCTTGGGGCGTGATGCGCTATCTTTGGGAAGCTGAAAAAAATAATTTAATCGCGCCCATCACCATTCAAAATCCGTATAGCTTATTAAATCGTCTTTATGAAGTCGGTCTTGCTGAAATCTCGCATCGCGAAAATATCGGGCTGCTTGCCTACTCGCCGCTTGGTTTTGGCGTATTATCCGGAAAATACTTGAACGGCAAACGACCGAAAGGCGCGCGATTGTCACTTTATGACCGCTACGATCGTTATATTAATGAGGAAGCTAAACGTGCGACCCAAGCCTATGCCAAAATAGCTCAAGACTTTGATTTAGATATGGCGCAAATGGCGCTGGCGTTTGTGAACTCAAAACCCTTTGTCACGAGCAACATCATTGGCGCCACCACGCTTGATCAGTTAAAAAGCAACATTGACAGCATTAATCTTAACTTAAGTGATGAAGTTTTGGCGGCGATTGAAAGCGTTCATCAAAAAATTCCAAACCCATCGCCTTAATGGCAACAGATTTGGAATTGGGTTATCAAGCCGCAGAATTTTTAAAATCAGCGTTTAATAGTAAACGCTGATTCAAGGTTTTTTAAAGCATAAGTTTTAAAAGCCTATTTCTCTAGCAGCTCAAGTCCAGCATCGCTTAGCACTCGCGAATGCAAATCGGCAAGACCGTCTTGCAATCGTTGCTGCAATAAATTGGTCAGCTCGCTTTTGGTTTTGCCATCAGGGGTGATCGGCTCAAGCGGCAACACGTAAGCGCAAACATCACGGCTGTCCAAAACACGCTTGATGCTCTCTTTCATGGTAAGCTTACCAAAATACGGCAGCTCACTGCTTAGCGTGCCGTCCTTATTGACGTAAGCAATAACCAAAGGTCGGATGGGAACGCCAGCATCAATCGCCGATTGCAACAGCGTGCCATGAATGCGCTTGATTTTTTTGCCGCTGGTGGTCGTTGCCTCCGGAAAAAAGATGATCGAAAACCCATCTTTTAAAAAATTGGCAATCTGATTGGCAACGGAACCGGCATCACCTGAACCACGCTCAATAAATAATGTTCCACCAGCTTTAGCCAGCTTACCAAAGATTGGCCACTCACCAATTTCAGCTTTGGATAGGAAAAACGCGGGGCTTACTGTTCCCACCACCGGAATGTCCATCCACGAGATATGGTTTGACACCCAAAGCCCGTGATACTGCGGGACGCGCTCAACTTGGACGACTTTGACGCCAAAAGAGCTTGCCATTTTTTGGCAAAAGGTCTGAATATAGCGCGGCAATTGCTCACGCGGCGGTTCTTGAAAAGCACCAATTTTTTTAGCCGCTCGAATGCCGCCTGCAATGGTCGAGGTCATCCCAGCGATTTGCTTGCCGCGACCTAATTGTCGCCGGATAGAAAATTTGGACTTAAGCAGGCTCATGATCGATCCTTAATGGTCATTTTTTATCCCTTCATTTATTGTTGTGGCGATTTAGTATAGCAAAATTTTAAATGGGCGTAAGGGTTTGTTGATCGCTCAAAACAGCAATTGCATAAAGATAATCTGAGCGCAATTTTAGCAAAATGCTTTAATCTTGCTGATTTGCCCATATATTATAGTGATTGGAGGTTGCCGCTAATTTTTCTGATCGCACAACTTGCTAAAATGCGGTAATCCCTCAAATTATAACTGATAACAATTTAACTATAGGTGAGACTCTTTGGAATATTTTGAACGATATGAAGGTGGCGAGCGCGCCATTTTGGTACATTTGGACATTCGCCAATTGCAAGACCCTGATGATTTAAATGAGTTTGAGCTGCTCGTTGATTCAGCAGGGGCTGAGCGTTTGGCGCTCGTTGGCGGCTCTCGGCTCAAGCCTGATGCTAAATATTTTGTCGGCGCAGGGAAGGCAGAAGAAATCGCGGAATTGGTTCGCGAGTATGACGCCGATATCGTGATTTTTAACCACAGCTTATCACCCTCGCAAGAGCGTAACCTTGAGCGCTTGGTTCAATGCCGCGTTCTTGACAGAACGGGGCTGATTTTAGATATTTTTGCTCAGCGCGCGCGAACGTATGAAGGTAAACTTCAAGTTGAGCTTGCTCAGTTAAACCATTTATCAACGCGATTGGTTCGCGGCTGGACGCATTTGGAGCGCCAAAAAGGCGGTATCGGGCTTCGAGGACCAGGGGAGACTCAGCTTGAAACGGATCGCCGACTTTTGCAAGTCCGCGTCAGCCAGCTTAAAGCCCGCCTTGCTAAAGTTAAGCAAACCCGCGCTCAAGGTCGCGCCCAGCGCCAAAAATCGGATGTTCCGACCATCTCTTTGGTGGGATACACCAACGCTGGCAAATCAACCTTATTTAACCGGTTGGTTGATGAAAATATTTATGCCGCCGACCAATTATTTGCAACCCTTGACCCAACGCTGCGCCGCTTGGACTGGCAAGGCGTTGGTCGCGTGGTGCTTGTCGATACGGTCGGTTTTGTTCGCCATTTACCGCATGAGTTGGTTGAGTCATTTCATGCCACTCTTGAGGAAACGCTTGAGGCAGATTTGTTGCTTCATGTGATTGATTCGGCAAGCGAGGACATGCACGAGCAAATCGAGGCGGTAAAAGCGGTACTTGCTGAGATTAATAATAACGTTCCGGTGTTAAATGTCTTTAACAAGATTGATTTGAGCGGTGAGCCTGCCCACATTGGTTACGCATCCGAAGGCGTTCCAAACCGCGTTTATGTCTCAGCGCAGAAAAACTTAGGCATTGAAGAATTGTCCCTTGCCGTTCAGCAATTACTTACAGGAACGCTGACGACTTTTGATCTAACTTTGCCCTATCATGCCGGTCAGCTTAAAAATGCCCTTTATGAGCTTGGGGTGATTCAAAATGAAAGCTATGATGATTCAGGTCATGAATGTCTGCAAATTCGCCTGCCAAGCGATAAGCTTAAGCAGCTTTTGGGTCAAGCTGGATTGTCACCGCGTGACGTATTGCCCGAAGCTCAGGCAACGTTACTCATGCCGGTGCTTGAGCCGTTTGAGCAAGCGCTGACTGCCACTGAAACGTCAAATGAAACTTTTGATAACGCTATAGATAGCCTTGAGGATTTAGAAGATTAATTCCAAAAGGGAGCTTACCTATTTGTCCTCAGTCACGATACCATTTTAGCTTTTGCCACGCGCTCAGTAACCATCCCAATCGGTCTGAGTGCGGCAAGTTTAGTTCAAGCACCTTTAGCCTTTGCCAACCTCGTTATTATCATTTCAGGATTGACGGTCGCGATTGTTGCTCGAATTTTGTTTCGCAATATCTCTGACAATTGCGCTAAAGGGTTGGCGTTAATGCTTGTCGATCACGCATTGAGAACGGTTAAAGCTTAACAAATAAGCCCAATCGCCGATCGCTACGCTGCCTTTGGTTTTACCGTTAATGGCTTATTAACCGCCGTTTGCGCTTCCATCTTTGTCAGTGCCTTTCGCATTTAGTGCTTAATCTTTTTGCAATATCCTTCCTTTTATTTTCATTTGGGCAGCCTTGTTATCAGATGATAGCAAGCTTTTGCGCCTTTTTTTAAATTCTAATTTATTTTCTTTTTTGTTATATTCATTTTTAGCCATTTAAGCTTTACTAATTTTCAGTAAAGTAATATTTTGATTTGGTTAATTTTTTTAACAAAACTACCCTACAATATTAGGATTAAGATAGGGAAAAATATTTTTTTATGATATAGTAAGCAACTATTATCTTTTGTATCTTTTACCATGATGTTTCGTGATTAATGTCGTTTATTCTTAATAACGATGACTCTTGATTTACGCCTTAATTTAGCCCTGTCTTTTTTTCTAGGGCAAAGGGCGATAATTTGATAAAAAGTGATATTTTTATGATAACTGTTGCTCCACTTTTCCGTCGCTATTTGTCCTCAGCTTTGATAATCGGTATGATTTTAGCGACCGCTGCCACCAGTTCCCAAGCGGCTAACATAAACTTCTATAAAAATAGAAGTGGACAAACATTGATCACTAACAGTGATAACCCCCAAGGTAGTTTTTCTGATTTTAACAGAAAAGTAAAAACGACCTATTATAAAGACTCTATTGCTCAAAAAGCGACTTTCACCAGCAATTACAACCCCACTTACACGCCATCGACCAGTTCTGGAAGTCGTAGCACTTATGACTCGTATATCGTTGCGTCCGCTGGGCGTCACGGCGTTGATCCGGCGCTATTAAAAGCGATGATGCACACTGAATCTGCCTTTAATCCCAACGCCCGATCTCCTGTAGGCGCTCAAGGATTAATGCAGTTAATGCCCGCCACCGCGCGCCGCTTTTCAGTAAGCAATCCTTGGAACCCTGCTGAAAATATTGAAGGCTCAGCGAAATATTTAGCTTGGCTTTTACGCAAATTTAATAACAAAGTCGAATTTGCAGTTGCAGGATATAATGCTGGCGAAGGCAATGTGATGAAATACGGCGGCATTCCGCCCTTCAAAGAGACGCGCAATTACGTTCAGCGCGTCATGAGCCGCTATAACACCATTTATAAAAACGATGCAGGGCTGTTTGCTAACAATTCGCGCTCATCAAACTCTGGAAGCTATTCAGCAACGCCCGTCAGCTATGCAACCAGCAGCAATAGCGCCAGTTATGCCAATGCCGCTTATAACGCCCTTCGTTAAATCTTGATTTATATCACTTGCTTTTATTGAATAGAAATAAAAAAGCCCATCTTAATAAGATGGGCTTTTTTTGCGGATTATTTATTGCTAATTACTTATTGATAATAAGCAATAAATTGCCATTCATTACTGATTGGCAGAAGCTTGAGCTGCTGCAACTTCAGCTGCAAAGTCTTCTTGTTTTTTCTCGATGCCTTCGCCAACTTCAAGGCGTTTAAAGCCAAGAACTTTTACGCCTTCTGCTTTTAATACGTCGCCAACTTTTTTGTCGTTGTCCATAACGTAAGGCTGACGAAGTAAAGTTACTTCATCAAGATATTTACGCAGACCGCCTTCGATCATTTTTTCTACGATGTTGTCAGGCTTGCCAGACTCACGAGCTTTGGCTTCGATGATGTCTTTTTCGCGCGCCAATACGTCCGCAGCAACGTCGTTGTCATCAACCGCAACAGGGTTGAATGCGGCAATGTGCATGGCAAGGTTTTTGCCAGTTTCAGCACTGCCACCTTCGTAAGAAACCACTACACCAATACGCAAACCGTGACGGTAAGCAGCTAGGTTGTCGCCTTCAATGGTTTCAACGCGGCGAACTTGGATGTTTTCACCGATTTTTTGAACCAAAGCCACGCGGGCTTCTTCAACGCTTTGACCATCGCCGTAAGGAAGTTCAGCGATTTTAGCCACATCTGTTGTGCCGTTTTCTAGGGCAAGGTTGGCAACTTTTTCAGCAAACGTAGTGAAGTTGTCGTCTTTTGCAACAAAGTCAGTTTGGCAGTTGACTTCAACCAATACCGCTTTACCACCTTGTTGGGCGATGATGATCGCGCCGTCAGCCGCGATGTTGCCCGCTTTTTTGGCAGCTTTTGCTTGACCCGATTTACGCAAGTTGTCGATGGCAAGCTCGATATCACCGTTTGACTCTTCAAGGGCTTTTTTGCATTCCATCATGCCAAGACCGGTGCGGTCACGAAGCTCTTTTACCATTTTGGCAGTTACTTGTGCCATAAAAATTACCTCAATATCAAAATGAGTTGCTTAAAAAGGAAAACAAGAAGGCATGACGAGAGATCCTACATCATGCCTAAGCTTGCTAAAACGCCTTAAACTTAAACGCGTTTATCGAAATGACAATTAAGACTCAGCTTGTTCTTCAGCTGGAGCATCAACGGCTTGCGATGCGTCATCGTTTTGAGCTTGCTCAGGAGCCGCTCCTGATTGAGTTTGCGCGTACTCTTTTCCTGCAATGATAGCGTCAGCTACAGCAGTCACGTACAAGCTTACAGCACGGATTGCGTCGTCGTTTGCTGGAATAACGTAATCAACATTGTCTGGGTTTGAGTTGGTATCAACGATACCGATCACAGGAATGCCCAAGTTTTTAGCTTCTTTGATAGCGATTGCTTCGTGATCTACGTCAACCACAAAGATTGCATCAGGAAGACCGCCCATGTCTTTGATACCACCCAGTGAGCGCTCAAGTTTTTCCATATCGCGGGTACGCTCTAGCGCTTCACGCTTGGTAAGCTTAGCAAAGGTGCCATCTTCTGCTTGTTTTTCAAGCTCTTTTAGACGGTTGATTGACTGGCGAAGGGTTTTCCAGTTGGTCAGCATCCCGCCAAGCCAGCGATGATCAACATAAGGCATGCCAGCGCGAGCGGCTTGCTCACGGATGATACCGCTTGCTGCACGTTTAGTACCTACAAAAAGTACTTTGTTCTTTTTTGATGCCAAGTTGTTCACGTAGTTTAGCGCTTCGTTAAACGCTTTTACGGTGTGCTCAAGGTTAATGATGTGAATTTTGTTGCGAGCGCCAAAAATGTAAGGTCCCATTTTTGGGTTCCAAAAGCGAGTTTGGTGACCAAAGTGAGCGCCAGCTTGCAATAGATCGCGCATTGAAACTTGAGTTGGGTTCTGATTTGCCATAAAGGTATCCTGATGGTTGGGTTATGCCTCCACATCACAAAACCTGCCGATTTGATTACACGCATTTGTCTTAACTAAATTGAGCAGACAAATTAATCAAGTGATCAAACACCCAGCAGCTTTTTGCCGTGATATGTGTGTCATTGGTTGAAAATTAATGCATTATTTTTATTCAAAAATAATTGCTCGATATTTTATCATAAACGCAGCGGTAAGCTCCAGCGATATTGTTAATATGGTGCTTTTCATTGCAATAACCAGTCGTAATCGTGATATTAGGGCTCACTTGTAATTGACTTTTAAGCTAACGCTACGCAATTACGCAATACAAATGCCAACGACTGCTTGATAACCGCGCCAATTAATGGGCGTGATGTAGCTTTGCCGCTCTTTTGGTAAAAACGTATTGCTTGGAGCGCCATCGACAATCTTTGGCGGCGCAATAATAAAATGAGGACCAAATTCGGTTCGCGCGTTTCCTGAGATGGTGTTTGCCATCTCCCCAAGCAAGTCTTTCATCATGGTCAATGAATTGTCCGGCTCTCGCATTACACTGAGCACCTCGCGCAGCATCATGGTCGGGGCGCTGACATAAACGTAACCCTCAAGCGGTCCCGAAATTTTGATGATGCCACTGTAATCAAAGCCAACTGAGTTTTTATTGCTGTGCAAATAAGGCGTGTCGATCGCCACCGGCGAGTCATCAATTTGAGCAAAAAAGTTGCTGATCGAGCTTAAAAACACCTCTAACTTTTCTACTTTTACCATACGTAATCTCTTTTAAATCCTAGCGATTGTTGTTTTCATGACAAAAATTAGTCTTGTAAACAAACCACAATTTCGCCCAATTGATGTTGCCATGTCACCGGAATGATAAAGGAGCGCTCATTTTTAGGCAAAATGATGCTTTGCGGCGCGCCTTTAAATACGATGGGCACTGAGATATGAAACATCGACCCGAACTCTTTGCGCGCATTTCCTGAGATGGTGTTCGCAACCTCACCGGTTAAATCAATTAAATTGTCCTCGCCTTGGTCGCTTTCACCCATGCTGTCTAAAATTCGCGACAGCAGCGGCGTGGTGGCTGTAAAATAAACCACGCCTTTTTTAGCGCCTGAGATGCCAATCACGCCGGTATAATCATGGACTTGCGGCTGTTTATTTTCTAACAAATATGGGGTATCGACCACCAATTCATCTTCGCCAAAAAGACCGAAATAATTGCTAATGATGTCAACAAAGACTTGTAATTTTTGTTCTTTCATAATGTCCCTACTGTGATTATTTTGGCGAATTAATCTTGAACCAGCTCATAAAGCGCTTCAACCAACTCTTCTTCTGAAAATGGCTTACATAAAAAGCCGCTTGCGCCAAGTGATAATGCCTCAATCCCTGTGGCTTTATCTGACAATGCCGAAACCACCAAAATTCTTACCTCAGGGTCAATGGCAATAATTTTTTCGATACATTCAAGACCATCCATTTCAGGCATGGTCAAATCCATCGTAATCACATTTGGGCGATGGGTGTTAAATTTTTCAAGGGCGCTGACGCCACTGGTAGCGGTGGCAACCAGCATAAATTGTCCTGAATCATAAGCGCGCTGAATGCGGTTGCGAATGATATTGGAGTCATCAACAATCATTAGTTTATGCATAATGGTTTGTTATCCTCAAATTAAGAATGGGGTAAAGTGATGATAAATCGGGTCATTTTGCCAAGCTCGCTGTTGATATTAAGCTTGCCGCCAAGCTCTTGAACATGAGCTTTGATGATATCAAGACCAACCCCGCGGCCGCCGTCCTCATCTGAGTGCTCTTTGGTGCTAAACCCTGAGGAAAACAGCTGACTTAATAGCTCATTGCGATCCATTTGCTGAACGGCATCTTTGGTAAATTTGCCCATTTGAACCAAGCGGCTACGAATGTTGTCGTAATTGATCCCGCGACCATCATCTTGCAGGGTTACCACAATTTGACTGTCCTCTTTTTTGACTTCAACATCAATTTGACCGGCTTCAGGCTTCCCTGCGGCGGCGCGCTCATTTGGCGTCTCAATACCGTGAACGATGGCGTTTCGTAACAGCTGAACGGTGATCTCATTGACCACTTGATTTAAACGCTCAGGAATGACCACTTGATTGAGCGTTTTTGATTGCAGCTCAACTTGCTTGTTTTGACGCGCAGCAATTTGTCCGGCAAAGTCTTGGTAGTAAGCCAGCTGCGAGTTTGAAATCGTCGTTTTAGGCGTGTGGTTGATTTCAAAATCTGATTTGTCGCTAGGATCAGTAACCGCAGCTCCTTGATTGATCCGAGCGCCTAATTTACTGATTGTATTTGACAGCGTCAGCAGCTCATCTAAATGAACGGCTAAGGCCAAAAAGTCATTTCCTGCAAGCTTGCCTTGGTTTTGTAGCGCTGCCAATTTGTCTTCAGCTTCTGAAGCAATTTTGGTAAAGCTGTGCAGTTTTAGCGCGGACGCCTCGCCTTTTAAGCTGTGCATCTCGCGATAAATGGCGTTGAGCTTAGTTTCAAGCTCATATTGCGAGCTTCCGGGATTTTTTAAGATGTTGTTCATCTTATCAATTCGCGATTTGGTCGTGTTAATGAACTCATTAATCATTACCGGATTGACGTTTAAGATTGTGGTGAGCATCTCAATTTGCATGTCGTTTTGGGCGCGCTCTTTTTCTAAGCGCTGCTCTAAATAAACGGCGTCGGATACGTCATTTACGTTCACCAAAATTCGGGCAATGTCTTTGTCTTCATAAACGCGCGAAAATTTAAAATCCAAAAAGCGATTGCTGGTATCTTGATCATTTGAGGGATCATGAAGCATGACTTTATTAAGCGGATTTAGAGAGTCGACCAAGCGCTCTTTAACGCGCGGATTATAAAGCTGCTCAATAAACTGCCGCGTGGTGGTCAAGTCTTTATCTGAGATGCGACCGCGAAGCACACTGGCAAAGTTTTGCCCTGCAAGCTTATCTGACCCCATGATTTTGCTTAACGCTTTTGAATGCTGCTGACCGATATTTAAGTCTTTATCAAGCAAAAACAGTCCCGTATTGACCGTTTCCATAATCTCTTGGGTTTCGCGGCGCGCCACCATCAACTCTTCGTCCGACTTTTTTAAGCGGCGAACAAAGTACGATACGAAAATGATGAAGTATAAAATCGCAAATGAAATGCCAAAAATCTGTAAGTTACGCAAGAAGGTTGCGCGGCTGCCGTTTTCAGCGTTTAAGCTGTTGGCTAAGCTTGAAGCATTATCATAAATTTGGCTGGTTGGCGCGCCAAATTGTTGCTCAAGGTCTTGCGTGCTCAGTGCCGATTTTGCCGCTAAAAAATTATTGGCGTTGCTGTGATAACTGTTCCAAGCTTGGCTTGCCCCTTGAACAAAGCCCATTTGATCAGCTTGCGATACCGCCACAAAAGGCACTTTTTCATCGCGAATGTTAACGTTGCCACCTTTTTCGAGTACTTCAATGTCAGCATCAATTTGCTTGGTCATCTCGCTGACTTTGGTGGTGATCGCTTGAATGGCTGCGGCGTCCTCATTGCGAACGCGCATGCTGTTGAGCAAATAAATTTCTTTGGTGAGCGTTGGGATATCGCTTCGCAGGTTTGAGCTTAATAGCGTTCCTGCGCGCAAATCACGGATTTTAAGCGAGTTATAAATACTCGTCACCAAAACGCTTGAGGTGAGCAATAAGAACACCACAACCGAGACAATAATTGCCGTATATCGGCTTTTGGCGATGGGCAAATGAGAGCGTGATGGGGCTGCCATAACGAACGTCCTTGTTCAATCAATTAAAAGTTTGATCGTGAAAATAATAACTGCGGTAAGCGCAATCCAAGCTTAAAAACATAACGCAATATCATAATTTAGTTAACAACGATATTGACTTATGTCTGGCTAATGATGTAAATAAAACTCATTACTGCTATTGAGATAGCAACAATAGTTGCGGCTTTAAAGTTATGTGCTGAGGTGTTATTGAAGTTGTAATAAGGATGATAAAAATATTAATTTTAGATTTATTATAGTTTTATTAAAGACTTAATAGCAGGAGAAAGCCATTTTAAAATAATAACAATTGAAACAATCATAGAATATAAATTTAATAAACATTACATAGTTTTACATATAATCATACTTTAGTGAGGTTATAAAAGCAATGTTTCTAAATTTATTTTATTAACTTGTCAGCACTAAAATGGGCAAATTTTTATCATTTAATAGAGGCTTGTGATGACTGCCGGTTTATAATTTCTTTTTTTTGATTTCTTGCCATAAAAAAAGGGCTAAATCAATAGCCCTTTTTTACATTTTAACTTTTTTACATTTCAAACAGGATCATTCTGCATTTTCTAAATCAAGATTTGAATCGATGCGCCAAATCAAAAAGCAGCCGATACTCATCAAGATCAGCATGGTGATGCCAAGCTTAAATACGGGATTGACGGGGAACAAGTTGAGCAATAAGCCACCAAAGATGCCGACCGAAAACATCAGCGAGCCTTGAAGGGCACTTGCCATTCCGGCGCGGTGCTTTTGAAATGCCAAGGCAATGGCAGTGGCGTTAGGCTGAGTCAACCCTAACGCTGAAATACAAAAGAAAATACAAACCAAAACCAGTGGTAACCAAGCATCACTTCCAAATAATAGCCCTAAAATAAACAGCCCTGCTGCTGCGCTCACTTGAATCATCGCGCCAAAACGCAATAAGCTGAGCAGTCGAAAGCGGTTAGTAAGCCATTGGTTCAACTGAGTTAACGCCACAAATCCTGCCGCATTAAAGCCAAAAATCCAGCTAAACTGAGTTGCGGTCACGCCGTAGTTGTCCATTAATAGCTCAGAGGCGGCGCTGATATAAACGAACATCGACCCCATCAATAAGCCGCCGCCAATCGCCGGAAAATTAAAACGGTTGTCTTTTAACAACTCCCAATATTGAACCAAAACTTGCGATGCTGGGCGCTGGTTACGGTTCTCTTCGGTTAAGGTTTCAAAGAAAAATAGCTTAGTTAACACCAAATTGAGAACCCCAAACGCGGCTAAAAACCAAAAAATCGCATGCCAGCTAAAAAACCGTAAAAACAGCGCCCCAAGTGACGGCGCTAAGATGGGCGCAAGTCCCATCACCAGTACCATAATCGAAAAGGCTTTGGCAGTTTGTTTTGCGGTTAAGCGGTCGCGAATAGCGGCGCGAGTAACCACCGCACCAACACAAGCCCCAAGCGCTTGCAAGGTTCGCCCAAAAAACAGCACAAACTCATTATTGGTCGTAGCACAAATTAAAGATGCCACCACATAAAGCACCATGCCAATATATAAAGGCTTGACCCTGCCCACCCGATCGCTAAACGGACCATAAAACAGCTGACCAAACACCAATCCCACAAAATACGCAGGAACAGAGTTGGCAATAAACGCGGTTGAGACGCCAAAGCTTTTTGCCATGTCAGGAAGCGCGGGCAAATACATATCAATGGATAACGGTCCAACCGCGACCATGAGCCCAAGCATCATAATCCATAAGACGGGTAAATCCGCTGAGCGGACGCGCTCGGAGGGATTGGGCGGCGTTGGTGAGTTGGGTGACGATTGGTTTAAGGCAGGCATAAATCAGACCACTTTTTTGGAAAAAACAAAGGTTTAACGCAGATAATCTTTGAAAAAAGATAATGAAGTGGTTAATGACAATCATTAACCAATCAAGTTATATCTTATCTTTGGTAAATTTTTCAATAGTAACCATGAATTTTATAAAGTTTGGCTAATCAATCAGCGAAACTGGCGCGGTGTAAACTTTACGGATGCTTCTTTGGCTTTTTTGACGGCAAGCTTTTGATTGCGACCCAGCATTAATTTTAATTGCCAAAGCTTTTCTTGATAAAGGCTGATTGCATTTGGTGAATAAAGCTGGTTGACCACGCGCTTACTGGCAAGAACGGCATCGGGTGATCGGGCGATGATCTCCTCGGCTAAAGCTAGTGCTGCTGCCATCGGATCCTTATGACAATGGGAAATCAGTCCGGCTTTAAGCGCAGTGCTTGAATCAATCACGCGAGCGCTCATCGCAAGCTCTTTTAACACATCCAGCCGAACGATCCCTACCGCCGATTGCGACAATCCCATATCGGGAACCAAGCCCCATTTAGCTTCCATAATGGCAAACTTGCAATCAGGGTGGCTGATTCGGCTATCAAATGCCAGCGCCAATTGTAATCCTGCGCCCAAACAGTGACCTTCTAACACGCCAATCACCGGAACCGGAAGATCTTGCCAAATTAAGCACACCTTTTGAAATAAACTTTGCCAAGGTTTTATCAGCTCCCAAATCGCAAACGCTTGGTTTTTGGGAGCATTTAAGTCTTGCAAATCGATCCCTGAGCAAAAGGTATGCTCACTGCCATCAACAATCACGGCGCGGATATGTTTGTCTGCGGCAACCCTTTTTGCAACCAAAATCAGCTCACGCATCATGGCAAAGCTCATGGCGTTTTTTTTATCGGGGCGATTTAGGTTCAGTGTTAAAATACCATGCTGAACGCTCACTTGCAGCGTTTGGTATTGATAACTGGCAACGTTATTCATAAGTTGTCCTTGGTCATATAAAGTCAACCATTATCTTAGCAAGACTGCCAAACTTTGCAGTGGCAATCTTTGACTTTGATCGTCGCCTTTTTATCAATCGTAATTTTTAACAATCATCAATTGACGATCAAATCATTTTCCAAGTCATGTCATTTTCGCTCAGCTTATGGTAATTGAGCTGCGGATAAGGCGACAAGTCATGGGATTGCAAATTATCAAGCGCTTGCAATAAGTCCTCAAAAAACGGCTTTAACATGGTAAATTGCGCGGGGGTTGTATGCTGAGAGTTAAGCAGGCATTTGTCCTCAAGATTTTGGCTGGCAAAGCGCAGTTGCGGCACGCCCGTGTAGCGACTTGCTCCCAAAATCCGGTGGGCAATTTGCGCAAGCTGCGAGCGGTCACGAGCCTCCCAAGCGCTATTTAACGCCTCTTTTTCGGTGTTTATGGTATCAAGCATCATCACCATTAAAGTTGCTGCCAGATCGGGTTTGTTTGCTGATCGGGTCAACGCATCTTGCCAGTCAAGAATGGCAAAGCTATCAAGGTTCGTGGTGGCTTCCACCGGTTTTTGCAGCACGATATCAGCGGTCGCACTTGGCGCCATGGCATCATGATAAAGCTGATGCTGATAGCGCGGCTGGGTTTCGCGGGCAGGCTCTCGAAGATAATCATCGCGCGGCTGGCTGTCGCGAAGGTAGTCGTCGCGGATTTTTTTAAGCGACAGTGGTCTTGCGATATTTTTATCTTTGGGCATGGCTGCCGATTTTTGCGATCGGCGGATCTCAGCTTGACCGTTGTCATTATTTTCAAGATTTTGAGTGGATGGTGGCTGCTCTATGAGCCGTGGCGATGCTTGAGTTGCCGTTCGACCCAGCCATTTTTGCAGCACTTGAACGAGCTGCGGCTGACTGATGGGCTTGCCAACATAATCGTCAATGCCGCTTGCCATCAGCTTATCGCGCTCATCAGCAAGACCATGAGCGGTCAGCGCGATAATCGGTACTCGGTGCTCGGGGTTTTCGATTTTGCGGATTTGCTCGGCAGCGGCGCGACCGGACATTCTTGGCATTTGAATGTCCATAAAAATTAAATCGATGTGGTCTTTGTCGTCAATTTTTATTTTTTCTTCAGAGGAGCCAAGGCTTGTGGCAGGAATATTAGCGCGACCTTCAGCTTTTGACAATTGCGTTTTGTTCGATAAACTTTGCTGAATGCTCTTATTGGGTTTGCTGTGTTTGGTTTGTTGTTTGCTCATAATTTCAATGGCATCAAAGCCGCTATTGGCGGTAATCACTTGAATGCCAAGCTCGCTTAATAGCGCATCTAATACCAATAAATTGGGCAGATGGTCATCAACCGCCAAAACCGTCACCCCATGCCAGCGCGGTAGTGGCGCGGCAGTCGGCGCTCGCGATTTTTGTGTATCAAGCATGGTATAAAGTTGGCGTTTATCAAGCGGCTCAAATAAAATGTTGGCGTGATAGCGATTGAGCAGGGCTTGGTCAGCGGCAACTTGATAGCCAAAGACCGCAAGTTTGCCTTGATAATGCAGCCGGATTTGCTTTAACAGCGCCATCATATCGTCTTGGGTATCATTATCGACAATCACCCAATCCCAATAATTGCCATGCTCTTTTAAAGATTCCAAAACGCCAGGCAAGGAGTTGGCTTGGGTTAAATGAATCGGCAAGTTTTGCAAACTGGCTTTTAACACCTGAATCGACGCTGCATGGTTAATCCAAACCAAAATATGAAACTCATCCCCCGCGCTTGCCAGCGGCGCAAGTACCGGCGGACTGATACTTTGACCCGTCGGCGCTTCTAACACATCGACGTGCGTTGGCATCCGAAACCAAAACGTCGCCCCTTGATTGGCAATATTTTCTTGAGCATTGTCATAAAAACCAATATCGCCGCCCATCAATCGCGTGAGCTGCTTTGAGATGACAAGACCAAGCCCTGTGCCGCCATATTGCCGCGTGGTTGAAGGATCGCCTTGGCTAAAGCTTTGAAATAACAGCTTTTGGTCAGCTTTTGAAATACCTTTGCCGCTGTCTTGAACGCTAATCATCAAAAAATTATCTTGATAATCATCAAGGCTGACCCGAACCACCACATCACCGGTATCAGTAAATTTAATCGCATTGCCCACAATATTGGTCAAAATTTGCTTGAGTCGCAGCGCATCCCCTGTGATTCGCATGGGAACGTCATTGTAAAAAAGCACCGCCATCCGCAGCCCTTTTTCAGCCGCAACAGGGGACAACATATCCACAACGTCATAAACGGTGTCATATAAATCAAAGTCGTGACGGTCTAAAATCAGCTTTCCGGCTTCAATTTTTGAAAAGTCCAAAACATCGTTAACAAGGGCGAGCAGGTGTGCGGAGGACTTGCGAATGGTTTGAACGTACAAATCTTGCTCGGCGTTTAACTCGCCATGGCGCGCCAGCAAATTAATAAAGCCATCGATACTGTTCAGCGGCGTTCGCAGTTCATGACTGATATTGGCTAAAAACGCCGATTTGGCTTGGCTCGTTGAAATGGCAGCATCGCGAGCGTTGCGGATCGAAATGTTTTGCATTTCCATCTCATCAAAAGCCAATCGCAAATCGTCCTCAGTTTGCTCGGCGTGATTTTTTAACTCTTGAAAGCTTGAATGTAGCCTGCGCAGCGTTTTCACCAAATCTTGCTGAAGTAAGTTCAACTCGCCGTCCGATTCCACCGGAATGGGCTTATAAAGATTGTCCACGTTGGTGCGCTGAAGCTGAAGCCGAAGCTCATAAATCGGCGCAATCCAGCGCTTGGCATAAATATTTAAGCTCAGCAGCAAAATTAAAATGGTAAAAAGTCCGGTAATCACCAGTGCAATGGCGATTCGGTAACGAGCAATATATAGCGGCTCATTGTCCATATCGACCAAAAGCCAAAGCCGTTGATCCTCAAACGTCCCCAAAACACTGCCGTAAGCGGTGCCAATGGGCGTTGGCAGCTGTGATAAAAAATTTGCTTCAGGATTAATTTCAGGCCAAGATTCTGCCACCCCGTAGCCGACGGTTGCTAAAACTTGATTGTTTTCATTGACAATGGCAATGCGCTGAACGTGCTGTTCGGACTGCATCCGGCTTAATTTGTCGCGGATCGCCACCAATGAGGCAATTGCGCCTTTGGGGGCGACCTCTGATTTGCCTTGGCTTTCGTCAACGATGACCGCGCTTGAGGGCGTTGGCGTTTGTACCCCGCCAAGCGCTTCTTCAGACAGCACCGCATTATTTAAGTTGCCACCGCGAGCGACGATATAATGGTCAGAATGAACTTGCGATACGGGCAATTGGGATTTTTTTATGCTGGCATCAAGCGCTGATTGGCTGACGCTTGCCACATCGCCAACGATTTTTTTGGCAGTTTCTTTATTGTCATTAAATTGAACGCGCTCTTGCTCTAACAATTCAGGAATTAGCTCGGTCACCATGGGTTTGTAGCGGATCAATACCGCCTCGGCAAGGGCTTCTTGCTCAGATTCTGAGGCGCGCATGGTTTCATGAAACACCAAAATACCACCGACGGCAGCAAGCACACAAATCGGCAAAAACACCAAAATAATCAACTGACCATAGGCGCTACTAGTATCAAAGCGCTTTTTAGTTGTCATAAGCTTGCCTGCCCTCACGGATTGATTGTTGCCAACTGAACGCTATTTTAACAGCATTTTTCATCTGCCGCCCTTTAGTCATGCGTTTTATAAACTCAGCTTTTATTTACTGAGCTAAAAACCGATAAAGCGCTGCACGAAGATAACAACAAAATGATATAATAAGCACATTTTTTATAAAGGGCTGCACGAAGATAACGCTTGCTGATCCCAGCGCGTTTCAAAAGCTTTGCTTTATAAGCGACCCAATAACATCACAAGGATGCGTTATGTCATCGCAAGATTCAAAAGCTTCATTTATCAGCCAAACGGTGACCTTAGCCGACTGCGTTGGCAAAACCCCGCTTGTGGAATTGACCACGTTGCCAACTTTAGAGGGCGTCAGCGGCGCAAAGCTATTAGCAAAGCTTGAAGGCAATAATCCGGCAGGGTCAGTTAAAGACCGACCCGCGTTTAACATGATTTATCAAGCCGAAAAGCGCGGTGATATCAAACCGGGCGATACTTTGATTGAAGCGACGAGCGGCAACACCGGAATTGCCCTTGCGATGGTCGCTGCCATGCGCGGTTATCCGTTGACGCTATTGATGCCGACCAACTCAACCCAAGAGCGTAAAGACGCGATGGCAGCTTACGGCGCAACGCTCATTGAAGTTGATGAAGGCATGGAAGCGGCGCGCGATTTGGCACTGCAAATGCAAGCGGACGGCAAAGGCGTCGTTCTTGACCAGTTTAACAATCCGGACAATAAGCAAGCGCATTATTTGACCACCGCTCCTGAAATTTGGGAGCAAACTGAAGGCAAAATCACCCACTTTATCAGCTCAATGGGAACGACCGGAACGATCACCGGCGTTGCGCAATTTTTAAAAGAAAAAAATCCTGATATTAAAATCATTGGGTTGCAGCCGGACGAAAATGCGTCGATTGCCGGAATCCGCAACTGGCCAAAAGAATACTTGCCAGGGATTTTTGAGCCAGAATTGGTTGATGAAATCCTCGATATTGACCAAACGGACGCTGAAGTTTACATGCGCAAACTTGCCAAAACCGAAGGCATTTTTGCAGGGGTATCTTCAGGAGCGGCGGCTTGGGCGGCGCTAAAAATCGCTCGCGACAACCCCAATGCCGTTATCGTATTTATCGTTTGCGATCGCGGCGACCGATATTTATCAACCGGACTTTATAGCGTCAATGACGACGCAAAAGCCGCTGATAACGCCACGCCATAATTTAGCAAGCTGATTTCCATTTAGGATGGTTTATGAACAACGCCCTGCCCTTTGACCCAGTATTGGTCTTTGATATCGAAACTGCCCCAGACGTTGCTGCGGCGCGGCGCATTTATCCTGAGCTTGCCGACTTAAACGATGATAATGCGTTAAGCGCCCTTACCGCCCTGCGAACTCAAGAATCAGGTCGCAGCTTTATGCGCTTACCGCTTCAGCGCATCGTTTGCATCTCGTTTTTATACATCAAAAATGGCGCGATGAGTTTGCGATCTTTAAGCGCTGAGCAGTTGTCCGAGCAAGAGATTTTGCAAACGTTTTTTCGCGCTTTTAATGATTTTGACAGCTTACCGCAATTGGTCAGTTGGAACGGTTCGGGGTTTGATATTCCAGTATTGCTATACCGCGCGATGCTTTATGAATTAAGCGTTCCGCTGCTTTTTGAAGAAGGCGACCGCATCCAAAAAATGCGCTTTGATAACTATGTTAATCGCTACCACAGCCGCCATTTGGACTTGATGGACAGATTTAGCCAATTTGGCGCAAGCCCGCGCCAATCGATGGATATCGTAGCAAGCCTTTATGGATTACCGGGAAAAACTGATGTCGATGGCAGTATGGTCGGCACGTTGGTCGCAAACGATGATTGGCAAACGCTTACCATTTATTGCGAAAGTGACGTACTAAACACTTGGCTCATTTATTTGCGCTGGCTGCGGTTAACCGGCAAAGTGACGTTTGACCAATTTAAACTTTGGCAATCGCAGTCAAAAACTTATCTGCAAAGCTTTCAAAAAGATGACAGTGACGTCAGCCGCCATCATGAGTTTTTAAAAGATTGGGAATCAAGCGCCCAAAATCTTGCACGTTAATTGTGAATTGATCACAGCTTTACCTTTATTGATATTAAGCGGCGCGTATTACCGTTTTATTTTTTTATTAAGGCAGGATTATGACTCCCACCGACCATCCCAACAGCAATGTCAGCGCCATCACCACCCCACCAAGCAAAAAAAAATCTAAGCCCTCCTCAAAAACGCGCCGCCGTTTAAAAGACGCCGCGCCTGTGCCTTTTGTGATTGATGGCTTATCGCATGACGGTCGCGGCGTAGCAATTTATGGCAATGGCTTTGATGAAAAAGACGCTCATATCACAGACAAACATGGCAAAAAAGTCTTTGTCAGCTTTGCGCTACCCGGTGAGACGGTCAATGTCAAAATCACCAACAGCCGAGCAAGCTTTGAAGAAGGCGACGCGGTTGCAGTCCTTGCCAATCCCAACCCCAATCGCGCTGTCCCGCCCTGCCCGCATTTTGGCGTTTGCGGCGGTTGCAGCTTGCAGCATTGGCAGCCGGACGCGCAAATTGCATTTAAACAATCGGTATTGGCGGAGCTTTTACGCCATCAAGCCAACACCGAGCCTGAAAACTGGCTTGAGCCGGTTGTTGCTGACCGCTTAGCTTATCGAACCAAAGCAAGGCTTGGCGTTCGCTACGTGGCAAAAAAAGAAACGGCGCTCGTTGGCTTTCGGGAGCGCTCAAGCAACTTTTTGGCCGAGTTGAATGAGTGCCATATTTTGGATGCGCGAATTGGCTTTGAGATTGAAAATTTAAAAGCACTGATTGCAAGCCTTGACGGTCGCGACCAAATTGCCCAGTTAGAGCTTGCTATGGGCGAGCCGTTGCCTGAGCTTTTAGATGGCAATCAGCCCGTTGCTTTAATCGTTCGCAATTTATCACCGTTGACAGATGGCGATTTGGAAAAGTTAAAAGCGTTTTTTCGCAAGCGTAATTGGCAGCTTTATTTGCAGCCCAAAGGCATGGACAGCATTGAGCGCATTGCTTTGCACGACGATGATAATTTAACTGAGCAATTTGGTCGCCTTTATTATCAATTGCCAGAATTTGATTTGACGTATGAATTTATCCCAACTGATTTTACCCAAGTTAACTTGTCCGTTAACCGCAAAATGACCAAGCTTGCTTGCGATTTGCTGGATTTAAAATCAGGCGAGCGCGTCTTGGATTTGTTCAGCGGTCTTGGCAACTTTAGTCTGCCAATGGCAAGGCTTGTTGGCGAGTCAGGACGGGTCATCGGTGTTGAGGGCAGCGACGCTATGACGGCTCGCGCCTCAACAAATGCGCGCCGAAACAACCTTGCCAATACCGAGTTTTACGCTCAAGATTTGACCCAAGATTGCTCAAATGAGCCGTGGGCAAACCAAGGTTTTGATGCGCTTCTCATTGACCCGCCGCGATCAGGCGCTTGGGAAATCATGCAATATCTGCCAAACTTTAATGCCAAGCGCATCGTTTATGTGTCGTGCAATCCGGCAACGCTTGCCCGCGATACCAAAGCGTTATTGGATAATGGCTATCGGTTAACTCATGCTGGCGTGATGGATATGTTTTGCCACACCGGTCACGTTGAATCGATCGCCCGCTTTGAAAAAATTGCCGACGTTTAAGCCATTTTTGCAAACTTAAGTTTATATGATTTAGGGTTTATGTTACTTTTAATCATAGCATTATTACAGTTACTCGCTTGAATTGTGGTGGTGAGGTGAGATAATACCGCATAATAGCAACGGTATTTTTAATCATAAAACTTAACCAAAATCCGTTGTAAAAAAGGCTTTTTGAGAGCTTTATAGGCAGTGGTTGGCAACTTAATTGTCACCCATTACATTTTTTTGTGATAAGGAGCCGGCTATGGTGAAGATTCGTGAAGGTTTGCCCTTGATAGATGGGCAGACCACACAGGTCGATAGCGCCGCTGTGGCCGCCCAACTGGTTGCCAATCAGCGCTCGCAAGGCTCCGCAAACAGCTACGCTCAGCTGCCGCTAGATATCAAGCAGCAGCTTGCCACTCATAAGCTGCACACCACGTTTGATCGGACACCAAATTACAACTATCCTGATGAGCTGTATTTTGATAACGATTATTTAGACAGTGCTTTATTTCATGAAGCACAATTGATTGATAGCGAAGGCTTGAGCCTTGAGCAAGCCAATATTGATATTCCCGTTTGGCTTGACAATGTTGCTCGGCGAATCGGTCAAGACAGCGTCCCAAAGCTGACTCAAGCTTGTGAGTTTATCCGCAGTCGAATGACAACCGATGAGTCTGAGCATTCAGGCGCTTATGTGACCGGCATTGGCATGACTGACATTTTGACTTATCTTTATCAAGATGAAAATGCACTGGTCGCTGCCATGCTTTATCGGAGTGTTCGTAAAGAGCTGATTTTACTTGACGAAGTTAAAAAACAATTTGGCGAGGATGTCAGTACCCTAGTTACTGATACGCTGGCAATGGGAAAGCTTGCGGACATTATTGAGAGCAGCAAGCGCTTAGAAGATCATTTTGTTAACAATCAGCGCGATCAGCTGTCTAATATTTATAGCATGCTCATCTCGGTTACCAACGATGTTCGCGTGGTGCTCATTAAGCTTGCTGAGCGCACCTTTGCCATGCGCGAGTTGTCTTTTTCGACCACTGAGCGTCAGCGCCGCGTTGCCCGTGAAGTGATGACCATTTACGCCCCGCTTGCGCATCGGCTTGGCATTGCTCAGCTTAAATGGGAGCTTGAAGATTTAGCCTTTCGTTATCTTGCGCCCGACCGCTACAAAGAGATTGCCAAGCTGCTTTCAGAAAAACGTAGCGAGCGCGAAACTTATATTCGCCGCGTTGAGCAGCAGCTTAATGATGCGCTACGTGACGCGGGCATCAAAGGCGAGGTTTCAGGTCGCGTTAAGCATATTTACTCCATTTACCGCAAAATGAAGCTTAAAGGCTTATCTTTTGATCAGCTTTACGACATTCGAGCGCTTCGGGTGTTGGTAGAAGATACTGCCGACTGCTATCATGTGTTGGGATTGGTTCACGGGCTTTGGCGCTATATCCCTGAGCAGTTTGACGATTATATTACCAATCCCAAATCTAATGGTTATCGATCGCTTCATACCGCCGTTATTGCTGAAAATAAATCCCTTGAAGTTCAAATTCGCACGCATAGCATGCACTTTGAGGCAGAGCTTGGCATGTGCGCCCATGTCAATTACAAAGAAGGGCTTAAAAACAAAAAAGACAACTATCTCAATCAGCGCATCAGCTCATTGCGCCAGTTATTACTCATCAATAACGAAACCAAATCGCATGGCAAAACGGTCGTAGTTGAAGGTGAAAACGGCGATTTTGAAATTTTTGAAGATGATGAGCAAACCGTTGATTTTGATGAGCTTGAGCGCATTTATGTGTTCAGCCGTGATGGTGATATTACCGAGCTTCCCAAAGGCGCCACTGTTCTTGATTTTGCTTATTATGTTCATACGCAAGTTGGCAACCGAGCTCAAGCTGCTCGCGTTAACCAGCGCTATGTGCCGCTCACCTATCAGCTTAAAACCGGCGAGCAAGTTGAAATCATTACCAAAGCTGCCCGTGAACCCAACCGCGATTGGCTGGTTGCCTCCCTTGGCTACATCCATACCAACCGCGCCCGCTCCAAGCTTCGGCAATGGTTCAACAAGCAAGACCGCGATAAAAACATCGAAATTGGGCGGCAAATGCTGGCAAAGGAGCTTGAGCGCTTATCGGTTCATCCCAATAGCATTGATTTGAACGACTACCTGCAGTTTTTTAACGCCAATACGGCGGATGATATTGTGGTCGGACTAGTCACAGGCGACATTGGCATTCACCAATTGACCAATCACATCTCCCGACAGCTGCACCTTGAGCCAGAAAAAGAAGAAGAAGAATTTACCCCAAGTATTGATACCAAAACCAGCGACAAGCTTGGCAATTATAAAATCAATATCGACGGTTTAGATAATATTGAAATTAGCCTTGCTGGCTGCTGTCATCCGGTTCATGGCGAGCCGATCGCCGGATTTATTACCCAATCGCGCGGCGTTAGTATCCACAATCGCGGTTGCCCTGAATATGCAAGGATGATTGAGCGTGAACCCGAGCGGCAGATCAATGCCTCTTGGCGCGCTAAATCAGGTCGATTTCAACCCGTAGACATCCATGTTGAAGCTTACGATCGGCGCGGATTGCTTCGGGATTTGACTCAAGTCATTGATAAAGAAAATGTTAATATCCGCAAAATTGACACGCTCAGCACCGATGACAATATTGCGCTTCTTAAATTTCATGTTGAAGTTTCAGGACTTGCGCACTTATCCAAACTGCTTGCCAAGCTTGAGCAGCAGCCGGGGATTTTACACGCTCGCCGAGCGGTTGCTTAGCGTTATCCTGCTTAAACTTAATTTTTGATATTAAATAAAGGTTATCTTTTTATTTTATGCCTGAATTGCCCGAAGTTGAAACCACCAAGACCAGCCTTGAGCCGTTACTTGGTCAAACCCTAACCCGCGTTCAAGTATTTCAGCCCAAATTGCGTTGGGCGGTTCCTGATAATTTGGCAAATCTGAACGGCTATCAGCTAAAATCCGTTAATCGGCGCGCCAAATATTTGCTTTTGACCTTTATCAAAAAAGATGCTGAACCATTAAAACTGATTGTCCATCTTGGCATGTCAGGAAGTTTGCAGCAGCTTCCCATGGAAACTGAAAAGCGCAAACATGACCACGTTATTCTTACCTTTAGTGACAACCTTGGCAATCAAAACGCCCTACACTATCACGACCCGCGGCGCTTTGGGGCGATGCTTTGGCATCATGAGTATCATGACAAACTGTTAACCCATCTTGGCGTTGAGCCCTTATCAAAGGCGTTTAATGCCGATTATCTTTATCAATTAATTCAAAAAACCTGTCCACCTGACTTAGCAATTCCCAACACTAAAAAACCGCGACCTATGACCAAGCCTATTAAAGCGGTCATCATGGAGCAGCAAGTGGTCGTTGGTGTGGGCAATATTTATGCAACCGAAAGCTTATTTTTAGCCAATATTCATCCCTCAACGCCTGCCAATCAGCTCAGCTTTGATCAAATTGCCACCTTAACCGCTCATATTAAAGCGATTTTATCTCGGGCGATCGATCTTGGCGGCTCAACGCTGCGTGATTTTACCGTAGCAAACGGTCAAACCGGCTATTTTCAGCAAACGCTTAATGTTTATGGCAAACAAGGTCAGCCCTGCCCCAATTGCCAAACGCCTTTAGAAAATGTCAAAATTACAGGTCGAGCAAGTGTTTTTTGTCCTAATTGCCAACCTAGTCCCATTTTGGCAAAAAATTAATCAACATTGCTTTATCTTTTAGGTTGCTTATCAAGTCCCAACTTGCTTTAATAGCTTTATTTGCCAGCCATTTTTTAGCCGTTGCTTGAATTTGGCAACGACGATGACAACTATTTAGGATAAGGCTTGCCCTATTTATTTTACGATTAGGATATGGTTATGACTCAAATCAAGCGTAGCATGAAAACAAAACTCTTGAGCGCCGCAATCAGTATTAGTATCATGACCGTTGTCATGCAGCCTGCAACTGCGGCTATCGAGATTGATGAGTCAGATTTTGGACCTTCTTATGATACGATGGTTGTCGATACAGTTGCCGGAAAACCATTACAACTGATTGCCGCGATTGCAGGAACCGCAGCTTACGTGGTGAGTTTGCCGTTTTCGCTCATCGGGGGTAATGCTGATCAAGCTCAGCAAAAACTGGTCGTTGAACCTTGGAATGCAATGGGACGCTGCCTTGGTTGCACCGTCGCTGAAGATAACTATTATAAATCACAAGCAACCAATGACAATACGGTTCGAATTGTGGTCGATCAGCCCTCAGAGATTTTAATTAACACCAATGACTATGTGGTCGTCCGTCCTTAAATTCTCCTTGCTGTCTTTGTCATAATAAAAAATTGTAATTAAGCTAAAATAAAAAAGGCTAACCTGAGTTAGCCTTTTTTATTACGCAAAATAGCTCAGAAAATTAAGCTTCTTTTTTGCGGTTATGACGTTTGCGATCGCTTTCAGTTAAATATCGCTTACGCAATCGGATTGATTTTGGCGTCACTTCAACCAATTCATCATCTTGAATAAATTCAAGCGCTTGCTCAAGCGTAAACTTGATCGCAGGCGTCAAGGTTAACGCTTCATCCGTACCGCTCGCGCGAACGTTGGTCAACTGTTTTGCAGTTGTTGGGTTTACGACCATATCGTCATGGCGCGAATTTAGCCCAACAATCATGCCTTCATAAACTTCAAGCTGAGGCTCTGCAAACAGCTTACCGCGTTTTTGCAAGTTAAAGAGTGCAAACCCTAAGCAAGTACCATTTGCCATTGATACCAAAACGCCATTCGGGCGACCGCCAACATCACCGATCTTTTGTGGACCATAATGCGAGAAGCTTGAGGTTAAAATTCCTGTTCCTGATGTGAGCGTCATAAACTCAGAGCGAAATCCGATCAAGCCGCGAGCAGGCATCACCGCTTCAATACGAATTCGACCTTTGCTGTCAAGCTCCATATTGGTCATCTCGCCTTTGCGTAGACCAATTTGCTCCATGATGCTGCCTTGGTGCTCAGATTCAACATCAAAGATCACATTTTCATACGGTTCTTGCAGTTTGCCATCGACTTCTTTAACGATAACCTCAGGACCTGAAACCCCAAGCTCATAGCCTTCACGGCGCATGTTTTCAATCAAGACTGACAAATGCAGCTCACCGCGACCTGAAACTTTAAACTTATCAGGAGAATCGGTATCTTCAACGCGCAGCGCAACGTTATGAATCAATTCACGCTCTAAACGCTCACGGATATTTCGCGAGGTCACAAATTTGCCTTCACGACCTGCAAAAGGTGAGTTATTCACCTGAAAGTTCATTGAGACTGTTGGCTCATCAACGGTCAATGGCGGCAAGGCTTCAACGTGGTTAGGATCACAGATGGTATCTGAAATATTAAGCGCATCAATCCCTGTGATACAAATGATATCACCAGCTTGGGCGCTATCCACATCAATACGCTCAAGACCATGATAACCCATGATTTTCAAAATGCGACCGTTGCGCTTATTGCCTTCTTTATCAATGATCGTGACTGGCGTATTGGTTGAAATACTGCCACGCTGAATACGACCAACGCCAATTACCCCAACAAAGCTGTTGTAATCAAGGCTTGAGATTTGCATTCTAAATGGCGCGTCAACATCCACTTGTGGTGGCTCAACAACATCAACGATCGTCTCAAATAGCGGCGTCATATCGGCTGCCATCTCATCAGGAGCATGCCCTGCAATCCCATTTAGCGCCGAAGCGTAAACAACTGGAAAGTCAAGCTGCTCATCGGTTGCACCAAGATTGTCAAACAAATCAAAAACTTGATCCATAACCCAATCGGTTCGCGCGCCTGGACGATCAACTTTATTAATCACCACAATTGGCTTTAGACCTTGTTCAAACGCTTTTTGAGTGACAAAGCGCGTTTGCGGCATTGGACCATCAACAGCATCAACCACCAAAAGTACGCAGTCAACCATTGACATCACGCGCTCAACTTCACCACCAAAGTCGGCGTGACCTGGAGTGTCCACGATATTGATTCGATATTCAATACCTTGCTTTGGATGCTGCCATTTGATAGCGGTATTTTTGGCAAGAATCGTAATACCACGCTCTTGCTCAATCGCTCCTGAATCCATTGCCCGCTCTGCCACGTTTGCACGATCGTCAAAAGTTCCTGATTGGTGCAACAATTTATCTACCAAGGTTGTCTTACCGTGGTCAACGTGGGCAATAATTGCGATATTGCGCAAATGTTTGATATCGTTCGCCATATAAAATGCTCTGTTCGTCTTAAGAAATAAAGTCACTCTCAGCCATTGCTGATAGAAGCTTTAAAAAGGAAAAGTTAAACTAAAAAGACAACCACACAATACGCGTTAATGTCTTTAAGAAATTAAGCTATGATACGTTTCTATCATTCAAAACGACTTTAAATCATAAAATCACTTTGAGAATGGATGAAGTGTTAGGGCGGCTAGTATACCACCATTTTTACTCAAAATTATGAATTAACTGAGATAATAGGAAGATTAAATAAAAAAAAGCCACCAAATTGGTAGCTTTTTTTGTAATCTTTATAAGATTAAGTGGTCATCAATAATGACTTATTGAACTACCATGTCTTTTGTTTGATCAACGGTAGTAGTTTTATCACCAGTGATGATCGCATAAACACGGCGGTTCATTGCACGACCTTCTTCAGTGTTGTTGTCCGCGATTGGGCGGTCATAACCGTAGCCTACAGTTGATAAACGGTTTGGAGCAATACCAAATTCGTTAGTCAACATTGACTTCACAGCAACAGCACGGGCTTCAGACAAGCGTTGGTTATAAGCTGCTGATGGACCAGTTTTTGATGCATGACCTTCAATACGAGCCGCTGAGTTTGGATACTCACGCATTTTTTCAGCAACTTTTGCAATTTCTGGCTTGTATTGATTTTTGATGGCAGTCTTATCGTTGTCAAAGAAGACACGAAGTTCCATTTTTAGCTCATCAACAAGATCAACTTGAAGTGGGCAGCCATATTCATCAACTACAACGTTCATTGGGGTGCCTGGGCAGCGATCGATGCTGTCTGGAACGCCATCACCATCAGAGTCAACATCAGTTTCTACTGGAACAACGACAACTGGCGGCGTTTCTACTTCAGGCTCAACAATTGGTGGTACAGCAACGGTAGGCGCTAAGTGACCGCCAAGAACCACTTCTAAACCAGCAAGGGCAAGACCTTCCCACCAGTTTTGATCAAAGTTATGAATCGCACGAGCTTCACCACGTAGGCTTAGAGCATCATTGATACGATACATCGCACCAAGACCTAAGTTACCGATAGTATCAGTTGATTCTGAAACTTCAGATCCTGCAGGAATTGCTGTCCCTGCTGGGAAAGCATTAGTTGCTTCACCTGAAGTATAAGCATCTTGGTTTTTAACTTTGATTTTTGACTGACCAGCACCAACCAAAACATATGGCTTAAACGCGCTATCAGTGTAGCCAGTGAATTGCTCAGTTCCGATCAAGAAGTTACCAGTGATCATACGCTGATCAACATCAAATTTAGAACCAGTAGCGTCATTAACGCCATCAGTATTTGAAACGCCATATTCAACTTGGAACTGAGTTGATGGGGTAATTTCAATACCTAGGGCAGCACCAGTATAAAGACCATTTTCTTTGTAAATGCCGTTTTCTTCAGCATTTTGACCTACAGGAGTAGCTTCGCCACTTTTGAACAAATCACGTTGTTCATCATCAGCGCCTTCACTATAGTGATAACCTAACAATAATGGGCTAACAGTAACGCCAGCTTGAGCTGCTAAAGGTGCAGCTGTAGCGGCAACCAAGGCTAAAGCAATTTTATTTAATTTCATGGACTTCCTCCAAAGGATGATTTAAGTCTTGCATAAAGCAAAACCGTTTCCTAGATGATCTAAAAATCAAGACATCTTTTTAAATTTAAATTTAAATTGTACAACAAAACCAATTACGGAGTAGCTTAGCGATTCTAAATTCAATTTACAACTTTTTTTGTAAGCCAGCTACACATTATTACACGATAGTGTTGTAACTAAAACACAATAACCAGTTTGGATTACTGAGGATAAACCTAAATTGCAGTTTGATCCTATTTAGAAAAACATTAGAAGCATTAGTAAATCAAAACCTACTTACTGTCTTAAATCAGTTTAATACAACTTGTTTTAATTCTCTAGCAGTAAAACTTTAAGTTCACTAATTTAAACAAATTTTGACAATTTAGTCGTAATTTGTTTAAATTATCAAACCAAACATTATTTCATTTAAATTTAGTCATATTATGTTACATATTATACTGCAGTTTTGATCTATTTTGCTTTTTAAATTGTAATTTAACGTCAATAAAATTGCTTAAAGGTAATTCTCTGTGAAAAATAAATCGCTTCATAATTCAAAATTAAAAATAAAGAAAGATAATTCAATAGGTTATCAACAAAGCATTAAGCATATTAGTGGTTTCGGTCTAGTTGAATTAACGATTACATTAACAATTTTAGCAGTGGTGATAAGTATTGCTGCGCCATCCATTATTGGTCAGCTTGCCGCAATGGAAGCAAAGCGTTTCCGCTTTGAGGCGACAAACATGCTTAAGTTGGCTAAATCTGAAAGTTTGATTAGACATCAAAATGTTTTTGTTTGTTTGACCAATAATAGCGGCGTTTGTCACAAAGATGGCAGTCAATCGTTATTGCTATTTTTAGATAAGAATAATAACAATCAATATAATGCAGGCGTTGATGTCCTATTAAGTGAAAGCCAACTAGGCTTAAGATACGCGACCGTTCATCTGCGAGCAAGCGATCGCGATTATACAAGATTTTCTGCCGATTCTGGAAAATCACGCGGATTTATGGGTCATATTAAGTATTGTCCCAGTTCAGCTTTTAAAAATAATAGCTATCAAGTGTCCTTTAATATGTCTGGGATTATTAAATTTAAACCAAATAGCTTATATCCAAACGACTGCCCTTCATAGCTGATTCCTATTTTTAATTTCATTACTTACCACTATGCATCGCTGCTTTCATAAGCACCACAGCTTGCGATAACCCCTCAAAAATAGCGTCGCTAATGAGCGCGTGACCAATGTTTAACTCATAAATACCATCAATAGCCGCGATTGCACCAACGTTTTTTTGGGTAAGACCGTGACCTGCATTAATCAACGGCTCACTATTTGCTTTTTGCGCGTATTGAACGGCATCTTTAATGCGGTTAAGTTCGGTTTGTTCGCCGTTAACATCTTTGGCTAAGCCTTTTTCGGCATAAGCTCCGGTATGCAATTCAATCGCATCGGCGCCGCAAGCAACCGCCGCATCGATTTGCTCGTGGTCTGGGTCAATAAAAAGTGAGACTTTAATGCCGTGGTCTTGCAGTTTTTTGATGTAATCTTTGAGCATATCAACTTGACCTGCGACATTTAATCCGCCCTCAGTCGTCAGCTCCTCGCGCTTTTCAGGAACTAAGCAAACCCAATATGGCTTCACTTGACAAGCGATGCCAAGCATTTCTTCTGTGGCTGCCATTTCTAAATTCAGGCGCGTGGTAATATGTTTAGCAATCTCGTAAACATCGCTATCTTGAATATGACGGCGGTCTTCGCGCAAATGAATGGTAATGCCATCAGCGCCGGCTTTTTCACAAATTTCCATAGCGCGAAGTGGGCTTGGATAATCGACGCCGCGAGCTTGACGCAAGGTGGCAACGTGGTCAATATTGACACCAAGTAAAGGTTTTTTGATATCAAAATGGTTTGAAATAGTCATGACTTGTCCTTTTGTCAAATCGCGATTAGCTTTAATTGTTGATTGCGATAGGTTTTTTGATAGGGAGTTAAATTTTAGGTAGGTAAACGCCACTTCTATCATAATAGCTTTTATTATTAAAGCAAATTATTGTTGATAGCGCAGCTGTTGTTGCCAAAGTTTTCGGCTTTGAAGTGGTTTATGGTCAAGTAAATGATCAATTAAGTGCCGATACAGCAGAGAAAAACCAGTTAAAGTCGCCTCACTAATACCAAAATCTGCCATGGCTTGAATTTCAGAGCCTGTAAAAGCATTGGCGATTGCGCTTGCTTGCTCGTTTGCCTGTGGGTTAACGGCTAGAAACCCTGCATCCGGCGCAAAACGATAAATACTATCCGCCATAATGCTATTTCCTAAACTGTCTTGAGAAAAAGCGATCACAAAGCCAAGCTGAATGAATAATTGCTGCTCAAATCGGCGCAAACAAAGTCGCAGTTCGATATCAGTTAGGGGGTTTTTAAGTCTGCTAAGGCTATCTTCGTAATATTGCCAAAGATCAGGTGCAGCATCTTCTTGGGGCAAAAGTCGCCATAAGATCTCGTTTAAATACAACGCAGCATATTGATTTTGACCGCCAATTTTTTGATAGCGGCTGGTTTGAGTAATTTCTGAATGTAGCTCGGTAGTTGCAATGGTGATTTGGCTAAAGGTTTTCAGCTCACGCTTGCCGGTTGCAAACAGCTGAAGCAGCTCAAATAGCGGCGCACCTTTTTTACCAATGCCGCTAATAATGCCATGCTCTTGGGAAAATAAATAATACAGCGCGCGCTTTTCTTGATAAGGGCGCTGATGCAGTAAATAGCCGGTTAGTGCCTCATTGCGCATAGATTGCCCTTATTTTTAATAAGTAAAACGTCAATATCCTAAACTATTTAACGCGCGCTCATCGTCCGACCAGCCGCGTTTGACTTTAACCCAAAGCGTCAGCATGACTTTTTTGTCAAACAGTTGCTCCATATCACGGCGAGCATCAATACCCACTTGCTTGATTCGTTGACCTTTTTCACCGATGACAATGGCTTTTTGACCGCTGCGCTCCACAAAAATGGTCGCATCAATAAAGGTCATTGCCTTGCGCGGTCGACCAGTTTTTGGGTCAAGGTGCGCAGGCTCATCTTTAAATTCGTCAATTTGAACGGTTAAATCGTAAGGCACTTCATCACCGGCGCTGCGCATGATTTTTTCGCGGATGATTTCGCTTGCCAAAAAACGCTCAGAGCGGTCGGTAATTTGCTCGGTATCAAAAATCGGTTCAGCGACTGGCAGATGCGAGGCAATAACTTCTTCTAAACGGTCAAGGTTTTGATTTTTAAGAGCCGAAACAGGAACGATATCAGCAAAATCAAAGCTGTCGTTAAACGTTCCCATTAAAGGTAAAATCGCGCCTTTGTCTTTAATCGTGTCAGCTTTATTGATGACCAAAACGACGGTTAAATCGGTTTCGCCAAGCTTTTGCAAGGTCAACAAATCATCCTCACGCCATTGGTCAGAGTCCACAACAAAGAGCACCAAATCAACATCAACCAAGGCAGAAAACGCCGCTTTATTCATCCGCTCATTGATGGCGCGAACTTCGTTTTGATGTATTCCAGGGGTATCTACAAACACCGCTTGCATCTCATCGGTCGATAAAATACCGTGGATTCGGTGGCGCGTGGTTTGTGGTTTACGCGACGTGATAGACAGTTTTTGCCCAAGCATGTGGTTCATGAGCGTCGATTTACCAACGTTTGGACGACCCACAATGGCAACAAATCCAGCTTTAAAATCGTTTTTTTGCGAATTACCTTGAGGATTGGCTGAAAAAAATGTCTCAATGGCGTCATCGTTGTCAATGTCAGCTGTGGTTTCTAAATCAGCGACGCTGTTTTCTAGCTCAATGCTAGAGGCATCTGTCTTATCTTTATCAAAATTATCAGACGGTTGGCTCATGGAAAATCCTAGTTATTCATCAATTTGGTATTAAAGCAATAAGCCATAATTTAGAGAGTAAGTTAGTCGCGTCAATTAAGCGCACCAGTTAAGAGCGTTTTTTAAGGTTGTTTGGCAATTTATGAAGCTGATTTATCATAAGTTCTGCCGCTTTTTGTTCAGCAATTCGGCGGCTCTCGCCAGATTCAACAATATCAGGACAGTCGCTAATGTTGACTTGGCAGCGAACCACAAAGATTTGGTTGGGCGCGTTGCCTTGCGTCTCCATCAATTCATAATTGGGCAACTCAACCTGTTTGGATTGCAGCCATTCTTGCAGTCGGCTTTTGGCATCTTTAAGCACTTTTTGGTCATTGACATTGTCGATTAAATCGCCGTACCACATGAGAACGCAGCGCCTTGTCGTTTCTAAATTTTGAGAATCCAAATAAATCGCGCCGATTAAAGACTCAACCGCATCGGCTAAGATGGAGGCGCGATTGCGACCGCCGCCTTTGCGCTCGCCAATTCCTAATATTAAATGATTGGACAAATCAAGGTGTTGCGCGATGGTAACGAGCGTTTCTTGGCGAACGAGCGTGGCACGCATTCGGGTCAAGCGACCTTCATTTTGTAGCGGGAACCGATGATAAAGTGCCTCGCCAACAATCATCCCAAGCAGCGCATCGCCCAAAAACTCAAGGCGCTCGTAGTTTTTTTTGCTGTCAAAAGAGCGGTGCGTTAAGGCAAGCTTCGGCAATGCAGGATTTGCAAACTCATAACCAAGCCCTCGACTTAGCACGCTAAGCTTTTGTAAAAACTCGGCGCTCACTGACGGCAAGTCCGTTTCATCTTGAGAATCTTTGGAGGATGGCTGAGGTAAAATCGATTTCATGCGTAAGCTTAATTGTCCTTTGGCTAAATTTGGCGTTGGCTTTTAAAACTAATCGGTCGAACCTTTTGGCGTGATCTCACCTTCAAAACGGCTGACGATATCAATATTGCCAAAAAAATTATTGGTTTTACTATACTGCTTTTTAATCGCTAGCTGACCTGGAGTTTTACTTGTAAAAACAAACAGCGCTTCAGCTTTGGCGTCATAATTGGCATTGATTGCCAGCTGTTTATTAACGCGCTCGGTAAATTGCTTTGGCGACTCTTTATTAGCATTAGCATCCGCCAATTGCGCGCTTAACACTTTGTTTAATTGATAATCACCAATTTGCGCCGGAACAATGGCAATAAATAGCTTAATAGCGACTGCAAAGGCAATCACAAAAAACATGATGCTGGTCACGCTGGCACCGCGCTGAGCGCTCAAAGATAGCCGTCTCATGATTCCTCTGTTTAAAGCCTAATTATTTTAAAAGATCAACATTTATTATTAATATCAATGCTAATCAATCTTCCCATTGCGGCTAAAGCTTGGCAAATGCAGCCCTGGTGGCTTATGCATCCAAATATAAACCGCTTTTCCGGCTAAATTGTCATCGGGAACAAAGCCCCAAAATCTACCATCAGCGCTGCGATCGCGGTTGTCGCCCATCACAAAATACTGACCTTCAGGGACTTTAATTTGCCACTGTGTGCCGCCAGACTCAACTACGTTTGGCGATTGCGCTTGTAAAAATGGCGCATATTGCGAGCTGTTCATCCCTGGTAAATAACGCGCTAAATGCTGATGCTTGCCTTGAGTCTCTTGAAAATACTGGGCATGATCTTCTTCTTCGCGACCAAGCATTTGCGCTTGGGTTTCGCTCAGCATTTGCCCCGGCGCAACTTTCCCAACTGGATACAATTGAGAAGTCAGCTCAGCATCGGCATCAAAATTCACCGGCGTCGTTTTTACTGGAACATTATTAATCGCAAGCTGACCTTGATTGTAGCTGACGGTATCACCTGGTAAGCCAATCACGCGCTTAATATAATAAATATTGGGATTTTCAGGATAGCGAAATACCATCACATCGCCATGCTCAGGGCTTCCGGTATCCAGCACTTTATTGTAGCTAAGTGGCAAACGAACACCATAAGCAAACTTGTTGACTGCAATAAAATCGCCGGTATAAAGGGTTGGCACCATGGAAGATGACGGAATATTAAACGGCTCAATCAAAAACGAGCGAACGATCAGCACCACAGCCAGCACGGGAAAAAAGTCATAAGCCCAGCGTACTGGCAAGCTTTCTTTACCGCGACCGAACTTGGCACGCTGTTTTAGGCGAAGTTTATCCAGCAGCCAAATTGCCCCTAAAACAAGCGTTAGCGGCACTAAAATAATATTAAAGTCAAAATCCATAAACAGCGACCTTTGAGGCGTAGGTTATCCATTGTCCACTTGCAGCACGGCTAAGAAAGCTTCTTGTGGAATCTCCACATTGCCCACTTGCTTCATGCGCTTTTTGCCTTCTTTTTGCTTGGACAACAGCTTTTTCTTGCGCGACACGTCGCCGCCGTAACATTTTGCCAAAACGTCTTTACGCATGGCTTTGACCGTGCTGCGACCAATGATTTGGCTGCCGATTGCCGCTTGAATGGCAACATCAAACATCTGCCGCGGGATCAGCTCTTTCATTTTGGTTACCAACTGATTACCACGGAATCGCGCTTGATCTTGATGGCAAATCATCGCCAAAGCATCGACTTTATCGCCGTTAATCAATACGTCAACTTTCACCAATTTATCTTGTTGATAACGCTCAAAATTATAATCAAGAGAAGCAAAGCCGCGTGATACCGACTTTAAGCGATCAAAAAAGTCCATGACCACCTCGCCCATCGGAATGTCAAACACCAGCTGAACTTGTTTTCCCATAAAGCGCATGTCCACCTGAACGCCGCGGCGCTCAATGCAAAGGGTCATCACGTTGCCCAAATAATCTTGCGGAACTAAGATATGACAGCGCGCGATAGGCTCACGAAATGATTCAATGTTGTTGGGTTCTGGCAGCTTTGAGGGGTTATCCACATAAATCACATCGCCATTTTTTTTCTCGATTTCATAAATGACCGAGGGCGCGGTGGTGATCAAATCCAAATCGTATTCGCGCTCAAGCCGCTCTTGGATAATCTCCATGTGCAGCATTCCCAAAAAGCCGCAGCGAAATCCAAATCCTAGCGCGTCCGAGGTGTCCGGCTCAAAAAATAGCGCGGCGTCATTAATTTGCAATTTTTGCAGGGCTTCACGAAACTTTTCAAAGTCACTTGAATCGACAGGGAAAAGCCCCGCGTAAACCTGTGGCGTAACCTGTTTAAAACCAGGGATGCGCTCAACGTCCGGCGTTTTGGCAAGGGTAATGGTATCACCCACCGGCGCGCCCGCGATGTCTTTAATTCCGGCGATAATAAAACCAACTTCGCCTGCCTCAAGCTTTCCGGTATCTAAAGGCTTTGGCGTAAAGACCCCGATAGAGCTGACCAAATGCGCCTCTTTGGTCGATTTGATATAAATTTTATCGCCAGTTTTGACCGAACCTTCACGAACGCGAACGAGCGACACCACACCCAAGTAGTTATCAAACCACGAATCGATAATCAGCGCTTGCAAAGGCGCATCACGGTCGCCGGTTGGGGCAGGGATCACCTCAACCAATCGCTCAAGCAATTCCTCAACGCCAAGACCGGACTTTGCGGACACGCGCGGTGCATCAACGGCATCAATACCGATAATATCTTCAATTTCTTGAATGACGCGCTCAGGCTCAACTTGCGGCAAGTCGATTTTGTTTAGAACCGCCATCACCTCAAGACCTTGGTCAACCGCCGTGTAGCAGTTAGCAACCGATTGCGCTTCAACGCCTTGCGCGGCATCAACGACCAAAAGCGCGCCTTCACAAGCGGCAAGCGATCGCGAGACTTCGTAAGAAAAATCCACGTGACCGGGGGTATCAATGAAGTTGAGCTGATAGCGCTCACCATTTGGATGGTCAAAATAAAGCGTCACCGATTGCGCCTTAATGGTGATGCCGCGCTCACGCTCAATGTCCATTGAATCAAGGACTTGCGCCTGCATTTCACGGTCTTGAAGCGCGCCGCACATCTGAATAAAGCGATCGGCAAGGGTCGATTTGCCATGATCAATGTGCGCAATAATAGAAAAATTACGAATATTAGCTAATGCAGTCACAAAGCGCCTACTAAATAAGGAAAATAAAAAGGGTCAAAAAACGAAGCTTTACGCGGTATTCTAGCAGTTTTAGCGGATAAAGTAAGGCGAATTTGACAGCAAGCGTTTGATTTATCATCAAACTCTAACCAAGCTTTTCTTAAAGCTCCAAATCTCACGGGTAAAGTTTTAAAACTGCAATATTAACTCAACGCTTTTTTTAGACAAAAAAAAACCAACCTATAAAAGATTGGCATTTTTAAATTTGGTGGCGATGGAGAGACTTGAACTCTCGACCTCACGATTATGAGTCGTGCGCTCTAACCAGCTGAGCTACATCGCCTTTTAAGGCTCGGTATTATGCTAAAAGAAGATGCTTTCGTCAACCCCCAATTTAGCAATTTTTTCAATCCGTACTGATTTTTGATAACTTTACTGCAAAAAAAGTCTTGGTAAACCGATAAGCCGGGTTCTGTCGAGGACGATCATTCATCTAGGCGCACAATCGCTTGTGCGCTCAAGCAACCTACCCGCATTGGACGCGGGCCGCGCCATCAATGCCTATTTGGTCTTGCTACGCGTGGAGTTTACCCTGCCGTAAGCTATTGCTAGCCACGCGGTGCGCTCTTACCGCACCCTTTCACCCTTACCTATGACATAAATATCTTACGATACTTATATAAGTCAAAGGCGGTCTGCTCTCTGCTGCACTGGTCGTCGGGTTGCCCCGCCCAGCCGTTAGCTGGCACGCTGCCCTTTGTAGCCCGGACTTTCCTCCCCCAACCCACTGAAAAATCAGCGGTCAGCAGCGATCGTCTGGTCTACCAAGCGCGCTAGTATAGCAAACTATACTTAGATTAAAAATAGGCTATTCAATAAAATTCGCAGGTAGCTCAAGCAAGGTGTTATCATCAACTTGGTTTAATACCAGCCAATGGCAATCAGGAATGTGATTTTTTAAATAACTTTGCAAAAACTCTTGCGTGCTTTGGCTGATATCGGCGTCATCGTCGTGAATGGTGTTATAAATGAGGCTATGAAGTTTTAGCCCACGAGATTGAATTGCTTCAATGCTTAGCAAAGTATGATTAATGCTGCCAAGTCGCCCTGAGGTTACTAAAATAACCGGATAGCCTTGCTCGGCGATATAATCAAGGGTTAAGCAATCTTCCGTTATCGGAACGAGCAACCCGCCTGCGCCTTCAAGGAGTACCACGTCAAAATGGTTTTGCAGCTTTTTAGTCGCTTGAGTAATGTCATCGACATTTAATATGGCATTATCCATCGCAGATGCTAAATGCGGGGACGCGGGTTTGCTAAAGCAATACGGGCAAGTTGTGCCATCAATATCAAAGTCATTGAGCGGAATTTGCATGAGTTCACGGTGAGTTAAAATATCCTCGCTGACGGCTTTTCCACCATTGACAGTGGCAACGCCAGTTTGAACCAATTTTTGGGTCATGACGCTGATATTTTGCGCCATTAACGACCGCGCCAGCATTCCGGTGGCTATCGTTTTGCCAATATCGGTATCAATTCCTGAAATAAAAATGACCATAGACTGCCTTTAGTTAGGGCTTAAATTCAAATATTCATCAAGTACGCCAAGCAAGCCTTGGCAAAGCGCTTTAATTTCGTCATCGGTGATGACATAAGGCGGCATAATATAAACCAATTTGCCAAACGGTCGCACCCAAACGCCGTGGCGGACAAGCAACGATTGAAACCGCGCCATATCGACATTATGGTCAAGCTCAATCACGGCAACCGCGCCAAGCACCCGAACGTCAACCACGTGCTGCCAATTTACCGCAGCCGATAACTGCTCGCGCAGTTGTGATTGCAATCTTGCCACGCGATTTTCAATATCGTAGCTTTGAATTAACTCAAGCGAGGCGATCGCCACGGCGCAAGCCAGCGGATTTCCCATAAAGGTGGGACCATGCATCAAGGCAGAATTGGCGCTTTGGTGAATGGTATCAGCAATCTGGCGCGAACAAAGGGTCGCCGCAAAGCTTAAATAACCACCCGTTAACGCCTTGCCAATGGTCATAATATCCGGCAAAATTTCCGCGTGCTCGCAAGCAAACAGCCGACCGCTACGACCAAATCCGGTGGCGATTTCATCTAAAATAAGCAGCACCTTATATTCATCGCAAAGCGCTCGCAGCTGCTGCAAATAGTCGGTGCTATAAAAACGCATCCCGCCTGCGCCTTGGATGATCGGCTCAATGATAAATCCGGCAAGGTTTTGATGATGGCACTCAAAAAACGCGCTCAACTTATCACGCTCGCTGTCCGTCATTGAGCGCTCAAATCCTGCGGTGGGGGCGGCAACAAAATGCTGCAACGGCAACTGATTGCCATAAAGGCTATGCATCCCACCAACAGGGTCGCAAACACTCATGGCGTGCCAAGTATCGCCAAAGTAACCGGAGCGCGTCGAGGCAAATTGATTTCTTTTTGGCTGACCTACCGCGATCTGATATTGCAGCGCCATTTTTAGCGCGACTTCCACCGCAATGCTGCCGCTATCAGCGTAAAAAATCGCCTCAAGATTGCTTGGCACCATTTCAAGCAGCTTTTTGCCTAAATCAATCGCGGGTTGATGGGTCAAGCCGCCAAACATCACATGCGCCATCTTTTCAAGCTGGTCAGTTATGGCTTGGTTCAGCTTTGGGTGATTATAACCATGAACTGCTGCCCACCATGACGACATGCCATCAATCAGCCGCTTTCCGTTTTGGGTGAGTAAATAAACGCCTTCGGCTTTATCAATAACCATATTTGGATAAGCAGGCGGAATACTGGCATACGGATGCCAAAGGTGGCGCGAGTCAAAATCGCTGGTCGGGTAGCTTTTTGCGTTGTTTGCAAGTTTGGTGGAAAAAATGGGGATATCCTTATTATTATCTGTTAGCGGTTTTTTGCTGATATGGCGCATCTAAAATGACTACCATTTTTAAAACGCTCAACTGGTATAAATTTTTTTTGCTTGCTGCTCACAAAGGCGGCAAAAAATTCATCCCAGCATCGATCGCTATGTTACTTTTATAGGAACTATATTTTTGGCTATATTATTGTCCCGTAATGCGTTTATATTTTGCCAATAAATCGCCCTCAGACTCCACGTAATTGGGGTCTTTTGGAATGCAATCGACGGGGCAAATCTCAACGCATTGTGGTTCGTCAAAATGCCCGACGCATTCGGTGCATAAGTCCGGATTGATGACATAAATATCATCGCCCTCCGAGATGGCATCGTTTGGGCACGCCGGCTCGCAAACATCACAGTTGATGCACTCATCGGTAATCAATAGCGCCATAACGGCTCCTTTTAACCTTGATTTTTAAGACTTTTTGCGCGGGTTTTATCTAAAAATTTAGCCAAGCTTTTTGGCAAAGGCATCTGCCACACAAGGCGGCACAAATTTGTTCACATCGCCGCCAAGCTTGGCAATCTCGCGAATCATGGTGGAGGAAATAAACGAATAATTTTGCGCGGGCGTTAAAAATACTGCCTCAAAGTGCTCATCAAGCTCACGGTTCATATTGGCAAGCTGAAACTCATATTCAAAATCGGACATCGCTCGCAAGCCGCGAAGTACCGCCGTTGCGCCATTTTCGCGCATAAAATCAACGAGCAAGCCTTCAAAACCCACCACAGAAACTTGTGGAAATTCAGCAAAAACAGTTTTGACCAATGCCACGCGCTCATCAAAGTCAAACAACGGCTTTTTATGGTGACCGGACGCCACGGCGATAACCACCTCGTCAAACAGCTTGATGGCGCGTTTTACCAAATCCACATGACCATTAGTAATGGGGTCAAAGGTTCCAGGGTACAAGATTTTGGTCGGAGCACGCGGCGGAAGAGAGGTCATAAGCATTATCTAACGGTTGATTAGCAAAAAAAAGCGGCGGTTTTGATTGACCCTACCTTTTTTAAGCGCCAAAAATAGCACTTCGAAAACGGCGTCAATCTTAGTGCTTATGCTAGCAAATTTTGCGGCAACTTAACACCAATCTGCTACATTTGTCATTACCGCGGCAATACCCTCGCCCCTGAAGATTTGCTACAATTGAGCCTCGACTTGGGGCAGGTTTTAGCAAATATTTTTCGTTTTGCTTCAAGGATTACGCACGATTATAGTGAAAAAAGATTATGGCAAAAAAAGCAAAAAAACCGGACAATCAAATTTGTGCCAACAAAAAAGCACGGCATGAGTATTATATTGAAGAAACTTTTGAGGCAGGGCTTGAGCTGCAAGGCTGGGAAGTCAAATCCATTCGCGCGGGCAAAATGAGCATTACCGAAGCTTATATTATTTTTCGTAATAACGAAGCGTTTTTATTCGGCTCGCACATTCAACCGCTGTTATCTAGCTCAACCCACATCAATCCTGACAATATTCGCTCGCGAAAGCTGCTCATGCACCGCCGCGAAATTGACAAGCTCATGGGCGCGGTTAACCAAAAAGGCTATGCTTGCGTGCCATTGTCTTGCTACTGGAAAAACTCACGGGTGAAATGCCAAATCGCGCTGACCATTGGTAAAAAGCTTCATGACAAACGCAAAACACTAAAAGAGCGCGATTGGGAACGCGATAAACAGCGCGGCTTTAAACAGCATTTAAACTAAGATTTTTAGATGTAAGATTTTTAAATGATTGAAATTTCCGCATAAAAAAACGGATGACGTTTGCCATCCGTTTTTTTATTTTACTAACAATTAGAGATTAAGCCGCTATTTTTTCAATACGATTTGATGGCGCTCGGCGCAATTGCTTTATCCCATGAGCAATCAAAAACATAATCCCGATCCAAATCAAGCCGTAGCTGAGCAGCATTTCCATTTCAAACGGATTTCCTAAAATTGTGACTGCAAGCAAAAATAGCAGCGCCGGCTCAATATAGCTCATCATACCAAACACGTTGACCGGTAAAATTCGGCTGGCTTCCAAATTAGTACTCATGGCAAGAACGCTGAGCATTCCAAGACCAATCAGCATCACGATAAAAAAGCTTGATCCCGCAACCAGTGCCAAATTACTTGGCGCAACAAACCATAAATATAGCAGGGCAAGCGGCGCAAATACGGTCAAATCAACCAAAAGTCCGGTGACCGCTTCAATCTTTTGCACGCGGCGCATGATGTAATACATCGGATAGGTACCGCAAACCCAAAGCGTTGCCCAAGATACGCTTTGCGTCCGAAAGATCTCACTTGCCACCCCAAGCGCGGCAAATCCAACCGCCAGCCACTGCAATCGGCTTAACTTTTCACCAAAAAGCACGCAGCCAAATACCACCATCATCAGTGGAAATAAAAAATAACCCATCGCCGTTTGAACGCCTTGACCATTGACTGGCGCCCACATAAATAGCCAAAGTTGACTCAAAAAAATCGGCGTTGGCAACAGCAAAAGCGTCCATTGTTTGATGCCGCCCAAGTTAGCAAGCTTATTTAAATGGTATTTCAGTTTACCTGTCAGCAGCAAGAACCCAACCAATGCCGCCCACATCATCAGCATCCGCCAAATGAACACTTGCGTTCCAGACAACGGCTTAAGAAAGCTGCTATAGGCATAAAGCGCCCCAAATAAGACGTTGGACAGCACAGCAAGCGCCACGCCGCGAATGAGCGTTTGCTGGGCGCTGTCGCTTTGGTCAAAAGCTGCAATCAAGCGCTTTTTTGGGATCGCATTCATTGGGGTTGTTGACATGTTGACGTCCTAAAAATCGAAAACTTTAAGAATAATGACATTGGTTTTTTGAATAATGGCGTCAGTTTACCGAGTTTTTTTGCAATTATTTTTCTAAATTAACGTTAATTTGAATTAATTTATCTTATTTTTTATTAAATATTTATTTTTTTCTCAAAATTCAGAATGATATGATAATAATTATAAAAACAAGCTTAAAACCTTACAATTTATAAGGGAAAGCTCAGTTTAAAAAGACAACTTATTTAAGGAAAAATGATGCTTGATGATACCGATAAAGCGATTTTAAATTTGCTTCAAGATGATGCCACCTTGCCGCTAAAAACCATTGCCGAGCGCGTTCATGTGTCGGTTGCCACGGCTCAGCGGCGAATTCAAGCGCTGACTGACAGCGGTGTAATAACACGGCAAGTGGCGATTGTTGACCCTAATAAGGTTGGATTTGGCTTAACGGCAATTGTGATGATTGAAATGGAGCGCTCAAACACGCCGATGCAGCACCGCTTCGAGCGCTTAATGAATGCTCAGCCGCGAGTGATGAGCTGCTATGAGGTGTCGGGCGATGTGGATTTTATGCTGTTAGTCAGCGCCAAAAACATGAGCGATTATCATGAATTTACCCGAAATATGTTTACTTATGAAAATAACGTTCGCAATTTTAAAAGCCAGTTTGTGATGAACTTTACCAAAAGCGGTACGAAGATTGCGCTTGATTGAGTCAAGTTAGCGCATTATTTATTTTGCTATCAATTACTTAAGTAAATTTTGCGGCGAATTTTATTATTAACTTGAAAGCGATTCATGATAAGATGAGCGCCTTTTTATCCTGCCAATTTGCTCAAAGGTTGCCCCATGTCTGCTGATACCATCGCCCAATCCGCCTTTAAACAAGGCACCAAGCCGCTTTATGATTACGACAAGCATTGGGCAAGCTGCTATGAGCCTGCGCCCTATTTACCGATGAGCCGCGCTGAGATGGACGAGCTTGGCTGGGATGCTTGCGATGTGATTATCATTTCAGGCGATGCTTATGTGGATCATCCAAGCTTTGGTATGGCGATTATTGGTCGTCTTCTTGAGGCGCAAGGCTTTCGCGTTGGGATTATTGCTCAGCCGGATTGGAGCAGCAAAGACGCGTTTATGGCGCTTGGCAAGCCAGTTTACGCCTTTGGAGTGACGGCGGGCAACATGGACAGCATGATTAACCGCTATACCGCCGACCGTAAAATCCGTAGCGATGATGCGTACTCCCCTGGCAATATCGCAGGATTTCGTCCCGACCGCGCGGCGATTGTCTATAGTCAGCGCTGCCGCGAAGCGTATTCGGACGTTCCGGTGATTTTAGGCGGCATTGAGGGCAGCCTTCGCCGGATCGCGCATTATGATTACTGGTCGGATAAGGTTCGCCGCAGTATTTTGCTGGATTCACGCGCTGATATTTTGCTTTATGGCAACGCTGAGCGCGCAATCGTCGATGTGGTTCATGGCTTGTCCAAAGGCTATAGCTTTGAGCAGATGAGCAAAATCCGCGGAACGGCGTATTTGTCCACGCAAAACCGCCGCCACTGGCAAGACGATATGATTGAAGTCGCCAGTAACGATGTGGATACCATCGGTCGCGTTGACCCGATTATTAATCCGTATGTGATGACCGAAGACGTTGACAGCTGTCAAATTGAGCAAGATAAAACAAGCTCAATGTCGGGGCAATATCCCGGATTTGTCCCAGAAAAAGTCACCAATAAAGTCTTAAATGCAAATGAGGTGAACGACGATGTTCAAATCGTTCAGTTTAAAAATAAGCCAAAAACAGCGCTAAAACATACCTTAAAATTGCCAAGCCGTGACAAAACGGTCATCCGCTTGCCGGACTTTGAAGCGGTCAAAGCTGACCCCGTGCTTTATGCTCACGCCAATCGCATTTTGCATTTGGAAACCAACCCCGGTAACGCTCGCGCTCTTGTTCAGCGTCATGGTTCGGGCGCAAGCGAAATTGACGTTTGGCTCAATCCACCACCAATTCCGCTATCAACGGAAGAAATGGATTACGTTTTTGACTTGCCTTACGCGCGATTGCCGCATCCCGTTTACGGTGGCGCTCGAATTCCCGCGTTTGATATGATTAAATTTTCGGTCAATATCATGCGCGGCTGCTTTGGCGGTTGTACTTTTTGCTCAATCACTGAGCACGAAGGCCGAATCATTCAAAACCGCTCGCATGACTCGATTTTGCGCGAAGTGGAAGCCATCCGCGATACTGCCCCCAATTTTACCGGAATCATTTCTGACCTTGGCGGTCCTACAGCAAATATGTATCGGTTGAACTGTAAAGATGAAACGATTGAGAAAAATTGCCGAAAGCCGTCTTGCGTTTACCCTGACGTTTGCGACAACTTGCTGACCGACCACAGCTCATTAACCCAGCTTTACCGCCGCGCCCGCGATATCAAAGGTGTGAAAAAAATCTTGATTGCCTCAGGGCTGCGCTATGATTTGGCGGTTAAAGATCCTGAATACGTCAAAGAGCTGGTTACCCACCACGTTGGCGGCTATCTAAAAATCGCCCCTGAGCACTCCGAGGACAATGTTTTATCCAAAATGATGAAGCCTGGCATGGGAACTTACGACGCCTTTAAAGCCATGTTTGAACGCTTCAGCTTCGATGCCGGCAAAGAGCAGTACCTCATCCCCTACTTTATCGCCGCCCACCCCGGAACGACCGACGAGGACATGATGAACTTGGCGATTTGGCTCAAGCGTCACGGCTACCGCGCCGACCAAGTCCAAGCGTTTTACCCAAGCCCAATGGCAACTGCCACCGCCATGTATCACTCGCACAAAGACCCACTGCACAAAGTCAACCGTGACGGCGGCGATGTGACCATTGTGAAATCCGGAAAACAGCGCCGACTTCACAAAGCCTTTTTGCGCTATCACGACCCCAAAAACTGGGCAATGCTACGAAAAGCCCTACAAGATATGGGTCGCGGCGACTTGATTGGCAAACATCGCAGCTGCTTAATCCCGCCATTTAACCCGCAGCTTGAAGGTCGCGATGGCGAAGCTGCAAGATATCAATCGGCGCGCAAAAAGAACAGCCGCGTGGGTAACGACTCTGCCAAACGCCAAGCCAACGGTAAAAATGGTCAAAGTAGCACTCAAAACAATACTCAAAAAGCGGCTCAAAATAAAACGGCGAAAAAGCAACCGAAAAAAGGTAATTTTCAAACTCAGCACACCGGACTGCCACCGAGACGCGCCAAATAAAAATGGCTTACTTATAATAAAAGCTTTGTGTAAATAGCCTTTTGCAAAGCTTTTAAAAGCAAAATTAAAACTTACATTTTGTCGTCAATCAGGTAACTTGGCTAACAGGCGAGTGACAATTGCTAACATTTATGGGTAAATTTTTTCGTTATCATATTCTAAGTTTAATTAACAATATGACGCTTAAGATTATGGCAATGTCAACTTAAGCGTTTTTTATTCAATATTGTTCTTAAAAATTTTTATTAATCGTAACTTTTTTGATAATTTTGGAGATGATGATGACCCATACGTTAAAGCTTGCCGCTGCAATTCCTGCCCTTGCCCTTCTTAGTGCCTGCGCGACAACCGCCCCAACGACGCCAAACACCACGACACCCGCTGAAAGCGCAACCGACGTGGCTTACGACCGTATGGCACCTGCGCCTTACACCTGTACCGATGGCGGTAAAGTCATGGCAAAACAGTCAATCAACAAACAGCAAGCCATGCTAAGCGTCACCTTACCAAAAGTAAACTGGGCAAATCAGCCTTTATTACTCAATGGCGGCATGAATGGCGACACCGCAAGCTACGTTAACGACTCAAACCCTGAGGTCGTTTATGCTTGGCACATGAAAGGCAATGAAGCCATCTTGGCAATGAAATGGGCAACGGGTCAAGAATACCAAGTAACTTGCAAAATCTAAGCATTTTAACGCCCTAAGTTAAAAGTGCTAAGAACAAGCCGTCAATCATTGATGGCTGTTTTTTTTGGACAAAAAGTGGCAAACTAGGGGTTATTTTTTAATTCAATTTTGGTTTTGGTTCAAAGTTTTGGCAAAAATAACCAGTAAAAAAGGCGGCTCAGTAATGGTTCAGCGTTTATTTCGCGTTTCGATAATAACGGCGTTTTTGATCACCTTAAGTGCTTGCGATAATTCAAGCCATCAGACTGACGAGGTGGAAGCGAACAGCGAAGCCATTAGCAACACCAAAAGCAGCAATACCACAATTCACAGTAATGCCGCCGACATTACCGAAGTTGCCAAAACGCCTTCCGCTACTGGTTCGAATAAAGCTATTGATTGGTCAGCGATAGCCAGCAGTGAGCCGCCCGCTGACCCCGTTCATTATCAATATCCGTTTGCCATCGATAGCCAAAACGTTCGCGATTACGCCGAATATTTTAAAGTCGATAAGCCAACTGCCCAGTATAACCTCACCGTTGGCATGGCAGTCAATGAGCCGCTAAACAAAGTCCTTGACCAACTTGGTACCAGCTACGTGTCGCACGAATTGATCGATGCCAAAAAAACGGTGCTAATTATCCATACTACGCCTGAGGTTCAGCCCTCAAAGTTTGATTACGTGATCCAAGGCGACTTTGGCAAAGGTTTGGTGTTGCCAATTGAGATTAAGCCGGATGGGGTGAAGAGTGAAAATAGTAATCCACATAAGACCGAATAAGCTCTTTAAAAATGATTATCGGTCGAATACGGTTATGTTGTTGGTTTTTAAATAAAAATAATGCTAAGTATGGCGATAAGGGTTGTTTGAGAGTTCGATTTTAACTTTGGTATCTCTCAGCAGCCAAGATAAATATAGTTGATACTCAGTTGCTGCCGGAGCAATATATACCTTATCAAGGTTTTTCTTTACTTCTTCACGATACTCGACAAATAAAAACTTCTTATCTTTCATTTTGATCTCAGGAGCATCAAGCGAAGTAATATAAATCATCCTACATTCTTGTTCTTCTTGAAAAGCTGAATGTTTTACTAAATATTTAAGCGGTAGTAACATTTTATCTATCAGCTCTTCTATATTAGAGTTAACTATTAATCCTCTGTTTTCAATTTTATCAATTTCTTCTAAGATAAAGCTAAAATTAAATTTTATTTTCTTAAATTCTTCTTCGAATATTTTAGTTTTGTGTTTAATATATTCTTCATATTTATTCCATTCATAGTTAGCTCTACTTATTAATTCTTTATTAATAGACAATTTTTCATTTCCAAACTCCCTATAAAAAGTCAATTCATTTCTTTGAGAAACCTTAATAAATCCAGAATTAGGGTCAATATATACACATCTAATTATTGGTTGCTTATTTATTAAGCCTTGGTCTGTATTGTCAAATCTATCTATAATAGATTTATTATATTCTAAATCTAATCTACTCTTGACTGATAAGAAAGTTAGTCCTTCATAGTAGCTATTCAAATCAAAAAAACTTTCTTTAAAAACTAAGCTAATACCTGAAGCTTCTTTATAGTCTTTTTTACCATATAGTCTAAATTGATTTAAACTATCATGATTTAATGTGAAGCATCCAATAAATGCATGAAATTTACTATCAAACTCAGGAGCGTTAAAGCAACCGTCTTTCAAACCTTTTAAAAAATTTATAAGTAGATGACCTTCACTTGGATCATTTACATTATTAATAGTATTAAGCCTAAAATAGCTAGGAACTTTGTTGGTATCATCGCTAGCCAAGAGCGCTTCAGCAGTATTCATGCTAGTATAATGAGCTAATTTTCTCTCTGGTGCTTTTCCATTTAAATTTACCGTATTAAAATCTATAGTCAATATGCTTATTACTTTTAAAACGCTATAAAACATAGTTAGCATATAATTAGATAAGTCAATTTTTTCATTTCCTAAAATTATGATTATGTCACATAAATCTAAGTAACAACTTACTTCATATAAATATTTCTTCTCAGCTTTTATAAACGCTTTTTTTGCATCTTTACATATAATGACATCTCCATTAGTAAAAATCTTTTTTAAAATTATACGTCCTATTAATAGTTGCATATCATAATATATATCACCATCATCTACAGTATTACTGTACAATGTGTTTAGAGCTTCATCTATATCGCCCATTTCTAATTGTATACAGCTTATACGATATTTTGCGACCAATGATAGTCTAGTATTATCGCATTCTTTAATATCATTCCAAATAACAATAGCTTCTTCTAGCTTGTTAAGAGTATATAATAACTCGCCAATCTTCAATTGAGCAAGAGCATAGACATCGTTTCCATCAAGACTTTTAATATTATTCCATATTTTTATTAGATTTTCTATTGCATTTATTTTTTCAAAGATATCTACTAACCTGAACTGTGAGATTATAAATTGACCTATTCCATGCTTTTCTCGAGTTATCTTTAACAAACCTTCAACTTCTTTATGGGTCTTTTCATCTAAATTTTCTAAACCTTCCAAATCATCAATATTCATACCCTACTCGCCAACCATCCCCAAAAAATCTTCCTCACTCACCACTTTGATCCCAAGTTTTTCTGCTTTGGCAAGCTTTGAGCCGGCTTTTTCGCCGGCAAGCAGCGCGGTAGTTTTAGCAGAGATGCTGCCAGTGACTTTTGCGCCAAGCGCTTGCAGTTTGGCTTTGGCTTCATCGCGCGCCATGCTATGTAGCGTCCCTGTGATGACCCACGACTGATTGGCAAGCGGTAAGTTGTCCGCCGCCTGCGCCTGAACCGCGTCCCAATGAACGCCAGCGTTAATGAGCGCATCGATGACCTCGATGTTATGCGGCGCGCGAAAAAAGTCAAAAATCAGCTCGGCGGTAATTGCGCCAACGTCAGGAGTGGCAAGCAGCGCCTCGATATCCGCGCTCATAAGCTTATCAAGCGTTCCAAAGTGCAGCGCCAAGTTTTGCGCGGTGGTCTCGCCAACGCCGCGAATCCCTAAGGCAAAGATAAATCGCGCTAAGGTCGTTTTTTTACTCGCTTCAATGGCGGCAAGCATATTTTGAACCGACTTTTCGCCCAATTTTTCAAAGTCAATCAACGCGCTTTGGTGGTCTTTTAAGGCATAAATGTCGGCGGCGTTTTTAATCAGCCCTTCTTCAAAAAAGCGAATCAACCAGCGGTTGCCAAGACCATCGATGTCCATGGCGCGGCGTGAGACAAAATGAATGAGCGCTTCGGTTTGCTGAGCGGGGCAAAATAAGCCGCCGGAGCAGCGGGCGAGCGCCTCACCTTCGGGCAAAATAACTGGCGAGCTGCAAACGGGACATGAGGTTGGCAAGGTGACAGGCTTGCTGTCATTTGGGCGCTCATCGAGCCAAACTCGGGTGACTTTGGGGATAACGTCGCCTGCGCGGTGGACGCTGACCATGTCGCCTGCCCGAACGTCCAAGCGCTGAATCTCGCCAAAATTGTGCAAAGTGACGTTACTGACGGTGACGCCACCGACTTTGACCGGTTCAAGCTTGCCGACAGGAGTTAATGCTCCGGTGCGACCGACTTGCCAGTCGATTTGGTTCAGCCTTGTAATGACCGTTTCGGCGGGGAATTTGTACGCCGTTGCCCAGCGCGGCTCGCGTGATAAAAAGCCAAGCTGTGATTGCAGCGCTAAGCTGTTGACTTTTATCACCGTACCATCAATTTCAAAGGGCAAATTGGCGCGGTTTTCGATAATGGACTCATAATATTCTTGGGCAGCGCGCGGATTGGCAACGATACGAACATTGCTTACGCTAAAGCCAATATCACCAAGCCAAGCGAGTGCTGCCGATTGCGTGGCAATATCGCTTGGCAAGCCTTGATTGACCGAATAAGCATAAAAGGCAAGCGGTCTTGCGGCGGCAATAGCGGGGTCAAGTTGGCGAAGGCTTCCGGCGGCGGCGTTTCGCGGATTGGCAAAGGTTTTGTCGCCGTTTTCTTCTGCCAAGCGGTTGAGGCGCTCAAAGCCGGCTTTTGGCATCAACACTTCACCGCGAACTTCAAGTAACGCAATGTCTTTTGCAGCGCTTATCCAACGCGGTAAATTGCGGATGGTTTTAGCATTTTGGGTGATGTCCTCGCCCACTTGACCGTCGCCGCGAGTGACCGCTTGAACGAGATTGCCAAACTCATATTTGAGTGATACCGCTAAGCCGTCAAGTTTGAGCTCCATTTCAAACTCAGGATTTTTTTGGCTGTCGCTTAAGCGGTCATTCACCCGTCGCATAAAATCGCCAAGCTCGTCATAATCAAAGACGTTGCCGAGCGATAACATCGGAATGTCATGGGTGACTTGAGTAAAGGCGGACAGCGGCGCATCCCCCACTTGATTGGTTGGGCTGTCCGGCTGAACCAAATCCGGATATGCCTCTTCAAGCTCAAGTAAGCTTCGGCGCAGCTGGTCATACTCGCTGTCCTCAAGGGTCGGATTATCAAGGACGTAATAAGCGTGATTGTGAACTTTAAGCGTTTTTATCAGTGATCGCATGGTGGCAATCACGGCATTGTCATCAAGGGGCGCGGCGGTTTTTGGCAACATTGGGTCAGTCATAGCAAGTCAATCAATCGATAAAGTTAGCGTTATCATAGCAAGCTTTTTGCGCTTTAGGATAGTTCAAGGCTTGGGTAAAATGATGGTGAAGGGCTCAAATTTTTAGCCAAAAAAAACGGCGCTCAATGCCCCGTTTTTTATCACTAATGAATTTTTTATTTAATAGTGCTCATTATAATCACGGACAAAATTACGCAAGTGCTGCTTATCTTCTGCTGAAATCGGCTGATTATTTTCATCTAACACTTCAGCATCCAAGTCCCGCGCCATCATTGCCGCCACGCTCATCATGCTGTCAAATCCCATTAAGGCTTCCGGATGCGGCAAAGATAAAAACAGTACCAGTCCAGTATAAGTGTTGGTCGCGACATTGTGCGGATCAAAGGGCGCAATACCATTTTCAGTCATTCCCATCATGCTAAACCAAAGCATTCCTGTGCCGTCTTTGTTTTGGTAGCGGTGAAACATATTCATCGCCCCAAAGCGCAGACCGTATTTGTCCACGAGCGCCAACAAATCACGACCGCGAATGATGGTCGATAACCGCGTAGGATCAGGATTGGGCAAAATAGTGATGTTGATATTGTCTTCAGCATTTAATAAAGGTGCGTTTTGATCGTGCTCGGTCGATTGCATTAAATGCTGATCTAAAATTGGGCTGTTTGCGGTAAATGCTGATTCGTTTGCGGTATCAATCACTGGCATTAAGCTGTCGGTGGCGCTCATTAAACTTGAAAACGCATCGGAATCGTCGGTTGACCCGTTCTGATAGGCTTCAGACAATTGCTCAAATTCAGCCTCATCCGCGCGCGCCTCGGCGTCTTGCCAGCGCAAATAGTCCTCATCTTGAGGTTGAGCTGATTTTTTGGCTTGATTGCTTGAAGATTGCCCTTGATTTGCTTGAGCCTCAGTTGGCGTGTCGTCATCTTCAACAATGGCGTGCAGATATTGACGATCAGGGGCGATGGTTGTTTCGCCAGCGACCGCATCATCTAAATCAGGATCATCGATGATACTGCGCTCATGACGCGGGATGATCGGAATGCCATTTTTATCATAACTGACCGCCTCCATCGTCGCTGACGTTTGGCGGCGCGCCCCGCGAACCACCAAATAAATCCCTGCAATCACGATACAAACAGCAATAGCAATGAAGATAAACTGAATGGCGGTCATGGGCAAATTTCCTGAAACAAGTAAGGGGCAAGAAGGTGATAGTCTAGCATGGCTTCTTGGTATCGTCATCCATTGTCAGCAACGATTTCGCGCGCCATTTATCAAAGTTAATCAGCTTTCTAACACTTTTTTAACCCTCAAGATAGCGCTCAGCATCGCTTAAGGTTACGCTAACTTGCGTTGAGATTCCAGGCTGCGGCATGGTGATGCCTTTGAGCTCATCGGCAATTTGCATCGCAAGCTTATTGTGACTGATAAAAATAAACTGAACGTCGCCTGCAAGCTCTTCAATAAGGTTGGTAAATCGGGCAACGTTGGCGTCATCAAGCGGCGCGTCAACCTCATCAAGAACGCAAAATGGCGCGGGATGTTGCTTAAAAATCGCAAAAATAAGGCTAAGCGCGGTTAAGGTTTTTTCCCCGCCTGATAACACTGCTAAACGGCTGTTGCGTTTGCCTTTTGGCTGAGCCATTAAGGTCAGCCCCGCCCGCCAAGCTTCGCGTTTTGACGTATCGGCGGGTAGCTCATCAAGATTTAAGCTCAAGCTTGCCTGACCGCCGCCAAAAACTTTGGCAAATAAATTGGCAAGCTCTGAGTTCACCGCATCAAGCGTTTGTAAAAACAGCGTTTTGGTCGTGTCATCAATGGTTTTAATGGCTTGATTGAGCATTGCAATGCTGCTTTCGATATCATCAATTTGCGTCGTTAACGGCTCAAGGCGTGCGTTGATATCGGCGAGCTCTTTGGCGGCGGCAAGATTAACCGCGCCGATTTTGTTAAGTTTGTCATTTAACACATTAAGCTCATGACTTAACGCTGCAATTTGCTCAGGTTTTAGTTTGCGCTGATGGGCAATAAAGTCGCTAGTTAAGCTGGCAATGCTCACCGCCAAATCTAAGGCTTCTATTCGGCGGCTGGCATCTAAAAGCCGCTCCTCGCTGACGGCAAGCTGACTTGCGGCAAGGCTTTGCGCTTCCTGCTTGACTTGATAGTGCAGCTGTAATTGGTCAAGCTCGGTCTTAAATTGGCTGTGTTCAGTTTTAAGATCAGAAAGCTCCGATTGATACGCCGTTAACGCTTGCAACTCTTCATCAAGACTTAACGCTAACTCGATAACTTCACGCTCCAAATTGGGCATTTTTTGCGCGAGGTTGGTAAGCTTTTCGCATAACTGCGCTTGATATTGCGCTGATTTTGCTAAATCCTTTTGGCGTTTTTTTAGCGCATCTTCGTGATGATGCCGCTCAATCTCACTTTTTTGGATGGCAAGTTGCAGCGCTTGATACTCTTCATCGTTGGCTTTTTGCGCGGTCGTGATTTGCTCAATTTGTAATTGTTGGGCGTCAATGTCAGTACGAATACGATTAACATCAATGTCACTTTCGGCAAGTTGGGTACTAATTGTTTCTTGTTTAGCCAAAAGCGTTTCGGCTAAGCGCTCAATCTCATTTGCCTCAACCTCAAGCCTTGCTCTATCTTGCTGCAAGCGCTCAAGATTTGACTTTTGCTGATTTAATTCAAGCTGACCTTGAGTTTGCTGTTGGCGGATGGTTTGCTCATCACGTTGCAACTGACCCAGCTGACAGTCAAGCTCATCCATACTCACCTTAAGGCGACCTTCCTCGCGCTGATAGGATTTTATTTTTGCTTGAATATCTTCAATTTGGCTATCAATTAGCTTTAATTCGTCATCAAGCGCATTAAGTCTAGTTTCTTGCGCCAATCTTTGGGTTAAAAACTGCTGATTTTCCGCGTCAAGTTTGTCACGAGTAAAGCGGTTTAACTGAACCGTACCAAAGCTGCCAATAAGCCAGCCATCTTGGGTAAACATCAGCGCCGATTTTGGCAAATGGTTTAAAATTTCTGCCAACTGGTTATCACTCAACTCTGACAGTGGTTTTAAGCATAAATAACAGTTTTGCCAAAGCCGAAGTTTTGGGGCGGCAATCAAGGCGTTTAGGGCAATGAGTGGCTCAGGGATATTTTTAGCAAGATTATCCTCATTATCCGCCAACAACCAAAGACTATGGCGGATTGATTTTGGGTCATGGTTAGCTTGGTAATGCAGCAAATCAGCTAGATATGGCTGCAAGCTTTGCGCTAAAGCGTCGCTTTTTTCGTTCGTGGTTAGCGCGTGAATCTTGGGTAAAATTTGACTGTCCAAAAACAAGGTCAACCAATAATCAAGCACGGCACTTTGCTGCTTTCCTAAATCGGTTAACTTAATTTGCTCGCGAAAAGATGACAAAGCGGTAGCGTTTTGGCTTGATACAGCCGTTGCTGATTGCTTTGGTGATGATGTTAAGTCAGTTTCAATTTTTGCCGATTTTTGATGAAGCAATCGATGCAGCGTGTCATATTCCCCCATAAGCTTAGCGCTTTTGGTTTCAAGGGTTTTAAGCTTGGTTTCCTCTGATTTAATTGTTTGGCTAAGCGCCTGATGCTCGTCAGCTAAGATGGCTTTTTGCTCATTTAACTCAAATTTTTGCTCTTGATTGCGGCAAAGCTGCTGATTAAGAGTTTCGATTTGCTCAGCAAGCGGCAATTTTGAGTGGTTTTTTACTGAATTATCATCCCAGAGCATTTGTAAAGCGTCGTTTTGCTGCTGCCATTTTAGGCGGGCAGTTTCTAGTTGCGATAACGCTTGCTCATTTAGTGCTTGGTCTTGATTTAGCTTTTGATGTCGGCTAAGGGTTTGATTAAGCATTGATTGCGCGGTATTTAATTTGTCTGTTAGCGGTGATAATGTTGCGTCTTGCTCGCGGCGAGTTTCAGACAATAAAGCAAACTTTGGCGTCAGCTCAGCTAAACGGTCGGAATGCTCTTGATAGGTGATTTCTAATTGCTCAATATCGCGGCTGGCTTGCTGATACTGTTCGTCAGCACGCGCTAACTGATGGCGCGATTGCTGCTCGCTGTTTTTAAGCGCTTGCAAGGCTTGATTGGATTGTTGATGGCGCAATTTTAGCTCATGATACTTGTCTTGAGCGCGGTCTTTAAGCCAAGTTTCTTGACTGATTTTATCATCTAATAGCTCTTGCTTGGCTTTGAGCGTGTCAATTTCGGACTGAAATGAGCTTACTTTTTTTGAAATGGCATCTAGCGCAAGCTTGTTTTCGTGTTGGTGATGTTTGGCGTGATACCACTCTTGAATGGCAAGTTTTTCTTTAACTGCATCAATTTGCAAAGTCAAATCTTGGTAACGCTCAGCGCTTGCCGCTTGTTTGGCAAGGGATTTTTGCTGGCGCGACAGCTCGCTTTGCAAGTCACTCAGCCGAGCTAGGTTTTCTTGAGCAATGACAAGCTGCTTTTGGGTTTCCTCGCGGCGGGCTTGATAGCGTGACACGCCTGCCGCCTCTTCGATAAACTCACGCAGTTGCAGCGGGCTTGAATCGACAATGCGCCCAATCATACCCTGCTCAATGACCGCGTAACTGCGAGCGCCAAGCCCCGTTCCCAAAAACACATCAATCACATCACGGCGTCGCGCGCGCGTGCCATTGATAAAATAATCGGAGCGCCCGTCACGGTTGATTTGCCGTTTGATGGCAAGCTCGTGATACAAGTTCAGCTCGTGGCGGATGCCGTGGGCTTCATCTTGGGTATGCTCAAAAATCAGCTCAACGCTTGCCACGCTTTTAGCGGCTTTGTCTTGCGTTCCCGCAAAAATCACATCGCTCATCGCGCCGCCGCGAAGCTGCTTGGCAGAGGTTTCCCCAAGCACCCAGCGGATGGCGTCAATCACGTTGGATTTGCCGCAGCCATTTGGCCCTACAATTGCGGTGATACCGTGGCGAAAGCTAAAGGTGGCTGGGTTGGCAAAGGATTTAAATCCTGCCAGTTTTAAAGATTTTAGGCGCATGAGGGTAAAAGCTTGCTAAAAGCGGCTATTTTAACTTAAAACGACCGCTAATTTCACTTAAAGCTTTTCTAAAAAATGCCCAAACCACTCAACGTCAACTGAGCGCCAACAAACATAAGCAGCACCCCAAAGGCGCGCTTGAGCGTCGCCGCAGGCAGCTGGTGGGCAAGCTTAGCACCAACTTTTGCCATCACAAAGCTGACAACAGAAATGCATAAAAATGCCGGAACGTGAACAAAGCCGATCGCCTCTTTAGGTAAGTTTTGGACGTGTTGACCAAACCAAGCAAAGCCAATTGCCCCCGCCACCGCAATCGGCAGACCGCAAGCTGCTGCTGTGCCAACCGATTGCTTCATTGACAGCCCCGCCCAGTTTAAAAACGGTACGGTCAAGCTGCCGCCGCCAATCCCAAAGATGGACGACGCCAAACCGATCCCCGTTCCTGCACCAAACTGAACGCCTGAGGAGGGCAGCGGCTTGCCAAGCTGCTCTTTGTTGGAAAAAAACAGCATTTTAATTGCCATCAAAATCGCGCCAATGCCAATGATGGCTTGCAGCGCTTGACCGTCGATTTTTTCGGCAACGGCTGCGCCAACCAAACTGCCAATGACCAATCCTGCGCCCATCACCCGCCAAATGTCCCAACGAACGCCGCCGCGCTTATTGTGCGCCATCATCGAGCTGATTGAGGTGATGATAATCGTCGCAAGGGACGTGCCAACTGCCATATGCGTGACCACGTCGGGGGAGAAATGATACGCGGTAAAAATCCAAACCAAAACCGGAACAATAATCAAGCCGCCGCCGACCCCAAATAGCCCCGCGCACGTTCCGGCAAACGCCCCTGCTATCACAAACCACAGATAAATCATCAATTACCCTACCCTTTATCCCTCTTTTTTTTTATCATAACACCAGCATTTGGCAAGCATCACAATCCCTTGAGTCACCCGCCAAATTTGACGAATAACCTTCTAGTATAGCAAACATTTTAATCAACATAATGAATAAGCTTATGCCAACCAATGCTGCGCTCTTATCCAAGCTCAACCACCGCCACTTTGAGGATTGCCCATCGACCAACACCAAGCTGATTAATGATGTTAAATCAGCTGCTCTTAACGCCAAAACGCTGCATCTGTTGACTGCAAGTCGCCAATCTGCTGGTCGCGGTCAACGAACGCGATCATGGCAATCGCCCGTGGGCAATGTTTATTTGTCGCTTTATCATCCGATCACCATGCCAGTTAGCGGCTTGTTGTCGTTAATCGTCGGTCAGCGCTTGGTTGACATGCCAATAATCCAAACCTTAAACCAACAACTGTTAGCGCAAAATTTAACCCTGATTCAAGTCAAATGGGCAAATGATTTGGGCTACTATCAATCCGATCAAGAACAGTCGCCAACAATCAATAATACGGATAATATTTTATATTTTAACAAGCTTGCCGGAATATTAATTGAGCCCGTTTGGCAACAAGGAAAAATGCTTGGTGTTGTGATTGGCGTTGGGCTGAACGTTAAAGCCACGCCCAAGCTAAACGACAATAACCGCGAAGGCATGAGCTATCACGCGTTAAGTCTTGCGGATATTACGGCGTTACTGGCAAAAAATTGCCAAAACAACGGTGAAAAAAACTCAAAAAATAGCATGAATTTACCAAGTTTAAATGAGCTTTATCAGCAAATCAGCCAAGCGCTTATCCATGCCGTTACTGACTTTGAGCAATTGGTTATTGAACAAAATCAAAGTCAGTCGCCAAAAACGCACGATTTTTTGCAAAAATTTAATCAAGTTGATGCGCTGCGAGGTAAATCAGTAATTATCCACCAAGACAGCGCTTGGGGTAATAGCGAAACCAGCCAAACCATGAGCGGAAAAGTTATCGGTATTGATGGCAACGGCTGTTTGCAATTGCAGCGCGATGACGGTACTATTTGCGCGATTTTTACCGGAACGATTGATGTGATGGGCTAGTGTTTTAATGAAGACGTCAACCAATCATTCGTCTAAAAAAGTGCTCACAAAACCTTAAAAGGATGCCTATGCTTTGGCTTGACCTTGGTAACACCCGCTTAAAATACTGGCTGACCGATGAGCTTGGGCAAATCATTGCTCATGATGCCAAGCAGCATTTGCAAGCGCCAACCGAGCTTTTAATGGGGCTAACCGACCGCTTTGAGCAGTTTGCGCCAAGCTTTATTGGAATTTCTTCGGTTTTGGGCGAGGTGCTAAACGTTCAGGTTGCCAAAACCTTAAGTCGACTTAACATCGCCTTTGAGTTTGTCCATGTCGATGCCAAGCATCCGCTGATGACCAGCCGTTATGATGCCAATCAATTGGGCTGCGACCGCTGGCTTCAGATGCTTGGCGCCGTGGACAAATCCAAACGCCAATGCGTGATTGGCTGCGGAACGGCGGTGACCATTGATTTGATTGACCATGCCGAGCATTTGGGCGGTTATATTTTTCCCAATATTTATCTTCAGCGTGAGTCGCTATTTTCAGGAACCAAGCAAATTACCATTTCAAACGGCACGTTTGACAGCATTTGTGAGGGCACAACAACGCAAGACGCGGTTCATCGCGGGATTTTGTTGTCCATCGTTGGCGCGATTAACGAAATCAGCAATCGCCATCCCAATTTTGAATTGATCGTTACGGGCGGCGATGCCAATATTATCGCTCAGCACATCAACCGACCGGTGCGTATCCGTCATGATTTGATGCTAAACGGCTTGGCACGCTACTTTGAGCAGCAATCGCCTTAGCCGTTTTTAAGAATATTTTATGAATAGTTAAGCTGAAACCGGTGCTTTGATGGTCACGCCAGCTTGAATTTTGCCGTCATCATCAAGCAATTCCATCACCAATTCATCATCAGTTTCAGTTTTGATTTGCCAATTGCCAGTTGCCGTTGGGATTCCAGTTGCCATGACCGAGATGGCTTTGTTTTTTAAGCGGATCATTGGCGGCTTGTGCTCATAGCCTGAATGCTCAAATCCTAAAATATCATCGGCAATGGTTGCCGCTTGAGCGCGAAGGGGCGCCACGTAACGACAAGGCACGCCGTTAATCGACATACAATCGCCAATGGCATAAATATTTCGGGTACTGGTTCGCAGCGTTGGCGCATCAACTTTGATACCAGTTCGGGTATCAAAGTCAATATTGGCAGCCGTTGGCAACAATTTATCCACGGTAAGACCAGTGCTTGCAATCACATGATCGGCGATAAAAGATTTTTCCTCATCCCCTAACTGATAACTGATCTCAAGCGTGCCGTCGTCATTTTTGACCACATCCATCACTTGAGCGCCGCCCAAAAACTCAATCCCTTGCGACTTAATAGCATTTGCAATCCGCGTGGTTGCAGCTTCTGGCAGCATTTGCGCAAGCGGTGCTTGGTTAATATCCATTAAAGTGACGCGATGACCCGCTTTTAGCAAATCTTCAGCAATTTCTGTACCGACCATGCCCGCGCCAACGATTGCCACGCGCTGAGCCTCGCCTTGCAATTGCTCTTGTAATTGCCCAAAGCGCTCAATATGGTTGACGTGCCAAACCAACTCTTCGGGTAAGCTTTTTGGAAAAATCGGATGCGCGCCCATGGCAAGCACCAATTTGCCATAAGTTAGCGCCGCATAACCGGTATTTGCCGGATCAGATCGCGTGGTAGAAATCAGCTGCAATTGCTGTGATTTGGCATCAATATCGGTCACAGACGTGTTCGCCATCAAGGTAATATTGGCAGCTTTTGCCGCATCCATCCCTGACGCGCGAACCAAATCCGCCACGCGTTTGTTTTGGCTGATTGCCATTGTTAGCATCGGCTTATGATAGCGATCGCCGTTATCGCTTGTGATTAAGGTGATCGGAACGTCCTGATCTTTACTGCGAATCGCGTCAATCACGTGCCAGCCTGCAAGCCCTGCCCCGATAATAACGATAGAATTTGATGGCAACTCTGTACTCATGACGACTCCAACTCAAAATCACAAACGAAAAATAAATTTTAAAACAGCTTTTAAAAAACCAGCCTTAAGCATTGTAGCAGCAAATTACCTCTACTCAAAAAATCATGGTCAATTTTGCTACTTTGCAAAAAGCTTGATGACCATGTTAAATACAACCTTAGTGATTTAAAATTTTGGATAAAAACGCCTGAGCGCGATCACTCTTCGCCCCAGCAAAAAACTCATCTTTGCTACAGTTTTCAACGATATGACCTTCATCCATAAAGATAATTCGGTTGGCAACTTGACTTGCAAAGCCCATTTCGTGAGTCACGCACATCATGGTCATGCCCTCGCGAGCAAGCTCAATCATCACATCAAGCACTTCTTGAATCATTTCAGGATCAAGCGCGGAGGTTGGCTCATCAAACAGCATCGCCACCGGATTCATCGACAAGGCACGAGCAATAGCGACGCGCTGCTGCTGACCACCAGACAATTCCGCCGGATATTTGGGCGCTTGTGTGGACAGTCCCACGCGATCCAAATAGCTCATGGCTTTTTGTTTGGCATCCCCCTCTTTGCGACCAAGCACTTTAATTTGCGCGACGGTTAAATTGTCCAAAATGGTCAAATGCGGAAACAATTCAAAATGCTGGAACACCATACCCACTTGGCTACGAAGCTTAGGCAAGTTGGTTTTGGGGTCGCCAACGGACACGCCATTGACCAAAATCTGACCTTTTTGAAACGGCTCAAGACCATTGACGGTCTTAATCAAGGTCGATTTTCCGCTTCCAGAAGGTCCACAAACCACCACCACATCGCCTTTATGAACGTGAGCGGTACAGTTGGTCAGCACTTGAAAATTACCATACCATTTGCTGACCTCGCTCATTTTAATGACGATCTCATCGTTGGCATGACCATTGTTGGTCACCAAACCACCAAACTCATTGATAAACGTATCTTTATCATTTAAATCAAGGTTATTAACGCCACTGCTGATATTATTTGTTGTCGTATTTTCCATAATTTTTTGCCCTATTTTTTGCCCTATTTTTATTATCAAGCGTTGCTGACTTATGTTGCCCCATCACCTTTGCGTCATGATTATTAGATCGCAGCTAAAATCGGAAGCGCCGCTGTAGCCGCTGAACGCCAATCGATGCGGCAAGACTGATCACAAAATAAACTGCCCCTGCGCCCAAAATGTAGGGCGTAAGCAGTCCCATCAGCTCACCGCGAACATAAGCGGCGCGGAAAAAATCGGTGACGCCAATGGCAAAAACCAGCGTGGTATCTTGAAATAAAATAATACATTGCTGAAGCAGTAACGGCAGCATCTTGCGAAACGCTTGCGGTAAAATGATCAAGCTCATGGTTTGCTTATAGTTCATCCCAAGGGCGCGCGCGGCGTTGACCTGACCGCTGCCAATCGACTGAATTCCGGCGCGAACCACTTCCGAAAAATACGCCGCCTCAAACACCATAAACGCCACCACGCACGAGGTAAACGCGGTATCAAGCAGCAAATATTTGCCAGTAATCCAAAAATAAACCATCGGAACGGCAAAATAAAACCACAAAAGCACCAATAAAAGCGGCACTGAGCGAAAATAGTTCACGTAAAGCTTAGCAGGGATTTCAAGTGCTTTGATTCCTGATAAGCGCATAAGCGCTAAAATCGTTCCCAAGCCAATACCGCCAACGATGGCAAGACCAAGCACTTTTAACGTGGTGAGCATCCCGCCTAAAAGCCCAGGATACGCCGTTGCAAGTTCTGTCGATAAACTCATTTTTGACCCCCTGCAATCAGCCCTGGAACGCGAAGTTTGCGCTCAATCAATCCCATAATACCAATCAAAGAGAGGTTAAATACCAGATAAATAATCGTCGCGTAGGTGTAAATTTCAAAGTTATTTTGCGTATATTCGCTAATCGTTTTGGTTTGGCTGATCAGCTCCATCACCCCAACCAAGGATGCCACTGAAGCGTTTTTAAAGCAGTTGGTCAACTCAGAGCTTAGAGGCGGCAAAATCACTCGAAACGCTTGCGGCAAAAGCACTTCTTTATAAGCTTGCTTGACGTTGAGCCCGAGCGCAAAAGCGGCGTTAATTTGACCTTTAGGAAGCGATTCAATGCCGGTGCGAACTTGCTCAACAATCCGCGCGGCGGTGAACAGCCCCAAGCCAATACTCGCTGAAATCATCGCTGAGGTGTTAGGTGATAAGCCTTTATACCACCATTCTTGCAGCGCAGGCGTCAACCAACCGGGGGCAACATAAAACCAAAAAAACAGCTGAACCAGCAGCGGAATGTTTCTAAAAAAAGTCACATAAGCGGTACCAATGGCGCGCGCCGTTTTGTTTGGCAGCGTTCGCATGATCCCCAAAATCGTGCCGACCACCATCGCAATCAGCCAAGCAATGCTGCCGATCAAGAGCAGCCAGCCAAGACCGGTCAGCATCCAGTTGAGATACAGCTCACTGCCAACGCCGGTGGACTCAAATAACACGTTCCAATTCCAGCTATAGTTCATCGCCCCCTCCCTTAGTTTTTACCTTATCCTTAAGGCACTTACGCGCCTAAGGCGCGCAAGTGATCGGATCAATACAAACGGTTAATCATGGCGCTCGGTTAAGAAGCAGGAGCCGCCGGCGCTGCTGGTGCAACATTTTTTGGCTGAGTGCCATCATGCGGATCAGCTAAAAGCGCTTTTAAATTGTCCGACATTTCAAAGTTTAAGTTGACGTTTTTCGGCGGAATCGGATTTAAGAACCATTTGTCATAAATGCCGTTAATTTCACCAGAACTAAAGGTTGCGTTCAGCGCCTCATCAACGACCGCTTTAAACTCAGGATCGCCTTTTCGCATCATACAGCCGTAAATTTCAAACGATTGTGGCGTTCCAACGATGACCCAATCATTTGGATTTTTGGCTTTGGCTTTCTCGCCTGCCAAAAGCACATCATCCATCATAAAGGCGTCCGCGCGACCGCTCTCGAGCATCAAAAAGCCCTCGCCGTGGTCTTTGGCAGAGATGATATTGATGTTCATTTTATTGTCGTCGTTATATTTGCGGATATAACGCTCAGAGGTCGTTCCTGCGGTAGTGACCAAGGTTTTACCTTTTAAATCGGCAAAGTCTTTGATTCCGGAGTCTTTTTTGGTCAAAAGTCGCGTGCCAATCTCAAAAAAGCCATTAGAAAAGGCGACTTGTTTTTGGCGCTCTTCGTTATTGGTGGTCGAGCCACACTCAAAATCGACCGTACCATTTTGAACCAGTGGGATTCGCGTTTGCGAGGTAATCAGGTTATAGCGAACGTTAAGATTGGGCATGTTCAGCTTTTGCTTGACCGCTTCAACCACTTTCATTTCCAAATCATGAGCGTAGCCAATCGGCTGCTTTGGGTCATCGGCAATATAAGAAAACGGAATCGAGGAGTCGCGGTAGCCGACCACAATCGTTCCAGAATCTTTGATTTTTTGCAGCGTTTTGCCCATATCGCCGCCAGCGTTTGCGTTGCTGTCGGTTGTGGTGGCGGTCTCATTCGTCGCCGCCGTGTCGGTGGCAGTTTGGTTGCTATTATTACAGCCTGTCAAGGCAAGAGCGATCAGGGCGACAAGGCTAAGGGGTTTTGAGAGGGCATAAGTCATAAGACACATCCTGTTATCATAATGGAAATTGAGCGCGAAATATAAAACCGTTGCCGATAAGCCCTATCAGTCACTTGTCTTATCATGGCTTGGCATCGTCATTGCTTTGCTTCCTTGCTCTGACAGTAAGTTATCAAAATGCAACTTAATGTTACTCTACCTTAAATTTAGTTTCCTGCAAACTATTTTTTGTTATTGAGCGGGCAAAGTTTCAATTGATTATTCAATTAAAAAAACGGCTAAAATTCTTAGCTTTATTTTTAATCCAAAAGCTTCGCTTTTTCATTTATATTGATAATTTCAAAAAAATCCCCATAACGTTGTCACTCTTCCAATCCAGTGATGACTCCTATTATGACTCAAAATGATCAACCTAACGCTTTAAACGCCGATTTAAGCCACGATGTTCGCCAGCGCTTTTTTATTGAAAACTCCCCCGTTCGCGGCGATGTGGTTCGGCTAGCCAAAAGCTATGCGACCATCATTGCACAAAAACCGTACCCTGAAGCGATCAAGCGCTTACTTGGTGAGATGCTAGCGGCAGCAAGTTTGTTAATTGGCACGCTAAAAATCGATGGCACGCTCTCCATTCAGCTGCAATCGTCAAATAGCGACAGTTTGCTCAATTGGGCAATGGCAGAATGTGACCGTGATGGCATCATCCGCGCGCTTGCCAGCTATAAAGACGACACCGAAGCTCAGCAAAACGCTTGGAACCAAATGACCTCGGCAAATGACGCCTTTGCTGAGCTTGGCGCGGTTGGTGATGGCGTTTTGTTCATCAACATTCAGCCAAAACATGGCGAGGCTTATCAAGGCATCGTTGAGCGCAGTCACGACAATTTGGCAGATTGCTTGGCGCATTACCAAAAGCAATCCGCGCAGATTCCAACGCTGATTAATTTGGCATCAGATGGTCTGCAAGCTGGTGGTATTTTGGTGCAATTGTTGCCGCGCCGTGATGACGAAGTTGAAACCGTTGATAACGATTTGTGGCCGCGACTAACCATGCTGACCAAAACCATCAAAGACAATGAGCTAACCTGCTTGCCACCAACGGAGCTGTTGTACCGACTTTATAATGAAGAAGAGGTCGTGCTTCCTGAGCCAGTTGCGCTTGAGTTTGGTTGTACTTGCTCAAAGGACAAATGCCGCGCTGCCATTTTACAAATCGGTGAAGCAGAAACGCTTGACATCATTGAAGAGCAAGGCGGCAGCTTTGATATGGACTGCGGATTTTGTGGCGCAGTTTATCAATTTGATAAAGCGGATGTTCAGCAGTTGTTTGCTGACTAGGGCGTGTTTTCATTTTAAACAAAAAAGTAAGGCGCTATAAACGTCTTACTTTTTTTATAAGGGTTCAATTTAAATAGTTAGAGTGAAATAGCTAGATTTAAATAAGAAGAATCAAATGACCACGCTTAATTCATTGGGATAAGAATGAATGCAAGAAATATTTACCGGCGTATCCAGTAAATCTTGACCATTGGCAATCAGCCACTGAATGATTTGCTGATGGACGCGGTGATTGTATAAAAGATTGTAGTGGCTGACGCCATAAAAAATGGCTTTGTGCTGCTCAGGAACCATAAGCGTATGAGCATCACTGTCCTCGCCAAGTGCTGAGGCAATATTCACCAAGCCATCACCAAGCAAGCTGGTTGCTTTTGAGTCGTAATGACCTTCAACCAACGTGGCAGCAATTAAATAACTTCTCACATGAAGCGGAAGCCTTGCCGGATGGCGAAAATCTTGCGGCAACACGCTTCGGGTATCCAAAGGCTTCCAATCCTCATCGCGAACGCTGCCATGGCGCAAGTCAATGATGCCGGCGCTGCGCAAGTTGCCAAGCGTCGCCAAAGAGCCTGCAAAGGGCAATTTGGCAATGATTTCTTGAACAAAATTGCCAATTCGCTCAAGGCTTGCGCCGTGATGCGGCGAGCCAAGCGTCATTAAATTACCAACTTGATTAACCCAATCAAAGCCTTGCGCTTTACCATAAAATAAGGCGCTTCTGGCGACCAAACCGCCCATACTATGACCGATCAAGTCAATTTGGGTGATGTTTGGGTGATTGTCGAGCACATTTTTTAATAAATAGGACAAATCGCGACCATTGATCGAGATACGCTGACCGGAGTTGTAATCTAAATAAAGTACCGTCGTCCCAGAAATACTGCGCTCAATTTTTTTTCCCAAACCCTCAGGATCGCTTGGGTGCCAGCTTAAGTGGCTCATACAAAGCCCGTGGCAAAGCACAATCAGCCGCCCTGACAGCGCCTCATTTGGAATCTCGCCTTGGCTGTTATAAAGTACCATCGGCGTGGCAAGTGGGTTGTCATGATTGACCAAATGATCGCCCATCACGCCATTTAACACATTGACCAACGGCTTTAATCGGCGCGGTAACGGCTGGGTAGTATTTTGATTGACGATGGTATGATAAAGGTGCAAGCCGTTTGCAAGGTTACTGCCAACAAATTTGGCAGTTTTGCGAACGCGGTCATAAATCCGTGCGGTAATGCCGCGCTGCCATTTGTTTAGGCTGCGCTTATTTAAGCGCCCAAGCGGTCGTAGCAAAATTTCGCGGTGGATTGCCTCAACGATTTCGGTCACCTCAACCACGCCCATGGTAGCAAGGCAAGTTAAGCCTTCTAACATATCAGCGAGAGTCACAGGCTCGCGGTCAGCAAGGGGGATCAAATTTTGCGGGGTGGCAACCAGTCCTAACAGCGCTGATTCATCCAACTCCTCAAGCGAATCCAAAGCATCATAAAGCTCTAATGAGTTGATTGCTTCTTGAAAAGCATCCTGAATATCCGCCTGATCGGGCGACTTGACCTCACTTTGGTCATCAATGGTCGGCTTAATTGCGAGCATAGGATAGGACGTTTTAGAATTTGCCATAATCAGGTCGCAATTTATATGAGGTCAATATGAAAATTAATTTGCCCTAACGATAAGAAATCATTGGCAAAACAGCCTTCATACTAGCCACTATTGCAACAAAACAACAGTAGTCTATTGTTGCAAAACCTTAATCAAGCGCTTTGAACTTGGGCTTGCCACTGATGATTGCCAAGCTTGAGTATTAAGTTATCCTTTGCGGTAAGTTTTCCCACGCCGCTTGGCGTTCCGGTCATGATCACATCGCCTGCTTGCAAACTAAACGCTTGGCTAATTTGGGAAATCAGCTCAATCACTGGAAACAACATCAAGCTGCTGTCGCCATCTTGGACGGTTTCATCATTGATCATCAACTGATAATTGACATTTTTAAAATCGCCAAATTCAGCTGAATCTACCCAATCACCCAAAACGCAAGCGCCATCAAAGCATTTAGCGCGCTCCCAAGGCTGACCTTTGGCTTTAAGCGCACTTTGCAGCTCACGCAAGGTTAAATCAAGCCCTAAAGTTACCGCCCCAATGGCAGCTTTTGCGTCATCATAACTGGCATTTTTTAAGTCGCGCGTCAACTGAATGCAAAGCTCGGCTTCATAATGGGTATCGCCAAATTTATCCGCATTAGGAAGGTCGATTGACCCCACTTCTTTTTGGCTCAAATAAGTCACGCAAGACGCCGGCTTCATAAATAATAGTGGCGATTTTGGAACGTCATTGCCAAGCTCGCGAGCATGAGCGGCATAATTGCGACCAACGCAAACCACTTTACCAATGGTAAGATTGTTTTTTTCAGGCGAAAGCTCAGCGGTCATGGCACTATCCTTATAAGTTATTTTAGATGTTAAAAAACAGAGTTATGAGTTAGAAAATTGACTGTAATCGACGATCATATATTTTGCTGGAATGTCTTTTTTCTCAACGCCTTCATCCGCCATAAACACCAGCTTTTTTTGACCGTTAATGATTAAATCATCAATGGCTTCGATATTTTTGAGCTGATTTAATTGCGGGATAGCAACCTTTTTAGGAACATCGTTAACCGTGCCGCCCCAAGTCCAAATTTGCGAGACGTCTTTGCCTTTGTCATTGGTGATTTCATTGGCAATGATAAAGGTGTTTAGATGCTCATCAAAATGCAAGGAGCGAATGCCGCCCCCGTCCAAATCTAAAAAAATGGGCGCGCCAAAGTTGGGCTTAGCTTTTTGATCAAACATGGCATCAATATTGGTGATCGGCACGATAATGGATAAGTTACCTGCCATCGGCGCGCGCAGCCCAAGCAGCAGCGTGTTGTTTTTGGGCAAATACGCCATGCCTTCAATGTTTAAATCTGAAAAATGCGGCGCACTTTTTGACTTGGCTTTGATGGCATCGGCAAGCGTTTTATCCGCTCGCAACTCATCACGAAGGCTGGTGACGCGAGCGATATTTTGAGCTTGACCATTTTTGACCGTAAAGCGGAGCAACTGCTCACGATTAGGATCGCGGTCGCCTTTTTTATTGGATGAATGCGACGTTGCTGCAAAAATTCGACCGTGGTTGTCCCCCGCCAGATTTTCTAAATCATCAAGCTTATGACCAAAGCTTTTGATGAGCTTACGATTGGCAGCTTTACTTTCAAGCAAGCGACCATCAGGTGCAATGGTTAACAGACTCATCGCGCTTTCAATTTCATCTTCCACCACCAAAATATGACCGTCTGGAAGCTGAAAAACCGCTGACGGCTCATAAATATTTTCAAACGTGCGAATGTCAACGCTTGCCGCTTGAGCCGTTACTTGAGCCGTTTTTGAACTCGTTTCAGCTGCCGCCGCCGCTGGGCTTGGGGCAAGACCTAGCGCTGATTTTAAGACAATAGCGCCGCCAATAAGGGCAACAGCACCCCAAGTGATACGGGCGGATTTTGGGGTGATTGATTGGCTCATAACTGCCTCTTTTAACTTAAGATAGTCATATATTATAAATGCTTATCAGCGGATTTTTTGCCTTTGCTACATCCTGTAACATAATGATTCTCATTAGCGCTTGGACTTAGTTTCGGGCAAAATATTTTTATAATCCAGCATCACATAGCGCGCATGAATGCCTTTTTTGGCATCGCCTTCATCTGCCATAAAAATCATTTTTATGGTGCCATTGGCGGTAATGGAGTCAATGGCTTCGATGTTTTGCAAAGCAGCAAGCTCAGGGGCGTTAAGTTTTACCGGCTTGTCATCAATATCCCCCGACCACGTCCAAATCTGCGCTTTTTTGTCGCCATCGGCATTGGTGATTTCATTGGCAATGACAAACTGGCTAAGCACAGCATCAAAATATAAGGAGCGAATGCCGCCGCCATCTAAATCCAAGAAGATGGGCGTCCCAAATCGCGGCGGCGCTTTTTGTGAGAACATAGCCTCCGTGTTGATGATCGGGATGATGATGGAGCGATTTCCCGCCAATGGCGTTCGCAGTCCAAGCATCAAGTTGCCGCTGTCATTATCAAAGGCGAGACCTTCAATGTCCAAATCCTTAAAGTCAACGCTGGTGTTAAGCGCCTGCTCAAAAGCCGCTTGCAATTCGCTTGAATTTTTCAAATCATCGCGAAGGGTCGTGACTTCCTTAATGTCGGAGGGGATATTGCCATTGACCCGAAAGCGCAGCAGCTGCTCACGGGTTGGGTCACGATGACCATTTGAGTCGGAGGAATGCGAGGTGATGGCATAAATAAAGCCTTTGGCATCGGCGCTCAACCCTTCTAAATCATTAAGTTTGCGACCAAAACCGCGCGTCATTTGCAAACTTGCCACCTGATTTTCAACCAAACTGCCATCGGGCTCAACGGTCAAAATATTCATCGCGCGATGCTCTTCGTCTTCAACCACCAAAACGCGACCGTCCGGAAGCTGCTGAACGGCAGACGGCTCATAAACATCCGTAAGCGTTCCCATTCCGGTAGCCGTCAATGGCGTAACCGGCGGCTGACCGAGGGCGGCAGGATAAAAAAACACCAAGCCTTTTAACAAAATTGAGGTCAATACCGAAACCAGCATTCCCCAACGAAACAACGAGTAGGAAATACTGAGCATTTTAAAATTGCGAGCGGCAATTTGCCCAAGCCAATACAACTGGTCGCTCATCGCGTGATAAGTCTCATCGCGGTCGCGCATCAGCGCTTGCATTTGCCCCCAATATTCTTCTCGCGACAACTGCATCCGGTCTTTATTAATCAATAAATTGACTTTATCGCCGCCGCCAAACTGATTGGCTTTGTGCAAATAAGCCTGTAGCTCCTGCCTTGAGGCTTGTTTTTTGACCCAAGCTTTGCCCCAAGCAAAAAATCCGGCAAAGTAATTTGCCTTTTCAGGAGCCGCCGCCAAAATGGCGAAAAAAATGGAAGCGGCAGCGGTAAACATAAACATACCCGCCGGAACTAAAAATGCGGCTGAGGACACAAAAATAAATGCCCCTGAAATCATCAGCGCTGAGATGATGATGCCGTTTAACGAAATCATAATATTGGCTTTGGTTGCTGCTAAGGCAATCAAATCAAGCTCCGTTCGCAAGGCATTGCGAAACATGGTTTCAACAGCTTTTGACGTTCCAAGCGGGATGGCTTCAACAGCGCCGCGCTGAAAGGTAATGTCGGTCATCAATTTTGGCTTTAGGGCGGCTTTTTTCTGCTTTTTTTTCTTTTCTAACTTGCTCAATACTAACCTGCTACTAATCTGAATTCGAGTGGACGGCTTGCAATACCAATGGTTGGCTTGCTGCCGGATAAAGAGGCGCGCTTGGTGGCAAGCGCAAGATGGGGGTTTGACCGTTACGGAATCGTTTTGGTCAGCACATCGGGTGGAACATAAGTCAAATAGCGGTTTAAGCGGCGCTCAAGGGTTCGAAACCCAAATAAAATAACCCAAGACAGCAGCAAATAAATCACCCCTGCGGCAAAAAACAGCTCCATCAAGGTGTAGGTTCGCGCGCTGATGGTTCGGGCAACGCCGGTGATGTCCATCAATGCAACCGTTGAGGCAAGCGCGCTGCCTTTGAGCATAAAAATGACTTCATTGCTGTAAGCTGGAATCACAATACCAAAGGCGCGCGGTAAGGTAATTCGGGTCAGCTTTTGCCATTTTGACATACCAATGGCGTCCGCCGCTTCAAGCTCGCCTGTAGGAATCGCTTGAATTGCCCCACGAATAATCTCTGCCAAATAGGCACTGGTGTTCATGGTAAACGCGATGATCGCACACCAATAGGCTTGGCTTAATACCGGCTCCCACAAAAATGAGTTGCGGATTGCCTCAAATTGACCCAAACCATAGTAAATCAAAAAGATCTGAACCAAAAGCGGCGTGCCACGAAAAAAGAAAATATAAGCAAAGGGCAAGGCTTGCACCGCCATGCTTTTTGACAATCGCAGCTGAGCTAAAATCAGCCCAAAAAACAGCCCCACAATTCCTGAAATGACCACCAGCTGAACGGTCAACACCGCCCCGCCAAGCAGCTCTGGGATATGGTCAAAAATTACTTGCCAATTCCAATCCATCACCTGCTCCTTTAATTACCGATGGTCTGTGCAGGCGTTCGCGCCAGCTTTTTGGCATAGCGCGCGGCTGGATTGGCGCGCCACTCAAGCCACATGGTCATCCCAGTAATCAAAATGGTCAGCCCCAAATAAATAATTGCCGCTGCCATATAAAAGGTAAATGGCTGCTGGGTTGACTGCGCCGCGCGCGAGGACTGATACATGATGTCTTTGAGCCCAACCACAGAAACCAGCGCCGTATCTTTGAGCAAGACTAAGAATAAGTTACCAAGACCGGGAAGTGCAATTTGCCAAACTTGCGGCAAGGTGATTCGATAAAAAATCTGCATGGGTCGCATGCCAAGGGCTTGCGCCGCTTCGCTTTGACCGATCGGGATTTCTTGAATTGCCATCCGCAAAATTTCGGTAGCATAAGCGCCAAAAGCGATAGACAGCGCCATCACCCCGCCCCAAAAAGCGCTGATCTCAATATAATTGTTATAACCAAAGGATTTAAGAATACTCATCAGCACCATTGAGCCGCCGTAATAAATAAACAGCACCAAAAGCAGCTCAGGGATACCGCGCATCGTGGCGGTATAAATGGTGGCAAGCTTTCTAAAGATCCAAATCGATGACAGTTTGGCAGTGGCGCCAAGAAGACCCAAGATCATGCCAATGGCAAGGCTGGTCACAGTAATCTTAATGGTGACGACCGCCCCGCTGAGCAGTAGCGCCCCAAATCCTTGTAAATCAATCACAGTGGTTCACTTTGTCTGATGGATTACTCAAAACTGTCCGCCCAAAACTATAATTGCCATCATATCTTTTGGCAACGTTTTGGTGACCCAATGTTCGCGAGTAAAATGAGGGCTGATTTTAGCATATCCATTCTTAAGTATGTTATTTTCTCTTCATGAAACTGGGCTAAAAAATGCAATTTACCCAAAATCTTTAGCGTTATTTTAAAAAAAAAGCCTTGATAAACAAGACTTGAGCGATCGTTATAAAAAAACAGCACCAAATTGGCGCTGCTTTTAACGCCCATTTCAAGACTATTTGCTGCTATCTTCTGCCGCCTTTTCTGTCGACTCTGCTAGCTTATTTTGCGCCGCGGTATTTAATGAAAAATACTTTTGATAAATGGTGTCGTAAGTGCCATTGGCTTTGATATGGGCAAGCGACTGATTGAGCTTAGCGGTTAACGCCTCATTAGGTCGCGTGGCGATGGCAAAATGGTCATTGATATCAATGTCATCGCCTTTAATGGTAAAGCCTTTGCCAGAGGGTGATCCCAGCCATTGCAAAGCGGGCAATTTGTCCGAAATCATGGCATCAACGCGGCCAGCGCCCAAATCCAAAAAGGCGTTACTGAGCGTATCATAAAGCTTCATGTCCGCTTTTGGGTAGGCTTTTTCAAACCACTGCGAGGAGATGGTCGAGCGCTGAGCCGCAATTGAGTGGGCATTGATGTCCGCCTCATTTTTTGGGTCAAAGCTTGCGCCATCTTTTGCTAAAAATACCAAGGCGTTGCTAAAATAGGGCTCGGTAAAGCTGACCTGCTGAGCGCGCTCAGGGGTGATCGACATCGCGGCAACAATGGCATCATATTTTCCAGCTTTAAGCCCCGGAATAATCCCATCCCAATCTTGAGCAACAATGTCACATTTGACCTTCATGTCCTCACAAAGCGCATGAGCAATCTCAACATCAAAGCCGCCTAAACTGCCATCGGCATTGGTAAAGTTAAATGGCGCATAAGCCCCTTCCGTGCCAATTCTGAGCACCTCCCCTGAAGGCGCATTATCCGCAGAAGCCGCTGAGGGGTCAGCGCTGTCTTTATTTTCGGTATTGCTACAACCTGCAAGCATCAACGCGCCCAGTCCAACTGCCAACAACGGCTGAGCTTTGCGAGCGCCAGTTCCCATCACTGCCATAACTTTTATCCTTTAAAAAGCCAGTTGGCGCGACCTTGTTATCCGCGCCAAAGCCGCTCGTAAGCTATTATTGCGCTACGTTTTTAGGTTGAGCCGTTTTGTCATCGACGACGACCACATCGTGAGTGTCACCAGCGGCATTTTCTGCTTTGGTGCTGGTTCCAAAATAGCTGGTGGTGATTTTTTCATAAGTGCCGTTGGCTTTAATTTCGGCTAAGGCTTTGTTAAATTTAGCAATCAGCGGCGAGCCTTTTTTAAAGGCAATTCCCATCGCGTCCTCATCGGAGCTGATTTCCGCGCCTTTAACTTCATAATCTTTGCCCGCGTCCGTTTTAAGCCAGTCAAGCCCTACCACTTTATCCGACATCATGGCGCGAACGCGACCGGAGGTTAAATCAAGATAGGCGTTGTCTTGGGTATCATAAAGCTTAATGTCCGCCTCGCCATGCTCATCTTGAAGATATTGCGCGGCAACGGTGGCGCGCTGAGCGGCAATCGGCTGAGCCTTTAACTCATCAACGGTAATGTTGTCGCCTTTTTTACCGATCAAAATGATGCCGGTGTGATAATACGGGTCGCTAAAATCAACCGCCTGTTTGCGCTCAGGGGTGATGGACATTCCTGCAATGGCAGCATCAAACTTGTTGGCGTTCAGCCCTGGAATCAAGCCATCCCAATCTTGGGAGGTGACCTCACATTCGGCTTTCATTTGCGCGCATAACGCATCGACCAGCTCAATTTCATAACCGATCAATTTGCCGTTGGCATCGGTGTAGCTGAACGGCTTAAAGCTTGATTCGGTGGCGATTTTGATGTGAGGGGTATCCTTTGCGCCATTAGCAGCGCCTGATTCCGTGCTATTGCTACAAGCCGTCAGCAAACTTGCTGCACTGATGACGGCAAAAAGCGCGGATTTGGTAAACATTTTCCGGTGAGCAATCATTTTAATATCCTTGAGCAAAACTGGTTTTGATGAGCGTGAGCCTAAATCGGGCAACTTATTGGTCAAAATGGGCTTTTTCAATGCGCTCAAGCTCGCCATTAGCGCGGATTTCTTTAAGCGCTGTGTTCAGGTTTTCTTTTAGCGCATCGCCTTTTCTGACCGCAATGGCGATATTGTCGTTGTTATCGATTTCATCACCGACTATACCAAAGCCTTTTGGGTTATCTTTAAGCCAAGCTTTAGCCGATACTTTTTCTGCCAAAACCGCATTGCTACGACCTGATTTTAAATCCAAATAGGCGTTATCGTAATTGTCATAAAGCTGGACGGTGTTGCCATCTTTACCATCATAATGGTCTTGCAAATACGCGCCCGGCGTCGTTGAGCGCTGACCGCCAAGGGTTAAGTTTTTGATGTTTTTAGGGTCAAATTTGCCATTGGTTTCGGTCAGCCAAACCATGGTATTGGCAAAATACGGCTCGGTAAAATCGACCTTTTCTTGGCGCTCAGGGGTGATGGACATTCCTGCGATCACCGCGTCATATTTTTGTGCCAAAAGCCCAGGAATAATACCGTCCCAGTCTTGAGCTTTGATGTCACATTTTGCTTGCATTTGCTTACAAAGGGCGTTTGCCACATCGATATCAAAGCCGCCAATGCTGCCATCTGAATTGGTAAAGTTAAATGGAGGATAGGCGCCTTCAGTGGCAATTCGCAGCGTCTTGCCGCTTACGCTTGTGGATTCTGAGGCGGCATCCGTGCTGTCGGTTTGGTTGGTCGATGGGCTACACGCGCCAAGCATTAAGGCGGCGGCAATGGTCGCTGATGACCATAATAATGAAGAAGTCGACATCTTAAATTCCTTAAATCGAGATGAGGGCGCGCATCAAAATGCAAAAGGACGATGATAATTTTCGGTTATTATCGTCCTTCATAAAATGTTAAACGCTAATTTTTTTGATAATACCTGACTCAATTATCAAAAACAAACCTTTTAGTAAGGCTTTTGCAAGCTTTTAACATGATTTTAAATGACTTTTTATCTAAACTGATTTTTATAAGCGCTTTAAAGTTGGCAAAATTTGACCTATAAACCCCACTTAATTTCGGTGCGATGCCATAAAGTCTTTGACCCGCTGCGAGGTTGGATTGTCAAAAACTTGCTCAGGGGTGCCGATTTCTTCAATGACGCCTTGATGCAAAAACACCACTTTGCTTGACACATCGCGAGCAAAGCGCATCTCGTGGGTGACGATCAGCATGGTTCGACCTTCCTCAGCAAGCTCGCGCATCACCGCAAGCACTTCATTGACCAATTCAGGATCAAGCGCGGAGGTCGGCTCATCAAAAAGCAAGACGCGCGGCTTCATGGCAAGCGCGCGCGCAATGGCTACCCGCTGACGCTGACCGCCCGATAAGTTGGCAGGGTAAGCATCTTTTTTGTCGATCAAGCCGACTTTTTTAAGTAAAATTTCAGCTTCACTGATCGCTTGGTCTTTTTTAAGCTTTAAAACTTGGGTGGGACCTTCGATGATGTTTTGCAAAATGGTTTTGTGCGGCCAAAGGTTAAAGTTTTGGAACACAAATCCCACGCTTGCGCGCAGTTTTTCAAGCTGCTTGATGTCCGCCGCTTGCATTTCACCTGATTTGCTAGGTTTTAAGCGCAGCTCATCTTGACCAATGATAATTTTGCCTTGGGTGGGCTTTTCAAGCAAATTGATGCAGCGCAGTAAGGTCGATTTTCCTGATCCTGAGGAGCCTAAAATGGAGATCACATCGCCGTCATAAGCGGTCAAGGAGACGCCTTTTAATACGGGCAGCGCGCCGTAGCTTTTGTGCAAATCTTCAATTTCAAGAGCGATTGAGGGATTGGTTGGGTCGGTAGTTGCAATCATGAACAGCAAGTTTCCCGTGGTTAATTTCAAGCAAATAAAAAAAGCCCAGACAGCTTGGGCATGTCTGAGCGGTATTTTAGCATTTTAATCAACGCTGCGCTGATTTATAGATGAATGATACGGCAAGTCTAACCTTATGATCAGCACCGTTCTAGCTGGTCATCAGTTGGTTGAAATATGCTCATTGGTGTCCGTGCCGTCCATCATGGCGCTATCGTCGGCAGTAGCAACGCCCACATCGTCTGTTGCAGTGGCAGTATCGCCTGACGCCATGCCGTTATTGTTCATGCCATCGGTCATCGGCTCGGTGGTAGTTGCCGTACCATCAGCGCTTGCCATGCCAACTTCATCATTCGCGCCCATATCGTCGCCTGCCATATCAGGCGCAGTTGCCGTTGCGGTATCCGATTCGGTGACCGCAGGCGTGGTGGTGGTCACGGTTGTTTCAGTTTCAACAGGTGGCTCTTCTTTTTTGCTACAAGCGCCAAGCGTGAGCATTGCAGTCGTCAAGCCAACGCCGATCAGCGCTTTATATGAGACTGCTTTTTTAGAGGTTGAGGTAAGCATTGCCATGGGAATCTCCAAGAGTTGATAAAAAAGTTATAAATAACAATCTATTGCTAGGGCTTAAAGTTGAGCCTCCCACTATACTGATATTACTTAGCGCCGACTTTAGGAGTTACAGCGCAGTTATGTTTGCTCTGAGTAACTTTAAGATACTTCTTATTAACGCGATCTCAGTTAAAATCTTAGCTTCAATGTTGGTCTATGCCTTTACTCTAATTGCAATCTGCTTTATGTTAATGAGCATCGCAATTTCAATTTAAGATAAATTAAGGATAAAGGATGACTTCTCAGGTTCAATCGGATGATATCAAAACTTACATGACCGAAGTCGGTCGCAAAGCTCGCGCGGCATCTCGAACGCTTGCCGCGGCAAGCACCCTCGATAAAAATAAGGCGTTACTTGCCATTCATGATGCTTTGATGTCAGCAAAAGCCGATATTTTGGCGGCAAATAAAAAGGACGTTGATCAAGGCGAAAAAAATAACCTTGAGGCGGCACTTCTTGATCGCTTAGCACTCAATGACGCGCGCTTTGAGGCTATGCTTCAAGGCTTAAAGGATGTGGCAACCTTGCCTGATCCCATTGGCGAAATCAGCGACATGACTTATCGACCTTCCGGCATTTTACTGGGTAAAATGCGCGTTCCGCTTGGCGTGGTGGGCATGATTTATGAGTCTCGCCCCAACGTGACCCTTGAGGCGGCGTCCCTTGCGCTTAAATCTGGAAATGCCATCATCCTTCGCGGCGGCTCAGAAGCGTTTGAATCAAACCTTGCCATTGCCCGCTGTATTCATCAAGGGCTAGAGCAATCAGGATTGCCAAAAAGTAGCGTTCAGGTCATTAACACCACCGATCGCGCGGCGGTGGGCGAACTGATTACCATGACCGACTTTGTGGACGTTATCGTTCCGCGCGGCGGCAAAGGCTTGATTGAGCGCATCAGCCGTGATGCTCGCGTTCCGGTCATCAAGCATTTAGATGGCAACTGCCATACCTTTATTGACAGCGATGCCAATGCTGATATTGCTATCAAGGTGAGCGTCAATGCCAAAACACACCGCTACGGCACTTGCAACACCATGGAAACGCTGCTGATTGATCATGCCATTGCCAATGAGCTACTGCCCAAAATCGCCGAAGCCATCATTGACGCCGATAACGACATGCAGCTTCGCGTTGATAAGCAAGCCAATGCCATTTTAAAAGACCATAACAAGCTTCAAGGTCACCTAAGCGCGGCAACCGATGCCGATTGGGATACTGAATATTTAGCGCCAATTTTAGCAGTGAAAGTCATTGAGGGCTTGGATGCGGCAATCGATCACATCAACATCCACGGCAGCCATCATACCGATGTCATCATCACTGACAATTACAGCAAATCGCAGCGCTTCATCCGTGAAGTGGACTCCTCAAGCGTCATGATCAACGCCTCAAGCCGCTTTGCCGATGGCTTTGAGTACGGTTTGGGTGCAGAAATTGGTATTTCAACCGACAAAATCCACGCCCGTGGTCCTGTCGGACTTGAGGGATTAACCTCACAAAAATGGGTGGTTTATGGTCACGGGGAAGTCCGATCGTAAAGCCAAAGCTTAAAATAGATTTTTAGCGCTAATAAACTTTTAGAAAACGCCGACATTGCTTTCGGCGTTTTTTAATTTATAATTCCTGATTTTATAAATTTGTATTATTTACAAGCTACTAAAATTACAATTAAAAATACTGTTAAAACAATGACTTAATTATCAAAGTTACCGGCACTATACCCAAAATCTTACAACTTTAAGATAAAGGATGCGTATAATTGCGCAATGGTTACTCATTTTTCGCCGCAATGTAACTGAATTGATAAGAAATTTTTTGCCCTATCGCAATTATTTTGCATGACTTGCGGTGTACTCAAAAGGAGCACTAGGACGCTTCTTGTAACGATGAAATTGCTGTTTTGACGTTTGGCAGGGCGAATGAATGCCAAAACGTTCAATTTTGTTTTTAAAAAGGATGACTTATGGAAGTTACTTTAAATGGCTACTATACGCTGATTTTAGCAACCTTAGTGCTGTTACTGGGACGATTTTTAGTCAAAAAGATTAAGTTTTTAGAAGATTTTAATATTCCAGAGCCTGTCGCGGGCGGTTTGGTTGCCGCGATGATTGTTTACGCGCTCAATTTGATTTGGGGCTACAGTTTTAATTTTCAGCAAGATTTGCAAACGGCTTGTATGTTGATGTTTTTTGCGTCCATTGGCTTGAGCGCTGATTTTGGTCGCTTAAAAGCCGGTGGTATGCCGCTATTGATTTTTACAGTGGTGGTTTCAGTATTTATTGTTCTGCAAGATGCCGTTGGCGTTGGGATGGCAAGCGTTCTTGGTCTTGATCCGTTGATGGGACTTGTGACCGGTTCGATTGCGCTCACCGGCGGTCACGGAACGGCAGGCGCTTGGGGGCAAACGCTTGAGCAGCAATACGGCGTTGTGGGCGCAACCACGCTTGGGATTGCTGCTGCAACCTATGGTCTGGTCGCAGGCGGCGTGATCGGGGGTCCTGTGGCGCGCAGACTCATTCAAAATTTGGGCGTAAAGCCAAGCCCTGCCAACCCAAATCCTACCGATATTGAGCGCGTGGCAAGCGATCAGTCACTTTATAGCACCAAGCATAGCGAAGATGAAGGTCTTGATTCCAAAGAGATTTTTGAAAAACCGGACAGCATGCGCTTTATCACCGCCTCCTCTGCCATTGAAACGTTGGCATTATTTGCCGCCGCTTTAGCATTTGCCGATGTGATGACGATTGTGGCAAAAGACACTTGGTTTGAGCTTCCTACCTTCGTTTGGGCGCTTGGTGGCGGCGTGGTAATCCGTAACGTGCTGACGATGGTGTTTAACTTTGATATGTTTGACCGCGCCATTGATGTGTTTGGTAACGCTGCATTAAGTCTATTTTTAGCCATGGCGCTGTTGTCGCTCAAGCTTTGGCAATTGACGGATTTGGCAGGACCTGTTTTGGTGATTTTGCTCGTGCAAACGGCAGTTATGATTGCTTATGCTTACTTTGTCACCTTTCGCATTATGGGCAAAGATTATGACTCAGCGGTACTGGCAGCGGGTCATTGCGGCTTTGGTTTGGGCGCAACGCCAACCGCCATTGCCAATATGCAAGCGGTGACCGATCGCTATTTGCCATCACCAAAAGCGTTTTTGATCGTTCCCATGGTTGGGGCATTTTTCGTGGATATTGTGAACGCAACGGTGTTGCAGATTTTTACCAAGTTGCCGTTTTAACTTTTTAAAAATTGTAGAAAAATAAAAAAAACCGCTCAACGAATTGGGCGGTTTTTTTATGGCTAATTTAATTTACAACTAGCTTTAGTTAACACTTAAGCTTGCTTTTGGTTTTTCGCATAAACCGGCTTTTTAGCGCAGATGGCTTTGACTTTTTCGCGGGTGTCAGAAATGACTTTTTCATCGCCGCGGCTGTCAAGCACATCACAAATCCAACCTGCCAAGGCTTTGACGTCGGCTTCATCAAAGCCGCGAGTGGTGACCGCTGACGTTCCGATACGGATTCCTGAAGTCACAAACGGTGATTTTGGATCGTTCGGGACGGCGTTTTTGTTAACCGTGATGAACGCATCACCCAGCCATTTGTCCGCTTCTTTGCCAGTCATTTCTTGTTTAACAAGGCTAATGAGCATTAAATGGTTTTCCGTGCCGCCTGAGATGATCTCATAGCCGCGATCTTGAATGACGGTTGCCATCGCTTGGGCGTTTTTCACCACTTGCTGTTGATAGGTTTTAAATTCAGGCTCTAAGGCTTCTTTAAAGCAGATGGCTTTAGCCGCGATCACGTGCATCAATGGACCGCCTTGGTTGCCTGGGAATACGGCGGAGTTGATCTTTTTAGCAAGCTTGTCATCACGCGACATGATGATTCCTGATCGTGGACCACGAAGCGTTTTGTGAGTGGTACTGGTCACCACATCAGCAAAAGGCACTGGACTTGGATAAACGTCCGTTGCGGCAAGTCCTGCCACGTGCGCCATATCGACTAAGAAATAAGCGCCGATTTCGTCAGCGATGTCACGAAAACGCTGCCAATCGACCACTTGCGAATACGCTGAAAACCCTGCGATAATCATTTTAGGCTTGTGCTCACGCGCCAAAGCTTCGACTTGGTCGTAATCGATCAAGCCGGTCTCTTCAACCAAACCGTACTGAACGGCTTTATAGTTAATTCCTGAAAAGTTCACATGAGCGCCGTGAGTTAAGTGACCGCCCGCATCAAGACTCATGCCAAGAACGGTATCGCCTGCGTCAAGCAGCGCCAAAAATACCGCTGAGTTGGCCTGGCTTCCTGAATGCGGCTGAACGTTGACGTATTCCGCACCGAACAATTCTTTGGCGCGATCAATCGCCAGCTGCTCGATCACATCGACATTTTCACAGCCCCCATAATAGCGCTTGCCAGGGTAGCCTTCAGCGTATTTGTTGGTCAAGTCTGAACCTTGAGCTTCCATGACCGCTTGCGAGCAGTAGTTTTCTGAGGCAATCAGCTCAATATGATCTTCTTGGCGAATACTTTCAGCAGCCATAGCTTCGGCAAGAGCAGGATCAAATTCCTTAATCGATATATCTTTAAACATAGCGGTTCCTAGTTGGTTTGAATTATTGAAAAAGGCGCGATCACAAAAAGCGGCAGTCCCGCCCCATCTAATGATGCGCTTGTATCTTTGCTATCGCTGTGGCTCAGTGTAGCATGAAACTTTCAGCCTTGAACCTAAAAAATACTCAACTTTTCTTGAAACGCTTGCAATTAATATATTTTTTAATAAAAGATTATGTTATTCAACAATTTAGTCTAAAATTTATTATCTTATCACCGTTTTTAGCACCACAATCAAAGCTGCTGACAAAAAGCCGGTAAAAACGTTTCGCTAATTAAAAAATTTCGTCCAAACCAATCATAGCGCGTTTGCCGCTGCCAGCCCAATTTGGATAAATAAATCAAGCGCTCATTGGGCAAAGTTCGGCTGCGTTTAAACAGCACGTAACCGATAGGCATGCCTTTAAGCTGTTGAAGCCGTTTTGCCGTTCCTTTTAGGCTGGTGATTGGAAAAATACTTTGCGCGGCAACCCACGGCTTTTGGTCGGTACCATAAAGATAAGTATTGCGAACCCAAGCCAGCATCGGTCGATTAAGCTGCGCCCCAGCAACCCCAAGCTGCTTTTTTTGCTCAAGACTCAATGCCAAATAACCCTCAAAGCTGCGCTCCACCGTGATCGGTCGCCCCGCCTGCTTTTCTAACAGCGCCGTCAATGAGCCATTGGTCGTTAAAAACGGCATCAGCGTCACCGGAGCGTTTGCAAGCGTTTGAGGATCGCCTTTCATGTAACCACCTAATTAAAACAGTAAATTAACGTTAAATAAAATCGTCCGGCTTTGGCGGCAAATTGTCTTGGTTAAACGGCAGCGCAGCAAACGCCTCTTGGCGATATTCCTGCATTTGCTGACGCTCTGCCGCGCAAAACGCATCGATTGCCTTCACAAACCGCGAATCAAAAATCCGGTGCAATGAGTGCGTTTTGGTGGGTACAAAACCGCGAATCAGCTTATGCTCGCCTTGCGTTCCGGGGTCAAAATAATCCAAGCCAAGCTCAATGGCAAATTCAATCCCTTGATAATAACACAGCTCAAAATGCAAACTGTCAAACTCACCAAGCGCGCCCCAATAGCGACCATAAAGCGATCTTAGGCTTTGGTTATTGGCATTTGAATCAAAGAAAAACAAACTGCTCGCAATAATAGCGCCGCTATCATCTAAAGCTTGCGTCATCATCAATTGCTCTGGCATGGTTTGTGCCAATTCTTCAAAAAATTCAAAGGTTAAATACGGCGACTGACCGCGAACAGCATAAGTCATCACGTAACAGTGATAAAAGGCGCGCCAATCGTCCTCATTAAGCTCAGTGCCAACTTTACGCTGACATCGAATGCCTTGGGCGGCGACCTTTCGGCGCTCCGCTTTGATGGTTTTGCGCCGTTTTGCAGTAAGCGTTGCCAAAAACTCATCAAAATGGTCAAATTTTTGCTTATTTTTTGCAAGATAACAGTTTTGCCATAAAAATCGGCAGCCTTGACGCTCAAGAATGGTCGAGTTGACGTTTAAATCCCTATCATCAATATTGCTTGATAACTTTTCTTGATGAACGGTTTGTTTTGCCAACTGACAACATGGTTCAGTCACAAATAAGCCATGCCAGCTTGAGGCACCCACTTGACTGGCAATACTATCGACGCCGGTCATTGCCATGCTGACAATCTGTGTCGACAATTTAACACCCGCTGCCAACCAAATTCGCTCCCCTGTGATCGGACTGAACGGCACGGCAGTTACCAACCTTGGGTAATAATCAACGCCTACCTGAGCAAACGCTTGCGCCCAATAGTAATCAAACACAAACTCGCCGCGATGGTGATTTTTAATAAATACAGGCATCACCGCGATCAAGGCGCTTTGGCTGTCATCCGCCGTCGTTTTGTGAATTAGCACAAATACGGGCAGCCAGCCTGA